>ODAI011726234.1_pt1 | contig 127357 bp, 183 predicted proteins | sample 1539321 | NCBI WGS metagenome assembly ODAI01 (sample SAMN02144231, study PRJEB22623) | gut metagenome | biome: sheep rumen | host: Ovis aries | place: New Zealand
AGTAATAATAGCAAGAGGATTATCAGCACCATCAGGATTCGATATAATAATTAAACCATATTTTGATATGTTAAGTATAGATGGTGAAGAAAAGACCGCAGTTGGAATGATACTAGAAAAAATATAAGGAGGATATAATATGAAAACAAGTTTAAATTTAATGAAAAGTTTAAATGAAAGTACAAAACCAGAAATTAAAAAGACAAGAAGATTAAGAGAAGCTGTAGAAAATATTACAGAAGGAGCAGGTGCTGGTTACCATATTATGGGTACGATAGAAAATGCTCATGTAAATTCATTTAGCATAGCTGAAACTACTGAAGATGATTATGGTATACCAACATATATTCTTGATTGCGATATAACAGCAGACTTTACTGATGTATCTTTTGAAAGCTATGAATATGGAAGTAAAGTTGATATGACCAATATTCATATTACAAAAGTATGTTTAACAGATAATCATGAACCAGAAGATAAAGGTGAACTTAATAATACAAATATAGAACAATCATTAAACCAAACAATGGTTAAAAGCTTAATTGGTGGTGGTTGGATACATCAAAAATTCGAAGGTGAAGTAGAATTTGATGATGATAATGCAGCAGGTTCTAGTTATGCTGATTTCTATGTAGAAGGTATAGGATATAACTTCACAGATTCAGACTTAGTTAATTATATAGATTTAGCAGTAATTGGTGAAAATATAACAGATGAGTTTATAGTATATAGTGCAGATGATGAGCTAGAAAGATTTGATTCTGAGGAAGAAGCTATAGAATATGCTAAGAATAATCCAGAAGCACTTAAAGTAGAACAATTATCATATTCATATGAATATGATGGAGATGTAGACCCAAATAGTGAATATTCAGAGGTAGTTTGGGAAAGAGATAATTATGAAGAAAGTGAAAATTCTGATTCCAGGAATAGACTAGTAGAAACTACCAATAGAGGTATAGAAAATATGAAACAAGACCTTTATAGTAGGGAAAGACAAGCTCTTAAAGATTTGGGAGACCCTGATTGGGAAAAATTAACAAACTTAAAAAAGAGAATGCCAGAAGATATGTATAATGCTTTTGAAAAAGAGGAAAGAGAAATATGGGCTATTAGTATGATACATTCTATATTAACTTATTCTGAACCTTCGAATTGGACAGTAGAAAATATACTATCTGACAAGTATATGCAAGACTATATAAAAGAACTTGGAGAAGATAAAATTAAAGAACTTATAAATCAAGAAATAGAAGAGTATAAAAATAATGCAACTATAAATAAAGATGTACATACAGATAGTGAAGGAGTATCTTATAATTCAGTAACATTTAAGAATGAATCAGAAGATACTAAAGCAGCTAAGATAGCAGAACTTGAAAAGAAAATAAAAGATAAAGTAAAAGCATATTCAAAAGCTCAAAAAGATAATAATGGAGATAGTGCTTTATCTGATAGATTAGAAAGTGAAATAGATAGTTTAGAACTAGAATTAAAGAAACTAAAAGAATCTGATGAATTAAATGAAAAACTAAATTCAAATGAAAAAATAATATTTTCTAAAAAGGTTTTAGATTCAGAAACAGACGATGACCTTAAGAATATAGCAAATGAAATTAGATATTATAGTGAACCAACATATACAAAATGTATGGAAATAATAAATGGAGATGGTTCAGTTCAATATAAAGCAGGTCAAATATCAGATATAATTTACCAATTAAATGAATCTGAAAGATTAATAGAAGAAGAAAAAGTAACTGATAATCTTCAAGAAGTAAAATCACAAGGAAATATATTTATGTTGCAAGATGGTGAATCTAAATATATAGTAGGTGAAAACTATAATGAAGAAGAGAAGTTAATTGAAAATGCAGAAATTTATGAAAATAAAGAAGATGCTGATAAAGATTATTTCTCAAGATGTGAAATTAAATTAGATGATAAAATAGTAGACCCTACAAATGTAGATTTAACTGAATCAATAGATAATATCAAGTTAAATATGCAAGCTGGTAAAAGAGCCAGGATAGTTAATAAAATGAATAATGAACCTGGTGGTCTTGAAAAATATCATGATGATTTAAGAAATATAGATAATAAGATTAAAGATTCTGTAAATAAATTAGAAACTAAAAGACATAATAAGATTAATAATAAATTAAATAAAGATAGAGAAAATGGAATACCATTTGAAAAAACTGTTAAGAAAACAAATAAAATGTATGATAAAGAAACAAATAAAATAGTTAAAGCTATTGAAAAATCACATAAAAATGATTAATATAATAAGCATAATAATTAATAAGAATATAATTAGGAGGTAATAAGACTATGGATTTAAGTAGTATAAATAGTACATTAAACATGTTAAGTGGAAAGATAAAGGATTATTTAGAAAATACACCGAGAATCGATTTTGCAACATATGAGCAACAACAAGATATAAGATATATTTCAAATAAATATAATGAGATAGTACAGTTATATAGTAACTTATTAGATTTATTAACAGAAATAGATTATTTTACATCACTTTGTAAAAAAGCAATTAAACTTTTAAATGGAAATACTTCATTAGAGCAAGCTCAAAAAGGTAAGATAAAAGCGGTTGTAGAACTAATTAAAACTTTATCCGAACCACTATTTACTGAAAAAGAACGATTAAAAACTATAGAAATGTTTTATAGGAATATTTATACAAGACGAGACTTTTAAAAATAGGAGGATTACAAATGCATAGAATATTAAAATTAATAAACGAAAGTGCAACAGAAGAATATTGGGATGCTACTGAAATTGATGGAAGAAATTTTATGACCCTTATGAAATTTAATTTCGGAACAGATAGTAAAGGTAATAACTATATAGTAACTAATGATAATAACGAGGTTGCTAGATTTAGAGCTGAAAATGATGAAGAAGCTAAAAAGAAATTTAATGAAGAGTTTTTAAAAGAATCTACTTTAACTGAGGATGAAGAAGATATTGAAGATGAAATCACAGATATTGAAGCAACAGAGGATGATTTAGAAGATACTTTAGATTCAGAGGAAGACCAAAAAGAAAATCCAGTTGAAGAAGATTCTAACTTAGATGAACAATTAAATGAATTAAGAAAGGTATTAATAGACTTAGACTTAAACCTTTATCAGGTAACTTCAAAAGAAGACCCAAATAATTCAATCTATATAATTGGTAAAGTAGCAGAAGATAATAACGATACATTAATGCTTATAGATACAAAACCTGCTGAAGATACTGAAGAAATATCAGACATAGAGATAGACAATATTGCAGAAGGACCAGAGGAAGTAGATGAAGCTAATATAACTGATGACCAAGAAGAGAACTTAGACCAAGTAGAAGCTCCAGAAGTTCCAACAGAAGAGCCAGAAGAAGAACTACAAACACCAGAAGAAAGATTTGATTTTGTAGTTCTTCCAAAAACATTTGCTGAAATAAATGAATTAAATCCAAGATATGGTGAAGGATTAACTCCTGACCATGAAGCAATTATGGATTATTTAATGAATTGTTTAATTGAAATAAATCCAGATGCAGTAGATGAAATATTACAAGATGAGGAGCCAAATGAAGAATCTATTGTACAAGATGATACACTTCTTCCAGTAGAAGAACCAATAATTGATAAGGAGGATGAAGAATAATTATGGGTAGAGCAAGTTTTAATATATTCAATAACTTAAATGAATCATTTGAACAAGAATTAAATGAATCTAAGAATGCAAAATTATTAAAAGAACAAGAAGACAAAAAAGCTAAATTAAAAGAATCTATAAAAGAGAGAGTAGCAAAAAGATATTCTTCACTTAAAGAGAATGACTGGACTATAACATATATTCCAGATAAAACAAATAAAGAACAAACTGCTACAATATCAGTATCAGCTGTAAATAAATCAGATGCTGTAAATAAAGCAAGACAAACAATAGGTAATGATTGCCCTATAACACTTGTACAACCACTTCAAGAAGAAGTAAAAGAAAAAGTAAATGAAGATGAAGTAATCGAGATACCAGTAACTGAAGTAGAACCAGATTACATAATAGAAGATGTAACTGAATTAAATAATGTTGCAGATGGTGATGTACAAGCTCCAGATATAGATGGACTACTTACATTAGTAGGAGAATCATTAAATGCAAAATATGGTGAAGATTGGGGACATATTAGAATACTATCTCAAAATAAAATAAATGAAAATAGCTGTTATGCATTAGTAGATATTTCTACAAAAGAGATAATTAAAGAATTTGAGTCAAGAGGAATAGAAGATGCAGCAGTTGGTAAAAATCTAATTATAGAGAATGAAAATGGTAAATGTACATTTAAAGTAAATTCATTAAATGGAGTAACTAAATTTAGTAAAGTTACAGAAAATGTACAACAAACAATAACAGAGTGGATAGAAACTGAATATCTACATGAAGCAATGATTGAGAAATTTGAAGAAGAAAATCAAAAGAGAGTAAAAGACTTAAAAGATACAGTAGAAGATTATTTAACAAATAGACCAGACCTTAGAATGGAAATTGCAAATATAAATATGTTTATTGAACTTGCTAAAAATGATGAGTCTATACTTCCAATGATTCAAGATAGAATGTACGGTCTAGCTGCAGAAGTACCTCATACAATTAAAATAAAAGATGACAAAGATAATAAAACAGAAATGTCATTTAGTAGTCTTGATGAAGTTGTAGAATTAGTATTTGGTAAAAAGTATGTAAAAGAAGTTTCAGAAGATAATGAAGTTAAAGAAGTACAAGAACCAATCAAAGAATCATATGAACAATTTAATATTGGTAATATAGAAGTAGTATTTAATCCATCAACATTTGAATGTTTATATTCAATACCTTCTGCAGATGTTAAAGATAAAAAAGTAAACTTATCTGATGTACCAACAGTAGAAGTACCATATGATACAAATACAATAATTAAAGATTATGTAGAAAAGAATTTCGGTCGCATTCCAACTGAAGAACCAGAAGAAGATAAACAAGAACAACCAGCAGAACAACCAACAGAAGAAATTCCAGTAGGAGATACAGAAGCACCAACACCAGTAGTAGATGATACAACAGGTATAGATAATCCAGAAGAAGCTGAAGTACAAGAAGCAGAACTTCCAGAAGAACCAGCAGAAGAAACTGACTTAAATGCTGAAGAAGCAGTACCTGAACAAGAACCAGTAGACGAAGTTCCAGAAGAACAAAAAGCAGAAACAGGTTCAGCAGTATTTGTAAAGGTAAGACCAAAACAAAAGTCATCTCTTGAAGATATAAGAGAAAGATTATTAGATGGTAATACTCCTCAAGCAAATTATATTGTTGTAGATGAAAAAGATTTACCAGACCAAGAATTTGAAGATTTAATAAATGACCTTACAAAACCACAAGGTTACTTAACAGGTATAAAAGCATTAGATAGAAAGAATTACAGCTTTAATGTAATTAAGATTACAAATTCAAATGCTAACTATAACCTATTAATTGACCCACTTGGTTATGATTATCCAAGATATATAGGTATAGAAGATAAATAATGACAAAATAAGACACTTTTATACTTTAGGTATATAATTTATCACCTTAAGAGTGAAAGTGTCTTAAAACTGATTTTAAACTTATTTAAACTATATTTTAAATTAGAATGGAGGAATTAAAATGAGAAATTCAAAAACATTAAAATTTATGAATAAAATAAATAGACATATACTAAAAGAATCAGATGCTAGCATGCCTGATATAACTTGGATATTAGAAAATTATGACTGGAAAGTTGATATAACATCAAAAGAAGAATTAGGGTCAGATTACTATTACCATACATTAGTAACAAATGAAAGAGAAGCTGAAAAATTTAATTACCATTCAGATTATTGGGGAGATGCAGATACATACCAAGAAGAAATGGTTGACTTAGTATCTCAAATAGAATCATATGTAGGTAAAGATGTTATAGTAGATTATGATGGTGAAGAAGTTAAATGTAAGGTATTAGGTGTATTAATTGATAAACAATATAATAGTTTAAGTCATGCAAAAATATTAGTTGAATATCTAAATGATACAACAGAAAATAATTAAAGGAAGGAGAATACCATGAGAAATTCAAAAACATTAGAATTTATGAGTAATCTTAATGAGAAAATTAATAAAGATAATATTGAAATTAATAAAGCTATTGCAAATGCAAAACGTGGACATAATCTTGACAGAATCAAAAATGCTGGTTATGATATTGAATGGGATGGAGATAGAATAACAAACAAAGAAACAGGTAAATCAATATGGCCAAGCGAAATTGATAAAACTAAAAAAGATAAAATAGATTTTAAAGGTATGCTTGATAATCCTCGTCCTAGAATGGACCATACAAAAAGATGGGATTCAGATGTTAAAGATAATAAAATTCCAAAATCAGCTAAAGTAAATAAAGGTGTTTATAATAATGATGAATTAGATTCTTACTCACCAAGATATAATTCTGATTTTAAAAAATCAATATCAAAGAATGTTAACAATTATAAAAAAGCTGTAAAAGATAGAGATGAAAATTTAGCTACTGTAAAAAATGCAGATAGTTCAATGGGATATTATAAGAAACAAGTAGATGATGCTCAAAAGAGATTAGATTGGCACAAAGAATATAGAGATAATGCTCAAGCAGATGCTGATAGAGCTGAACAAAGACGTAAAAATTATGTAGATGATATGAGAAAAAGAAAAGAAGAACTTCAAAAAAATAAAGTAAATAATGAATCAGTAGTAATCAAACCAAAAAATAAATTAAATGAAAGACAAGAATCAATATTAAATAAAATTAAATCATTGAAAGAAAGTGTAGATAGTAATTTTGTAGATAATGCTTGTGATTTAATTGCAGATTATTTATATCATGAAACTGGAAGAGATGAAGTATCATGGAGTGAAATAAAAGATTATATTTATAATGATGTATGTGATGACGAGTTACATGACTATAATCCATCATCAGAAACAATGGAAGCTATAAAGAAAAGACTAGAAAATGGTGGTTATACAGTATTAAATGAGTCTAAGAAAGAAACCTTAAATGAAGAGGAAGTTGGAAGTTCAATCATTTCATTATCTGGTAAGTTCTATATAGGAGACCCATGTTATGTATTATCTGATGATATATATTATGGTGTATGGGATGATAAATATAATTTTAAAGATGGTCAAATATATTGTGAAGACGGTTTAGCATTTATAGTTCATGGTACTGCTTGGGGCGACGGTGAATATGATGGAACTAATGGAAAATCATATGGTGTAGACTCAGGAACACTTGCTGTAATACCAATAGAGTTAGTATCTAAAGAAGATGGTCTTGAATATGGTTCAGTAGAAACTTCAAATGCTGCAGAACTTGAATATGAAGATGGTTTATTTAAGTTTAAATTTGATGACCATACAGTAGAAGTAGATACAGACCCATCAGAAATGTATGATAGTGATGAAGATGATGGACCATGGGACCCTGAAAATTATGATGACTATGAAGAAGATGGTGACGAGGACTATTACAGAGAAAATGAATCTGAAGAACCTAAAAATGAAAAACCACTAAATGAAGAAGTATCTGATGAAGCATATGAGATAGCTCATGAAATTGCAAAAGAAATAAGATATAGAGGATGTTTAACATTTACAACTGTAAATGAGAGAATATATGATTTATCAAATAAATCACAAGAAGAAATAGATAATTCAGATTTTATAAATGATGTATATGGTTGCTTAAATTATGAGGGTATAAATCAAAATCAATCAACTGGAGATTTCTATACTGAAGAATATGCAAAAGAAAATCCAGATGTACTAGAAGAATCTAAAGAATTAAATGAAGAATGGTTAGAACCAGAATATGATTCTGCAGTATCATTCTATAAGAAAGCAAGAGTAGAAGGAAATAAACTATATTCATATGATACATTAGTTGCTGAAATAAAAGATGGTAATCCAGTAGTATATGGAACATACTCACAAACTACTTTAAGACATATTAAAGAATGGCTAAAACAAAATGGATTTAAAGCAGAAAATAGTAAACAAATAATGAATGACTATGGTGTAAAAAATGATAATTAATTATATTGCATATAATATAGTAGGGATATATTCTCCCTACTATATATTTATTTAAGGAGGAATTATTATGGGATTATACACAGAAACCCAAGCAGAAATTGCACAAGAAGATGTACAAAATACAGATTTCTTTCATGATGAAGAAATATCTTTAGAACCATTAGAAGGAACAGATGCATTAACAATTAGAAAACCAGATGAAGTATTACAAGAATATACCAATCTACAAAAAGAAAATGAATCAATAAAGGAACAAGTAGAAGCATTTAAAAAACAATATGAATTAGTATTCGCAGAGTATGAAAAAATGATAAATAAAATATCTGAAAATGAAACAAGACAAAGTTCATTAAAAGATGAAATAACGGAATCAATGGAAAAATCTAATTTAGCAACTATTGCAAATGATAGATTTAGAGTAGCGTTTATAGCTGCAACTGTAAGAAATACCTTCGACTCAACTAAGTTTAAGAAAGAACATGCTGACTTATATAAGGATTATTTAAAACAATCAAGTGTAAAAGCATATGTAAAAATAACGGACAAGGAGTAATAATGGATTCAGTAGTATTATTATGTAAAATAATATTAGTTGGATTAATAGTAACTTATGTAGCCGGAATAACTATATTTATGGGATTAGTAGTATTCCGGCTATTTATGTGTACGATTTACCGACCGGAGAAGAACATACAAATGGAGAATACATAAGAAGGATTATAGGAGCAGCCATAATTTGGCCATATATTTTATTTGAAATGTTAGGAGGAAATAATAATGAAAATACTAAGTAAGAAAAATCCAATAGATATATTTTCAGAAGCATCAAAGATATTAAATGAAGCAGTAGTTCATACATTAGGACCAAAAGGAACTAATACCGCTGTTGTAGATGGTAATGGTATGTATCAAATAATAAATGATGGTAAGGCAATAATAGAAAAATTAACATCTTTAGAACCAGATATTGCACCAGCACTTGAAACATTAAAGCAAGCATCATTCGAAACAAATCGTAAAGCGGGTGACCGGAACTACTTCAACTATTGTAATAATGAATGCTTTACTACAAGGTGCTAAAAAATATTTAGAAGAAACAGGAATTGATAATGTAGATTTAAGAAATATATTAGATGAAGTAAAAATAAAAATGCTAGATTATTTAGACCAAATAAGAGTAGAAGTATCAGAAGATGATTACATAAAAGTTGCAAAAGTTGCACTTGGTAGTGATAAATATAGTGATATGATTGCAGATTGTTATAAGTTTTTAAATAAAGGTTCAAGACCTACACTTATTAAGTCTGATATTCCAGGAGTAGAAGTAGAAAAAATAGATGGTATCTGTTTAAATAAAGCATCAGTAGTATCTTCTTTATTTACAGAAACAACAGAATATCAAGATGTAGATACAATTATATTATATGAACCAGTTAATAGATTTCAAGAATTAACTCAATTATTAAGAAAAGTCCAACAAACAGGTAAACTTACATTTTTATTTTATAATCAACTATCAACAGATATATTAGAAAATATATTATTTAATTATACAAATGGAGCAATAAAACTTATTCCAATTGCACTTTCAGGATATGGAAAAGGAGTCTATTCAGTGATGGAAGATTTAGCCGATTATACTGAAGGTAACATAATAGATAACAATAACGTAAAGGTTTCAGAAATCTCAAAAATTATTTTCGGACACATAAATTCAGCGGTACTAAGTACTTCACAAATTATACTAAAAAATAATGAAAAAAAATCTCAAAAAACCTATTTACAATTTGAGGAAAAAAGTATAATAATACGTATTGGAGGGACAAATATTGTAGAAAGAGAGGAGGTCTATAGAAGAATTGAAGATGCAATAAATTCGCTTGGTAATGCAATAGACTATGGTATTGTACCAGGAGCTGGAGAGACCTACTCAAACCTTGCAACACTAGCACTTACAGAATATCCTAAAATGCCAAAGTTTATATTAGAATCAATGAACTTAATTAAATCAAAAATTCAAACTAAAGATATAGATTTAACTGGAGTATTTGATTCAGCAATGGTAACTAAAGAAGTTATTGAAAATTCAATGTCTATCGTTTCTCAAGTGATTACTACAAAAGAGGTAATACACGAAAATATAAGATAAACGAAAGGGACTATAATTATGAATTTAGAGAAGAAGAAACCTAATGAATTAACAGATGAAGAAATGTATGAATTAGTAAATCAAATTGCAGAAATCACTTTTGCAAGAAAGCCAGCTGCTGGTATAATAGCAGAACCAGCAGACTGTGCCCATGATATGCTTACTTATATGTATGATAAGTCAGCAAGAGGTAAAGTTGGAATAAATGAAATAAAAGAGAATACTTTTAAACATTTTACCAATATATTATATCAAGACTGTATGAATACAGTTAATTATGAATTAAGAAAAAAGAAAGTGCAAAGATTCTTAAACAATACAGTATCTTTACAAGAGCCAGTATGTAAGGGAGGTTATCCAACAGATGCTCACTATGAAGATATTATAGAAGGTGAGAATAATATTGCTATGCTTGAGGAAGATATTTATGTCAACCAAATGCTTAATCAATTTTCAGATATTCAAAATGATAAACTTGATATAAGGTTAGATATTGGTAGAAAAAAGTATTCTCTTTCTTTTTCATATAAGAATTTAGCAAGAACATATCTACACTTATTTAAAGGTAAGAAATTAACATTTAGAGATTTCCAAGGTGTATTTGTATATAAAGATACAAAGATTGCCTTGAATGATAAAGAAATAAGAAATGTACTTACCGATTTTAGAAGTTACATAAAACAAAATAATTTATTAGGAGGTGAACTAACATGGTAACAGTTGGAAGGTATTTAAAAGTTAAGGAACTTCAAGATGACTTTATGGTCGATGGTTTGTTACAAAAATATGATGACTCATCATCATTTATGTTTGGACAAGTTATAGGTGGTAACATGGAAATATTGAATAACTTAGGAACTATATCAGGATATAATCAAAATATAGTTATATCATTTAAAAGAGTTGCAAAATTACCATACTTAAATTGCTATCTAGTATCAAATGAAGATTTAATCGATGTTATGACATATGAAGAATATGAAGAATTAAGAGGAGGAAAATAATATGGGAGATGTAGTTAATTTTCCTGGAACATCTAATGAACCAAAGATGAATCCAGATGATTTAAAATTATTAATTGAACAAAATGAGATGTTAAAGATATGTTTAAAGATAATGAACGATATTCCACTTACAGATGAAACACCAGTAGACTATTTAGGATTATGGGAAAAGGTTTCACTTCAAAAGAAAATAGACCCGGGAGTAGTATCAGGACAAGCAATAGCTTTTTATTTCCATTTATTAAGTACAGGATTTGATAATTTTGGAGCTATGTTTTTTCATCATATGGCAAAAGGTGAAAATGCAAGTTATCTATATTATGCAATAAAATGTTTCTTAGAATATATGAGTGAATTTCAGGAATCAGACGAAGATATAGAAGAGTAATTAAAAAAGTAGCATATTATATATTAAGGGGTAATAGATTATATAAATCTCATAAGTAGATATTAAAATCAAGTTAAACCCAATTATAAATTTAAGGAGGATTATTTATGGAAGATTCAAACAAAGAATTAGAAGAACAAATGAAAATGTTAGAAGGGTTAGATATTAATGATATATCTATGCAACCAAACCAATTCCCAGGAGTTACACAAAATATGACAATTCAAACACAACCTTATACACCTGAGAATCCAACAAATATGAACATAACTACAACAAGTATAATACCAAACCAAGTTCAACAAGAACAAGCAAATCAAATGGCTTATGCTCAAGTAGTACAACAATCAAATACTGGTTTTGTACCACAACAACAAGTAGTAGCAGGACCTGTACAAACAGTACCACAATCTGGACCAAGTCAAGCAGCTCCAGAACAAGATATGATGAATCAAGCACCTGTATTTGTTAATATTGCTTCTAGTACATATCAAACAAAAACTGACTTTTTAACATTAAAAGAAAATGAAAAAACAAGAGTAACACTTATCAATATGAACTTTATGAGAAATCATATACATTATATTGATGGTATTGGAACATTCAGATGTATGTCTGACTATGATGAAAGAAATCAATGGCCAACAAGAAGAGCTATTTGTTGTAAGTTCCCTAAGAAAACAGACCCTACAAAATTTGAGAATGCTAAAAATAGATTATTAGTTCCAGTAATTGAATATCCAGTTATGAGAACAGATGGTAAAACTCCAATACAAGGAGCAAAACCAAAACTTAAAATGTGGAATATGAATTATGTAGAAGAACAAGCATTATATGCAATACTTAAAGATTACTCACCAGTAGGTGATGATTATACAAAAGCAGACTTAAATACTTTTGACTTAGCACTTACAAAAGTTCCAAAAGGAGGATTTACAACTATATCTTTAGTAGCGGTACCTTCATGGAAACAATCATATATGCAAGATATACAAGAAGAACTTAAGAAAGTAAATAATGAATTCTACCTAACTGCTTTTAAAGAATCTGCTAAAACTATAAAAGAAGAAGTGGTACAAAATTATTTAAACCAAGTTCAACAAGAACAAATGATGATGTCTCAATTACCACCACAACAAGTTCCAACACCACAAGATTTAGGTTTCAATCCTTTTAATTCATAATTTTAAGGATATAGATTTTATAAAGGATAAGTGAGTAAATCATTTATCCTTTTATTTTAGAATAAGGAAGGTGAATACAAATGGTTAAAATAGATGATACATATTATATGAATGCAGATAGTAATTGCTATATGTTATGTACAAAAGCAAACTATCTTGATAAAGAAGGTAATGTAGTATATATTAATGAAGGTTATTATACAACACTTGAATCATTACTAAATGCAATTCTTAAAAAAGAATTACGTAAATTTATAAGTAAAAAAGATATGAACTCAATCAAAGACTTAAAAGAAGAAGTAATAAAACAGACAGAATATGTCAAATCACTAAAATTAAATTTCTAAATTCGTAAAATAAGGCACTTTTGTATCTTAGGTATATAATTTATCACCTTCTATATAAAAGTGCCTTAAAACTAAATGTAGCATTAGTGAGGCATATTTAAAATAAAGAGGTGAATATAAAATGAATAATATTTATACAAAAGCACTTTATCCGGTCTGGATTAATGGTGAAAAACATTTTTATATAAGTGAGTATATATCAATTATAGATGTTCCATATAGAAGATATACATTAATATAAATAGGAGGTGATAAATAATGGTGAATGATAAAGATACAATAGATGAAATTATAAAAGCTATTGACGAATATTTTGCAGACCCTAAAAATGTAGAAAAATTTAAGAAGTATCTTGAGAGTGAACTTACAAAACCTTATATGACCAATTTACAATGTAATTGTTGTTGGTGTATATATAATGAACCTAGAAACCCAGATATGGGAACTATCACTTATTGTAGTAAATATAAAGATACAGAAGAAAATAAATATATTTGTGAACAGAGGGAGTGGTATATATGAAGAATATAACTTTAAAAGAAATGTTTGATATGCTAATAGATAGTATTATGAATGATAAAGAACAACCAGTATTTTATTGGAAGACTGAATATGAAGAAGGTAAGTCTGAAATATTTATGATTACAGAAGTAGATTTAATGCGAGGAAGATTTAAGACTATCAATGATGATTTTAGTGAATATGAGTGGGAGAAAGAAAAGAGTAATATTTATATTTGGGAAGGAGAGTAATATTATGGCTCGGTAAATATAATTATTTTATAGGTTGTGACCCATCGTTTACCCGGATTTGGTATATCAATAATTGATGAGAAAAATAAACAAATAGTATTTAATGAATTATCAGTAGATGTACAACATCGGTGCATTTGCAGAAATAGCAGAAGTAAGTCATACAATGGCCAGTAAATTGTTAGTAGAACTAAGTGATATATGGCATAAAGATAAATTAATTGGTATGGAAATACCACCCGTTACTCGGTATGTATGCAGTAAAATTATGGGCATTGGATACAGAAGTATATAGATTATTAAAATCTAACTTTAATAATCTTATATATCTATTTAATGTTACATATCTTAAATTTATAAATAAAGAGTATAAATCTAAAAAAGATACTAAAGAGATGATTAATAATATTGTAAATGTATTTAAAGATAATGGTTATGAAATAAAACAAACATTATTAGATAAAAAGAATAGACCTCGTAAACTTACAAGTAATGAATGTGATTCTTTTTTATATGCTGTAAGAATGTATGTTAAATATCATTATGATAATGGTATTATGACTGATATGCTTCGGTGAAATAATTAATATAAATGATAAGTTCTTAGAAGAAAAAGAGACTGTTTTAGGTAAGAAAATAGAGTCATAAATACAGCGTGAAATGGCCACCTATTTTGCGTGAAATGGCCACCAGAGGCACATAAATTGACCACCCTTCTGCATGAAATGACCACCCCTAAAACCCTGTAAGTCTTGGTACTCTAAGGTTAAAGTATCCTTTTTGGGGGCCTATAATATATAATTATAATATAATATTATTATCATAATATTATATTATAATTATTCATTTATAAAATATTTTATAGTATCCCCGACTTTTCAGAGTCGGGGGGTTTTCTTATTTTTTATTTTTCATATATAAAGAATTAAACAAATAGCATAATAAATAGTAGGAGGTTTGTGTAAATGAAAAAAGAGAGAAAATGCGGCACAAGAGAGAAAAAGGGTTTGTATATTTATAATGTAGAAAATGATATAACACCAATACAGCTTATGATAATAAGTTGTATATTAAATACATGTAAAAAGAATAGTAAGCTTAATAGTAAAGATAATAAATCAGTTTGTGATTTAACAAATAAACAAATAGCAAATTTACTTTATATAGATGAAAGAACAGTAAAAACAGCTTTAAATAATTTAATAGAAGATAATTTAGTACTTATTAATAATGATGAACAAAATGATAATGATGGACCTATAACACTAAGAATAGAAGTAGATGATGACTTATCAATTATAGAAGAACCTAAAAATGAACAAAGATTATTAACTGTATCAAATAATATAAAGGTAAAAAGGTCTGGATTTATGATACCTATTAATATACTAAAATCAAAGAAATTATCCATTTGTGAAAAATTAGTCTTTAGTTATTTAAACTCTTTTGATAATCAGAACAAAGAATGTATTGCTAAAACAAAAACAATACAACAAATTTGTAAAATAAAAAGTAGAAGTACTATAAAAACTTTACTTAATAAGTTTAAATCAAAAGACCTTATATCAACTGAAATATATGAAAATAATAGAAGGATAATAAAAACAAATAAAATAAATATGGTCAATTATATTGCAGAAATTAATAATATTGAACAAGTAGATGTTATTGCAGAAATTAATAATATTGAACAAGTTAATAATATTAATACCATAGAAAATGTACAAATAGTTAATATTAACTCATTTGATTTAAGTAAAATAGATTTAAGTACAGCTAATAGAGATGAATTACTTAAAGGGTATAAATCAGCTAAGAACTTGGTAGAACTTTATAAGTTAGCACTTAATTCAAAGGTAGATACAGAATAGCATATTAAATAATAAGGGGGTATAGTATATGGCTAAGAAAAAAGAAGAACAAGTAGAATATGATTTTGGACAAATGGATGACTTAAATAAAGAATTTAATTTAATGAGAGAAACAGAACAAATACATTTTAAGAATCCAATATTAAATGGTTTATTTTATAACGAACATGAAGATGAGAATGGTAAAAAGATAGAAACATGGGGAATACCAAAAAGAAGTGTAATCCAGTTTGTAGCAGAATCAGGAGTAGGTAAGTCAACACTTACATTACAAATGAGTAAAGAATTACTGGAACAAGGATATAATGTAGCATATATAGATACTGAAAAAGGTGTAAATACAAATACTTTAAAGGGAATAGGAATAGATAAGTACATACAAAACACAAACCGTAAAAAAGGTGGCTATTTTACAACATATACCGAAACTGATTGTGATAAGATAAATACATTAGTACAAAAACTAGCAGAAACAAAAATATTTCAATTTATAGTAATAGATAGTATCGGTGCAATGGAATCAGGACTTTATAAGTTAGGAGCAGGTTCAGTAGATAATCAAAAAGTAGGTGGAGATTCAAAAGCAATAAAAGCAGTACTTAAAACAATAAATTCAATAAGTGCTTCAACAGGAATTACATTTATATTAATAAACCATTTAATGCAAACAATAGGAACATATATACCACAAGAGAAGATATTAGGTGGAAGAGCAACAGAGTACTTAACAGATGTAATAATCGAGCTTAAGAAAAAAGGTGGTCTATTTAGAAATGATAAAGCAGATAAGATTCCAATTGGACAAAAAGTAGAATATGAAATAAGAAAATCAAGATATGGTAGAGGAAAGTGTCCAGTAGATTTCTATATAATGTATGGAAAAGGAATCTCAATGATACCAACCTTAAGAGAAGTAATAGAACAAATAAAAGTAGAATATAATGGAGAAAGAGTAAACTTAGTAGAAATTCGTGGCGGTGGAAACGGAAGTATGTTTATAAATAACCAAGAATATAAGTTTAGAGGAGAATTACAATTATTAAATTTAATTGGAAACTTTTATTACGACATATTAAAATATATAACACCAAAATATTTTGCAGCAAGACTTCCAGATGCAAAATCAAATAATAGCTGGTATGAAACAGAACTTGCAATAATGAATGGTAATAAAGTAACTACAGAAACAGGAACAACAGTAGATTTTGAGACCGGTGAAATATTAGAAGAAGACGATGGACCAATAACACTAAGAATAGAAGTAGATGAATCAGATTTAATAGAGGATGATGAAGAATAATGAATAATATGGATATAAGTATAAAGAATTATCAAATAATAAGTAAAGCAGAGCTTTCTTTTATTCCAGGACTAAATGTAATAGTAGGACCATCTAATAATGGTAAGAGTAGTATACTAAAGGGTATAAAAGCTCTTTTATATACAGTACCTGGAACATCACCAATAAAACAAGGTGAAACAAGTTATATAATACGGTATGAGATATAATAACCATACCGTATTATTACAAAAGGGTATGAAAGAATCAATTTATGTAGTAGATGGGGAAAAGTATACTAAATTCGGAACAACAACTCCAGAAGCAGTATCAAATACTTTAAACATAAAAGAACTTGTATTAAATGGGAATAAAGAAAGTTTAAACTTTTGGGACCAAATGGATTATCCATTCTTATTAGATAAAACAGCCGTTGAATTATTTAGATTTATAATAGATTCTGGTGAAAATGATAAAGTATCTAATGTATTAAAAAGAATGGTATCAGATAGACAGACTATATCAAAGAATATAAATGTAACACAAGGAGAAATAAATATCTTAGATTTAGATATAGAAAGATATAAAGAAGAATTACATAATGCAGAAGAAAAAGTAGAAGCTGCAAATAAATTAATAGGATTAAATCAAAAGGTAGCAAGATTTAAACTTCTAAAGAAAATTAAAGAAGAGCTAGATAATATAAAAGAACAACAAGGAACAATTAATTATAGCTTTAATAAGATTAGTACTCAACTATCTTTAATTAAAACTAAATATTCAGATATTTATAATATACAAGATAGAAAAGAATTTTTAAGTAATATATTTGTAAAGCTAAATAATATTATAGGAGATATGTCTGATATAAATAAAGATATAAAAGCACTAGAATTATATAAGACTATTGAAATTAAAACAGATATAAATAAAATTATGGAAATTAAAAAGATTCAGAATCAAATTTTCTTAATTTATTTGAATAGACAAAATATAAAAATGCCTAAATTAACAGAAACAAATATCAATTTTGATTTATTTAATAAAATTGTAGATTTAAAAGGATATGCTAATAGACATTTTATAAATGATTCAAAACAAGTAGATATAGAAACTAATAAAATAATGTTTAAAAGTTCAGTAGAACTTTATACAAATTTACTTGATTCATTTGATATTTGTCCATTTTGTGGAAATAAGATGCATAAATAAGATTAGGACAGGCCTCACAATCACTAGGTTTTGTTTTAAGACTATTTTATAATAAAGAAAGCAAATTATATACCTAATATAATAAATTGCTTTAAAACTTAATTTAAGGAGGAATTAATTATGGATAATGAAAAGTTTACAAAAATTTGTAAAAAATTAGTAAGAGATTATTTTAATTTAAACGTAGATAAGAGTGATAACTTTAAAATTAAGACAAGTGATGTATTTATAGTATGGTCATGTAAAACATTACAAAATAATAAGGTACTTGCAAGTACAACAGTACCAGATAATAAATACTATGAGATTACATATAATGGAGATAAGAAAGAAATATATTTTGATGCTTATATAAAATTACAGAATATATGTTTCTCGCTAGATGAATTAGTACTAGATGAGGAGGAAGAATAGTATGAATGAGAGAGCAGAATATAAGTTTGTATTAGATGAAAAAACTAGTGATAAAATGAATCGTATAAGAGCTGCATTTTCAGCACTTTATGATGAAATGGATTTAACTTGTATACCAAGTAGAGAAACATCACTTGCATATACAAGATTAGAGGAAGCTCAAATGTGGGCTATAAAAGGAATATCAAGGGAGGTAAAATAATTATGGATTTTGGAGAAGCAATTAAATTATTAAAAGAAGGATGTAAATTACAAAGAAGTGGATGGAATGGTAAGAACCAATATATTGAACTTGCACATAGAATCAGTTATACAAATTCAAGAGGAGATATAGTAAATGCTGACCATTTAGCAATAGGAAACAAAGCAATAGCATTTGTAGGAACTTCAGGAGTACAATTAGGCTGGCTTGCAAGTCAAGCTGATATGTTAGCAGAAGACTGGCAAATATATAGAGATTAATAGGAGGATTACTTATGTATTTAGAAGAACTAATTGAAAAAGATAATAAAAAGGAATATATAGAATCATTAACAGATAGTGCAAAGCAAGTTTTATTACAAGAGATACAAGATAAAAAGAAGAGTGCAGAAAGTGAATATATAAGACTTGAAACTATGAAAACTAAATTAGAAGAAGATGAAAAAGAAGAAATGAAAAAGTTAGCAGAACTTGGAATTACATCTTATGAAAATTTAGATATTGAAATTAATAAATTAGAAAATGAATTAAATGAGGAAATTCTTAAATTTTCTGAAATCTTAAGTAAAGAATAGGAGCACTTAATAATGATAGAAAAGTATGATGAATTATATAATAATGCAATTCAGATAACTGCTAAATATACTACTATACAAGACCAATTAGCTTTAAAGATTTCTCAAAAGCAAGAGCTTGTAGACAATATGAATACAATGTTACATAAACAAATGGTATATGAACAAGCTGTAGAATATATGAAAGAGATAGTAGACCTATTATCTCGTAGTCATATAGACCATTTAGAGAAACTATTAAATTCAGCAGTAGAAACTATATTTTATGATAAGAACTATAAAATTGAATTTGAAATATCAGAATATAGAAATAGTAATTGTTTAGATATTTATTTAATTGATATTCAAGAAGATGGTACTAAAGTAAGAACTAATATAAAAGATAATGGTTTTGGTATAAAAACAGTAATAGGATTTATTTTGCAAGTATATTTTATTTTATATCACAAATTAAGTCCCGTAATGTTTGTAGATGAAGGATTTAGTGCAATATCAAGTAATTATCTACCATATCTAAAAAGTTTATTTAATAATTTAAGAGATAAATATGGATTCATATTTGTATTAGTAGCACATGATATTAGATTTTTAGATTTAGCAGATAAAATGTATGAAGTAAAAAATGGTGAGGTTAGATTAAAGAATGGATAATTTAGATAAGCTAATTGAGGAAATAGAAAGTAAAATACAATCAAGAGATTTATCAGATAACTATTTAAGAGAGAATAATTGTAGCACTAGAAATGATATAGGTATTGGTGAGTATGTTTATGGAATAACTATGGTACCAGCAGATTGGGTATTACCATATTTAAAAGAGTTACAACAAATAAAAATGGAGATGTAAAGAATGGATAGGAATGAGTTAAGAAGATTACAAAAGGCAGCAAAGGATAAGGATATAAGAAAATTAGGAGAATGGGCAAGTCAGTTTGAAAACCAAATGAGACAAGAATTTGACAGAGCCTACCATGATGAACTTGAAAATTCAATAAATAATTTTTGTACTGCTATAGCTTATACAGCTCATTTCTCAGAAGAAACAAGATTAGATAAAGACAAATTACCTTCATTTATGGAAGATTTATTTGTAACAATAGATATGTTTAGAACTGGAGAATATAAACCAGAAGAATATAGAGAAGAACTTGAAAAGAATGGAATATATGATGATACCTATAAATATACTTTAAGAACTAGAAAGATAATAACAATAATAGGATTATTAGATGATTTTGACATAATTAATTCAAAAGAAAGATTATTAACATTAGATGGATATATGGTCTTTAAGAATATTATCTATCCTGAAGCTATGGATAAAATATTAGATAATTATAAAAATAGAATTCGTATATCAGACGAAGTTTTTATAATAAATAAAAATAAGGAGATAGCAAAGGAAATACAAGAAGAATTAAATTATGCAAAATCATTAAAGAAACTAATAACCTATATGGAGGATATAAGTAATGGATAGAAAGATTAGATGTTGGGATAGACAACAGAAGAAATATTTAACATTAGAAGATTATAAAAATTTAGGTGGTATAACAGTAGAAAAAGATGGTACATTATCACTTAGTCCACATTATAGATTTGCAGATAGTATGATGATTTGTACAGATTGTTTTATACCAGAATATAGTACAGGATTACTTGATTATGAAAAGAGTGAAGTATTTGAAGGCGATATAGTACAAGATGTAGAAGATGAAGAATATGGTATTATAATATTCGAGAATGGTCATTTTTATATTAATACTATAGGAGTATGTGAAGATATAGAAGATATATGGTCATTTAGTATCGTTGGAAATATACATGATGAAGAATGGCAAGAGGTGGTGAAATCAATTGGAAATTTCGAAGGATTCAAAGATTCTGAGTAAAGAGAAATTTTTATCTATCATAGAAGAGATGAAAGAACTTCATGATATAGAAAGTACAATAAACGATTTAACAAGAAAGAGTAATAATGATATATTAAGAGATTTTGGCTATTTTAATTATCTAACAGCTAATGAATCTATAATAATAGATTTACTATGTACAATTTTTAATGATTCTGATATAATAAGCTGGTGGATATGTGAGTTAGACTTTGGAAGAGATTTTAAAGAAGGTTATTTAACAGAGAATAATGTTAATATAGATATATCTACACCAGAATTATTATATGACTATCTGGTCAAAAATATGTAATTTGAATATAGGAGTGATTTAATATGATTATTAGAAAAGGAACATTTGAAACAAATTCATCAAGTACACATGCTTTATGCATAGGAAAGGGAAAATTAAAAGAGCCATATAGATTAATAAATGACTTTATAAATGACTATGATTATAGTACTGATGTATTAGATGATGAAGATTATTTCCCAAAAATTAATAATCCTAAGAAATTAGGAGAAGGACCTGTAATTAATTTAAGACGATTCCATGATATAGGAAGAGTATTTAAAATATATAATACAGTAGAAGCCAAACTTAATTTTATATGGACAAGCTTATTAATAAATGTGGAATACTTTAAGAAAGAACCATATATAGAAAAGTTTTTAGATTATTTACTATCTATTCCAGATATGCAAGTTAATTATTTAGACATTAAAATGCTTAAAAAGGAAGATTTAGCAAGACATCCAGAATATAAAAATGATAGTTATGATAAACCTCATGTATTAGCAAAATGGGGAAGTCTTTATATAGTAGGACTTGATTCATATGGATATGTACCTTATGAAGAAATAAAGGTAGTATTAGATAATGAGAAATTATTTTGGAACTTAGTATTTGGAGATAGTAAAATATATACAGGTTCTGATGAAACTGATTTATTTGAGGACTTAAATTTTAGTAATTATAATTATAACTTAGTTGGTGGTTCAGATTCAGGAGATTGTTATCCAATTAATATATTCTCTTATGAATATAATAATAGATTTACTAAACTAATCGGTAGATATAAAAATGGTAATTATGAAACAATTATATATAATGATGGTACAAGAACAAGAGAACTTGTACCACATGATTCATATTATGACCAGGGATTATATATGGAATCAAAATTTGGTATGCCTGAACTTGATTTAATGGAACCTGAATTTCCAGAAAGTATAGATTTAAAGATAACTAACTATTGTGAAAATGGTTGTGAATTTTGTTATGCTGGTTCTAATAATTGTGGAGAACAAGCAGAATATCAAGATATTATAAAAGTAATAGATGAAATGAAACCATATACAGAAATTGCTTTAGGTGGTGGAAATGTCTTAACATATTCAAGATTAAAAGATGTACTTGAATATGCTAAAAGTAAAAATGTAATAGTAAATATAACAGTAAGAGATATTGATATAACTGGAACATATAGACAAGTATTTGAAGAATTATGTGACCAAAAATTAATATATGCGGCTGGTGTATCTATTACAGATATAGATAATATACCATGGTTACATGGATTAGAAACAAATAGAGTTCAATTAGTAGGGCATTTAATCTTAGGACTTAATTCATATAAACAAATAGAACATGTGATACATCATTCAAACCTTGATAATATATTAATACTTGGATATAAAAAGGTTGGTAAAGGAAAAGATTATTATGAAAAACATAAAGAAGAAATAGATAAAAATATTGAAGAAGTAAAAGAATCAAATTTAATGAATATAGATACCTATAAAACTATATCTTTTGATAACTTAGCTATAGAACAATTAGAGATAGATGTAGAAAATACTTATAAAGACCTATTTCAAGGTAAAGATGGAAAGTTTAGTTTTTATGTAGATTTAGTAGGAAATTCATATGCTAAAAGTTCATTAGAAGAAAAGACTTCATATTTCTTTGATATTGAAACATCATTTGATGATTTACGAAAGGAAAGATTGAAAAATGAGAATAAAAGGAGTTAAATTAGAGTGGTATGTAATGGCACACGATTTTAATAATGATAAAATAGTACCATATAATATATTTTATAATTCATTTCCAGAACTTATACATAAAGAAATTAAGAAGAAAAAGATTAATAATTATAATGAACTTAAAGAATATATATCTAATTGGTCAAAGTATAATTACTGGTGTAAAGCTGAACATGAAATAATTGTAGCTGGTTTAATTTCCAAGGGAGATAAAGAAGAAAAGATAGACGTAGATTGGCAAATACAAATGAATCTTGATAGAATTACAGAGTATGTAAATAATGAGTGTAGATTAGGATTTTAGAGAATTTAAGAGATAGCTTAAAATAGCTATCTCTTTTTCATTTCTTGCATAATATTATATAGGAGGGTAATTAATTATGGAAACATTTGGAATAACTGATATTGGAACTTGGATTCAAGCACAAGAAGGGCAAGTATTTAGATTATTAACATATAAAAAAGTATGGACACCATATGAAATGGACAAAAAATATTCTGATGAATCTATCTTTGAAGAAGGAGGATATTATGTATTTGTTTATATAACAAATGCAATAGAGACTCCAGAAGGTACACTATTAGAATTATCTGAAGTAGAACAAGATTATGATAATGGAACTTGGAAAGATAATCATATAAAACATTACAGATTATTGAAGGATATTAAGTTAACAAAATATGATATTGATAATGAAGAAATAGAGGAGGATTAATTATGAGAGATTTTAAATATGTAGAGAAAGAAGATAAAGAAGTATATGAAATAATAAAAGCAGAATATGAAAGACAAAATAATCATTTAGAGATGATAGCAAGTGAGAATTTAGCAAGTGAAGCAGTTATGGAAACAGCAGGTTCTTACCATATTTTAAAATATTCAGAGGGTTATGCAGCTAATCATAAATTTGGTAAACCTGGAAGATATTATGCAGGTTGTGAGAATATAGATAAAGGTGAAGAATTAGCTATTGAAAGAGTATGTAAAATATTTAATTGTAAATATGCAAATGTACAACCACATTCAGGAGCACAAGCAAATACAGCAGTTCAAATGGCTATATTAAAACCAGGACAAACATTAATGGGAATGTCATTAAATGCAGGTGGTCATTTAACACATGGAGCAAAGCCTACATTTTCAGGTAAGTACTATAATGCAGTACAGTATGAAGTAAATCCAGAAACATTACTTATAGATTATGAAGAATTACAAAATATGATATTTGAACATAAACCTAATTTATTTATTGCTGGAGCTAGTGCTTATCCTAGAGAAATCGATTTTGAAAGAATTAGAAAAATAATAGACGATTATAATGCAAGAGGATTTGCAGAACAAGGAGAATCATTTGAAAAATGTTATTATATGGTTGATATGGCACACATTGCTGGATTAGTAGCTGCAGGATTACATCAATCTCCTATACCTTATGCAGATGTAGTAACAAGCACTACTCATAAAACATTAAAGGGACCAAGAGGTGGAATTATTTTAACAAATGATGAAGACCTAGCAAAGAAAATAGATAAAGCTGTATTTCCAGGAGTACAAGGTGGACCACTTGAAAATATGATTTTAGCCAAGGCTGTTGCCTTTGGTGAAGCTTTAAAACCAGAATTTAAAGAGTATCAAGAACAAGTAGTTAGAAATGCAAAAGCATTAGCAAGACAATTAAAAGAAAGAAATATTAAATTAGTATCAGATGGAACAGATAATCATTTAGTATTATTAGATTTAAGACCATACGATATAACAGGGTTAGAATTGGAACAAAGACTTGCAAGAGTAGGAATTATTACTAATAAGAATGGAATACCATTTGATACAAAGAATAAAGCTACTACAAGTGGATTAAGAATCGGTACCCCAGCAGTAACAGCAAGAGGATTAGTTGAAGAAGATATGAAAATGATTGCAGATATAATAGCTGCACTAATAGTAGTATCAGATGATAGTTTAAATGTAGCAATAGAAAAAGGACAACAAATAGTAGAAATATTAACAAAGAAATATCCTTTAAGTAAGGCATTAAGAGAGGAAGAATAGTTATGGGAACAAAAATAAGATGTACATTATGTAATGATATTATAGAAGGAGATGGTTATGGTCATCTAATAACTTGTAAATGTGGTGCTTGTTTTATAGATGAAACACCATATTATTATAGAGCAGGTGGAAATCCTGAAAATATGAGGATAGTTAAAGAAGATGGAACAGAACAAAGTTTTATAAATGAACCAGAACCTAAAGTAGAATTAAAAAGAATAGATAAAGTAAATTATTATTTAGATATAGCAGAAACAGTATCTGAAAGAAGTACTTGTTTAGATTCTAACTATGGAGCAATAATAGTAAAGAATGATGAAGTTATTTCAAGTGGATTTAATGGAAGTCCAAGAGGAGTACTTTCATGTATAGATATAGGACACTGTTTTAGAGAAAAAGAAAAACGAGGAGAAGGATATAGTAAATGTTTATCAGTTCATGCTGAACAAAATGCAATTATATCAGCTTCTCGTAAAGATATGATAGGTTCTACATTATATTTAGTTGGTAAAAAAGTAAAGACTGGAAAGTATGTAGATAATCCAGAACCATGTATTGTATGCAAAAGAATGATAATAAATGCAGGTATAGAAACAGTAGTAGTAAGATTAGATAATGAAAAGACTTCAAATAGTTATAAAGTATTCTATGTTAATAAATGGAGTCAACCAGATATTACAACATAATTATATATTATATTAGTACTAACAATAAGAAAGGAAAGATAAAAATGAATATAACAAGAGTAGATTTATACGTTTTAGATGATAATGCAAGAGAGGAATTAGGACTAAATGAACATGCACTTGCAGTAGCTAGTTTAGTATTTAATTATGATTTAGCAGTACATAAAATTTTACTTTGTACAGGTGAAGGAGGACCTTATATTTTATTTCCAAAGGATAAAGTAGGTAAAGGAATATTTTATCCAATAAATAATGAGTCAAGACAAGAAATATTAAATGTCTTACTAGAAGCTTATGAAAATAGAGAGGATTAATATATGGAGGAAGTAGTTATACATAATATAATAAAAGAATCTAATAAGATACCAATATTTATAGACCTTAGTAATATTCTATATAGGTCAATGTTTGTATTTAAACCAGATAAATTTAAAGCTCCAAATGGTGAACCTAATGGACATTTATATGGGTTATGTCAATTACTTAGAACTTGTTATAAAAAGAACTACTTGATATTTATATGTGCAGATAATAAATGTGAGTGGAGACAAGAACTAAATGAAAATTATAAAAGTAATAGAGATTCTTCAATAAGAACAGTTGACTTTTATAAACAGTATAATCTTATAAATGGTCTATTATCTGATTTACCAGATAGCTATTTCCTTTATAAAGAAAATACAGAAGCAGATGATATTATGTTTACAGGTGCTAAAATATGTAGCGAACTAAAAAGACAAGCATTTGTATTTACATCTGATAAAGATTTATTACAAACATTAGATGAATATGTAACGGTAGTTCATAAAGTTATGTTAAATGAAAATGAAGAAATTAAATATGAATCAGAAGAATATAATAAATTATTTCCAGTAAGACCAAAAGAGCTAGCATATTATAGAGCAATAATAGGAGATAAATCAGATAATATAAAACCAGTAATACAAAGATTTCCAAAAGATTTAGCACAAGATATAGCTCATTATTTAAGTGAATATGAATGGTTTGATATTGGATTTTTTAGACCAAAGAAAGAATCACATGATAAATGGGTAACAAAATTAAAAGATAATTGGGAACAGTATTATAATAATTATAGGCTTATGTGGTTAGATAAGTTAGATTATATAAATATAATGGATAAACCGGAAAAAGGAACATATAAAAATATATGTGAAGAATATGGTTTATATCAATATTGGAGCTTTATTAATAGTATAGATATAATGAAACAACATAATGGATAGCATAATATATAATGGAGGTTAGTTATGAAAATAAAGCAAGGAGTAGATACTGAAGAATTAATAAAAAATCTACTAAGGGAAAAAATAGAATTAACGAAATTAAATTTTGAAAAAGATAAAGTAATAATAAGTTTGAACAATAGATTGAGAAGATATGAAGGAGATAATAAGAATGGAAAATAATGGATATAAATATGTAACAATAATATTTGAGAATTTTAATTATGGTTCTACACCAGATAATCCAATATTTTATGGAAAAGAATATTTATATAAAACAAAGAAAGATTTTGTAGAAAATCAAATAATAGAACTAGATACAGATTATGGTCATTCAAGAGCTGCAATAAATAGAATAAATATACCAGAAGATATAGCTAAAAGAGATGCTTTAGATTTTGGTTGGACTTTAGATGATTTAAAGGAGATATAATATATGAGAATAATGTTTATAGGAGATATACATATAAGTGATAAAGCACCAAGAAGTAGAAAAGAAGATGATGAACAATATAGACAATTAATATTAGATAAACTTAATTTTTGTTATGAGTATTGTATATCAAATAAAATAGAATATGTAATAATTTTAGGAGATGTATTTAATTCAAGTATAAATATATATCCACCTTATTTAACAGAAGTATATAAGGTATTACAAAAATTTAAAGATACTGGAATTGAAGTATGTTCTATTATTGGTAACCATGATATGTATTATCAAAATGATTCTGAATTTACAAAGACAACACTTTATCAAGCATTTACATTAGGATTAATAAAACATTTAGACATGAAAGAATTACCAATAGGAGTTAGAATAGTAGGAGTAGACTATGGTAAACCTTTTGATAAGATAAAATTTGAAAGCCAATATAATATATTAGTTGGACATTGTTTCTATGAAAATGAAATGTTTGGTAATAATGAGAATGGAAATCTAACTCATGAGAAGTGTTTAGAATTAGGATATGATGTTTATATATTAGGACACGACCATACATATTATCCAACTATAGATATGGGAGAATATAAAGTAATAAGACCTGGTTCACTATTAAGAGGAACTTCTAAAACTTGCAATTTATATAGAAATGTAATAGTAGATGTATTTGATACAACTACTAAAGAATGGGAAGAAATAATAGTTCCAACTAAACAAGGTACTGAAGTTTTTAATGAAAAGGTAGTTCTTGCAAAACAAGAAGATTTAGATTTAAACTTAGAAAATATAATTGCTAATTTAGATTATTCATCAACTTCTAATGAGTATGATATTCTTGATAAGAATGAGGAAAGTGGACGAAAAGAATTAGGAGAAAATTATGATGAAGTGGTAAACTTGATAACTTATTATTTAGAAGCTGAAGGTATTTATAGAGAGGTAAAGAATGAAAGTTAGAGATAGATTAGAGTCATTAAAAAAGAGTAGAACAGCTACATTTATTAATTTAAGAGTTACTTTATATGATGAAGATTATGTTATGATATATGATAATCCTGACCGGAATAATGATATATAGCTGTAAGATTAAAGATATGGATAAAATACCAGATGAGCTATTAGATAAAGAATTTAAAAGAGAATCTATAGTAAGATTAAAAGATGAAGAGTATATAAAACCAAATAGGTATCAATATATGTCAAAACCATTTGCACTTGTATTATATTTAGATGCTCCAGATAGAATAGAGAAAGGAATAAGTGCAAGAGCTCAGTATATATAGGAGGTAATATATGGAAGCAATAATTGGATTTTTTTGGAGGTTATTTATATCAGTAATGATAATTCTATTCTATAAAAAATTAAGTTCTATAGAATGGCAATTACTTATGATTAAAGATGAAATAAAAGAAATAAGACGAAGATTAAAAATGGATAAGAATAATAAAAACATTTTACTAGAAAGAGAGGATACTAATGGGCTGTAATTATTATTTAAGGCCAAAGGGATATGAACCAATTAAGGTTATAAATAAAACTATAAATGATACACTAGATAATATTGTTGAATCATATAAGTATAGTATTAAAAAAGTAATAGAAGAAGCTGAAAAAATAAGTCCTTTATATAAGGAATTATTTTTTACAGACCTATGTATAGATGATATAACACATGTATTACAATGGGAAGTAGAATTGCCAGATTTACATATATGTAAGTTATCATATGGTTGGAAACCATTATTTCAAAAAAGTAAATATTTTAGTACATTTAAAGAATTTGAAGATTTTTATAAATTGCATACAGATATATTTGATTTTGTGGATGAATATGATGAGATACAAGATTTTGAAGAATTTAAGGAATATGTATTTGAGAAGGTAAAAGATAAAAAGAGTCAGACCCATTTACAGTATAATGGAGGACTACCAGGTCTCAGCCTAGAATATACAAAAGATAAAGATGGAATCGAATGGACAAATCATGAATTTAGTTAATAGGAAAGGAAAGTTATTATGGATGATGATAAAATAAAAGACTTATTAGATGCAACACAAAGTTTTAAGGACCTAATGTCAGATACAACAGAATTAATGGAAGATATAGAAGAAGTATCTAAGAGTGAAATAGATTTGAATACTATATATCCTAAATTAATATTTAAAACTGAAGATTTAGTAAGAACAATGAACTTATGTAGTAAACTTATACAACCAAAGTCTGATAATATAGCTTATAATTCAATATCTATAGCACCAGTACCAGAACTTAATACTATTAATTTTTATGTTACAAATGATTTATCTCATTTTAGACTTACAACAGAATTAATAGGAGGAGATAGTAATAGTATTAATGAAATAATATCAATTCCATTTATAACTTTACAAAGAGTAATAAAATTAGCTGGAAGTAAGATTCTGATTTATAAAAGAGAAGATAATCTATATATAAGACTTTTAGGTGGAGATTTATTATTAGATTATAGGTCAATTGATATGAAATATTTACAATTTCCAGGAGAGATAAAAGAGAAGATAGCAGACCTTGGATTAGACAATATAGGAAGTATTGTAAATGTAGCTTTACCATTACTTAATTCAGAATTAAGGGGAGATATAAGAAGAATTAATTTTACAGGTGAAAAAGCATATTATAATTCATCTTTCTATTACTTAGAATCAGTAATAGAAACTCCTAAAATATCATTATCATTAAAGGATTCTGAATTTATAAACAAGCTATATAAGTATTATAAAGGAAAACAGATTCAACTATTTAAGGTAGAATCTAACTTATCAAGATTATTTCTAAAATTAGATAATATAGAATATGAGTTTATTAATTCAGTACATACTATATCACCAACATTTTTAGAACAAATAGATAAGTTAGTAAGTCCAATAGAGGTAATAGTAAATCATGGTAGATTTGTACAAGTAGTAACACTTGCTACAATGCTTCCAAGTTCCACTGGAACAATAGGACTTAGTTATAAGAATAATAAACTTATTATAAAGATAAGTTCAAACAGAGGAGAATCTGAATTTACATTTGATACAAAATTAGAAAAAGAGCATTTATATAATAAGGAGATATTTGTAAGAGCTGAGACTTTAAGGAAGTTATTAAATGCTTTTAGTTCAGTTGATAAAGTAGGTGTAGCATTATCAGATTTAGGAATAACATTAGAATATAATGGAATTAAAGCAGTAATGATGCATACAGATATTTAATAATAATTTTTGCAGGAGGATATATTATGAGTATTAGTAAAAATAATAGAGAGATTATAGATAGAGTAAAATTAAATAATGGAATCATTACCTTTCTTGATAATGATAAAAATTTTTATGTTTTGTTATCAAGAATAGTAAAAATATATGCACTTCCATCTGAAATAAAATATGGTTCAGAAAATGAATTTCAAGTAATAGATAGTGAAAGTAACATTTTTAAAATAAAGACTTATATTAATTTAAGTGATAATGTTTCTATTGGTAAACCTATATTAATATGGTATGCTTTTATTAAAGGTAAATTAAGAACTCCAATTGGATTTGACCCTTATATTAGTTTAAATTCATTTATAGATAAAATTGAGTTAAAGGAGTTTGAACCTATATCTAATGTAAAAACTCTTCAAATACTAAAAGCTAATTTAGACCCAAAATATGGAAGATTAAGTTTTTATATACCAGGACAAGAAAAATAAATGAATTATACGAATCTTAAAGGAATATTTGAATTAGGTAGACCAATAATTGAAGATAGTAAAAATCCTTATCTACATATGGCTTACAAATATAATAAACAAAATTATAGACTAATATCATCTGGAGAACTTTTTGTAAGAGGTAAACATTTATATATACCAGAATTTATAATTGCATTTATGAGTTATCATACTGAAGCACTTATGATAGCAAATATAATTGATGATAAAGTAATATCAATTATATTTAGAAGTATATCTGGTGAAAAAGAATTCGTAAAATTACGGAACTACAAAAGGAACATTTTATGGATTAGGTGAATTAGATGATAATTTTAGATTCGGTAAACCAATATTATTAGTAGAAGGACACTTAGATAGAGATACTATGGCAACAATATATCCAAATACTTTACGGAATAATGACAAACCATTTATCTAAAATACAAGTAGAAATATTAAAGACACTTACAAATAAATTTATATTAATGCTTGATAATGATGAAGCTGGTAAAGAGGGATTAAAAACAGCATTATATCAATTAAAAGGAAATAAGATAATGGAATTAAAGCATTATGTATCTTTAAAAGATGCTGGTGATTTAATGAAATTAGATATTGAAAATCATAGATTATATGAAGATATAGTCGATAGTTATAAAACACAAATACAGTTATTCTAGGAGTGATAATATATGTGTAGAGATAAAGATACTTGGGTAAAGTGTGAATATTTAGATGGAACTTGGTACTATATGAATTTAATTACATATGAGAAATTACCACCGGGAGTAACACCAATATATAAAGGAGGCAAGAATAAAGATGAACGAGATGATTAAGTTTAAGGATAATGCAGTAAATAGAAAATATTTATTATATGTAGTAGCAGATTATGAAAATTTAGAATTAAGAGTAGTATCAACCTATTTAGATACGTTTTCAATTCATTATGATTCATTTGGTAAACTAGATGAAATGGTTTCATATTTAAGAAAATCTTGTGAATTATACCAAGTAGATACATTATTACTTAATTTAGATAATACAGTAGCATTAGAATTTTATAAAGAAAAGAATAAAGACAATAAAGATATATGGTTTGCAGAAATTACATTTGCATATGACCATATGATGCCTCTAATATATGAATTATCCCATGTAGAATATATGGATAGTTCAGAATTTTTTATAGATGATATAATGTTAAATTCAGTATATTATGATAATAAAGAAGAATGAAAAGGAGTTATTAGACTATGATTACACAGGAAATGAGACCAAAAGCATTTAGAGAAATAGCAGGACAAGACCAGGTAAAAGAGCTATTAAAAGCAATAGTTAAGAATCCAGAAAATGCACCTAGAACTTTAATATTACAAGGTGAATATGGAACAGGTAAAACAACATCAGCTAGAATACTTGCAAAAGCATTAAACTGTAAAAATAAGACTAAAGATGGAGATATATGTGGTGTCTGTGATATATGTAAAAGTAATATAGAACATTCGATGTTTTATGAAGAGTTTGATTCAGCAATTATAGGAAATGTATCAGATATAAAAGAATTAAAAGAAACTTTTTATTTTGATAGTACATTAGGTTATAAAGTTATAACAATAGATGAAGCTCATTTAATGAGTGCTCAAAGTCAGTCAGCTCTATTAAAAATATTAGAGGAATCAAATTCAGGAATATTTTTCGTATTATGTACTACTAATATTGAAAAGATATTACCTACAATTAGGTCAAGAGCTCTGAAGTTAAGATTTGATTTAATAAGACAAGAAGATATAATACATAATTTAACTAATATAGTAGCTGAAAAACAGTATATTATTACTGAAGATACTATAAAATTAATAGCAGAAAGGTCAAGAGGACATTTAAGGGATGCTCATATGTTATTAGATGAGTATTTATTATTAGGAGAAGAAAAGTTTAAAACTATAACACAAAGTTCAGAGGAACTGTATTATAAACTAATAGTTGCATCTATTAAAGGAGATTTAGCTATTATACAGAAAATAATTGAGAAAATGCAAAACTTCCCACTTTATTTATTAAAACAGGATTATGAGACTATAGTGCTTAATATTATTAAATCAGGTCTTAAAATAGAAGAACCTACTAATAACTTTTTAAAAAGTATTATTGAATTTTATAGAGATAGAATTTTTGTATTAATAGATATTTTAAATAAAAAAGAAATTTATGAAATGTTTGGTTCTGACAAAAGGTTTCAAGCAGCAATGTATTTAATAGTATCTAATATACGAAAATTGCATAATAAATAATAGGGAGGGGTGTAAATGTTAGTTAATAATTCAGTAGAAGCAATGATACAGAATATAGTAACTGTTGTACTTAGAATCCATTTTTATTATGTAACAGACCAAGATTTACAAGATGATTTAAGACAAGAACGGATATATAAAAGCATATGAATTATTAGCTAAGGGTGATTATGACCCAAACCGAAATTTAAGAACTTACATTTATACAGGTGTAAGAAATGCAATGACTAATTATATTTATCATAATAATAAAGAATCACATGAAGATTTAGAATTAGTATCATCACCAGTTTGGCAACGTTATGAAGGAGTAACACAAGATGATTATTATAAGGGTAAATTATTTTATGAAGATGATATAGAAGATGGTAAATATAATATAGACCAAGCAGTTATAGAACAAGTATTAGATAAATATAGTATGTTTGGAGATTATTCAGAACCAGTACTAAAGGAATTAAAGAAAGCAGGTTTATATGAGGGAAATATAGAACCTACTAATTCAGAAGTAATACCACTAGTTGTAACTGCAATTATAGGAGAGATTTATTATAATATCTTTATGAGTTAATAGAACTATAAATAGTATTAATAGGAGGAACAAATGAATAGTTCTAATAAAAATGAAGATGAAGAATATGGAGTTGGTAAATTATTAGCATTTAAAAATATAACAGAAGACCAAAAGAATATATTTATAAAATTAGTATCAAATGAATATTCATATATATTTCAAGTATTATTTAATATTATAGATGATGATTATTTGACCTTAGAATTATTAGATATATTAGCAGGTCAAAAGATACAAATACCAAACAGAAAAAAATTGTATAAATTATTAATGAAAATTAAAATATATACTTTTATTAAACAGAAAAATAATTCACCAGAAGCATATAAATTATTAGCAAAACAATATAATATTCGTATATCACAAGTAAAATCAGCTGTAAATAGAATAGAGCAATTATTGCATAATAATATAGAGGGGGTGTTAGATGATGAAGATAATTCTTGAAGGAGTTGATGGTGCTGGTAAGTCAACACTTGCAAATAAAATAAAAGAAGATTGGTTTGATAATGATGTAGAAATTATTAAATTTTCACATGGTTCTCCAATTGCATTAGAAGATTATGAAAAAGCATTACTTACAGAACGTAAGAATATAATCTTAGACAGATTTAATTTAAGTGAAGAAGTTTATTCAAATGTATATAAAAGAGTTTCAAAGAATTCATTATATGACCATTTGATGACTTTTGATTTAGCACATACGATAAAAAGTAAATATATTATACTATATAGTTCTGATTTTGAGTTTTTATGGGAAAGAATCCATAAAAGAGGAGATACAGAACAGGTATATGAAAATTTACGTGAATTAAACAAATACTATAAAGTTATGGGACTATTATTACAAACAATTTATCCAGATATGATTTATTTAGTAGATATAGCTGGGGTTTCTGACTTGTATGAATATGTCAAAGCCAATGTATTAAGGGAGGTTTAGACATATTATGAATAAAATTAAAGTAACAATGATTAATCATAGTAAAAATTATTCAGACCAATATTTAAGTTCACTTGTAAGACTTACATATTCTGAGAAATTAAATGGAAATGAAGATGTAGCTTCACAATTATTAGATTATGAAAATGTTAGTACTAACTTAATTGATAATTGTGTAAAGTTTAATCACACTTCAATATTAGAACAAGTATCATATTCATTTATGATAGATGGAGCAAGTAGAAGTTTTTTAGCACAAGTTACGAGACATAGATTATTTAGTTTTATTTCAGGAAGCCAACACTATATAGATTATTCAAAAATTGGTGGATTTGAAGTACCAATAGAACTATTAAATGAATCATTTGATATACAAGAAAAATATCAAGAGTCATTAAATAATTCAATGGAAGACTATAAGAAATTAATAGAACTTGGAGTAGACCATTCAGTAGCAAGACAAGTATTACCAAATGCAATGAGAAATAATTTAATTGTAACTGGTAATTTAAGAGAGTTTTGTAATTTCTTAAATTTAAGATTATGTGGTAGAAACACATCAGAAATACAATATATAGCATATCTAATATATAAAGAATTATTAAAATATAATCCAGTAATTATGAAACAAGTAGGACCAGATTGTATACAAAAAGGAAAATGCAGTCAAGGTCATAAGACTTGTGGAGTAATGCATACACTTGAAGTATTAGATGGAAAATTTGAAAAACTATTAAAGGAGAATGAAGATTAATATGGAAATCACAGAAGTAAGAGTAAAAAAATTAAATACAACAAATAGACTAAAAGGAATAGCATCAGTAACATTAGATGATTGCTTCGTAGTAAGAGGAATAAAAATAATAGATAGTGCAAAAGGTCTATTTATAGCAATGCCATCAGAAAGAGTAAATGAAAATAGATTTCAAGATTTAGTACATCCGATTAATGCAAATTTTAGACAAAGATTACAAGATGTAATTTTAAAAGAATTTGATAAAATAGAAGAATAATAAATATCCCAAGTTCAGATATATCGATTACAATAGAGTGCATATCATGATTTTAGGAAGTCCGTGTTCCTCTGTAATCGAAGAAAAAGAGACCTTACAAAATGGGCTGACCATAAGGAACTTGGGACCAGAATAATTTATAGGAGGTTTATAGAAATGTCAATAACAATGATTATAGGAATTATAGTAGCTGTAGTAATAGTATTATTAATAGGATTAGTAGCAATGAGTTATATTAAATGTCCACCAGATATGGTCTATTTAATATCAGGACTTAAAAAAGAACCAAGAGTAATAATTGGTAAGGCAACACTTAGAATACCATTTTTTGAAAGAGTAGATAAATTAACATTAGAATTAATACAAATAGATGTTAGAGCTTCAAAAGTTCCAACAGCTGATTTTATCAATGTTGATGTTGATGCAGTAGCAAATGTTAGAATACCTAAAAACTCAGAATTGATACAAGTTGCAGCAAGACACTTTTTAAATCAAGGCTCAAGTTATATTGGAAATAACGTTCAACAAGTATTAGAAGGAAACATGAGAGAGATTATTGGACAAATGCAATTAGTAGATTTAGTTAATAATAAACAAATCTTTTCTCAAAAGATACAAGAAAATGCAATGGACGACATTAATAATATAGGTCTTGAAATTGTAAACTTAAATGTACAAAGTTGTACAGATGAAAATAATGCAATTAATGATTTAGGAATTGATAATTTAGTTAAGATTCAAAAGACTGCAAAGATTGCAAAAGCAGAATCAGAAAAAGAAATTAAAATTGCAGAATCAAAAGCTGATGAAGAAGGAATGAAAGCAAGAGCTGAAGCAGATGCAAAAATAGCAGAACAACAAAAGGATTTAGAGATTAAAAAAGCTCAATTTAAAATTGAACAAGATAAGAAAAAAGCTGAAGCTGATGCAGCATATGCAATACAAGAAGCAGAACAACAAAAATCAATTAATGAATCTACAGTTGCTGCAGAAGTAGCAAAAGCTGAAAGAATGGCTGATTTAAAAGAAAGAGAAGTTGTTTTAAAAGAAAGAGAATTAGATGCATTAGTAAGAAAACAAGCTGATGCTGATAAGTATGCAGCAGAACAAAAAGCACAAGCTGAAAAATTAGTTAGACAACAAAAAGCAGAAGCTGATTTAATTGAAGCTGAGAATAGTGCTAAAGCAAGAGTTGCACAAGCAAAAGCAAATAAAGAAGCTTCTGAATTAGAAGCAGAAGGTATTAAAGCTAAATTACAAGCAGAAGCTGATGGTAAAAGAGCTATGTTACTTGCAGAAGCAGAAGGTATTAAAGCTAAAGCACTTGCAGAAGCAGAAGGTATTGAGAAAAAAGCAGAAGCACAAGCAAAAATGCAACAAGCATCTGTAGTTGAAATGATTGTAAATAGACTTCCTGATATAGCAAAAGAAGTATCAGCTCCATTATCAAATATTGATAGTATTACAATGTATGGAGACCAATCAACAGAGCTAATTGAAAATAATACTCAAAAGATAGATAAAATCTTAAAAGTAGCTGAGGATAGTTTAGGAATAGATTTAAAATCAGTAGTAGCAGGATTTGCAGCAAAAACAATAATGGATAAATCAAAGGAGGATTAGTATGTCAAAGAACATATTAATAATTGGTTATGGTATAGTAGGTCATAACTTATATAATGAATTAAAGGATATAAAACCAGATATAGTTGATAAGTATAAACCAGAGTTAAATACTATAAAAGATATAATATATGATATTGGATTTATTTGTGTAGACACTCCTTTAAAAGATGATACACTTGATATTTCAGAAGTGCAAAATGCAATACATGATTATAATTGTGATGTTTATGTAATAAAGTCTACTTGTCCTGTGGGTACCGTAAGAAAATTAGTGAATCAAACCGGTAAAAGAATAGTGTTTAGTCCGGAATATTATGGGAATACAAAACATTGCAATAATTATAATTTTAATTTTACCATATTAGGTGGAGATAAAGTAAATTGTAATAAAGTAGTACAAACTATATTACCATGCTATGATGGCAGACATGTGTTTAGAATTGTTGATTCTGAAACAGCAGAACTAGTTAAATTTATGGAAAATTCATGGATAGCTACAAAAGTAAACTTTTGTCAATCATTTTATAATGTATGTAGAGAAATTGGAATAAATTATTCTGAACTGAGAGAACTATTTATATTAGACCCAAGAGTAAATCCATCTCACACCTTTGTATATGAGGAACATCCATATTGGGATAGCCATTGTTTAAATAAAGATGTACCAGCAATAGCTGAACAATATAATATAGATTTATTAAAGAATGTTATAAAATTTAATAATAATCAAAAGGAGAATAAATATGATAGATATAATAAGATTTAATGACGATAACCATGCAGAAAGAGTATGGGTAAATAAAAAATATGTAGGAGATACTTCTAATATAGAAAGTATATTAATTAATACTATAATGGTAGTTGGAGGAAATTCAGAAGAAGAAAATAAACAAATTACTACAACTGAAGTTTATGTATGTGATGATTTTGATGATATGGATGAAGAAATAGTTGATACAATTTGGGAATGGTTTAATTTAGTTTTAGATATAACTGATGAACAATTAGAATTAGTGCATAATAAAGATTGGGTAGGTTTATATAATAATATAGAAGATAATATGAATGAGCTAAAAGAATTATCAGGAGGAGAAGAATAGTATGAGAACAGCTGAAGAATTAGATATGATAGTAACTATGCTAATGAGAAGAATTGATGAATTAGAAAAAGAAGTAAAAGAATTAGAAGAAACATCAATAAGAAATAATAAAGAATTAGATGTACCAGTAGGAGTAATTGATTTTGGACTTGATGAAGTAACAAGAGTACCACATAGAAAAAGAGATGGAGATTGTGGATATGATGCTTATGCATTAGAAGATACTACAATAGAACCTCATTCTGGAGGTAAAGTACCACTTGGAATCGGACTTATAATACCAGAACCATTTGGAGTAAAAGCAGAAACAAGAAGTGGTAATTTTATAAATGGTTTAAATGTAGGTTCAGCTTGGGTAGATAGAAATTATCGTGGACAAATAAATGCATTAGTACAAAATGTAACCGATAATCCAATTACAATACATAAAGGTGAAAGACCATGCTCAATAGAATTAGAATTAACATTTAATCTAAAGCCAGTATCAATAGAAGAGTATTGTACATATTATAATGTTTCAGAAGAAGAAATAATGGATACTAACCGTGGAGATAATGCATTTGGTAGCTCAGGAAAATAAATTTTAAAAACTATTTACAAATTAATAAAAGTATGTTATATTTAATTAGACATCCATTATCGTTAATATAGTAGCGATAAATATCATTAGTTAAAGTATGAGGATTCCAGACTCATACTTTTTAAATTTTTTTATAAAAACTATTTACAAATAGAAAAGTATATGATATTATAATTTTGTCTTAAGAGTTATACATTTTTATCATTAGCAAGTATTATTATACATTCTTCGTTCGTTTGTTATAATACTTAAAATAAAATTGTTTAATTGTAAGATGTCATATAGGAAATAGACTAGGTTTGCACTCCTGGTCTATTTCTTTTTTGTTTCTAAATTATATATTATATTAGAAATATAAGTAATTTGGAGGCAATTTATGGAGCAAAGTTTAGATAATTTAATAGATACATTAACACATATGAAAGATAGTGAAAAGAAGGCAGCAAGAATAAGAGATATAGTACCAATAGAAGAATGGTTAAATAGTCAATATTATATAGGACCAGATGCACCATCATTATATCCATTTTGGAAGAAACATATAACAAATATATTTAATAGTCCAGTAAGAATAAATGAAGTAATACTTACTGGTCGGACTTGGTACTGGTAAATCAACTGCAGCTAATATAATTTTGTTAAGAAAAATATATGAATTATCTTGTTATAAAAATATACCAGCACTATTTAATTTAATGGCAAGTTCTAAATTAATGTTTGCATATTTTAACTTAAATTTACAACAAGCTGAACAAACAGGTTTTGGTCAATTAAAAGAATTAATAGATACAATACCATATTTTCAAGAAAACTTTCAAAGAGATTTAAAAAACAATTCAAATATAAGATTTCCACAAGCAAATATGACCGTAAGATTTGCTTCTGATAGTAACCATATTATAGGTACAAACTTAGTAGCAGGTATACTAGATGAAGCAAACTTTTATAAAGGAAGTAATATAACAGCAGATACAGCAAATGCACAAAATAAAGCAGCTAAGTTATACTTAGATATTAGAAATAGACGGAAAATCACGTTTTATAGTAAATGGGGAGAACCAGTCATTATCAGTATTAGTATCATCATCACAATATGATTCATCATTTACAAATCAAAGAATTAAAGTATTAGAGAATGACCCTCATGCTTATATAGTAAATGCAAAGATATATGATGTAAAACCACAGAATTATAGTAAAGAAAGATTTTCAGTATTTATAGGTTCTGGTGAATTAGACCCTATGATAGTAGAAACTATTGCTGAGGTAAATTCAATATTAGATAGTAATGGTAGACCAAGAGTTCCAGAAGGAACATCTTTAGAAGATGCTATAAATACATTACCACATGAGATAAAGAATAAAATAGTAACTGTACCTATGGATTTCTATACTGATTTTAAGAATAACTTAATTCAGTCAATACAAGATATTGCAGGTGAATCAGTATCTGGAGAAGGTAAACTATTTAATAATAGAGAAGCATTTAAGAAAGCAATATATGAACCAAAAGAAAAAGCATTCTTAAAAGATGAATTTACAATATCTACAAAATTAGAGACAAGACCGCAAGACTTTATAAATCCACATTGGATACCAGAACAACCAGATAAATTAAGATTTATACATATTGACCAAGGAATCGTAACAGACCATTATGGAGTATCGAGTTGTTTTGTAGATAAAGTAGAGATTGCTGAAGATGAAACTGTTAAGTTACATATTAAGTTTGATTTTATATTAGATATAGTACCACCAAAACCACCAGCAAGAACCGATATATCAAAGGTAAGAAGTTTAATACCATGGCTTACACAACATAGAGGAATAAATTGGGGATTAATAACCTACGACCAGTTTCAAAGTCAAGAGTCAATGCAAGAATTAGATAAAGCAGGATTTCCAGTAGCTTATCAATCCGTCGACCGTACAGATGAAGCATATTTAGCATTAATAGATTATATAAGTGAGGAAAGAATAAAATTCCCATATAATAAAGAATTTGAATTTAACTTATTTAATCTAGTACATTATAGAGATAAAAGGAAAGTAGACCATTTATCAGGATTTAGAAAAGATATATCAGATTCAGTAGCTGGTAGTTTATATAATGCTATAAAATCAAATGTATATCAAAATGAATTAGTACAAGAAGATTTAAACATTTTATTTGAGATTTAAGTAGAGAAATTATATATTATATTAGGTGATGTGATAATGAATATAGGACAAAATATTTTAACTAATATAAATGAAAAAGCAAGTATAGATTGGAATAATTATTTAACCAAAGATGAAGTAAATAAATTCCTATCTAAAGATGATAAAGTAGAAAGTGCAGAAGAAATTATAAGAAATACAAAAGGTAATTTCTTTCAAAAATATTGGGACCAATTTAAAAATGATTGGACTAAAGATGAACTAGTACATGATTTAGCAAATTTTTATTATAATGACCATTTAATAAATGAAAGTAAAGAATTTGATTTATGGAAATCTCAAATAGACAATAAAAATAATGAGGAACTAGGTCTATATTTAGAAAAATTATATGATAAATATAGAAGATTTGATGATAGTAAAGATTCAAATATTCCACCTAAAGAATATCAAGAATTAATGAAAAAGATAAATTATATAGAAAATAAGCTTGGTCATACAAGGAAAATAGGTAGAACATTAAACTAAAAGAAAGGAATAGATAGTATGGGAATATTTAATAGAAAAGGTAAAACTGAAAATCCTAAAGCTAATTTAGATGCTGATTTCTTAAAAGAATATGCTCAAGCAGACGGTGTAGATTTATATTCTTTTATTCAAGGTATTAGAACTATTGATAGTAATTACATAAATAATGATAATCTAATAGAGAGAATGAAAGATGATTCTATTATATCATCTGCTATTGATATGTGGACTGAGGATGCTTTACAAAGAGACCCACAATCAAAAGAGATATTTCATATAGAAATAGATAATCCAGATGACAAACTAGAAGATAAATTATCAAAAGGTCTATCAAAAGAATTAGATAGATTTTTAAAAACTGATTTAAGGATGGAGAAATATTTAGTACCTATTATTAAAAGAGTTTTAATTTATGGTAACTGTCCTGTAAAATTAGATTTTGCAGATGCTTTAACTGATGATAAATTAGAGCTAAAAGAAAGTAATAAAACTACTATTGAAGATTTAGCTGGTAAAATAGAACCATTATTTGGAAATATAGAAGTAGATAAAGCTATTGATGATATATCAAGATTAAAAGAATCTGAATATATAGTAGACTGGGAACAAATGGGAGAAGATATAGTTCCAAAAGACCATGACCAAATAAAATTATTACAAGAATCTATTGAACAGGGTTATAGTAAAATTTTAAAAGAAGCTGATGCTCCTGTAAGTTTAAATTCATTTACAAGAATGATTAAAGGTAGATGGTATACTGAAATATTAGGAAGAGGAACTAATATATATGAATTATCATCTAAACAAAAAACAGTTGCATATATGGATAGAGATAATCCAAATAAATTTATTAAACCAGATAGAATAGTAAACTTTGCAAATAATACTGGAAAACATAAAGTAACTTTTGAATTAGGTGATAGAAATCTTTCAGTAAGTAAAAAACAATATTTTAGTTTAGAAAGAGGAGAATCATTTATTGAAAATGCAATGCAAAGTTGGCAGGTATTAAGTGCACTAGAAGATATATTATTACTTACAAGAATGACAAGGTCTATTCTTTATAGAATCTTTTCAGTTGAAGTTGGAGCAAAAGGAAATAAAGAAACAAGAGACTTATTAGATAGATTAAAAAATAAAATAAAGATGGATGAAACCGTTGATATTCGTTCTAAGATATATAATTCATCACTTACACAAGTACCTCTTGGTGATAGTATATTTATTCCAACTCGTAATGGTGTAGGTGTAATTGATGTAAAAACAGTAGGTGGAGATATAAATTTAAAGGATGCAATAGATTTAGATTACTTTAAAGATAAGTTATTTGCAGGATTAAGAATTCCAGCTCCATTCTTAGGATTTACAGAAAGTTTACCAGGTGGTATTGGTGATACATCTCTTACAAGAATGGATATAAGATATTCAAGAACAATAGCAAGAATCCAAACGATATTAGCAGAAGGATTAAAAGATTTATGTTTAGTTTATTTAAAACTAACAAGAACTTCTAAAGCATATGAAGAATTACCAGATTTTAGAGTAGTATTTACATCAATTAATAGTGCCGAAGATTTATCAAGAACTGAATTAAAACAAACACAAATGCAAACCTTACAAACATTAATTGAGAACTTAGGTAAATTAGGTGTAAATATAGAAGAGAATTCTGAAGGATATGAACAAACAAGACAAGAACTAATTAAACAGTTCTATGGTTCAACTTTATTAGAAAAAATATTAGAAGATGAAAAAGCAATGCCAGTTCAGAATCCAACTGAAGGAGACCCAGGTGGATTAAGCAATGATGGACCATCTGGAGGAGGACCTTCTTTAGATGTTAATATAGGACCTGGTGGACCTGGACCTATGGATTCTGATTTAGGTGGAGAAGATGAAGAAGGTTCAGAAGAAGGTTCAGAAGATATGGATACTGATATAGATGTTGATACAGATATAGAACCATCAGAAGAAGAACCAGGAAGAACATTAGGATAAAATAAAATTAAGGAGGAGTTATGAGTAAGATATTATTAGAAAAAAGAATGAACCAAATGATGAGTGATACAGAAAATCAAACTCCTAAACTTGCAGGTAGAGCAGATTTTGTAAAATCAGATTATATAGGAATGAGTAAATTTGGTATCTATAATTTTAGAACTACGAGTCAAACTAATCAAGGTTTGTTTTGGTTTCAACAATTAGAGGTACCAGACCTTGCAAGTAAAGTTATAGACGAAGATATAACAATAGATTTTATAAAGAATTTAGTTGAGAATGATGACATAAAAGTATATTGTGATTGTCCTGCATTCTTATATTGGTCATTAAAATATAAAGCAAATTCAAATAATTATGGTATAGAACCAGAAACTCGTAGACCAAAAAGAAATAATGTAAGGTTACAAGGAAGTAATTGTAAACACTTACAATCTGTAATGCAACTATTAAAGTCAGGAACTCCTTATGAGCAAATGACTAAAGATACAATAAATTGGGCTAAATATAATGCTGGTGAAGAATATAGAAACTTCCAAAAAACAAGAATTAATAATGACAAATATAAGAAAGAAAATAGATTAAATTATGAAACGGCAGATTCTTATATGAATGATTACTTTGCAAGTAAAGCAGGATTTAATAAATTCTTAGATGATGAAGATATAAAAGGAAGTTTAAAAGCAGAAATAGAAAGAACAGCAAAGACTGACCCAGGTATGACATTAGATGATTTTATAGAAGATGAATTTGGAGTACCAGGAGTTCAAGGACTTGCAAATGATTTACAAATAGATGTAGGTTATGTAGAACAATATTTTAAAGATTTAGGATTCTAAGAAAGGAGGATATAGATGGCAGGCCGAATATTTAGAAATGTTGGTAATACAGCAAGAGAAATTAAAAACTATACTTCTAATATACAAGATGATATATTTCCTATGTTAGAAAAATATGGAATAATTATGAGTAAAAAACCTTTTACTATGGATAAAGTAACTGTTGGATATATGGGAGATTCATATAAAGATGATTATATAAAATTATATTTTAACTGTATACATCAGGAATTAGAAACTAGTGAAGATATGAATAGCACATCTGTATTTGCATCTATAGCATATAATGGAACTTATTTTAAAGCTGGTGTAATTGATGTAAAGAAACCAGCAGAAGCAGCTGAAATATTATATGGAGCATTATATGAAGAAGGTTATAGAACAGATGAAGAAACTCGTAAACAACAAGAAGAAGATAAACAAAAGCAACAAGAGGAATATAAACAAAAACAAGAAGAACTTGCAAGAAAAAAAGAAGAGATAAGACAATATGCTAAAGATAATGAAGAACAGGAAAATACAGAAGAAATGTCTGACGATGAAATAGAATACTTATCTCAAGTACAAGAATCACATAAAGAGTTTGATAGACTATTTAATATATATTTAAAAAAATTAAATGAAACTAATGATATTAATGGTAAGATAGTAGCTTCTATTATGCTTTTGAATGACGATGGTTCTGGACAATTTTTAGGGGTAGATATGTTTTATGTAACAGGTAATAACTGTTTAGTACAAACAAATAAGATAAATCCAAAAATAGACCAAGTATCAACGTGGACTAAAGCAAAAGAATATTGTTTAAAAGTTGCAAAAAAATTAAATGGTGTTATGAGTATTTATGCACTTGATTCTAAAGATAAAGAGATAAAATTAACACCAGAAGAAATATCTGGAGAATCAGATGATACAGTATCTGATGGTATAGATACAGGTATTAACTTATAGAATATGCCTGGTTATTACCAGGTTTTGTTTTAAGACATTTTTATATACTGAAAGATAAATTATATACTTAAATATATAAAGTGTCTTAAAACTTAAATAAATTGGGGGGTGTATTTATTATGTATTTTTGTATTTTTGAAAAATTTGCTTATGGTTGGTTTTATGTAAGAACATTGAAATTTTTAGATATTAAAGAATTAGTAGATTTATATGATATAAAGAAAGATATAACACATATAGAAGAAGAGTTTAACAATTATTGTATAGAACATTCAAATAAAGAATATAAATTATATGTTAAAAGTACAGACCCGGCTGATACAGATATTGTAGCAAGAAAGGAGAATAAATAATGAAACAAATATTAAATGAAGAAATGGTGCAATCTTTGTTTGAGACTATAGAAACTGGAAGAAAAGACCCAGCAATACTTAGAACAATAAGAGGAATTGTAGCAGATTTCAATCCAAATAGAAATGGAAGAGTATATCCAAGAGAATTATGGGAGAATGTAATTAATTCAGAATATGTAAAAGAAATGATAAATAGTAAAATGCTTTTAGGTGAAGCAGACCATCCAGCAGAAAGAGTAGAGATAGAGATTAAGACAGTATCACATGCTATAAATAAATTATGGATTGAAGGAGATAAAGTATTAGCTGAAATGGATATATTAAATACCCCAGAAGGACAAAAAGTAAATACATTACTTGAATATGGTTCTAAAATTGGTGTATCTAGTCGTGGTGCTGGAGAAGTAGGTTCTGATGGAATGGTAGACCCTAATAGTTATCAATTCTTTACATTTGATATAGTAGCAAGACCATCAGTAGCTGCAGCAAGAATAGCAGAAGCTGAGAATAAAGATATAAGTACATTAAAAGTAGTAAATGAATCAGAGATAGCAAATATTATAAAGAGTTATAAAAATATTGACCAAAAATTAACTGAAGCTGAAAATAAATCTAATTTTACATATATAAAAGAAAATGAAGAAGTATCTTTTAAAACAAATATAATTAAGGAATTAATGGAAGAGAATGATAGTTTAAATAGTTAGAGGTGGCCCTATGACTGATAAAGATAAGGAAGTACAAAAATTAGTAATTATAAGATTACAAAATTTATTAAGGACACAGGGAAATTATGTTTATAATGATAAATTACTAAGTACTGGAGATAAATGTTTACAAATGGATGTAATATTAGACTGTATAAAATTTTTAGAAGATTATCATGAAAATGTAAAAGTACTTAATAAGCATTGCTTAAAGAAAAAACAAAAAGAAAGGGGTGAAATTGGTGAGTAATACTAAAAATTTATTTGAAAGTATGCTATCATACTTAAATGAGAATGAAGAAAAGTTAAATCCAAAACTTTGGACAGAAAATAAAGAATTAATTCCAGAGGTAAAAGAACATTTAATGAAAATAGTCGATGAATTCTTAGACCATTTTACTATTGATATAGATGTTAAAGATATAAATATAATCGGTTCTAATGCAGCTTATAATTATAAATCAAAGTCAGATATAGATTTACATGTTGTAACAGATTTTACAGAATATCCAGCAGACGTAGATATAATAGATGAGCTATTTAATGCAAAAAAGAATAATTTTAATAACAATTATGATATTACAATAAAAGATTTACCAGTTGAATTATATATAGAAGATATTAATAATCAAGCTGAATCAAATGGAAGATATTCAATTATGACCGATACATGGATACAAGAACCAGAATATATAGAAGAACCACCAGTAAATCAAGACCTAGTAAAAGAATGGTCATCTAAAATAGAGAATGCAATTAAAACAAATGATTCAGATAAAATGAATCAATTAATGGACGAGATTTGGGATAATAGAAAAGAAGATGTTAAACAAAATGGATTTACAGGAGAATTCAATTTAGTATTTAAAGCACTAAGAGCAAAAGGTTTATTAGATAAGATAAGACAAGCTAAATATGATGCCACATCAGAAGAATTGTCAATGAAATAAAGGAGGAATAAAAATGAAAATTATAAATGAAAATGTATCTAAAAATATTTTAAATAAATTAAATGAAGATTTAGCAGAGGTTATTAAAAATAAAGATAATACTATTACAATAATAAATCAATTTGGAGAAGAAAAAAGTTATAACTCAGTTGATGAAGCTATAAGTGAATATGAAGACTTAGTAATTGAATTTGAAACTGAAGAAGATGAAGAATCTGCTTTATTAGCTCAAGATATTTTAGATGAGCTTTATGATTTAAAATAAAGAAATTTTATTAATCTTTGAAGAAGTGCACAAAAATAGCTCATTTTTTGCACTTTTCTTATATATAGAAGTAGAAAAGGTAATATTTTATATTACCTTAACTAATTTGATTAAAATTTTAAAGGAGGAAAAACCATGGTAGTTGACAAAATGTACCTTAAAGAAGGTGAAGCTTTAGTTAAAAAGTATGATAGAATGGTATCTGCTGTTGACAAAGCTCTTAAAGAGTCTGCTGCTTTTGGACAAGGTTTAGATTCTGAAAGAAAAATGTCTTTAGCTATAATGCTTGATAACGTTTCAAGAAATTTTGATGCTAATGCACCAAGAATAATTACAGAATCAGGAACACAAGTTGTAGATATTGCAAAGAAAAATGAATATCTTAACTTAGTTGCTGCTGTAATGCCTACATTAGTAGCAGAAGATGTTGTTTCAGTACAACCTTTGAAACAAAAAGCAGGTGTAGTTTATTATATGAAACATGTTTATGATTCAAACAGAGGACAAATCAAAGTAGGAGATAACATCAGTAATTATATCCAAGTTGGACCAGATGCTGATAAAATCCCAAATGCATTTGATTATTCTTCTGAGAGAATTGAAGGAGAGCAAGTTGTACAAAATACTGAATCAAATGGTTCATTTGTATTAGCTTGGCTTCCAGTAGTTCCAAAATCTGTATCTTTCAAAGATAATGCAGATGCTGCATATACAGATGATGGTGAAGGAAACATCGTTAAAAATGGTGCTACAGTTGGTGCTATCGACTATGCTACAGGTGCTGTAACATTTACAAGTGCTGTAACATTAGCTGATGGTGAAGAAGTATCTTATGCACAAGACTTATTCACAGCTCCAGTAAATGCACCAGCAATTAGAACAATAATTGCTGACGTAACAATAACAGCTAGACCAAGAAAATTAAAAACAGGATTCTCAATGGATGCTGCTTATGATTTAGCTGCTACACAAAACATTGATTTACAAACATTACTTCAAGCAACAGCTACTGATGAAATCAGAGCTGAAATTGATGGAGAGATTTTAAATGATTTAGGAAATTCTGGAACAACTATGAGTGTAAGTTTCAACTTACCAGTTCCTTTTGGAATTAACAAACATGACCATTATGAATCATTCTATCAAGTATTAGTTGCTGGAGCTAATAAAGTATATCAAAAAACAAGAAGAGTAACACCAAATATCGTTATTGTTGGTGAATTAGCTGCTAACGTAATTGAGACTATGGACAAGTTCAAAGCTGCTCCAAGTTTAAATACTGCAGGACCACATATAATGGGTACTTTGGCTGGTAGATTCTTAATTGTTAAGAACCCATACTATGCTTCAAATAAATTTACATTAGTATATAGAGGAGATGTTACATTGGATACAGGTTTCGTTTATGCACCTTATATGCCAATTACAGCTACTCAATACATAATGGATAGTTCATTCTATGGACACCAAGGATATGCTACAAGTTATGGAAAGAAACTAGTAGCTCCTGAATTCTTCTGTAATGGTTTAATTACAGAAATAAATCAATAATAACATTTTTAAGTGTTATTAAATAAATTAAATTAAGACAATAGTAGGTCATAGATTTATTTTATGGCCTACTATTTTTATTTTTCGCTAAAAAACTATTTACTTTTTTACGATTTGATGATATAATTAATTTGAAGAATTTAATATAATTAAATTAAGGAGGTTGATTTTTATGAAAATTTTAAAATTTAAGTATGCTGGAAATGTAAGTTATGTAGGAACAAGAAGATATGTTGTATATGAAGTATATCATGATGAAGAAAAATTAATTGCTACAATTTACTCACAAGAAAAAGATATTAAAATAGTTGCTGATGAATATGCAAAAGCTAAAAGAGAAGATAATGTTATTTTAGAGTATAATGAAGAAGATAATAATATAACATATTAATAAATAGGGGGTAGTTATATGAAGATGCCTATGAATTATGAAGAAAGAATTAAATTAACAGATAAATTTTGTGGAATGAATGGTGAGTCTAATTTATGGACTTGGGAAGAAATTAAAGATTTAAAGAATAAACATTTATTAGAGAATTTTGATTTATTTGTTATTTATGAAGATGATAAGGAATGGCATTCTATATTATTTATAAATAATAGATGGTATGTAGTTCCTGAAGATGAAGAAATGCAAGAAGTAAGTGAGTATGTTTTAGAAAAATATGTATATCTTAATAAAAACTTTAAAGATAATCCATATCAAGATTTTATTAAAAGAAGAGGAGATTCTGAATTTAATGAATTATCTATGATGGATAAACAAAAAGTATATACTGGAACTTATCTTCAACAAGAATTAAATGAAACCTTAGACGGTTTAAAAGGAGCCTTTAAAGATTTAATTAAAATATTAAAAGAAGAAAAGGAGAACAAGAATGAATAACATAGGAATAAAAATATATGGGTTCTGTGATGGATATTTTGGTAGTGATGATTATGATGATAAAATAATTATTTATGAAACACCAACAAGTATATTTTGTAAGTATATAAATGAAGATACTTATGTAGCTACTAATTTTAGATTTCCAGAAGAGAAACAAAGATTAATTAATAAATGGAGTGTTAAAAATGGATAGAAGACATATAAAAACAATACTAAAGAATATCGATAAATTGGAAAGAGAATTATATACAAATTATACAAGTCAAGAAATATATGATGCAATTGTGGAATTATTAGATAAAGATAAATATAAAACATTTACTCCAAATTGTGATTTAATTTGGAATATCTATTCAGGTGTGCAGATGGATTTAGATTTAGACGATGAATATGAAAGAGAGGACGACTTTTAAATGAGAATTGAAGGAAAAAGATGGGAATTAGATATTGATAATATATGGTTATTAATGATTTTTATTTGTATAATTGTTGCTATAATGTTTGGAACATTACTTAAATCAAGTGAACAAGAATTGAAACTAAAGACCGAACAAGAAAAAACAAAACAATATGAACTACAATTACAAATTGAACAACAGCATAATATAAATAAGGGGGTTAATTAATATGAAATCTAAAAATGGAAAAGAAATAATAATACATAGTATAGACGAGTTCGGTGCATTTAAAAATGAAAAGTACGAAGGATTTAAGCTAGCTTGGGATTCTAATATAGGATTTGGAGAAATGTTATTTTCAAAAAAGGTAAATGATAAGGATGCAACTTGGGAAGTACAAACAGAATGTATGTCTACTAATGATGACAAAGAATTTATTAGATTAGTATTAGACCGATTTATAGAAGAATTAGATGTAATAGAATAGAGGTGAAATTAGTGGAAGTAAGAATAAAAATGAATGCAAATGTTGTATATGATGTAAGTAATTCTGGTAATATAATAGGAACAGATATAATAGACCAATTATTTGATTTAAAAGAAGTAACAAAAATACAAAATAATGTAGTAAAATCAATAGAAAATTGTTTATATAATGGTAAACGTATTAAAAAAGCAGTATATGATATGTTAGTAAATGAGTTAGTTCTTTTGTTAGAAGATTAATTATTTAGTTTAAGGAGTAATTGATTATGAGTAAGATAATAGAACGAGATACTATGGTTGTAGATAAAAATTTAAGAGAATTGCATATAAGAAATAAGTTACCACAAATAGTAGTACCAGCAGATAAAGTAGATGCTTTTATAGATTGGTGGAATAAAGATATAAGATTTCAACAAGAAATACCACATTCATTTGATGAAGGATATTTAATACTAAATAATACATTAATGGAATCTGATGTATCTAAATTTGCACCAATGATAAAAATACTTGCAAAAGAGTTTAAATCTACTTATAGAAATATTGAGAATCAATTAAAAGATTTTATAGCAAATTCTCAATTAATAACTTTATACTTTGTTTTTAGTGATAATAATCTTAAAGTATATATGTATGGTCCAGATAAAAAGATAATAACATCCATGTCTTTAGATATTGGTGAAGGAGAACCAGAACCTGAGATTCCAGATTTAGCAAAGACTGAAATTTCTTGGGAAGAATATCAAAATACATTTAATATATCTTGTGTAGATATATTAATAACAGTATTATGGTATCTAGCAACAAGTTCTAATAAAAAATATTATTATGAAAGAAGTAATGATAAATCTCAGAATATAAATTCGACTGATAAAAAGATAGTAAAAGTAAAGAAATATAAAACAATATCAACACCAATTTATGACCTAAATAAAGTAAAAAGCATAAAGGTAGAAACTTGTATAAAACATAGAAAAGGTTGGACATATTCTCATAGTTTCCAAGTTCACGGTCATTATAGACATTATAAGAATGGAAAAGTTATTTTTGTTAAATCATATATAAAGGGACAAAATAAAGAATTTAAACAACAAACTATAATAGTAGAACCAAAAGGATAATATAATTATATGGGTGTTTAACTCATGAAAGTACACTGTCTTATCAACATAGATAATTGGGTGTAAATATATGACAAACTATATTTGTCACAATAATAAAACTATCCAGATTTGCAGCCAATAGCAAATATTGTTTTATATATGTATAATTTGTCATAATAATAAAACAATTCATGTACTGATAAAAATAGTTTTATTATAATAATAAAAACAAGAAAAGAGCTATATGAAATAGCTATATGTATAATTTGTCATAATAAAACTTCTATGTTTATTATAGCTTAATTTATTATAATTTAAGGAGGTAATTAGAATATGAGTCATTTTACAGTATCTGTAATAACTGAAACAAATAATATTGATGAAGTAGATAATCTATTAGCACCTTATAATGAGGATATAGAGAACTTTCCAAAGAAAGATTTAATGTTTCATAATACAACTAAAGAAAATAAAAAAGATTGGAGAACTAAAACTATATCAATGGTAAGATTAAAAAATGACAGACTAGTTCGTGATACAGATAATATGTTTAGAGTTGAAAAGAAAAATGATAGAGGACTTGTAATTGAAGTAAATTATGTAATACCTGAAGATTCGGTCAAAGTAGAGGTACCAAGAAAAGTAATATATCCTACATTTGATGATTATATGGTCAATTATTGTGGAGAAAAGAAAGATAAAACAGCTAGAGCTTATGGCTATTGGACAAATCCAAAAGCAAAATGGGATTGGTATAGCGTAGGTGGTCGTTGGTTTAATATGTTATTAGTAAAAAAGACAACTAAATCTGGACAACAAAGATTAAAAGAAATAGATAAAGCATGGAAAACATATCATAAAGAGATGGCAAATACAATAGATGGTAGAAAACATATATATGAACCAAAAATAAAAGAAGCACCGGAAGGATATGTTTGGGTAAATAGTGCTAAGATAGGTGAAGTAGAGTTTGACTTAATGCTTAAAGATGAATATAATAAGGCCTTTAGATTCTGGGAATTAAAAGTAGAAGGACAAAAACCAGCTAATAAAGATGAAGAAGAAATATTAGAATGGGATTGGTTTAGAACTGAATATTATACTGAAAGATATAAAGATAAAGAAGAGTATGCAACATATCAAAGTATGTTTGCTACTTATGCATTATTAGATAAAGATAATTGGTATTCAAAAGGAGAAATGGGTTGGTTTGGATTTGATGATAGTACTGGACAAAGTGAAAAGGACTTTTTAGATTTCTTAAATTCATATATTAAGAATCCAGATAATCAAGATAAATATATAACAATAGTTGACTGTCATATATAAATAAAATAATATTTTAAGAAGTTATGAAAAATAACTTCTTATTTTTTTGTTCTCATTTTATATATAAATATAGGTACATAGTAAATTTTATAGAAAATAAAGGAGGATTATAACTATGGAAAATTTATATAATGCTAGATTAAGTTTTAAAGGAGAAGGTAACTTTACTTTTGTTTTACCAAATTATGGAGAATTAACAATATATGCTGGTAAAGATATTTATGTAAAAGGTTTAACTGTAAATGGTGTAGAAGCATTAAGACAGCTAAGACCATTATTATTAGACCACAAATTAAATGCTAAACCAGATGGATGTTATAAAGTTTTAGACTTAGTAACATTAAGACAACCAGTACAACATATACAAAGAGTACAAGAACCTGTTAAATCAGTTGCTGATTTAAAAGCAGAATTAATAAAAACAACTGGACCTATAGTAGTTGAAGAACCTATAATAGTAAAACAAGAAGACATAATAAATGAAGAAGAATCTAAAGATTTTGCTGAAACAGATATTATTGATGTAGAGGCACCAGAAGTTATTATTGAAGAACCACAAGAGGTAGAAGTTACAGAACCAATAGTAACTGAACCAGTAGAAGTTAAAGATGAATCTAAAAAAGAAACTAAATCTAAAAAGACTACAAAAACAGGTACTAAGAAAAGAACAACAAAGAAAAAATAAAGGAGAATTATTATGACAGAATCAGATGTAAGAAAATATGTTAAGACACAACTTGGTATTTCTTGGGTTGATGTAGAGGCTGAGACTAAAGATATAAATGAAATGATAACAATGGCATTAGATAAGCTAGCTCCTTATTATGAAGGACATCGTTTTGTACAAGCATCTGGAGGAGTCATAGATTTATCATTACATAAACCATTAACTATTGAAAAAGTATATGAAATAAAAGATAGTAGCTTATTATCATTAGAGGATTATACTTTTGGAGGAATTGGTATTGTTATATATGATACACAATTTATATCAAGGATTTTAACATATCAAACATATAAAGCTTTATGGAATGAAATACAATATCAAAAAGGAAAGAATTATAAACTTATTAATAATAAATTATATTTAGATGGTTATGATGGAGAAGTATTAATAGATATGTTAGTACGACCATATGTAGTTTCTGATATAGATGAAAACTCACAATACTGTCCTTGGGTTAAAGAATATGTACTTGCTTTAACTAAAGAATTGTTAGGAAGAGTAAGAGGTAAGTTTAATGTAGAAGGAAGTCCTTATACATTAGATGCTTCTCAATTATTATCAGAAGCACAACAAGAAAAAGCTAATTTAGAATCTCAACTTATAGGAGAGATATTTGTTGTATAAGAGGAGGTATAATTATGGCAGTAAAAACCAGAGGAAAATTATATCCTTCTCAAAGAGAATTAGATTTATATAGAAAGAATTTTGTAGAAGGTGCTAACTTAGAAGGAAGACTTGGAAATTTATATCAAGTAGATTCAATAGACCAGATAAATACAGATGAGTACTATACTTGGAAAAGTGCAGTACTTGTATCTTATTATTTAGTACAGAATCCAAAGAAGTCATTATTACTTAAATATAATTGGTATGCTGAGGATAAGAATCAGCAACCAATTATATGTTATTTAACTTTTTGTGATAGTGAGAATAAACCAATATATCCTTCTGAAGGAGCAATACTAGAAATTACTACAAGAACTGACCCACATAATGAACGGAAGTAATCAAACTTTAAAATTTGATATAGTACAAGTTCAGACAGATTATGATATGGCAATGTTTATATGTAATTTAGCACCTCACAGAGAACAATTAAAACCTATAAATCCAGTTCCGACCGAAAAGGATATGACTAATGAAAATAGATTTTTAAATAGAAAAATAATAGGAGAAGAAGATTTAAGATGATAATTTTAAATACAAGTCAATTTCAATTAAATCCAAACTCTATAAAAGAACTATTTATTGTATATTGTAATAAAGAACTCTCACAATTATTAAATAGTAAATCTAAAGATTTAAGAACTATTTTAGAAAGATATTCAATAGAAGATATTAAAAATGCATTAAATGCTATGTTGATAGATGAGAATGGAGACTTAGTAGTACCAGAACATTCAGTAAGTTCAGTAATACTGAGAGAACTAGAGTTTGGTAGTGCTGATTCAAATGCATTACATATTTTATCAAAGACAAAGAAAAGAATGAGTATAAAGGAGGATAAAAGATATGTTCTCTGAATTTAGTAAATATGGAGAAGCATTTAGAAATTTAATTGCAGAAGTATTTAATGGAAACATAATTATGGAACCGGTAACTACAGCTTTTCAGTATGCTACAAAAGATACTGGGAATAAGTTAACCTTTCCATTTATAAGCTTTTATCCAGATAATACAATGTATTTAGATAAGAAAAATAATGCAATGCCATCTTATAATACTGGAGTTCAATTTGAAAATCCAATAAATATTTATAATGAAGATGGTTCATTTAAAGAAAGTAATAATAGATTAGCAAAAAATGTTGAATTTTTATATATAATAATAGGTTATCAATTAGATGTATGGGGTACAAATAGATTAGATACTGAACAGTTAATGCAAGAATTAATCTTTTGGCTACATATAAATCAACAAGTAGAAACTGAATATAGAGGTGTAAAACTTACATTTACTTTCGAACTTGGAGATAATATAGTGGATAATACAGACCTTGTATCTTATCAATCTAATGGTAAGTTATATAGATATACATATAATATAGCAATTCATGCAGCAATAATGAGAAGTGAAAACTACTTTACTGTACTACATCCAAATATAAAGGTAGAAGAGTTAAAAAGTAAAAATATGAGAGGAGAATAAAATTATGGCTTTACCTAACGTAAATGTAAATGTTCAAGAAGAAACATTATTAACAAACAATTCAACTATACCATTTGTACCAGCTGTATTAATTAAAACAAAGTCTGGTCCTATTGGTACTATTGAGACAGTAACATCTGAGTCTCAATTTAAAGCATTATTTGGAGACAGTGATTATACTGTACCATCAGCTTATGCTATTCAAACATACTTAAGAAGCTATGCTTATGTATTAGTAATGAGATTAGCAAATGAAACTGAAGCAGCAAAAGGAAACGCTACTATTGCTGCAGTAACAGGAGAAGACGAAGAACAAGTAACAACAAATCTTGTTAAAGTAGAAACAAATTATAAGACTGACTTATTTAATGGAAAAGAAATTAAACTTGTATATGATGGAACAAATCATAAATTATGGTTTGATTTATCAGCAGTAACAGGAAAGAATACAATTTCAATTAAAGAAAGCTTTACTGCAGATACTGCAAAAGCAGACGAGTTAGAAACAGTACTTAATAAATTAATAACTTCTGTAAATTTAGGAAACTTTGGATTTACAATGACAAACCTATTTATAGATAAAACAGCAACAGACCCAATTCCAGGAGTAGAAGCATTTGTAAATGGTATTTCAGCATATATTACTGGTGGTAATAGTGGTAATACAACACCTTTAGATGAGACAAAAGTTAAAGAAGCAATTACTAAATTTGATTTACCAGATAGAAATATAGATGTTATGACTATTCCAGAATATTCTACAAATCAAGTTATAAACCATGCATTAGAGTTAGCATTAAAGAATAACTTTATTGTATTATCAGGAGTAAGAGGAAATACTATAGAAGAAGCTGAACAATCAGCACAAACATTTAATATTGATAATAGAGGAAGTTTAGTACTATATTATCCAGATGTATATTATAGAGGATTTGTAAATAACGAAGGAAATCAAGTTCCAGTTCCTATTTCAATGGCTGTACTACATGTATATGCAAGAAATGATATAAGAGCTAAATGGGGAGCACCTGCTGGTGTAAATAGAGGAACTTTATCATTAGTAGATGGTTTAGTAGTTCCATTATCAGAAGATATGATTTCAGCTTTATATGATGCTCAAGTTCCAGTTAATAGTATTAATAATATTTCTGGAAGAGGTTATATAGTTTGGGGAAATAAAACAGCAACAGCTACATCTCCATTCTTCGATAGAATCAATGTTGCAAGACTTGTTAAATATGTAACTAAACAAGCATACAATATTTCTTGGGAATATTTATTTGAACCTATATCAGATGCAATATTTGCAGAATGGGCAGCAAGAATGAATAGACTATTAAGAAATATAAAAGATAGTTATGGAATTGCAGCATATCAAGTAATAATGGATGATACTATTAATACACCAGAGACAATAGCACAAAATCAATTAAATGGTATTATTAGAATTAAACCACAAGAAGTTGCTGAATATATAAATATAGATTTACATGTTACTGATACTATAGAAGTAACAGTAGAATAATTTGTGAAAGGAGAATAATATTATGGCTGTAAAAACATCTAATGAGAAAGCAGTTGTAAAGACTGCTACTAGATTTAATACAAAAGAATTTCAACTTCAAAGAAAAAATCATTTTGAAGTTCAATTCATAAAAAATGATGCTGGAATAGAAATAGACCCAGACTTAAGATTTATGGTTGTATCATTCCCATTACCAAAAGAAACAACAGAAGTATCTGATGTATCTTACTTTAACCAAACAATTCATACAGCAGGTAAAACAACATTTGATAATACAACTATGGTATTAAGAGATACAATTAAATATGATACTGAGAAAAAATTCTTAAATTGGAGAAAGAAAGTATATGACCCACAAGAAGGAACTATGGGACTTGCTGCAGAATATAAATGTGATGCTATCGTAAGAGAGTATACACCAAATGGTGAACAATATAGAGAGTGGCAATTAGTTGGATGTTTCCCATCTGGAATTGATTATGGTGATTTATCATATGATGATGGTGGAGAAAAACAATTATCTGTAACAATTACATATGATTTTGCATACAGAACTGACTTAGATAAAGAAGTTAATTATTAAAATATACCTGGTTGTGACCAGATTAAGTTTAGAGACATTTTATACTTGAGGTATATAATTTTATTATCTCAAGTATAAAAACTCTTTAAATTAAGATTTAGAGTAAGATATATAGTAACTTTAAAAGTAATTTAGAAAGGAAGTTAGAAGAAATATGAATACTATTGAAAAAACAGTACAATTACCAAGTAATGGACTTTTTGGAGGTCCAAAAGAAGTAACAATAAGAGCAATGACAACTAGAGAGGAAAAAATAATTTTATCAGCAAAAGATTTTTCTGTATTTACACAATTGGTTAAATCTTGTATAGTAGAACCAAAAGAGTTAGATACGGGATTATTACATCAAAATGATATTATGTATTTAGTTTATGCTTTAAGAGAATTAACATTTGGACCAACATATATGCAAGAAATTATATGTCCTGAGTGTGGATTCAAGCATGAAAATGAAATTGATATTAATGCAATGGAAGTTAAAATATTAGATACTGAAAGTATCGATGAACTTTTGCAAGTAAAACTTCCAGTAAATGGAGATACTTTACAACTTAAGTTATTAAGTTCTGGTGATATGACAAGACTTGATAAACAAGTAAAAAGTAAAGCAGCCAAAGGAAGATTATTAGACCCAGAAACATATGAGTTTACTATTAAATTAATGGAAACAATAGTAAATAAAAATGGTGAAGAGTTTGAATCTTTTGAAGAGAAAAGAGATTATGTAGATAATCTTAATATGAGAGATTTAGTATCAATACAAAATACATTAAATAAGATAGAATTTGGATTAAATCCTGCTGTAATTGTAACTTGTAGTAAATGTAAAGAGGAAGTAGAGGTAAACGGACTAATTTGTCCAGAATTTTTTCGTCCTTCTAAATAATAAGAATTTAGTAGAAACACCTGAATTAGCTGAAGAGTATGACAATTATGCTTTTAAAATGTATAGAGGTACAATAGAAGAGCAGTTATACTTGAATGATTTAGGTGTTCCTTTTTCATATACGGATACTTTAGATGCTCAGAGTAGAAGAGATTTACTACAAATAGCATCAGCATGGAGAGAAGAACATCCAAAGAATAATTTATTAAATTTACAATAGGAAAGGAGGAATAATATGCCTGGAAGTAACAATTTTAGAGGTGGAAATGGAAATAATATGAGCTTCAGTGATTCACCAAGTATCGGAAATGGTATTACAGGCCATATGGAATCAGGTCTTGCTAGACAAGAATTTAGTAGTAGATTTTGGGATGATAGCAATGGTTATTTAAAACAAATAGGTAAAGAATTAGATACTATGATAGATAAATACCAAGACCTATTAAAGTATTCTAATGATATGACTAAGGCTAATAAAAGAACTGCTGAAGAAAGAAAAATGCAACTTGAAAGAGAACTAAAGTATGTAAAACTTATACAAGAACAGAAAGACATATCATCAGAAGCAGCACAAGAAATAATTAAAAGTTCTACAGATTTAGTATTAGATACTCAGAAGAAATTAATTACTAACTATACTAAATTAAAAGCAGTAAATAAAGATATGAAAGTAGATTTGGATAATATGAGTGAATATTATGCAAATCTTAAAACTGAATTTACTAATATGAATAAAGAAGTATCAGATACTTTAAATACGGCTGGTAAATCAGTAGATAAACTTAGTACTTCTATATCTAATTCATTAAAAAATGCAGGAGATAGACTTGCTAATTTATCAAATATGTTTTCATTATCTAAGATAGCAAATAATACAGCTGAACAAAATGCAAGAAGTATAGAGAAGATTCAATCTGATGTAATGAAACAATTTAATTTTACTTCAAATTCTCAATTTTATAGATTTGCAGATAGTCTAAATGGTACCTTAAAAGATATGAATAAGAATATGGGAAATCTATTTAATAATAATGACTTAAAAACTTACATGTCAAATTTAGGTGCTTTTGGAATAACAGATACTAAAATGGCAGAACAACAAATGAAGAGTTCTGTACTTGCTACTAAATATTTAGGAGTATCAACTGAAACTCAAACAATGATGTTTAAATATATGAAGAGAACAAATGATAACGATATTATTGAAAAACATAATCAAACAATAGTAGGGTTATTGAAATCAGATTTAGGTGTTAGTAAGGAACAATTAGATGCTTTATCTCAGATAGCTTATGGAAATGCTGAAGGTAAATCAGCAATAGGTATGACTAATACAGCAATAACAGCACAGCAATCAGCATCATTAATGGCGGGTTCTGTCTTAACTAATATGTATGGTGAAAAAGCAGCTAAAGCTATAATGAATTCAATGGATGAATTTTTATTAAATCCAGGAGATAGTAGGTGGGCTGCTGTATTTGGAGGTCAATATCAAGATATATATAATAGTTTATATAATGCACAAACTCAACAAGACCAAATGAATGCTATATATAAATATGTACAAGGTATTGCAAATTCTAATACAGTTGGTGTTAATAATATGTCTGGTAGTGGACTTGGTAATGCTTTAGCAAATCAACAATTAAATGGAATTACAGGATTAGATTCTATGGTAATAGCAACACTTAAAGAATTTAATGGTGTTGAATTTAAGAAGTTATTAGGAAATGCAGCTAATTCAGTAAATTCTACTACTAATGGTGATGTAGATAATTTTGTAAAACAATCTACAGAAGCAACTTGGCTTGAAAAAATTGAGAACTGGTTAAGTACAGTATTTGGTGTAACTGGATGGAAATTATATCCTAAATTAGCAAATGCAGCTTTTATAGCATATTTAGCTTCTGATGCTGTAAATGTATTTAAAGGTCTATCATCTTTTATAGGAGGCTGGAAAATGGGTGGAGGCTTAAAAGCAGGTCTACAAGCATTAATGGGTGGTGCTTCAGGAAGTTCTACTGCTATGGCAACTGGAATGTCTAGTTTATTAAAAGGTGGACTTATAGTAGGATTAACTGCAGCTGCAATAGCTGGTATAGCTAAGGCTTCAAGAGATTTAGGAGATAAGGGTAAAACAGAAGAAGGAACTAGAGACTTAGTAATGACTGATGCTGAGAGAAATGAAGCTGGTTGGGGAGCTACAGCTTGGCATGATGTTAAGAATGGTGGTCTATCTGGTATTGGAAACACATTACAGTATATGGGTGGTCTAGTTACTGATAACAAAGAATGGAAAACACAAGCTCAGTATAAGAATAATATGGCTGTTATTTCTATGATGAAGAATGAGCAGGATGCTGTATATAGAAGACTTGCAATGCTTATGCTTTTTGATAAAGCAGATACATTAAAATGGACTGGTGTAAGTGAAGGTCATGATGACATAGTTAAAAAATATAATAGTTTAACAGAAGCTCAAAAACAACAAGTTTGTAATTATGCAGTTAAAATTCAAAATGGTTCATTTGATTATCAGATAAGAGATAAAAACTGGAGAGTAGTTGATGTACGTAGTATTGATTGGAATAACTATCATAAACATGGTTTAGCAAGAGTACCAAAAGATAATTATAAAGCTCTATTACATAAAGGTGAAATGGTATTAAATGAACAACAAGCAGATGCTTATAGAGATATGATGGGAATGGGACCATATGGAATAGGAGGTCAAGCAGCAACCTTAAGAAAAAATGGGCAAAGAGGAAGAATTGTAGAGGGACTTCCATGGCGTATGACCGCAGGTTATCCAACATATAGTGGTGGAGCAGAACATACTGGAGTAGACTTTGGTATAGGTGTTGGAACACCAGTAGGTGCAGCATATCCAGGAGTTGTAGATTCATTTACATATGCTGGACAAAGTTCATATGGAAATTCAATTTATATTAAAGGTGATAATGATGTTTTTTATAGATATGCTCATTTAAGTAAAATAGGTGTAAAAGTTGGTGATAGAGTAAATGCAGGACAAACAATAGGATTATCTGGTAATACAGGAAATTCAACTGGACCTCATTTACATTTTGAAGTAGATAAACCAAGAGGTTGGCAAAATGATATAGACCCTTATGGATATATTTCAGCTGGATTATTCCAAGCAAATGGAAATATTAGTGTATCTAGTAACTCAGTACCAACATCATCTGGAAGTACATCATCAACAACACTTGGAAACATACCAGTACAAACAACTAAATTTGTACCAAAAGCATTTAGAAATGCAACTGAAGGTACTGGCGGATTAACACCAGAAAATACTTCAAAAGCAATAAATGGTGGAATAGATAGATTAATAAATTATTTAGATGGAATAAGACAAGAACAATCAGACCAAAGACATATATTAGAAGCATTTAGTCAATCAAGAGTACCAGCTTCTAGTTATTAGAGAGGAGGAAATATATGGCTTATAATTTTTTAGAAGATAGAAAACAGAATTATAAAAAATATCAAAATGATGTATCTTATGTAGTAAGACAAGATAAAGATTTTATAGCTGCAATACATAATAATGTTACTGGTACTCATATATCTCTTCCTGTAATGCCTCAAAATATAAGTGAAGGTATTTCCTCTAGTTTTGCACAACAAGAAATAGTAGGAGCATCAGCACCAAGAATAGTATATAGTTCAACAGGAGCAAAACAAATATCTTTTTCATTACAAAATTTAACAGAAGATTATTTAATAGCTGGTTTTTATAGTTTAGCTGATTATGTATATGCATTACAAGCATTAGTATATCCAGAATATGCACAAATGGGAGGTCTTGTAAAACCGCCGGATTTAACATTAATACTTGGAGATAAGTCAATAAGTTGTATATGTACTTCTGTAAATGTACAATGGGGAGAACTTGTAAAAGACCAACAAATATTAAGCTGTAATGTAGATTTTACATTTTTACAGACAAGAAAAATTATAGTAGGAGCAACTTCAATAGAGGAAGGAAGATAGGAGGATTAGTATGAGTTATGAACCTAAAGCAGTACAGGTACAAGTAATTATCAATGGTAAATCATTTACCATTGATAAAAAGCATTTATCAAGTTTAAATATGAAAAGAACTTTTGGAGAAGCTGCAAATGAATTTACTTTAGAAGTATTTGATGAAACTGCTTATATAATAGAATCACAATTAATAGGTGAATCATTTCCTTCTATAACTATAAAATATGCAGCTGCTAAATCATTTAATAATACTATACTATTTACTGGAACTTGTTTAGATTATACAACTACATTTGTAGGTAGAGGTATGATGTTAACAATTAAAGGAATAGTATCAGCAGTAGATAATCAAGATTATTCTGGTTGGTGGTTTGAAAAAGCTTGTATAGAATGGTGTGGCTCTGAACCTTCATATTATGATGGTCAATGGCATGTTGATGGTAAAGGATATGACCAAACTAAAAATTTTAAGGATAATGAAGATGTTTGTGCAATTATGGTTTGGGGAGAAGACCAGAATAAGGATAATGAAACAGATACACCAGAAGTATATTTTAATCCAACTAGAATATTTAAAAGAATAATACATAAATATAATGGAGATAAGTTAGGAACTGATACTAGTACAGCTACAACAGTTGGTAGTTATGATGCAGGAGAAATATCAGATGTAAAACTCGCTTGCTGGAATTATTTAAGAAATAAAGGATTTAGTTTAGAAGCAACCGCTGGAGTTATGGGTAATATACAAGCAGAAAGTGGTTTTGAACCAAGTAGACTTCAAGGTGGAGGAGGACCTGCTGCAGGTCTTTGTCAATGGGAAAATTATAAAACTAAATCAGGTCGTTGGAAATCATTATATGATTATGCAAATTCTAAAGGAAAAAGTTGGACTGATATAGGAGTACAATTAGAATTCATGCTGAGTGAGATGTCTGGAATGTTTAACACTTATACAGGATGGACAAGACAATATAATATAGGTGGAGTTGCTGGTAATTATTATGGGTGGCCAACTAGTATGACTTTAAATGATTATAAAAGATGTAACAATATGAATGAAGCTGCTGAAATATTTATGAGAGTATTTGAAAGACCAAGTGATATTGTTAATGGTGTATACAGACCATCACTTCCAAGAAGAAAACAATATGCAAATGGAATGTATACTACATTTAAAGATTCAGGTTTTACTGATAAAAAAGTAAATGATGTTATTATATTACAGAAAGATGTTTGGGGTAGAGATGAACCTAATGAGACATCACAAAGGAGAACTTGCTATACAAAAGGTATGAAAGTAAGGATAACACAAATATCTGGAAACTATTATAGAGTAATGCCTGGTGATTATAAAGGTCAAGGTGAACCAGATAATAATTGGGTAAAAAAATCAGATTTGCTTGGAACTACTGAAACTACTTCTACTAATGAAACACCATCTAGCACAATAGCTGGTTGGGGAACAGGTGGAACTGGTAATTTTATAATTGCTGAAGCTGATGAATCAAGATGGATAAAAGGTTTAGTAACAACACAAGCAGCAGACCAAACAGCAGCACAATATATAACACAAGTTTTATGTAGAGCTGCAATAACAGATTCAGGTTCTGGTACAAAGTATCAAGATGAAACAGCAGGATTCAAATATTTTGTAGATAAACAGGGACATCACTTCAAAGCTTTAGGATATAATGATTATAATAGTGCTTTAATGAATTCTATAAATGTATCATATGGTATAGCTCATTCAGAAATTATAAGTTTTAGTGTAGCTGATATAGGTTCAGTAGCTATGGTTTATGGAAATGAAAGTAAAAGGGGTAGTATAAATGTTACATCATCTGCAATATCTGATTTATATGGTGACCAGATAACTGCTGGTGGTGAAAATGTATTAGGTGTAAACGAGCTAGATTCAGTTTTAAAGAATAATAAAAGTGTATTAAATTGGTATTCAGATGCAGTACCAGCGGTACAAGTAAAATCATCATCTACCGAATCAGAACTTACAGCAAACTGGTCTAATACTTATTCAGCATTAAGTCAGTATGCTATGACCGCAGAACTTACTATTTGGGGAGAATATTCTAAAACATATACACCAGGTGGTTATGTATGGCTTACTGTATATACAAATATAACAGATGCACCTAGAGCCTATGAATCAAATTATAAAACCGGTAATATAAAACATTATTCAGATGGATTATATATGATAACAGCTTTAGAAGATTCAATTACAAGTGGTGGATATATACAAACAATGAGACTACTAAAATTATCTCGTTCAGATAAGCAATTAGCAGAATCTGTAGGAACATCTACAAATGATTTACAATTAGATGAACAAGGACATATTATAGCAAAACAAGCAGACCAACCAGCAGAAGGTTCAAGAGAAGCACAAGCAAAAGCAGCAGAACAAGCAGTAGAAGAACATCTACAAAATTCAAAGAAAAGAATTGTGGTACGAGCTACTGTTATGCATAAAACACCAGCACAAGAATCAGAAGTAGTTACAGCTATACCAGAAAAGGCAGGTGTTGTACCAATGGCACCAAGTCCAAGAGATTATAACTGGTGTTACTGTTATTATAATGGACATCGTGGATATATACATGCAAGTGATTTAGGATATACTAGAGATAATATGGCAGCAAATACATATATGGGTAAAAGTAATAACGATGTTTATTTTACAACTTCTATGAAAGTAGTAAATACATCACCTATATATAGTTATCCAAGTCCTGGTGCACAACCAGTAGAGGGTATAGAATTAAAAGCTGGTGAAACTGCAACAATAATAGACTTATTAATAGATGATACTTATTATAAGATTAGATTCAAATCACCAATAGGTAATCTCACACTTACAGGTTATGTAAAGAAATCAGCATTTGGTCAATAGGAGGTAACATATGTTTGATAATATAGTAAATAATTTAAAGACAACAAATTTAGTAAATGAAACTCAAAAAGAAATAGATAAATATAAAATGAAGATAGAACCAAATGCTTTTTATATAGGAATCGTTACAAATACTAACGATTCCTATAGATTAGGTAGAGTTCAAGTAAGAATACCAGCAATACATGGTAATATACCGACACAATCTAATTATTTAGCAGATAGTTCACTTCCTTGGGCAAAACCAGCAATATTAAATGGAGCTGGAAATGATTTAGGTCAATTTATAGTACCATCAAAAGGAACAAGAGTAGTAGTATCATTTGAATATAATGATTTAAAAAGACCTTTATATTTTGGAGGTATACCTACATTACATAATGAAGATAAAAGATATAATGATAACTTAAATACTTTTGGTGGTGCTCCAATTAATATATTCGATGATGACCGTATAAAAGATTTAAAAGAGGATACAGCTCAGCAAGTAGTTTATAAATCCTTTAAAGGAGCAACAATAATAATAGATGACCAGGATGGAGAAGAAAATATAAAGATAATAGACCAAGCAGGACAAGTAATTGAAATGGGACATTCTGGAAATACATTAGAACGAAGAGGTAATAAAATATTAGATGAAGCAGCTCAAGATAATTATATAAGAATAAGTAATGGAACAGCTTCAATAGAAATAGTTGGAGATACTATAAAACTAAAAGGAAACATAGAGTATATATAGGTAGTAAAATTATATATTATAGTAGGAGGTAATTATGGAAGCAAATGAATTAATAAGAAGTTGGTATTCTTATGATAAAGTAGATAAAGTAATAGTTCCAAATCCAATAACTTGGAGAAGTAGATATGATTTAAAAGAGCAAGAATTATTACCTGATGGAAATATAGTAATAAGAAATTTAAGACCTGCTGATATGATTCCAATAAGGTCAGCAGATGATGTAGAACATATAGTAACTCCTGCTGAAAATTATAGACCAGATATAGTAGCTTATAATGCTTATCAAGACCCAAATCTTGCTTGGGTAATATTATCAGCAAATGGATTAAGTGATATATTTGATTTTAAATCAGGACTTGAAATAATAATCCCTGGAATATCTGGACTATATCAATCACATGGAGTTTTGAATAGATAGGAGGTATATAAGTTATGAATATGTTTAATTTATCCGGTGCCTCAGCTAGTTCATTATTAAATAATTTAGGTGGATTTAAAAGAATAACATCTGATGTAAAGTTTCATGATGACTTAAAAGTTCTTTTAGAAACACAAAAAGGAACATTAATTGGAGACCCATCATTCGGTAGTAATTTATATACCTTATTATTTGAACCTGCTAATATGGGTACTGCTGGATTAATAAGACAAACAGTAGCTGATGCAATACAAGAGTATTATCCAAATGTAACAGTTAGAACAATAGATGTAGCATTTACAAAAGTAACAGTTAAAATAAATATAGCCTATATGCTTGCTTATACTAATGTAGGTAATACAGCAACATATGAGTTTATAAGAGGAAATGTATCATTTTAGAAAGGAGAATATATAATGGCAAATATAACACCACAAGATTTAAGTAGTTCAAAATCAGTATTAGACTTTTTACTTAATTTTGCAATACTAAATAATAACACTGAAATGAGATTAGAAGTAGAAAGATTATTAAATGATTATAGAAATGTAATACAAGAACCAGACTTATCTGATTTAACAATGTTACCATATAATAGAAGAGATGCTTATTCTATATTAGAATATTTAAAGTTACAAGCAGAACAATTATCTAATGGTAAATGGACAGATTTTTCAGATGCTGATATAGGAACTGTATTTTTAAAATTAATGAGCTATTTAGCAGATATGAATAACTTTCAAATAGATAAAGTAGCAAGTGAATTATATTTATCTACTTGTACTGAAAGAGCAAGTGCTATAGCTTTATGTAGTTTAATCGGATATGAACCAAGACATTATATGTCTGCAAAATCGAGAATAACATTAAATAGTATTCCAGGTCAAGATATACCAAATGGAACACAAGTACCAGCATATTCTATATTTACAAATGGTTTAAATGATATTACATATGTAAATTTAGATGAATCATATTTTTATAATAATGAAGCAGTTTTTGATGTATATGAGGGTACACCAATAGTTAAGAATTACACAATAGATGATATAAGTACTTTAGGAAGAATAGTACTTCCACATTATAATATAGGAACAAATACAATAAGAGTTTCTATAAATGGTATAGGATATAGACAAGTAGACGATGTAAGGTTTATATCTGGAGAATTAGGATTCTCAGTACATATATCAGAAGATAGATATTTATATATACAACTTCCATCATGGTGGCCAGATGTAGTAACTAGAAACTCAAGTATACAAGTAACTTATCTTTTAAGTAATGGAGAATCTGGAAGAATTGGTAAAAATGTATTAACTAGAATAAAACAACTTAATTCAGATTATGTAAATAATATGATAGTTGCAAAACAAACAGCATCAACAGGTGGATATAATCCAGAGACTGTAGATGAGATGAGAATATCTGTACCTAAAAGAGCAAGAACTATGAATACAATAGTAACAATAAATGATTTTGAGGATGTAGGAAAAGAAGTTTTAGGTATAGCAGATATTTCAGCATTAGATTATAATGACCCATCATCAGGACTTGTACAACCAGACGATTATTATAAAGTATATTTATATGTACTTCCAGATGTAGAGCAATATGACCCATATGATGAGGAACAAACAAAGTATAGAAATACGATTATAAAAGAGAGAAGAGATTTTACATATGAAGATATGAATAAGGTAGCAGCAGGTTCTGATATGTTTGCAAAAGCAAGTATACAAGGAAATAGTATAGTACTTCCAGGTGCAGCTACAGTATATCCACTTCCAAGTGATATAATTTTAGGAGTAGATACAGGTATTGAAAGTACATCATATCTTGCATATTATGCAGGTTCTGGTGGAGGTGCTGGTTTTACAGCTGATACATTAACTTATTTTATAGCTAGATTAAATGATGGTTGGATATTAACATTAAATTCTAACTGGAGAGACCAAGTAGCAGATACTGATAAATTAGTTGTATATTATAAACAGGAGCAAGTACTAACTGAAAAAGGACAAGCATTAAGAGAATATATTGATGAAAGAAGATTAACCTCACTTAATGTAACATACCATCCACTTGATATAGTACAACCAGTAATAAATGTAGAATTATATATGGATAAAAATGATATTAGATTTAAGTCAGTAGAAGCAGAAGTATTAGATTTTATTGTAAATACATATTCAAGAAAGAATGTAAAAATAGGTGAACCAATATTTGCTTCTAAAATAGGTGCAGATATTTTAAATAATTTTGATTATATAAGATACTGTGAAGTAGGATTACCTACAAAGAATGATGACTTAATTGAGGTTTTACCAAGAGGATTTATAGATGTAGTTCCATATACAGTAAATAGTAATACTGGAGAAGTAACACAAAAAATTAATGTACAAGTATTTGATTACCAAAATAAAGTTATATAATTACTCTGGTTAAGACCAGAAGGTACTTTTAAGGCATTTTTATATTAAAGATAGTAAATTATATATCTAATATATGAAAATGCCTATAAATTTAATTTATGGAGGTGTAATATAGTTGAGAGATATAAAAATGCAAGAAGGATTTATACATATGGATGAAAGACTATTTCCAGAGTTTAGACAAAAAGTTTATACTTATCTGGAAACAACTTTATCTAATGTACTTATACAAGGAGACTTAGAAGTAATTATATTATTAATAGCTGAATTATTTGGAGACTTATATGCAAGAACAGGAGCTATGCCTTGGGATATAAATGTAGACCGTTGTCCAGACGACCAGCTTAAAGATTTAGCATCTATATTAGGATATGATTGGAATAAAGGATTAACTGCAGACCAACAAAGAGAATCAATAAAATTATTTTGTTTAATTAGAAGATGGAGAGGTACTAATTTTGGACTTGCAAACTTAATAAGAGTATTTGGACAAGATGTAACTAGTTTTTATTCTTCATCAGATTTAAGAGGTGTAGAAATAATTGAGTATGGTTCTGGAGGAGCAGATACAGTAGAACCAAACATGTTTCCAGGAGATATAAGAATAAGGATTCCAGAGTTAAGTTCAATATTAAGAGATTCTATTTTTGATACTAAACTTGCTGGAACAAGACTAATATTTAACTATTATATATTCATGGGAGTATATCATATGTATATTTATCCGGATTGGCAAGTAAAAGTAACAGAATGGGTAAGAATAATAAATAGTAACTATGACCCTGTAATAGAAAAATATGGTTCAAGATTTATGGAAACACCAATAGATTCTGTATTAAAAGACCAGTTGACTCATGCAGTAGTAAGAGGAGCACCAATTGCAAGTTGTCAAATATTAACTTACTATAAGAAACCTTGGCAAAAAGGATTCATTTTTGCAACACCTGGACTTACTAATTATAGAGGATTTATTATGGAAGACCCTATTATACAAAGTGACCATATCTTATATAAATAATAGATTTTCAGTCTTAAAATTATATATTATAAAGAGGGTATTAAGAAAGGAGGAAATCCTAAAATGGCTGATACATTAGGAGATATTATAAATAATTTAACTGGTAATGAACAAGAACCAGAACATAGAGACTATGGAATGCATTATACTTATTTGTTTATAGGTATGTCTGGTGATAGATTTGTAGATGGAATGAATAAAAATTTAGAATCAACAGATTTAAAAATAAGTCAAATAGATAGTGCATTAAATGTAAGAATTGTATCTAACCAAATAAAAGAAATAAAAGTAGAAGATGGTAAAACATTTTATACATTAGATGATGAATCAGTAGAAGAGAGAACCTGGTATTCATTACAAGGTGAATGGGGAAAGATACAAGGAGATATAACAAGACAACTGGATTTACAACAAGCATTAGGTGAAAAAGTAAATAATTCTGATTTTATAATTTTACAGAATGTAGTAACACAAAATAGTCAAAATATATCAACATTAAGAAGTGATGTAAATATACTTGCAAATAGTTTAGCTGCTATTGATTCACAAGTAAATGGTGCTGGAGGTATTTTAATAAGACTTGATAATGCAGAGACATCACTTGCAAGAAAAATATCATCAGACCAAGTAATAGAGATAAGAACAACAGATGGCCTATCTCTTGAATTTACAACAGATGGTACAACTTGGAAACCAGTATCCACTGCAGGACTTGTAGAATGGGGAGATATTATAGGTGATATTGCAAATCAAGCAGACCTTCTACTATTATTTGATAATATGAATGATGCTTTTGAAGAATTAGAACATGATGTAAATTTACATATAGAAAATCAAAATAATCCACATAATGTAACAAAACAACAACTAGGACTTGAAAATGTAGATAATACATCAGATATTGATAAACCATTATCTACAGCACAAAAAGAATATATAGATGAAGAAGTAGGAACTCTTGATACAAGGGTTACAACTTTAGAAACTGGATTTAATAATTTAAAAATAGTAAATATAGATAGTACAGCTTATGAAGCATTAGAAACTAAAGATGCTAATACATTATATTTTATAAATAATTTATAGAAGAAAGGAGAATTTAATATGCCAGGAGTAGTAACTTTAAAAAGTAGACAACGTAGAATGCTTGATTGGATGAGTACAGATTTATCATATAGATTTATTGGAATCGGTAAAACAACAGCTTGGGAAGATGAAGCAAACCCACCAATTCCAGATGAGAGACAAGAAGAAGTAACAGAATTAATTGGTTTACAAAGAGTTGATAGTTATAAATTTGCGAAAGTAATACCAAATCCAACAACATTACAAAAAAGAACAGGAGTATATTATAAAGGATTATACTATTCTGTAACACAAGATGTAAATATAGCATTAGCAGAAGGATATACTTCAGTAATGGTACAAGTAACATTTGACCGTGATACAGTTGATGCAATTCCAGTTGGTGTAACATTTAGGCAATTAGGATTATATATTGATGTAAATGCAACAGCAGATGAAATTAAATATGGAATAACGAGAGAACAATGGTTTAATAAACCATTAGAAGATAGAGGAACACTTGAATTAATAGATAATCGTAGCCCACTTACACGTTCAGAAGACCAGATGGAACAAGTATATATTTTAATTGATTTTTAGTAGAAAGGAGTAAACTATAATATGAGAGATTGGCAGACACTACATAGTACAAATACATTTCAAGAAATGGTAGACTTATGGAATAAAAATAGAGATAGTTCTGAGTTTATAGATAGTATGGTTGGAACTATACTTTGTAATGGTGTGCTATTTAATGGAAATGAAACTGTAGAAGGAAAATTAATAAGACCTTTAGAAGATGTAGGATTATCAGGAACTGTAAATTCAGATACTATATTTGATAACTTTAATTTATATTTTAGAGATAATAATGTAGTAGTACCTGTAAATAATTTTCCAGTTGATTTTTTAAATTATGCTGATGGTAAATTACATTTTCTATATTTTAAACAAGACTTAACATATAGAATATCAGACTATATGTTTGGTAAAGCAGATGAAGTTTTGATTGCAAGATTTATAATAAATAATAATTCTACTTGGAGACAAATGTATATAATGGCACAAAGAGCTGGAACACCAATGTATAATGCAGCTGATGAATTTTATACAGTTGATGGTTGCTATATAAAGACACCAGGTGGTCTTAACTTATCTATGACTTCTGGAACTGTTAAAAGGTCTGGTATAGATTTTACAGATAGAATCTCACCAGATATAAGAAGTATATACAATATAGCAAGTGAAAAATTAAATATAAGATATAATAATACAGCAAATGAAATAGATTACACACAAGCTACAAGAGATACTATTATTACAAATAAATATATGACTTATAATATGAATAAAAAACTTAAAATAGATGCAGAAAAATATATAGCTTCTATTCAAAATTTATACTATTTAATAGAACAAAAATCTAATAACGTAGCAGATGAACTTCATACTGCAATAATAGCAGGCGGAGAGTTAGAAGATTTACAACAAATAGTAATGGGTTATACTGATTTTATAGATTTAATATATAGTGAAGTAAATAGATTATATACATTACTTGGAGACCCAGTATTATCAAGTGTAGATAGAACAGACTTAAATACTAATAAGACTCAAGTAGATACATATTTAAGTCAAAACTTAAAGAATAAAACTGTAATAACTGAAGCACAAGTACAAGCAATAAGAACAGTACCAGCCTATATATTACCAATAGATAGTACTGTAACAGATAATCCATTAGATAGTATTTTAAAAGAAATACAAGATGACCTAGATGGAATATCTTTCGATTTAGGAGTTATAAAAAATGTTGCAGCCGGTAAATTTACAATACAAAGAATATTATGGGATGTATATGAAAATACATTAATAGTACAATATGGAGATAAAGTATATGATACATTTCCATTAGCAGTAGAAGGAACCGATTTAGTAGAATATCCAGCACCATTTGGTAAAACAATTTATATACCACTTGCAATATTAATAATTAAATCTGGAACTACATCAATATCAACAGATATTGAAAGTATAATTATAGATAGAAGATGGATTGAAGTAGACCAAGAAATGACAGCTTATACTGATTATATAGCAAGAGCACAAGCTGATAAAGCTCGTGAGATTGCAGATAAATTATTAAATGGTGATTTAGCAGCAGCAAAAGCAGATTCATTAAAATGTACAATAAATGGTCAAATACAATATAAAAATGGTGATTATTATTTAGATTATGATAATCTAAGAGATAAACCAACTGTAATAGATGATTTAACACATGATTCATTTAATGCAAAACAGCCATTAAGTGCATATCAAGGATACTTATTAAATCAAAATAAAGTAAATAGAGATGGTGATGACCGTAAATATGGTACACTTACAGCAAATAAAATAATACCACAAACAACAAAAATTTATGATTTAGGAAGTTCAGATAAATATTGGAGAAATGTATATGCTAATGGTGTATATGTAGCAGGTTCTACATATTCAGGATATGGTCTTTCAAGGTCTATGGTTTCAGGTGGTAATAGTAATGCTACACCTTATTCATGGCTTGCAAGTAGAGATGGTAATACAACAAAAAATTACTTAAATTTCTATGATGACCATACATTATTTGGTGGAAATTATATAGAAATATCTGGAAAAGGTAGATGTGTATATAGCAGCGATAGCTCAATATATAATATTGTAGCAAATGCTAATATATCAAGTCAAGCTAATAGAACTGTAACATTTAATTGGTAAAAGAAAGGAGAATGATATATGGCAATTAGTGGAGGAACCTCAGGAGATTATTCAATACAATGGCATGGTCCAGAATATGGTACTGCAAACATATATTGCGCTCCTTCTAATGATACACCGAGAATGTTTGCTCAAATATCTTATAATATAACAAGGTCAAATGAAAGAGATAAATATATAAATATTCATGTTAATGGATTTTTATATCAAATAGCAGATAATAGTTATACAGACCCATTTACTGGTAATTATGGTGGTGGAGCTCCTTCTAACTACTGTCATTTTTATGGACTATACATAAATCTTTATGCAGTGGTAAATGGTCAGGAAAAATTAATAGCTCATAAAGATGCTGGAAGTAGATATACAAGTGAGGCTCAATGGAGAAGTCCAATACAACAAACACCAAATGGTTATGATGTAAGACTAGAATGGACCGATAATGATGCAACAGTTCCAATTGGTATTAAGGTAGATGCTGGTTGTTATATAGCAGCATTTGATTGGTGTCCATCTGGTAATTATAGTACAACATTAATAAATGCTAAAGCTCCAAATTATGTATCAAGAATAGACCCAACACCACAAACTGATGGAGCAATATTTAGTACAAATAATGCAAGTGGTATTCATAGAGGTCAAATATCAGATAAACCAGATACGCAAGTTTGGTGGGACTGGTGGGGTCAGTCAGAAGGAACTGTAGGATTTAATGGTTCAAATATAGATATATCAAAAACAAATGATTCAAGCGGAGCTTCAAGTATAGCTATAACTCAAAATTATAAACAGAATACAAAAGTAAGTCTATGGGATATAGCAAGAGCATATGGAGCAAGAATCGGAGATACTTTATATTGTTGGGTAAATACAGAAACTACTGAAGGAGTATGGCTTGGTAGACAGTATTTAGGAGCTATTAAACTTAGAAAAGATGGCAAGATACAATATAAAGATTCAAATGGAACAGTACATGAAATAACAAAAGTATATTATAAAGATTCAAGCGGAGCAACTAAGAAAGCAAGATATGCAAGAATAAAAGATTCAGGTGGAGCAACAAGAGTAATTGATGTATATACAACTTTATATGAGTAGGAGGGTAGAATAATATGGCATTAAGTAAGAAAATTATCTTAGATAATGGTGTTGAATATAATATCTTTAAAGTAGGTATTATACAAGCTGATATAAGTACAGGAATAAAAGTAGTACTTGATTGTTTCAGAAATGAGACAGTCTATGATTTATATAAAGAAAGACATCAGCTTTTAGATGAACAAGAAACTTTACTTACTAAATTTAATAAATTAGAATCAAGAGAAGAACTTACAAATAAAGAAAAAGAAAAACTAGCAGAATTACAAAATGAAATAAATAGTAAAGCAGATAGAATTAATGAAATAGGACCAGATAATGAATTAATTGCTGGAACATTAGAAATTACTATACCATATGTAGAAAATTTAAGTGTAGCAAATATACAAAAAGAGTTAACAAAAGTAGGAGAACTAAAACTCGCAAAAATAATTAAATAGGAGGTGTGATATAGTAAATGGTTGTTTTTAAAGGAACAAAAAGGCAATTTGATAATAAGATTATTACTGAGGATGTTGGAACAACAGGAGTATTAAGAAAATTAACAATATATGGTGTAACAAGTTATACTGATTTAGAAAATGTAATAATACCTATAAGAGCAATAACAAATGGAACTAATCTAGCAACTAATATTAATATAAATGAATTAGGAAATAAACGATTAAAGGTATATAAAGGAAGTACAGCAATAGACCCATATACAGTATGGACAACACCAGGACAGTTATATGAAATATTTTATAATGGAATAGATTTTATATTAGTTACTATGGGTTCTTCTGGAGATAGTCAAGAAACAAACGATGTTGAATTAGAAAATACTATAATGGATATTAATACTACAATTACAGACCCAGATGATATATTAGATTATTTTGATAATGATGAAACAAAAGTAGCAGATTTTGTAACAGCAATTATGGAAGGAAAAAATATAACTTTAGTTAAAACAACAGAAGACCAACAAGAAGATACAAAAGTAGTAGATAGAATAAAAATAATGTCAACATCACTTACAACTGATATAGCAGAAGAAGATATATTTAATATACAAATATCATTTATGTATGGTAATAAATTGGTATATCAAGTTTATACAATCACAGATTGGACAATTACAAAAGTAGAAGTAACACAATTTTCTATTAATATTATAAATGGAAATGAGGTGAACTATTAATGGCAGATGTTTTAGTACAAGATAGTAGTTTACAAAATATAGCAAATTCTATAAGAGGAAAAAATGGTGAAACAGATAAATATAAGCCTCGAGAGATGGCAGCTGAGATTGATAGTATATCAACAGGTATTGATACATCAGATGCTACAGTTGTTGCAGCTGAAATAGAGTCTGGTAAAACAGCTTATGCTAGAGGTCAAAAAATAACTGGTACTGCAATTCCAATAAATACAAATTATATGGTTCCATCAGAAAATATTTTGATAGGGTCTAGTGCACTTATAGATGGACTTCGCTTACGTAAAACAAAAGAAAGCGAAGTTATTTCAAGTAGGACATATATTATTCCAGATAATTATTTCACTCTTGGAACAAGTTGGGATGAACTATTTGAACTAATTAATAGTACAAGTGATTATAGAATTACAAATAAAATAGCTTCATTAATTAATTTAACTGGAAATAAGATACTTAGTGGTAATACAATATTAAATATTGCAGGTACTGGAACTAGTGATGCTGATGCTACTGAAAGTGATATAGCAAGTGGAATGACTGCTTATGTAAATGGAAGTAAAATAGAAGGTACTTTAATAGAAGGTGATGTAACATTAGATACTGGTTTATCAGTAGAATCTACTATGCATAAAAGTACTCCATCATTTGAAATAATGGGATATGCTACTCAAAAGGATAGAATAGTAAGAAAAGATGAACAAGCTATTTCAGTATATCCTACAGAAGCACAAATAGCAGAAGCAATAGAATTACAAGCAAACCAAATAGCTGAGAATAATGTGGTATTAGGAGTAACAGGAACTTATAAAGGTTTGGATACTTCTGATGCTACTGCTACAGCAGATGATATAGAACTAAATAAAACTGCATATGTAAATGGATTAAAATTAACTGGAGCTATGCCTGTAATTGCAGCTAATGGTACTGTAAGAGGAACTGAAGTAACAAAAAGTGGAAGTAATATTTATATAACTAATGGAACAAAACAAATATTAAATCAAGGTTCAAAGATTTATATAGCAGAATCAGGTATAGCAACAGCTATAAACTTACAAGCAAGTGATATTAAAACTGGTGTAACTATACTTGGTATACAAGGAACCTGTGACCCTGGTATTGATACATCAGACGCTACAGCAACAGCAGCAGATATAGCAAGTGGTAAAACAGCATACATAAATGACCAGAAAGTAACTGGAACATTAGCGTCATTAACATCTGGAACAAAATATTCTAATCCACTTTTAATAAATTATACAGGTGGATATTTAGATATTACCTGGAATAGTTCAGGTAAAGTAATACTTCCTGGAGGTACAATTTTTTCAATTAGTAACTCTCGAGTAGCTACAGCTGCTAATATACAGGCTGCTAATATTAAAAAAGGTACTAGTATATTTGGAGTAGCAGGAACATTAGAAATATTAGATACTTCTGATGCAGATGCTACAGTAGATGATTTATTATCAGGCAAGACTGCATATGTAAATGGAAATAAAATAACTGGTACTATGAGAAAATATAGTACATCTCCTAATTTAACAATAGATACAAAAGTATCAGAAGATACATCTAATTTAGTATTATCAGGAACAAATGATTGGGGAACTTTTGCATTAGAGAATAATGGTACAGTACAAGTAGCAATATCAAAAGCAACTCTTGCAAATATGATTGGACTTACTGCAGATAAAATAGTAAGAGGAGTAACAGTATGTGGAGTAACAGGAACATATGTACCAGATTATGAAGCAGATGGAACATTAACACCTACAGATTATTCAAGTGCAGTAACAAAAACAAGAAATATTTTAGGTACAGGAGGTGCAAATAGCTAATGGAATTAACAGATAATATAGATGCAATACAATTAGAAAAAACAAATAAAATAATACCAGAGAATATCAAATCTGGAGTAACTATATTTGGAGTAACCGGTGAATTAGATGGAACATCTGGTACAGTACCAGTAGGAGCAATATTTCCATATGGAAGTTTAACACCTCCTGCTGGATACTTAGTATGTGATGGTTCAGAAATAAGTAGAACTACATACGAAGATTTATATAAAGTAATAGGAACTACATTTGGTACTGGAAACCGGAACTACAACATTTAATTTACCAGATTTAAGGGGAAAGGTACCAGTAGGACAAAATAGTAATGATATTGATTTTAGTGCAGTAGGTACATCTCTTGGAGAGAAAACACATACATTAACACAAGCAGAAATGCCAACTCATGACCATGGAATTGGTCTTGTTGGTGTTGATTCAGGCCCATATGGTTATAATGTAAGTTCATTATCAATAGGTTCAAGTCAATCTGAAAAAACAAGTGCAACAGGTAGTGGACAAGCACACAATAATATGCAACCATCTTTAATAGTATGTTATATTATAAAATATGGTTATACAAGTTCTGTAATACAAGATAATATAAAAGGTAAAGTAATCTATGAATCAGAAGACGGAAGTAATTCAACTATAACTTTAGATGAGAGTGTAGCAAATGCCAAATTTATTGAAATATATTATAAAGATATGTCTGGAATGAGAGGATTTACAAAAATAGAAAGTCCTAATAATAAAGTAGCTGTATTAAGTCTATCAACAACAGATACAAATGAATCTACTGTATGGACAAAAACTAAAACAATCTATATTAATAATACTAGTATATCAGTAGATTGTGCAGCACAATCAGCTGTTTATTCTAATAGTGTTGGTACAGATGCTGTAGACTATTTATATATATTAAAGGTAATAGCTTATTATGATGATACATCTCCTGAAGTAATTACAAAAAGAGAAATTGCAACAGCAGTATTAAGTCAAGAAGTAACAATGACTACTGGAACTATACCATTAGATTTAATAGAAAATACAACTACAAATAGATTAACTCTATCTAATAATGGAATAAGAATCGGTTCTGGAGTACATAATGTTTTAATAAGTGCTAATGTTTTTGCAAATGCACAAAATGAAACTGGATATACTTGGACATATATTAAAAGAAATAATAGTGTTGCTTCTATTGCATTAGTAAACAATAGAGGATTTTTTGCATCAACTACACATACTCCAAGATTACTAGATGTACAAGAAGGAGATATAATAACAATATATAAACAAGATGATTCACAATCATTAATAAGAACATATGCAAATACTTACTTAACAGTAGAGATAATTGATTAAAAATAATAAGGAGGTATAAAATAGCCAATGGAATTAATGGATAATATTAATGCAATAGAAAATGAAAAGAATACAAAAATACTTCCAAGTAATATAAGAAAAGGAGTAACTATACTTCGGAGTTACCGGTACTTTAGAAGAAGATTCAGTAATTATAGTAGATGAACCTGGAACAGATTTAAACGATTATATAAATACAAATAAGTATTATTTTTCAAATATAGTTACTCCATATAATATACCGGCTGATAATACAGATGGTTGGCTTCAAGTATTATCAGCTGGACAAAATATAGTAAAACATATATGGTATAAGTTTCGGAACCACTGGAATCGATGATTATGAAACTTATGTAAGAACTTTTGATGGTACAAATTGGTCACCTTGGCAAGAGTTTGGTTTAAAGAATGTACCAGCACAAAATGTATCAATAAATGGAAATACAAAACTTGACGATATATTAACAAATAATGGAACAAATACAATTTTAGCAGGTAATGGTGGAAATATTATATTTAGACCAAATGGAAAAGATGATTCAACAGGACAAATATACATAGATAATGAAGGTAATATGAGTGGTATAAGTGTAGAATCAGCTGCTAAATGGACAAATGCAAGAACATTAACTATTAACGGTGATAGTTCTGGAAGTGTTTCAATAGATGGTTCACAAAATGTAACCATGTCTTTAGTGAGAAGAGGAGCAAGTGTAGGGCAATCTAATAATAGTACAACAAATCCATGGTATAAATTTGCAAGTTTATCTTTATCTGGTGCAGCTTATGTAGATAGAAATATAGTTTTTCATGTATATAGAACTTATGCAGATTCTACTAATTGTACATTAGGTATTTTAAGAGTAAATGTGAGGGCAACATCGGCAGGTACTTGGGCATCTGGTTATATAGTATGGGAATTATTAGGAGCTGGAATAAATCCGGCAGATTTTGTATTAGCTCATAAAAATCCAAGTGATACTTCATTATCTATAGAATTATGGTGTAAGTGTGCAGCTACCTATACTGGTTATCATTTTGATGTAATATCAGAATCAGATAGAATTAGCAGAAATACAAATTATTGGACTTTATATAATACATGGTCTGAAGGAAGTCAAGCAGAAATACCAAGTGATTATACACAAGTAACAAGTGTAATTGGAACTATAAAGAATAATTTACAAACGGGTATACAAATTATAGGTACAGATGAGTCAAGATTAAGTTTTACTACATTAAATAGTCCATATACAAGTGCTATTATAATAAAAGATGCTGGAGTAACTTATGGTCATAATATGCTAATTAGACCTGGTGGTAATCTTATATTAGGAGGACGGTGAATTTGCAACTGATGCATATGGTGAAGATTTGGATGGTTGTACTACTACATCCGAAAATACATATTTAGGTGCTGATAATGAAGTTTATATTTATTCAAATGCAAATACTATAGCAAATAGAAAAACAATAAAATTTAGAACATCTGGTCAGTTAGAATTACCAGGTAATATTTATTTTGGTGATGGTAATAATTCTGGAATCACTTGGAAAGAATATGGTTATGGTGATAAATTTAGACTTTTACCTAATTTTTCAGGAGCCGATGATGATAATAAATTTAGAATACAAGGTACCGTTGGTGGAGCAGGAACAGACCCTACTTCTTGGGTAGATTTATTAACAGTAAGTGGTAAATCTGGAAATGTAGTAATTAAGGGAACGGCAACTGCAACAAACTTTTCAGGTAAATGGAATAATAGAAATTTAACAGTAGGAACAACAACACCTTCCGGTGGTTCTGCAGGAGATGTATATATACAATATTTTACATAGAAAGGAGATAATATATGGCAAGTTGTAGTGGTAATGGTTCAAGAGGGCACCATAAATTTACCTTAAATGTAAATGAGACTTATGTATCTGGCTCAGCTGATAACTATAGTACAGTAAGCTGGTCATTAGTATTATCTCCAATTCAGACTGGTTGGAACTGGTCATACTCAAGTCAAGTACCAGTATCTTATAAGGTAACAATTAATGGAACAGAACATACCGGAAATATTATGAGCTATAATGGTTCATCTACAGTTACAGTTGCAAGTGGTACTCAAAATATAACACATGATAGCGATGGTAAGAAAACAGCAAACTTTAGCTTTAGTGTTTGGGATGTATTATCTGCAAACTATTTACCTGGTTCTGCTTCTGGTAGTGGTAGTATAACACTTACAAATATAAGTAGGTCTGTAACAATAACAACTTGGCAAGTTCAAAGTACAGGCCTAGAATCAATTACTTGTAAGTGGGCTTGCGATTTACCAAGAGACTGGACATGGTATAGTTTAAATAATGGTAGTTGGACAAATGCAGGGGATACAGTAGCTTCCGACCAGAAGAGTGGTACATTTACAATATCAGGACTTACACCTCGGTACTTCTTATAATGTAAAGGTAAGATTAAGAGCAACAAGTAGTCAAACAACAACTGATTCTGGTAATATAAGTGGAACTACAAAAGCTATAGCATCCTATACATCAACACCAAATATTAATTTTGGAGATAACCCAACTATAAAGAAAACAAACCCAAGTGGTAAGCATAATATAGTAAGAATAGAAACATTAAATCCAACAACTACAATAGTAAAAAGAACAGATACTTCAGATAATATGACCATTACAATTACAGATTCTGAATGGGATGCCTTCTATAAAAAGTTAGGTAATAATAATTCAATTACTATTCGTTATGTTGTAGATACAGAAGGAAATAGTACATATCATAGTTGGGTAGATAAAACTCTCACTTTAAAAGGAAATATGAAAACAATGAGAACCAAAGTAAATAGTGATTGGAGAAGAGGAAAATTATGGACCAATGTAAATGGTACTTGGAGACGTGGTGTTATCTGGACTAATGTAAATGGTACCTGGAGAAGAGGTATATAAGAAAGGAGAATAATATTATGGCATTAGGTAAAACAATAATAGAGAAATCAGACTTAGAAACTTCATATCATAGAATAGTAAATATATCTATGAATGTAAATACAAATGAATCAATAGTAACATTAGAAAGGTATGTATCAAAAGAATATAGAGATAAAGCAAAAGAACAAGTAAAACAAAAGCAACAATTAGATAATTTAATAGCTGAATATAATCATGCTGTAGAAACTAATAATATAGAGGTACAAAAAGCATTATTAGAAAAAATAAACCAGATGAATGAAACAGTAGCACCTTTATTAAATAAAGATTATGTTGTAGATACAAAGGATATAATATTAGAATTTATTCCAGAAAATCCTTCTTATAGAACTTTTTATGAGGAACTTGCTAAATTACCAGAGTTTGAAGATGCAGAAGAAGTATAATAGGAGGTAACTATTATGGAAGATATAAAGACTAATATAATGAAATGTAATGGTAGATTACGGAGAATCTTATAAGTTAGAATTAAGAGTAAAAACAGATAAGCAAGAAGATAAAGTAATAGTATCTGTAAGACTAAGATTATTAAGAGATGATTATAAACAAGATTCTATAATTCAACTATTACATAAAGAAACATGTTTAAGTATATTATTTGATAATGAAGTTGTTGAAAAGAAATATGTAGATTTAGATTTTAAGACTTATAATCAAGTAATGATAGAATATAAATATGAATCACATAATGAAGATGTAATTTCTACTATTATAAAAGGGAAATTAGAAGTAAATGACCCATCAGAATATTTAACTGATACAGAGATAGAATCATACTTAGTAATACCTTCATTAAAACCAGAACCATTATTTATAGATTTAACTGGTGAAAGGGCTGATAGTTGTATTCATTACTATATAGCTTATAATATAGAACCAGACTATATACAATATAAAACAAATAATCAGGACTGGACACTTTTAGATAGTACCAATTTTGATTTACCACAAGTATCAGGAAATCAATATATACAGGTAAGAGGTAAAAAAGATGATTATTTCTCATATTCAAATACAATAAAGGTAGTAGATGGAATTATTTTATAAAGACCCTTATACCAGGGTCTTTTCTTTATAGAAAAGTGAAGAGATTTTATATATAATAATAGAACTAAATATAAGGAGGTAAACAATATGTTAGCAGATGGAATGCAAGGATTTTTTATAGAAAGACTAGATGGTAATTTAGTAAATATAGCAAATCTTCAATCAGTATATATAAATCCAGAAGATGATACAAATGTAACATGGAAATTTAATAATGGTGAAACTATAGATGAAGATTTAAAAACAGCTGAAGAAGCAGAAGCAAGAGTAAAGGATGTAAGAAAATTATTATTAGGAACTAAGATAGAAGAATTAGAAGAAAGAATTACAGAACAACAAAATACAATATCTGAACAAGCAGGTACAATAGAGACTCAAGATAATGCATTAGAGGAAGCATTAGAGAAAGCAGAAGCAATAACAGGAGAGGAGGAATAAGTATATGGATACTTCACCAGAAACAATTACAAAGTTAAAAAATGAGTTAGATTCAATTCAAGAAACAAAGAACTTATTAAAGACTGCAATTACAGCTAAGGGTTCAACAGTAGGTGCAAATGATTCATTTAGAACTTATGTACAGAGGGTAAATGAAATAGAACTTGGAAAATTAACAAATCAAGAATATACTGAAGCCTTATCTCTTGCTAATAATATTTTAGGTGAGGAGGTTTAATCAGAAATGAATGTTGCAGAAATTAGTAGATTTTATGTAGAACTTGGTCTTACTGGTTTAAGTGCAATTATCATTGTATGGTTATTTATAATTACTTATAGAAAATATATTAAAAAAGAAGAAAATACTTCAGATAGAAATAATAAAAAAGCAGATAAGATGGAAGATAGATTTGATGAGATTTTAACATTACTTAAGAAACAAAATGAAGAGTATCAAAAACAACAACAAGATATAGTTAAGAATATTGTAAACGGAGTATTATTCCATGTACCATCAAATGAAGAGAATAATAAGTTACGGTCAAATATCAGCAGAAATAGATAAACATTTACAAAGTATAATTACTGAAACTGGAGCTTCAAGAGCAGCACTTATTCAATATCATAATGGTGGTAGAGGAATAAATAAGCAATCATTTTTAAAAATGAGTATGACAAATGAACAAATACAATTAGGAGTAAAACCATTTATAAATGGTTTTAAAGACCAATTTAGGTCAATACTTCGGTTATGTAGTTCATACATTAGATTCAGAATCAGAATGTTATATAGATAATGTAGAATCACTTATGAATATAGACCCTTCTGTATATGAATTTTTATTATATAGAGAAGTACAGGCATATTACACAATAGCAATAAGAGATTCATCAGACCAGGTAATAGGATTTATAGCACTTGAATATTTTGATAAAACAAAAGCAGATAGAGACCAGATAGATAAAATACTTAAAGAAGAAAGAAAAGTTTTTGAAACTCTATGCACATTATAGGAGGTAAACAATATGTTGGCTTTTATAAAAAATAATAAACTTATAGTTAATACCCAAGTTCATGAATCAGAAAAAGAAGATTTAAACAATTGGATAGATAATTTAAGAACTGGAGCCTTAAAATTTAAAGAATTATACGATATTGAAGGAAATGTATCAGGAATAGAATTTTATACTATCCAGAAATAAACCACGTTGACTATAGAGACATTTTTATAATTAAGATAATAAATTATATACCTAAAATATAAAAATGTCTTAAAACTTAAATAAAATAACCTAAATGAAAGGAGAATGTAAAATATGTATGCTGAAATAAAGAAAGAAGATAAAATACTAATCAACAGATTAGATAATAATGAAAAAATCTTATTAAAAAGCATAGTAGATAATTCATCAAATAAAACTATCGCTCTACAAGAATTATATAGTGATGATGGAGAATTTGGTGGATGCTTCGTTAATTTAACAGAAAGCAAAGAAAAAGAAGAACTAAAAGAAATGAATCTATTAGGAACATTAGATGATTTCACAATACAAAAAGGAAATGTAGCAGTTATACAATTTATAACTGATGTACCAGATAATGATATAGATGTATATATAAGATGGACTGGTAAACAAGCATTACTTGACTCAAGTACAATTAGTTTATATCCAGAAAGAACAGGAACATTTAGTTACTGTATATTAGCAGAAGGATACAAACCATATTTAGGAGACTTTACAATAACAGTAGAGGAACAACCAGTAGATAATAAAGGAACTGTAAGATTAAAAATATATGCAGGACCTGATAATGATATAACAGAAGCAAATGAAGTAGCGGTTACATGTACAGATGTAACTACTGGTACTGATATAGAAGTAGTAAGAGTGATAGATTCTGAAGGATATTATACATTCCAAGTACCAGATTATACTCATCCATATACTATAAAAGTATCATATCCAAATTATCAGACATATACAATGGGAATCGAATTTGAAGGAGAGACTATATATACAACAACGGTTACGTTAACTGCCGAAATTATATATCCAAATCCAGACGTATATATAAGTTTATATGATGCCGATACAACTGAATCAATAGATGTATCAAATATACCAGTTTCTCATTTTTATTTACAAAATCCAAATGATATGGGTACTATATATAATCCTAATCAAATCATAGATAATAATATACTTTATTTTCAAGGTATTCCTGCAAATAATATCTATGAATATAATTTATTTGTAAATGATATACCAGGTTATCCAGATTCACAAAGCTCAATTCCAATATATGGAAATAATGACCAAGAACGTCAATCAATATATTTATCTGGTAGACAAATATATGATACTTCTGTTGTATATGTACATCTACGTAGTAGACCTAATGATGAACCTATAGATTTATCAGGACTAGATTTATCAAATACTCTTTATTTATTTGATAACCAAACTCAGAATAGTTATTTTGGTACTGGTACAGATTCAGACCTTACCGAAGGTATAATCATTTTTGATAATATACCAACTAATAAAATATATAAAATATATAGTCTATATGCTTTTAATATACCAGGCTATTCAGACGGATGGCAAGAAATACCTGTATCACCTGAATATAGTTCTCAGGATATAACAGTATATTTATCACCAGAAGAGCAACATTATGATAATTTTAAATTAAATATATCTATTTTTGATGAAAATAATATGCCTATAACTATAGACCAAAATATACATAATATTCAATTAAGTCACGAAGGTGGAGAATATTATACACCAGATATAGTAGATAATAATGTTATTACTTATAATAGTATACCAACAAGTGTATATTATACTTTTAGATTAACTAATGTAGAAGGTTATAAAGATTTTGATAATACATTTTTTGCAGGTGTTGAGATGGCTGAAGAATCTCTATCTTTTAACTTAGAACCAGTAGGACCAGTTAACTTTATACTAGACTTGAAAGATAGAGACAGTGAACCAATATATGTATCTGATATACTTACTACTGAAGGCTTAGAATCTCTTGAAGACTTAAGTAACTATTTAAAAGTAGTAAATATAAATACCGATGAACAATATTATCCAACAAGTGCATATAATTATGAAATATTTTATGATATACCTGCAAATACTACTATTCGTATAACTATAGAAGGACTTCAATATTATAGTATGGATGATTATATTGATTATAGAGTAACTGAATATAGTAATTTATGTACTATTAGATTAACTAGAAATGAAGAAACTAAATATGATTATGGTACTATTAGGGTACGTTTAGGAAATGAATCTGGAGAAGAATTAAGTCCATCAGATGTTTCAGATTCATTACCTGATAAGATTAAACTTTATGCAGATTATGGCGATGAATACGGTGATGAATATCCAATGGATACTGATAGTATTGGTATGGGCAATATATTATTTAGAAATATACCAACTGATACAGGTTATGTATTACATTATATCTCTCCTATAACTATAAATGGTATATCTTATAATTTTCCTGAAGAAGATATGCACATTAGAAAAAGAGTATTATCCGAGGAAGACCGAGTTTATATTACTTTAACTAGAATAGAACCTGAGCCTCAAATAGATATACAAATAGGACATACATATAGATTTACTGCTAAAGAAAATGTAAATCCAACTGGAATAACGTTATCTAATGAAACAATTAATCTTTCATTAGATAATATTGGAGAGGAATATCCAAATGCAACTAGCGCCTATATAGTTATAAAAGGTAATGCTAATAACCGTGCAGAACTTGTTTATGAGATTGATACCTATCAAGAAGAGGATGAATCAACTTATCCAATAGTTGCTTATACCTATATTTATGAGGGAAGTAGTGATGCAAGTACCGCTCAAGAGGAAGGTTATTGGGATGGACCAGGATGGTATGATTATTATAACATGAATAAAAGTACCCCACTACCGCTATCTTCAAATATAATTAGTATCAAGTCTGATGATAATATTAATTTATCAGAAGATGCTATGACAATATTATTAAATTACTTTGATGTAGAAGATATAACTGAGTAATTAGATAAATTAAATAAAGAATAGCTTAGTATAAATTTTTGTACTAAGCTATTTACTTTTCTAAAAAAGTATGATAATATTAATCCAAGATTATTAAATAAGTACAAAAGAGGTGATTATAATATATGAAAGAAACATTTGAAACATTTGGAGAACAAATGACTGTTATAAATAGATTCTTAAATAATATGACAGATGTAAAATTAAATTGTCAATATTGTGGAAATAAAGGAAGAATAAAACATAATAAACAAGAACCCTATAAGATACAGATAATATGTACTGAATGTGCGAAAGCAAAACATATTAACACAATTAAGAATAAAGATAATATGTTAGAAGACATACCGTTAATAAATTTAAAGGAACATGTAATTAATAAATCAATGTTAAATAAAATGAAAACATTAGACGAAGAAGCAATTAAAATATTACAAGATTTATTAAATACTAAGGAAGTTAAGAAGGATGCAATAAAAAATACAGGATATACAATGACTGTATATAATAGATTAGTAGATGAATATACTGAAAAGTATGATAAAGATTATAAGATTAAATTAGAACAAGTCTTTAAACAAAATCTACAAAATAGAATAAAACAATCAGTATTAGAAAGACATGTATATACAGGTGGTAATAATTATTCTAAACTAAAATTAGAAAAAGGACTTACAAATAGAGAAATATTAAAATTAATACATAATCAAGTAGGATTAAATTGTTTATGCTTAATACAAGAAAATAAAGTAAATCCAACAATACAAACTAAATGTGCACTCGCTCAAGCCTTTGGAGTATCAGTAAGAGATATATTCCCAGAAGAAACAGAATTTGGAGAAGTGTATAATTGGAATGATTATTGGTTTGATATAAGAAATTGGTTCATTAATACGATAGATAAATATGTAAATACTATGAGAGACCGAGGTCAAAAGAAAGTAATAAAAAATCTAGCATATAAAATGAATATGACAACCGCTAGACTTTATGCATTTAGAAATAGGTCTGGTCATCCAACTAACGAAGAAATAAAACAATTAAAGAGCATAATAAATAATGAGAATATAATGAAGGAGTAATTGAACTATGAAATATGTAAAAGTTAAATTTAAAGAAGATTATACAGATTCATGGGATGATACATCAAGTAATGTTTACTTATATAAAGTAAAGGATAATATATCCCTAAGACAAGGAGATTATGTAGTAGTAGAAACTAAATACGGTCTTGCTTTAGGAATTGTATTTGATATAACTGATGTAACTACTTTTAATGAGTTAGCAAGTATAACTGAATATAATGCTTCTGATTATAATAAAAAATTGGTAACTAAAATAGATGGATATAATTTATATGATGAAATGAAAAAACAAAGAAGAATAAGAGAAATAAAAGACCAATTATCAAGATATATAAGTATGGTTGATGAACAACAAAAGTATAATTTAGTACAAACAATGTTTCCTGAAACAACAGAATTAATAGAGGAACTAAATAAATTGAATAAATAAATATATCTATCTTGGAGTTCTGGTAGCAAAGCCTTATCATCCTGACACTAATGCTGATTCTTCCGATTATTAGCAAAAATCATCATATAGAGAATCTTATTGTATGTCCCCCAGACGACACTATATTATTTTCTATATCAGCTTCCTAATAAATTAGTATAGGACATGTATTTAATTTACATATAATTTATATTGTTTCACCAGTCAGATAAGGTACTCGGGTATAGGTAGCTCTTATACTCCCAACATAAGGGCAGGTCTTATGTAATCGTCCATAGAGACATATGTCTATGGAGTTAACTGATAGGAATACATAACTATTGGTCTTGAATATAGGAATAGTCTATATTTGCATTAACCTGATAAATCATAAACAGGTTAGAAGAGCAGATGTTATTTTCTTTACTGCTCGTTAATTCCATTTTGGATTAGGTAGATATTAGTAATTAGTCAGGAATTTACTAGTGTCTACCTTTTCTCCATTTATATTACAGAAAGGAGGTTATATGAATATGTCAAGAGTTAGTAAAAGTTTTAAAGAAGAATTAGAAAGAGAAGAAAAAATGAGAGCACTATTAAAAGAATCTACAGACTCAGAACAAGTAGCACTATTACTTAAGGTTAGTGTATTAAAAGCATTTTTTAATGATACATTTAATTTAAAAATGAGAGTTCAGTTAGTAATAAATTCAATGCAAGTATTAATTGTTATAGCTATAGTAATAATATCTTCATTAAATTATAAAGCTGATATTTTATTACCAGCATTAGTATGTGGACAACTTATACTATTATTAACTGATATTTTGTTAGTATTTGGTGTATATAAATTATCTGAAAAAGAACATTATGGAAGGATAGATTCTTTAAATCATACAATAGATGACTCATTTGAAGTACTAGGAGGTATTATAAATGCAAATGAAAAAGAAAATATCAGTAGAGATAATTAATGAACCAGATTGGAGAGATTTCCAAACAGCATATGAGGGAATGGCAAATGATAAATCTATAAGAGTTATAAATATACAATTTTCAACTTATATAACAAGAGCTGAAGAAGTACATTATGTAGCATTTATAGAATATGAATATGCAGAACCTACAGGAGAGGATTATAAAAATGAATAAGAAACAGAAAATAGAATCAATGTACATAACAAAAGTATTAAATACTTGTTCAGATAATACATGGACAATGAAACAAATAAATCTATTGTCTGTTGCATTTAATAAATTTTCTAAAGATATAAAACAAGATAAGATAGCATTATTAAGAACTGGGGAAGTAATGCTTCGGACCATATTTATATAAACTGGATTATAATAATCTGGATTATATAAAAAATTTTATACTTAAACTGTGTGATACTGATGAATTATCAATACCAGTATTAATCGTATGTATAGGAACTGTTATTGAATATACAAGAATTAAAAATAATGAAGATGAAAAGGAGTAATTGAATATGATATGTCCAGATTGTGGAATGACCGTAGAATCGGTTGGAAGAAAAACAGGAATATGTACTTATTGTACAAGAAGAAAAAATAATTGTTCATATAGAGGAGTAGATTATGTACCATTAATAAAAATAAAAGGAACATCTGAATATAATAGAGCAATGGGAAGAAGACTTGGTACCTTAGAAAGGAATCAAGAAAAAGTTCCAGAAGTAGAAGAAATAAAATCAGAATGTGAAGTAATACAAACATCAAACATTGAACAAGAAGTAGAAAAAGATATTAATAAATATATAGTAGATAAAGGTGTAAAAGTAGATGATAATTTCTTACCATTAGAAACAATATTTGAATGGTTTTATGGACTATGTCAAAAAGATAATTATATATCAGATTTAGATTTAAGAAGACAAATATATGATATGTTAATTGTAGACTATTTACATGAATTAAAGGTAAGTGTAACAGATAGAAACTATTTTGCAGATATAGGAGAGAAAATAGCAATAGTTCAACAAAGAAGAACACCAGTAGATAATGAAGTAGATAAGTACAAAGTAATAGAACCTATAATTAAAAAATTACAAGAAGATGAAGATTTTCTTAAACTATTACAAGAAACTAGAATTAAGTTATTAGAGAAAGTAAAAGCTCAGGAGAATCCAAAATATATTTCAAGTACACCATCATTACAAGAACATGATTATGTAGTACAGCCAGTAGATAATAATCAACCAATAAGAACATTATCAAAACCTACAAGACAAAATAAATATGGTGTAGAAATAAAAAGAGTAAAAGGATTATATGGAAATCCAACATACCAACCTTTTAAATATAATAGTTATATTTATGCAAATGATGAAGTTGAAGCTAAAAAGAAGTTTAAGTCTTACATGAAAGAAAGTTTTCCATCACTTATATATAGTGATTCAGATATAGTAATAAGACCTTGGATTACAATGAATAGTAATCAAGACAAGGAGTGTCTCTAGCTAGTGAGGAGACTTATATAAATATAGAGTCTCCTTTAAATAGTACATATATAGGTAACTATATAGAACCAGAAGAATCAATAACTAGTTCAGTTATAAATGGTATAGATGAAGCTATTAATGAGCTAAAAGAAGAAAAGTCTAATACCATAGAAAAACTAATAGAAATAAAGGAGACTAAAACACCAAGACCAAAGAAAGAAAAGAAAAAAGTACAACCAATAGTAAGACCTACATTATATAAATATACAGTATCAGGTAATGTAAAGAATAGTAAAGGTAGATTTAAGTTTACAGATATTATAGAAGCTCAAAGTGAAACATTAGCACAAGATATATTTAAACAAAGAGCAAAGAAGGAATATTCAGGAGTAAGAGCCATTAATAAAATAGAAATAAATCTATATAAAGATGGTGATATTAAATCATCTGAAGAAATAGTAGAAAATTTAGTTAAGACCGAAACTAACATAGATATTATGTCTGATGAAGATTTAGCTGTCTATATACTAAAAACTGTAATTACAATAACACATTCTAATTTATATAAAGTAGCTTATATACCGGTAAAGAAAAAGTCTTTTATAAAAAGAGCACCAAAATTATACTATGTTGCTAAAAGTGAAGCTGAAATGAAAATTAGTGTAAAGAAAGATATAGATGATATGGGATTACCATATAATGAAAAATATATCGTAGCAACAGTAGTAACAAGTGAAAAAGATATAAAAGAAACTGGAGCATACGATAAAATATTAGAGAAAGTTAAAACACTTAGTAAAGAGGATAAAGATACATTAAAAGATTTCTTTGACCAAATTACTAATGAAAAAGTACCAACTAATTTAGCAGATGTAATTACAGAACTACCAAACTTATTATTAGGTGATTTTGAAATCACAGAACATATAAAGAAAAAGCTTAAAGATGATAAGGATAAGGAAGAAGGAAATGTAGTTATTGCAGAGGATGAAAATGGTAAAAAATCTTTATTAGGTTCTAAATATAAAATAGTTTATGACTATGATTCAGAGACTAATAAGATAAATAAAATATTCCCTAATATACCTGTATTTATGAATATGGACCAATTTAAAAAGTACCATGTTACTTTAACAGCTAAGGGAATAGATGTACTAGATTGTGATGTACTTGCTGAATCAAAAGACTTAGCAATAAAATATGCATTCTTTACATGTGAAGAAAAGAAGATGTTATCTCATAATGAAGGAGTTAATATAAGAATAATTACACCAGATGGAAATGTAATATCATCTTTTGCAACTCCAGATAACTAAAATAGAAAATTAGCATATTATACTATAGAGAGTGTAATATGCTAATTTAATTTTATAAGGAGGTAATATATGGACCAGGAACAATTTGTAAAACTAGTTTTATTTATGAAAGATGAAACAGATATATGGACTGTTAATAATGATATATTAATAAGAGTACCAATTAGTAAACTAGATAGGTTTACAGAAATATTAGGACAAGATTATTTTGAGACTTTATTAGATTGTAAACTAGGTTATGATTATATAGTAATAACAATGAATGATGTATTGGAAGATGAAGATTTAAGAATAATAGCAAATACTTTATTATAGGAGGTAATATATGGGAAAATTATATAATGCAGAATATTATAGAAATTTACAACTTAAAAAAGAAGCACAAGTATTAAAACCATTATTACTTCATATGCAGTTAGAAGAAAAGAAAGCAATTTTGTTTTTAAATAGAACTAAAAGTAAAATAACATTAGATTTTAGAAGACCATTAATTATATGTAGTCAGACTCAAATATATAAATCATTTTCAGTATTTGGTATTGTAACATTTTTTGATAGACAAGTAAAATATCAACTAGTAGACCTTGCTAATTTATTAGATATATGGTATAATCAAATCACTATAACTTCAAAAGATGATATATTAAATACAGATATATTAATAATAAGAGGAAGAACTGATGAATGGAAAATAGATAATAAAATAGTTGCATTAATAGAATTAGTAGGTATAAGAAAAATGAAAAATAAACCTACGTGGTTATTTATGGAGGAACTAACATTAGCACAATTTAAAAAAGACTATCCAGGAGTTCATGAAGCCTTTGGACAAGCATTAGAAATGACTATATAAAAATACTAAGGAGAGTAAGATAATGGAAAATATAAAATTAGAAGAGGAACTAAGGTTAGAGACTATCTTATTGTCATTGAATAAAAATAACTTAAATAAATTAAATGATATACTTGATTTAAAAGAAGTAGATTTAGCAGATAAACAATTACTTCGTAAGTATATTTACATGACTCAGAATTCATCAGATTCATTATCTATTGAAACACTTAAGAAAGAATTTCCAGCATTATATTTTGATAATGTATCTAAATTAAAAACTGAAGATGAATTAGACGATTATATAAGACTATATATAGCAGATATAAAAAATAAATATGCAGCAAAACAATTAATAGGTCTAGCTAATATAGTAAGAACAAATGGTATAACTGAAGAAGTATCTACAAAGCTTACTAATTTAACTAAATCAGATACTGTATCTATTCCTTATAAAGATATAGGAGATAATATTATAGATTTATATAATACAAAGAAATTACAGATTGGAATACAGACAGGTGTACCTAGAATAAATGATGATACAGGAGGCTTACAACCAGGAACAATAGCAACAATACTTCGGATTCACACGGTTCATTTAAAACTACTTGGGCAGTAAATATAGCATATAATGCAATAATGGAAGGTAAGAATGTATTATATCTTTCTTTAGAGGTAACAAAAGAAAATATATATTATGATTTACTTAGTAGATTTAGTACAGAATCTAAGTTTCAAACACATATAGAACATTTAGCATTTAAGCAAAGAAAATTATCTGATGAAGAATATAATTTCTTTCAAGATAAATTAGTACCAGAATTCCAGAAGATTAAAAATAAAGTTTATATAATAGATGAAACAGAATTAGAATCATATAGTTTTTATGCATTTGAAACTAAGTTTAGAGAAATAGAAAAGTTAGCAATAGAAGAGACAGGTTCAGGAATAGATATGTTTATTATAGACCATGCACAATTATTAAAGTTTGATACATCTATGAAAGGAATTGGCAATGAAACAAATATAGTAAATACATATGTATCATTTTTTAGACAAAATGTACTGAATTGGATTAAAACAGGTAGACAAGTAGTAGGACTTATATTATCACAAAGTTCAAGAGAAGGCTGGAAAGAAGCAGTAAGACAAGAAGGTAGATATAGACTAACTGCTTTAGCAGATGCAAATGAATTGGAAAGAGCAAGTTCACTGGTACTATCAATATTTAGTTCAGAAAGTTTAAAACAAATCAATTCAGCAAAAGTACAAATATTAAAGAATAGAGACCGGACAAGCCTGGTCAGAACCAATGGAAGTATTTGTAGACCCTAAATATTACTTATTTGGTAATAGTAATGATACAACATCAATGGACCAAGGATTTAATGCACAAGATTTATCAAGCCTATTTAAAATGAATGATGATATGTTAAATAGTATGTCAACTATGAATGAGGAGTTATTAAATATAGATTTAGGAGTATAGAATTATGTTTGAGAAATTTAAGTTTTTATCAGGTGTAATATTACGGATTTTTTCTTCGGAGCTATGTTTTTAGAGACTATTGTAGAATACGTTGAGAAATATAAGTTGAATTCTGAGATTAGAAGGTACCGTATCATCACCAGGTTTCAAAGGAAGACGATTTTAGCTTTAAGTAAGGTATTTTATTACCTAAGTATAAATGAGTCTTTAAAATTTAATTATGGAGGAAATAAGATGTTAAAATTTTTAAAAAGTATAAGAGCAAAACATACATTAGATAAAATAATGAAAAATAGCGAAAAAGTAGAAGTACCAGAAGAAATAGAAGAATTAGCTGAAAGTATAGGTGGAGGTTACTGGAATTATCGTTGGTTTCAACTTACATATAAAGATAAATATGGAACTGAAACATGGTATGAAATGAGAGAGACCTATTATGATAAGAATGATGAAGTATTTGCATGGTCAAGTAATTGTAGTACATTTACAATACAATCAGTAGAAGAAGCAAGAGAATTAGAAAATTATGCTGAAGAAGCAATGCATAAACCAATACTTAAAATAGTAAAAACAAAAGAAGGAAATGAAAAAGTAGTAGAACTTAAAAAGACATTATTAGATATAAAGGAGAAATAGATGAACTATTTAAGATTAATAAAAGGAAATATATTAGATTTATTCTTTAATTACTATATGTATGTAGATACTCAAGAACCAGAATCACCAGCAATATTTGCAAAGCATAATATAAAGGTTAAATTTAAAGGAGTATATATTAAAGAAAATGAAAAATATATATTAGTAGCAGTAAGAATAAGTAAGAGAAAAGATATTCCATTTTTTGAAAGTATGGCAGCTTTAGCTAATACAATGCTAATAAAAGGGCATACTGATTATATGGAAGAATCTGAAAGACTAATTAATTATTTAAAGGAGCTAGACCGTGGAATTTAATAAGTTAGATTTAAGTACTGAAAAGTATATAATAAATAAATTTGTAAGCATGCCTAAATTGTTTGATGATTTAGGCATTGATTATAATATACAAACTACAATGTATTGCCCATTCCATGATAATATACATTCTAAAGCAGCAAAATTATATCATGATAATATAGGATATAGATTATGGTGTTTCTCAGAACGGAAGAATGTATCGGAGCTTGGGATACATATAAGATATTTTATCCAAGGATAAATACAAATCAGTTAGCACTAATGATATTAAATAAGTTTCCAGAAGAAAAACAAAAAGAGTTATTGGAAAGTATAGGAATTGAACTTGATTTAACTCAAGATATTCAGTTTATGGATGGTTTAAAAGAGTTTAAGAAAGGTAATATAACCATGAAAGAACTTAAAAAATATATAGCTAAAACCTTTGTTGATAGTTAAACTTAGCATAATAATATATGGAGGGTGATTAGTAGTATGAGTAAAGTAACACATGAATATAAAAGATGGGTTGAAAAAGCACCAGTAGACCCAAATTTTCCAGGAGCATATAATCTTAAATGTATAAAATCAATAGAAGAATTAAATCAGGTATTAAGTACAGATACTGGCTACCTAGCATTTGATACTGAGACAACAGGCTTAAATGCAGAAGAAATAGATATAGTAGGTTATTCATTCTGTTTAGATGGAATAACAGCTTATTATGTACCAGTATGGCATTTTAATTTTGGACTTCGGAGAAGAATCATTAGATATAATATATAATAAAATGTGTAATACAAATTATGTATTTATGTTTAATATGCGATATGATACAAGAGTAATGGAATATCATGGATATACTTCTTTATTTAAAGAAATAGTAGATTCTGATATGACTGAAGACCAAAAAGAAGAAGAAAAGTTTAAACTTACACAAAAACCATATATTAAATATGATATGACTAAGGTTAATACATTTGATGTACAAGCTGTAATTTATGATATAGATACACATGTTAAATATCCATCATTAAAAGCTTCTGAAGAATGGTACCTAGGTTGGAGAGGAGCTTCTTTTGAACAAACAGTTAGTAAAGCTGAGAATCCAAATGCTATATCATTTAAGAAGGATAAAGAAGGAAATCAGGTTATAAAAGAAATGAACTTCTTTTATCTTACACCAGAAGAGGCTTATGAATATGCTGCAGTTGATGCTTTAGGAACATACTTATTAGCATTTAAAACAATGAATTTTTATACTGAAGCAGGAGCTAGCGGTTATTTTGATGTATATAGTTTAATGCCACTTACTCGTTTTGAAAATGAACTTACTTTAATAGATGTTGAAAGACTTAAAAAGTATTCTGAAATATATGATAAGAAAATAAAAGGAGTACAAAATAGATGTTGGGAAACAGCAGGAAGACAATTTAATTTAGGAAGTTCTAAAGAATGTAATGAAGTACTTAAATCATTAAATATACATACAGGAGTATATACTAAGAATGGTAGTATGTCTACTTCTAAAGAAGCAATACAAAGTTGTTTAAAGAGTCTAGCAGAGAATGACCCTAATAGACAATTCTTAGAGGATTTAACAAATTATGGTACATATACAAAACAGAAATCAAGTTATGTAGATAATATTATAGAGGATGCTGAAAGTAATATACATCATAAAAATAGATTAAGATTTGGATATAAAACAACAGAGGTACCATCAGGAAGACTTGCAGCAGGTGGTGATAAAAAGAATAAATTTGTAAGTTGTTTAAATGTACAGAATCAACCAAAACCTCATGTTACAAATCATTATGTAATACCAGAAGATATTTGTAAAGAATATTATCCAGAAGTAATAGAAGCAATAAATAAATCAGGAAGTTTAGAAGAAGCAGAAACAGATTTAAGATATATAAACCAAGATAAAATAAAAGAACTATGTAATCAATATAATTTTGATTATAATAATGTAAAACAAACAGGTAAGAGATGGTCATATAGAATATATGGATATGTATTTTCAGAAGAACCATGGTTAATACCAGGTGTTGAAGAACAAGTAGTAGAAGGATTTATACAAGACTTAAATGTAAGAAGTATATTTTTACCAGAACCAGGATATTATTGGGTAGGTCTTGATTATTCAGCAGAAGAGATTCGTTTAGCTGCTTTATTATCAGGAGAACCTGCTTGGACCGAAGCATTTAAGAATGGAGAAGATATACATAAAAGAACTGCAATCAGTATTTGGGGAGAAGAGAACTATAGTAAAGATTATAGAAAGAAAGCAAAAGCTGGTAATTTTGGAATACTTTATGGTATGACCGCAAGAAACTTTATGGAAAGATTTAATATGACTTATGAACAAGCACAAGAGTTTGTAGAACAGTTTAAAGCAGGACTTCCACAATTATCAGCATGGATAAAGAGACAAGAATATATAGGAGAACACGAAGGAACTATAAGAACAATGTTTGGTAGACCAATAAGGGTAAAGAGTTGGTTTGATACTAAGGATTGGAGTTGGGTAAGTTTTGCAAAAAGAACTTGTGTAAATAGTCCAGTACAAGGTTCAGGTGCAGATATATTAAAATGGGCATTTATAAGATTATTTAATTTATTTTATAATAATCCAAAAACAGGACCACTTACAGATTTAATTAGATTCAAATGTACAGTTCATGATGAAATAGATTTCCAAATAATAAAGCATAAAGATACATTTGATAAAGTATTAAAGAATGCTATTGCATGTATGAGATTCCAATTACCAGGATGGCCATTCCCACTTGAATTAGGTTTAAGTATAGGAAATAGATGGGGTCAATCAGTAGACTTTAATTTTGATACAACAACTTATAAAGTAACAGGACCTGCAGGAGACCCTATATCAGATAAAGATATATATAAATCATTAGGAATAAAAGAACAGAAAATACAAGAGGAAGAGAAATCTGATAAAGAAGTAATAGAAGATATACAAAATTTTATAATTGAATATTAGGAGGTAATTTTTAATGATTAAAGTATATATGCATTTTAATAGTTTAAAGTCATTTATAAAAGGAGATTGGGTTAATGCAAGAACTCAATTTATCCGGTCAAAATGATATAGAAGTAATTTTAAATTTAAAAGATATAGTAACATCATATCAACAAACTGGATTTACAATAAGAAAGAAAAAATGGTATGAAAAATTATTTGGAATAAAAAATAAATAGTTCTTTTATTATATATTACATTAGAGGTGTTTACATATGAGTAATAATAAAGGGATAAGAAATAGAATGATACAAAAATATGGTAAAAGATGTATGATAGAAGCAGCAGGTATAAGATGTATTCCAATAGAGAAAAGAAGAAAAATAAAAGGATATAGAAAACAACAGGACCAATTACAATATCATCATATAAAGGAACGAAAAGATGGAGGACCATCAACTGAAGAAAATGGAGCCGTTATAAAAGGATATAATCATGCCTGGCTTCATCAATTACCAGAATCAAAAAAGCAGGAAGTAAATGAAGCTTTACAAAGATATAAAATGAATATAGCATTATTACTAAATGGAACAGTAGACCATGTAGAACAAATAGAGCTTAGCTTTGAACCAGGTGATGAAATAATAATACCAGTATATGAAACTACTGAAGAAGATAGAAAGAAGTTTAATCGTGCAAAACAAAAGAGACAAACAAGAAAAGAAATAGAAGAATACTATATGGACCCAGATGAATATGATGATTATTATTTAGAATAGAGGAGATATTATGAAACAAGAAAGAAAATTAGATGACTGTTATAGAATATTAATACCAGTAGAATTTAGAAATAAATTAGATATAAATAAATATGAGCCAATAGAACTAGAATTAGATGAGGATACTAAAAAGTTAACTATTACTTTTAAGAAATATGAAAATAAAATACCATCTGTACAAACAAAAATTTATAATGAACCAGTAGGAGAATTAGAGTTATCTCCAGAACTTGAACATTATACATTAAGTGTAAGGAAAAGAAACTTAGTTACAATCCCAAGAGAAGTATTTGCCAAATTTCATTTAAAAGAACAAAGATATAATGTATCATATATTACAGGAAAAGAACATGTAGCTTTAATATTTCATTTGAATAAAGATGGTGAATATAAATATAGAAAAGAAAATGTACTTAGTTTCGCACCATTAAATGAAGTATATGATATTAATATTCATGAAGGAGTAGAAGTAGATTTAGAACCTAACTTTACATGTATGTCAATATCATTCTTATTTAAGAAAAAGGATATACTAATAGATGACTCTAAGGAGGAAGTGTCGGAAACTAAAATAAGTACACCAGTAAAAATGAATATAACAAAAATAGAAAAAGAAGAACCTAAAATAGATATAGAAGATGAAGATAATTATATAGAAGAATATGAGGAACCAGAAGAAGTGAAAAAAGAAATTAATAGTTATAGAGAACAATTACCAAAGTTTAAACCTAGAGATGAAATAAGTTTTAAATCATTGCATGACCAATTAAGTCCAAAACCATGTCCAAGATGTGGTAGCTTAGTAATTGGAGATAATACAATTAAATTAAATGGAAAAGTATTATGTGAAGAATGTACAACTGATTTAAAAGTTCAAACAGTACTAGATATACAAAGAAATAAACTAAAATTGTAGAGTTTTCATATATAATAATGTATAAGGGAGGTTATTATATGGAAAATGAAAATGAACTTAATTTAGAAAATCTTAATTTAGATTTAGAAAAAGAAGAATTTGATAAGTTAGAAATTGAACCAAATATAAATATAGATGACTTAAGTAGTGATGAAGAAGATTTAACGGTTGCAAGTAATGCAATATTAGATGACCCAGATGATTTAACAGTAGGTCTTACTAAAGAAGAGATACAAGAATTTTATGAATATTTAGCAGGTACTAGACCAAGACCTATATTTGCAGAAAAGTTTTTTGCAGATGGTGAATCAAGAATTAGAGAATCAAATCAACTTACAACACTTATGACTTTATCATTCGTACCAAAATTACTTGCAATGCAACAAAGTTTGATAAATAGTATATCAACACCAGAGAGTTTAAAATATTTATCAACTAAAGAGAAGATGGAATATTTACAAACATTAACTGGTATGAGTACTAAGTTTAGTGAAGCTGCAATGAAGTATACACAACTTTCAAGAGACCTAACACAAGTACCATTAATATATAGACAATTACTAGACCAATTATTAATTATACCAGGAGAAAGACTTCCAAGATTAAAAGCAATACCAAAATTAGTAGACTTAGATGAAGACATATGGAATCGTATAATAGAACTTGCAGGTATAAAGGAGTAATGATATATGAAAGATATAATTAATATAATAAATATATTAAATGAGTCATCTCGTAATATAGATATAAAAGTATCATCAATTAAGAGATTAAAGTATGATACTAATAATGGAGAAAATTTAGATACAAATGCTTATTATATATTAAATACATCATATCCAGATAATTTATCATTTATGGATAAAGTAGATAATTATCATAAATTAGTTTTAACTTATGATGATGTAACATCTGGAAGTAATTCATTTGATATGAAACTTGCACAAGAGGTAGTAGGATTTGTATGTAATATAACAAGTGGTACATTATATGTATGTTGTGACCAAGGTGAGTCAAGAAGTACAGCAATGGCAGCAGCAATATTAAGATTTATAGGTAAAGATGAAATGATAATATGGAAAGACCCACATTATCATCCAAATATATTAGTATATAGTACTCTATGTAAAGCTTTTGGTTTTGATGACTCAAATGATAGATTAGAAGAACTAAAACAAATAAATGATAAAAGTTTATCTGATACAATAGCAAGTACAAGATAAAAGTATTAATATTCTATAATATAGCATAATATATTATAGAATATTTTATTTTATAAGGAAGGAATGTAATATGACTAATTATACACTAAGAAAAGATTTTCCACTTACAGAGGAACAAAATGAAGTAATAGATTTTATGATTCATAGAAATAAATGTGTGAATGCTTGCCAAACTGGCTTTGGTAAAACATATTCAACACTTACCGCTGCAAGTTGGTTATTACTTAAATATGAAGACTTACATGTAGTATGTTTAGTACCACAAAAAGCGGTAAAGGCATTTAAAAGAGAATTAGAAGAAAAATTAAAAATAAAATATAATATAATATCAAGTCAAGATAATATAGATGACCCTGGAGCTAGAATACATATAATAACACAAACAATGCTTAAAGATAATTTAGATTATATAATTAATCTCTCAAAGAAACATAAAATATTATTAATGGTAGATGAGGCACATTGTTTATCCGACCATAATAGTAAGTTATATAATTATGTAGCATCAATAAGACCATTGTGTCAGGTAGTTTGGTTCATGACCGCAACACCACTTAAAAATGATATAGAAGGATTATACTGGCTTTTATATTTATTAGACCCTAGTATAGTTGGAAATTGGTATGAGTTCAGATATAAATATTGTATATTAGAAAAGCATTCATCTTATAGAATGTATGGTAAAGGAAAGAATAAACAAAAGAAAAGAGTAGAAGTAACAGAAATAGTAGGATATAAGAATTTAGATAAACTTCATGCAATATTAGATAGTTATATAATAATAAAACAGAAACCATATAACTTAGAATATCATTATCATACTACAAATTTAGATAACGATGAACAAGACCATTATTTAGAAGCAGGTAAAGGATTACTTCGTGAATCAGCAAAAGATAGTTTTGCAGTAAGAATGCATGACTTACAAATGGTAGTAGATAATATAAATGAACAATATAAAGTAGAATCAAAACTATCAAGTAAAGAAAAATTATTTTTAGCACTTATAAAAAAGAAAATAGAATTACGGTCAACCGTCCATTGTATATTGTGATTATAATGATGTAGTAGAAAGACTTGAAAAATTATTAAGGATAAGTGAGAAACAAACAGGAGTAAAACAAATATTAAAGGTAACTGGAGAAATACCACTTAAGGAAAGAGTAAAAGTTGAAGAAAAAATAGATAGCAAAACAATAGTATTAATAACAAGTGCAGGGTCAGAGTCAGTTAATTTACAAAAAGCAGATTCAATAATATTCTATGATATACCATTTAGTATCAAAACATATATACAAACAATACGGTCGTGTAACAAGAATAGATAGTAAGTTTAGTAAACAATATATACATCACTTAGAAGTATCAGGAACAATAGATTCATATAAAAGATGTTTAGTACAAATAAATGGTGGACTTATAGAATCAATGTTTGGTAGAATGGAAACTCTTCCTTTAGAAGTAGGTCAGATAGATAGGAATATAACTTATCTTTTGAAACAAGGATTGTTGTGGTGTTTTAAACAAGGAAGGTTATTAACCGAACAAGAACTTGAGAAAATATTAAAGCAAGGTAAAGCATAATCAATTAGATTATGCTTTTATTTTTTGCAAATTTGTAGCAAATTTATATATTATATTAGAAAGATTAATTATAGTACAATATGTTGAAAGGAGAATAAATTAATGAAAGTAATACCTAATATTAACAAATTTACATTAATCTCAGGTGAAAAAAGTGTAATATTACAAATTAATGAATCTTTTGAAGTAGAATATATATTAACTGAAAATAGTAACAATGATATATTGCAAGATTTAGTAGAGGCTAAAGCATATGCAACAGCATTATTGTATTTAAACGAAAATTATAAACTTAATATAAATAGTAATTTAAAAGAAGATAAATTAGAAAACTATTATAATGATTGTAATGAACTACTAAAAGAAAATGTTGAAATAGTAGAAGAAAAAGGAATCTTACTTACATCTATAAATGGATATAACATTTATGAATCTGAAAATGGAATCTTACGAGGAAATGGAGTAAAGAAATTAAAAGAATCTTTTGATGAAGAGAATGCTTATTATATAGCACTTGATAAAGAATTATCAGAACTACTTGCTTCAAATCCAACAGACCAAGAGGTAGCAGATTTTGTAGACGGTCTTGCTTATATTGATAATATTTCAAATGAGCAATATAACAAATTATACAATAAAGTACAAGACTGGTTTAAAAATACATCACCACTTGCTGAATCAACAGAAGAATTAAGTCCAGAAATAAAAGAAGGAATAAAACAATTTATAATCGATTCATTCAATAGTGAAGTATATAAGAAGTTTGGTTTTGGTCTTAGAAAGCCAGATACAACAGAAGCTTGGATGTTTAATATCTATAATAGAATAACAGGAAATTTACCAGCATATGAGACACTTTCTAAAATGAAACAATATTATGCAGAAATCTACGATGATGTAGTATCTACAAATAATTTAAAAGAAAGTGTAGAAGTAGATTTAGAACAACTAGCAAAAGATTTAGTAGACTTCGGAGAAGAATATGACTATTATGATTTTGTAGATAATTATGACTCAAGAGAAGAAGCTTATGAAGAAGCTATGAAGTCATTTAATAATAAGGCTCAAATAGAAGATATAATTACATTTATTCAAAATGTAATTGATGATTCAGAGAATGATAATCATGATAGAGAAGAATCATTAATTGAAAGATTAAAAAGTATAATACCAACTCTTAATGAGGAAGAAGGAACACAAGTAGGAGATATTGCTCCAAAAGTAGACCAAGATATGAATGGAAAGAAAAAGAATAAAAAATATTATGACATACTATTATCTGGAATTGATGAAAGTATGGATTCAATATTAAATAAAGGATTTATGAAAAATATAAATGGTCAATATGAAAGAGATGGTTATATTCTAATAAAAGAAAACAATAAGTTTATAGCTGTAAAGAAAGACAAAATATTAAATTAATAAATATATTGGAGGTGATTTTATGAAGATAACATTAGAATCAATAATTCCAGTAATTACAGCAATAGTAACATACATCTTTGGATTACTAGCAAAGAAATTTAATTGGTATGAATCAAAATATATACCAGTTCAAAACTTTATAATAGGTGTATTATCAGCAATGATATTCTACTTATCAACACCAGATGTAGAGTTTATGCCTATATTATTCACAGTATTATCTGGATTTATGGCTGGTGGTATATATGATATTAGCAAAACTAGAAATAAAGATGAATAGGAGGTAACTATTATGGAAGATGAAAAAGTAACTGATGTAGCAGTAGAAATAGATACACAAAATGTACAAGAATTAAGAGATTATAGAGAGGAGGAATAATTATGGCTTATAAGGGACCAGATATTAGTTCATGGCAAGGAGATATAGATATAAGAACTTTAAGTTCACAAGTAGACTTCTTTATATTTAGAGCATATGCAGGTATGGGAAAAGATATAAAAGTAGATAGAAATGTTAATCTTGCTATAGAAAATAATAAACCATATGGACTTTATATTTATTCTTATGCTTTAAATGAAGCACAAGCTGTAGAAGAAGCAAATAGAATGGTAAATTTAGCTAATACATATAAAGTAAGACCTACATTTCTTTGTATAGATATGGAGGATGCTGATGGTTATAAGAGAAGATATGGAATGCCTTCAAATCAAGTATTAAAAGCAATATGTGCAGCTGAATGTAGCATATTTGAAAATGCTGGATATTATGCAAATATTTATGCAAGTTCAAGCTGGTTTAATAATCAGTTAGCAGGACCTGAATTAAATAGATATGATAAATGGGTAGCACATTGGCCAGTATCAGGAGGAAAACAAACAGGTAATAATACTCCATCAGATTGGGAAAGTGCTGCTAACTGTGGTATATGGCAATTTACATCTGAAGGATATTTAAACGGTTATAACGGAAGACTTGATATGAACTATGCATATAAAGATTTCGTATTAGGAGGAATTACACCTACTCCTACACCAGAACCTATACCAACACCTCAACCTGCTAGAAAGACAAATGAAGAATTAGCAGATGAGGTAATGAAAGGTTTATGGGGTGATGGTGAAGAAAGAAAAAGAAGATTAACTGAAGCTGGTTATAGTTGGGATGAAGTACAAGCTATTGTAGATGCTAGATATGGTAAACAACCTACATATCAAACATATACAGTACAACCAGGAGATTACTTAAGTAAGATAGGTCAAAAATTCGGTGTTAAATGGCAAGATATAGCAAGTTTAAATGGTATATCAGGACCAAATTACATAATATATATAGGACAAGTATTAAAGATACCAAATGGTGGTAGTACACCGGTACAACCAAAACCAAATTATAGAACTTATACTGTAAAGATAGGAGATACTTTATCAGGTATCGGACAATCTTATGGAGTTAAGTGGCAAGATATTGCAAACTTAAATGGAATACCAGGACCAAAATATATTATATATCCTGGACAAGTATTAAAAATACCAAATTAAAAATTAGGAGGATTAAATTATTATGAGTGAAAAATTATTACAAAACACATTAGCAGAAGCTACAACAGAACAAGGATTCCCAACAAAAGTAGGAGTTCCAGTACAAAGAGAAGTAGAATTAGAAGATGGAACAGTAGTTACAGTTGAAAGTGTAACACCAGATAAAATGGCAACAATACTTAAATCTACATTTATAACACCAGGTGAAAAATATCAAGATAATGGATTAGATTTAAACGGAGTTGTACAAAATTATAATGAAGAAGATGAACCAACACCCGAACCAGAATCTAGTATAGAAATAGGTCATACATATAATTTTATACTTAAAAATGATATTGTAAGACCAGAAATAACTTTAGATAAAGCATACCATATTTATACAGATAACTTCAGAATAACAACAGAACCAGATTCTATTGTTAGCTTTTGTCCAGCAGAGACTGAGATTAGTGAATGGGTAACGTATTATACAGAAAAACCAACTTTTCAAACTATACAACAAGAAATAGTTGATGCTAATTGGGATGGAATAGGCTGGTATTATATATTTATGGAAGGTGAAGAATTTTATAAATATAATGAAACACAATTAAGTAATCAAGCTATAGTATCTATTACAGATACGAGAGATAATCCTACGGATTTACCAGATGAAGCTATGACAATATTATCAGCATATTTTGATATTGAAGAAGTAACTGAGTAATATAAGGAGGATATATTATGAGACTATCAGAAAAAATAAATGGAAGTTTAACAAGTAGTTTTGCAAATAGTTTAAATGAACACATGAATGAAGATAAAGAAAATTCAGTAGCTGAAGAAAAACCAGCTACTGAAGAGGTTATAAATGAATCTTGTGAAACAGAAGTAAAAGAAGAAAATGTTACTGAATGTGATACACAAGAAGATTTAAAAGAAGATGAACATACAGATAATTTTATGGTCAATATATTAACAAATCAAAATGTAACTTGGAAAAGAGAATCTGATGGAAAAGAATTAATAACTTCTTTTGAAGTATTTGAAAATGGGTTTAATCCAACAGAATATAAGACAGAAGAGGAACTTAGTTCTTATATTATAGAAGAATAATATTTAATGCCTTGTTGGTTAAGACCAGGAGGTACTTTAGAGGCATTTTCGTAGTTTAGGTAATAAATTATATATCTAAAATATGAAAATGCCTTAAATTTTAAAATAAAGGAGTAATTTGTAGAATGGGAAATGTAAGTAAAGGAATAATAAGTAACCTAAATGAATCTTATATAGTTAGTTTAGAAGAAGCTGAAAATAATTTTATAATTGCACTTAGTAAAGAGTCAGTTCAAGTAATAGCAAATAATATTGAAAATGAAGATGACTTATATGAAGCATATATAAAAGAAATATTTACAAATAAAGAAGATTTAGAAGATGAATCTAAAATTGGTTATTCAACAACAGTAAATAAAGATGAAGCTCAAAAATTTAGTAAAGAACAAGCTGAAGAATATGCGGCAAAGATAAAAGAATCAGGTGGTTGGAATACAGTAGCAGCCATACTTTCAGAAGAAGAGCAACAATTAAATGAAGCAACAACAGACCTAGAAGAAGCAAGAGAAGAATATAAAGAAGCATACGGAATAGATTTAGACCCTAAAAGAGTACCTTGTGTAGTAGCAAGAGATAAATTCTTATCAGGTTGGGGACAAGCAGAAGGAAAGAAACATTATCAAGTAGTATTATGTGGTGATTCTACAGAAGCTGCAAATATAGAACATACAATGAGTGCAAATGCAGCATCAGAACAATTATCAAATGTAAGAAGAACATTTGGTATCCCAAGACTTCGGTTCAATGAGTTATGCAATAGGAAGATATGCAAAAGCATGGAATGATTTATCAGATAGCTGGTATGAGAATAGATTTAATACAGGTAATACTGAAAATGAAGAAGTAACAGAATCAGAAAATATAGAAGAGGGAGTTATTTCAAATTTTAAACAAAAACATTTAGCAGATAGAATAGGAAAAACACATGCTAAAATGATGACTGATAAAAACCCTTCTGAAAAAGATATTGAAAAAACTAGAAAACAATATGATAAAGATTGGAAAGAGATTCATAATTTAGCAAAGAAAGAACAAGAAAAAGAACTAGCTAAAACAAGAAAAAATAATGAAAAAGCAAATAAATATTCAAAAAAAGCAGATGAACATATTAAAAAAGCTAATTTTGCCTCTACTAAAGCTGATAATTTAATTAAACAAGCAACAGATAAATATCTTAATAAAACAAATGAATCAGAGAATTTAAAAGAAGAGTATTCTGAGAAATTAGGTGGAGACCCAGAAGATTTTTTAAGTGATATGACTAAAATAAAAAGTTGTATTATGGAAATTGGAAAACATACTATTGCAACACATTTAGCAGAAGAAGTAATAATGAATTTCTTAGAAACATGTGATAGTCAAATAGCAATGGTTAAATCAAGATATTTAGGTGAATCAGAAGAAAATAAAAAAATAAAACCAGGTATGATAGTTAGATATGCATCTGGATGGTGTAAACCAGAGGAAAGAAAATATTATCATGTTGTTAAGGAAGAAAGAAGTCCAGCTCCAGATGGAACTAGACGTTGGCTTATTGATACATTGAATAGTGGTTTAACTTTAGGAAGTACTGAAGTAGTAGATGAATATATGATTGAACCAGTAGGAGACCTTACTATTGATAATATAACTAAAGAAACTTTAGGTGAAGCTGAAGAACCATCTACAAATACACAAGAATATAAAGTAGGAGATATAGTAAAAGTACCATATAAATATGGTTCATATACACCAGGTGAATATACAGATGCTCCTATCATAGATATAGATGATAATCATTTTGTAACAGTTGAAATACCATCTAAATTAGAAGTAACTATGGACCAACTTAAAAAATGGAATACCTTAGAAGAATCAGAAAAATTAAATGAAGATGATAGAATAATGCAAGACCAAAATGTAGTAGATATAATGAATAGTTATTCAAGTAGAAATAATCATTTAAAATATAAAATAGAAGGAAACTCAGCAATATATGAAGACGGTACTGAGATTACATTTTATCTAAATGATAATTCAGAAATAGAGTATACAATAAGAAAAGATAATAATACAACTGAACCAAAACTTGCAAGTCAAGGTCTTACAGAATCAGAAGAATTAAAAGAAGATGAATCTAATGTTTATAAAATGAAAGATTGTACAACAGATGTAGATATAATAAATGCATTAGAAGGAGAAACATTAGAACTAGATGATATGGAAGACTGGGAAAGACTAAAGAATTTAGCAAGAAGTTTAGCGGGTTCACAAGGATTCTATGGAAGATTACTAAGAGATATGGAAGAAGCTGAAGAAGACTTAGATGAAACAAGTTTTCCAATGTATTTATAATAAATGAAAGGAGACAAATAAATGAATCCATTATTACAAAAATTAACAGATATAAAGAATGAAAAAGACCAATATTTAGTGCCTGAGAATGTAAGAAAAGATGTAGAAGTATTAGGTATAACTGGAACATTAGAAGAACTTGATACATCAGATGCTACAGCACTAGCTCGTGATATAGCTAGTGGAAAAACTGCTTATGTTAAGGGAAGAAAAATTACAGGAACTTTGCCAGAAAAACGGTAATGAAGGTAACGGTCCTTTAGTAAAATTACAGTTAAATGGTACTAATAATTTAATGCCGTATATTCGACCAGTTTCCACTAAAACTATTGTTTATCCAGAAGCAAGTTTTTGGGCTAATATACCTTTTTCACAAGTAGCACCATTGGTGGGAGCAACCCCTGAAAAAATTAAGAAAGATGAAGTAGTTTGCGGAGTTACTGGTTCAGTAGTAGAATTACAAGGACAAACAAAAATAGTAACACCAACTACAGAACAACAAGTAATAACACCAGACCAAGGATACAATGGTTTAACACAAGTAACAGTAGAAGCGGTAGAAGATTTAACACCACAAATACAAGCACAAGAGCAAATTATAGCACAATTACAAGAAGAAGTTGCAAGTAAATCAACAGAAGCACCAACATTAGAATTATATGATGTGTTAGATTTACAACATACATGTGTTGCATCTTATGATACTGATTATATTCCAAATGAAAATACAGAAATTTTTGTAGAATATGAAGATTGGTATACTTATGTATCGTCTACAAATACAGTTAATTTATTTGGGGTACGTTATGGAACAAGACAGGGTAGAGCAACTTCTTCAACTTGGACTAATGCTTGTGGATTTGGTTCATATAATTATGGTAATTTTAAATTTGGGGATAAAGAATTAAGAACATCTGCTGGTGCTAAACTTGCTGATATTGAAGGAAAAATCAGATTAAAATTAAATAAAAACGGAATATATAAATATAATTATAACACCAGTCAATATGAAACAATTGCATTATTTGATAGTACACCAACAATAGATACTATGCAACATACAATTGCATTGTTTGAAGAAAAACAGATTATGACAATTATAGACCCACAGGAAACTTATATAAATCATAATAATGCAAATTCACAGACTTTAAAATTTCATTTTATGGAAATATATGAAAATGGAGTACTAAAAGCAAAATATGTACCAGCTAAATTAGGTGATGAAGTGGGTATATATGATATGGTTGCGAAAAAAATGCTAGAAAGAATAACACCTTTGGAAGTGTATAATGAAACAAATAATTAGAAAGGTAAGGTGAAATAAATAATATGTCTACAAATAAAGAAAGATTAATTAAGAATAATCAAGACTTAAATAATATTAAAACGCAAGTACATAATTTACCAGAGTATTTAGATACATCAGATGCAACAGCTACAGCTGATGATATAGCTAAAAATACTACCGCTTATGTTAATGGACAAAAGATTACTGGAAATGTAAAAGTATATGACAAAAGCGGTGCTACTCATACAGGATGTTTTGATGACGGTAATAATACAGTAATTAGAAACACGATTGTTGAAAATGGTTTAACTTTTTGTGCAAAAGGTAGATACAATATGTTAATTAGGCAAAATACTGCGTTTGTAGGAATAAGTGCTTTAAATACAGATATAGCATCAGCAATAAATTTAACTGCAGACAAACTAAAAAAAGATGAAGTAGTTTTAGGTGTTACTGGAACTTATGAAGGATTTAAGCCAACATATACAGAAATGTCATTTAAGACGGGTGATAAAATGGTAATTGATTGGAATATGATAGCTAATGCTTTAGAATCTCAATTAACAGCAGAAGAAAAAGCTAAAGATATTCCAATGGATAGTTGTCATGGAACTGTTTTATCAATTGGAAAAACAACAGGTAATAATAATATTTATTTTTATCTTAATACAGTATCTGGTAGTTTTGAATTTAACTTATATGATTCTGTAGTAGCTACCTCTTCATTCACAAGTATAGATACAACTGGTTGGTCAATGTCTGGAAATAGTATGACAGTACAAGAATTTATAGATAACTTAAAAACAATACCAGCTAATGACAAATCAGTTTGTATTTTAGATACAGATATAAATGTATTTGATAGCAAAATTAGCATTTATTTTAAAGATGGAGAATTTAAAGATATAGCTATATTATCAAGTAATTATTTAACAAAAGAAAGTGGTCCAATACCACCAACACCAATACCTGGAAAAACAATCCAATTCACACAAGGTGATACTGTAATGATAAATTGGGCTATGATAATTGATGCAATGGAAACTCAATTAACATCAGCTGAAAAAGCAAAAGTATTATACGGTACAAATGCTTGCTCTGAATATGCATTACAATTAGCACCAGTATATGAAGATAGTAATTCTCTTGGATTTCAAATTTGGGCACATGATACAGGTTTTATTTTATATGATACAAGTTCTTCTATATTTACACCAGAAACAAGCTATTGGCCAAGCTATACTAATGTAACTGCTCAAAATCTAATAGATAATCTAAAACTTACACCAGTTTCAGATAGACCTATTGTAACAAGAACAACTGGAGAATATACTTTATTTGATAACCATGTAGTAAGACTAAATTTTGAAGATGGAACATATAAAGATATAACACTTCCAGGCGATTATATATTCGTTAATCCAACAGACCCATATGAATATACTGTAACTATTGGGGGTAATATTAAATTTAATGGTGCTAGTTTAGCTAGTGCTTTAGATTCACAATTAACAGCGGGAGAAAAAGCTAAAGATATTCTAATAGATGGAAGTGGGATACCTACAATAGTAACTGGATTTTATAATACTGCAGATAACTATAATATGTATGATACACATAATCCAAGAGCTGGATTAGAAACAGAGTCTGCTGGTAATGGTATGATGTTCTCAAATTTATTTGTAGTAGCCTTAGATTATTTTGAAGGTAACTATACAGCTCAAAATCTAATAAATCTTTTAGTAGATGATGTAGCACCAGTTGACTTAACAGGTGAATGGGTAACTTATCCAAATATGATAGAACTAGTATTTGATGATGAAACAAGGAAGAAAATTTGGTTAACAGAACCAGTATTTGAAATAGTACAAAATCAAGGGTATACAACTCCGGAGGATTAGTATATGAGTGATATAAAGTATTTTGTAAGAACTATGGAAGGTAGATTAGATATACTACCGGACTATTTTGAAAAGATTATAGATACAGAGCATTTGTATGTAAAGTCTTATATAGATGCTCTGTATAAGATAAGTGATTATAATGCAGTATTAGTAGAAGATGATATAATTTTATGTAAAAATTTTAAGGAAGAGATAGAGAAAGTAATTAATGAATATCCAAATTCAGTAATAAATTTCTTTAGTAATCCAGAAAGATTTTTTACAACATATTATGGAGAAATATTTAATTATAATCAATGTACATACTTTCCAAAAGGTATGGCTAAAATACTAGCAGATAAGATGATGACATATTATCAACCAGAATCACCAGGACACTACACTCAAAGATATGGAAGATTATTATCAATATCATTAGAAATACTAGGTATACCACATCTAATGTATAGACCTTGTTTAGTACAGCATATAGACGGTAAATCAACATTTAATGGAGAATATTATAATAGAAATACAATTTATTTTAAAGATTATTTAGATGAATTAGATATTGATTACCTAGATTCAATAAAGCCAGAAAATAGAAAAAGGTTAGCTGAAAGGTTAGCGAAAGATAGACAAGAATGGAATGTTAAATATAAAGGTTTAAATTAATATATAAAAATGAAAGGGGGATAAGAAAATAGTCTTATCCTCTTTTTGCATATTATATATTAGAGGGGAGGTAATATATGATATACTATACATCAGACCTACATTTTCGGTCATAAGAACATAATTCAATATGAGGATAGACCATTTAAAGATATACAAGTAATGCAGGACGAGTTAATTAAAAGATGGAATAATAAGGTAAAATCAGATAATGACCACATTTATATTTTGGGTGATTTTGCATTTAACGGTTCAAACCTTTCAGTAGATGATATAAATAATATAGTAAAAGAATTGAAAGGAAAGAAACATTTAATAATTGGAAATCATGACCAATTTATAAATAAGAAAGATTTTAAACAAGGTTTATGGGAAGAGATAGTACCATATAAAGAATTAGTTGATAACTCAGATAAAGTGATTATGAATTATAAAGCAGAACTTATAGAGAATAGAAATGTAGTACTATTTCATTATCCAATAGAAAATTGGAATCGGACAACATTATCGGTTCAATACACTTACACCGGACATTTACATTCGAATCCTACAAAACTATATCAGGATAATAGATATAATGTAGGTTGTGATTTATGGAATTATGAACCAGTAACATTAAAAGAAATAATAGAACAAAGTTATTCTAAGTCATAAGGAGGATATAGAATGGAAGAATCACCAGTATTTATACCATCATATGAACTATCAACAACAGAACCACCAAAAGAAAAACCTTTTTATACTATAATTAAAAGTAACAGTGTTTTTGATTCTGATACTAAATTAATTTTTGAATCAAGTAAGGAGGTATAAACAAATGAAAAATTATAAAACAAGAAAACAATTAAAAGAAGAACTAGCTGAAGCAAATGCAGATGCTTTATACTATAGAGGAAAACTATCTATGATAGAATCAAGAATAAGAAAGCAAAAAGAAACCGACCGGTAATATATTTTCTCTATTTAGAGAAATAAGAGAAATAATGTATCGGAGATTTCTTAAAATAACAAAGGAGGTAATAATATACAAATGGAATGACAAGCTTGAAAGTATTAAAAAGAGAAGTACATGATTATTTAGACCGGTATATGGACTTTAAGTAAAAATCCAGGTAAAGCAAGAACAAATATGTATGCTTGGCTTGCAACACAAATGGGACTATCAAGATATTGGACACATGTAAGATATTTTAATAGAGAACAGTGCATACAAGCAATTAACATATTAAAACCTAGGTATATTCAATTATATCGGAAAAGATTTACCAGAAGTACAAAGAGAGGAGTTGAAAAAATATATGGACCAATCACCAGATACAGTTCATTTAATGGCAACACAAGAATTAATGAACTTATTAGAAACAACAAATATAACTTATACTATAGATACAAGACCAAAAATAGAAGACCTAGATTTATTTAAGCTAAGACTTCAAACAGAAGTAGACCAAGATACATATAATAAGTTTACAACTTTCTTAGATAACTATTTAAAATTTTATAATAAATAGATATTTACAAAAAGTAAAAAGTATGATATATTAATTGAAGCAAATTTCCAATTAATAAATTAATGAAAGGAAGGTTTATACTATGGACCTGAAAGCAATTCAAAAGGAAATACTGGAGAATAAGCGGAGACATGGTTTTAACACAACCAATATCGAACAGGAATTTTGTTATCTTTATGGAGAAGTAGCAGAGGCTTATGATGCTTACTATAAAGAGAAAGATACTTTTCCTGAAGAGTTGGCTGATGTTGCAATCTATCTTTTAGGAATTGCCGAAATTAAAGGCATTGACCTTGCAGAAGAGATTCAGAAAAAAGTTGAAAAGAACCGTGGAAGACAGTATACCTTTAATGAACTTGGAAAACCGGTTCATGATTAAGTAAAATTGCAGAAATGAGACCCTATTTAATACCAAATGGTTTATTTAGGGTCTCATATTTATTATATATTATCCTGGTTGTAACCACGTTTTGTTTTAAGACACTTTTATACTTTGGAAGATAAATTATATACCTAGAATATAATTTAGTCTTAAAATATTTATAACTTTTCGCTAAAAAACTATTTACTTTTTTACGAAAGTATGTTAGAATAATAATAGAAAAATATTTAGTAAATTTTGTAAATTAAGGAGGTGTTATAATGAAATATAGTTATCTGTTTGATAGTATAACACATAAAGATGAGGATACCATCACATTTGGAACTTATAAAGAAGCACTTACTTATATAAATAAACATAGATTAAGTGGTACACTTTATAAGTGGGATATAGACCGTGATGAGATAGTAGAAGGATATGAAAAATATTTTACAAAAGGAACAATTAATAGTTAGATAAGGGGGAATCTAAAATGGAATTAAGAAAATTTAAAGATAAGGAATTAGAAAATTATATTATAATGAATGAATATGGTGATACAAGAACAGGATTTTATCATAAGAGTACATTATTTTTAGGAAGTAATGCAATAGAACAGAATAAAGTACATTATATAAATAGAACTTGGGAGCATTATAGATACCAAACAAGTATGGTTGGTGTAGTAAACAAAGCAGCACAACATTGGGTAGATTATTATTTAGCAAAATTTAAAACCGAAAATAATATAAATAGAATGACTCAAAAGAATAAAAAGTTATTTGAAGAATATTTAAAAGATAAAAAAGAGATAATAACATATAATAAAATGCTCGAAGAGTTAAGAGAATATTATTGCTAATCTAGGAGGTGTATTAATATGAAATTTAAGAAGGGTCAGGTATTTCAAAATGATAAAGGTACTTATATAGAAATAGCTGGAATAGATGGAAAATACATTTCTTATAAAATAATAAAGGATTATGAAACTACAGAAGATACAATTTTAGAAAAATCATTGAAAGAAAATTATTATCATAAAATTAATTAAGGAGGTATAGTTATGAGTGATTATAAAGAAACAGGAATTTGTTGTATTTGTGGAAAAGAATATACACATTGGGGAAATAACCCTTGGCCAGTATCTGAGAATGTAAATGATAGATGTTGTGATGACTGTAATTTTAGTGTTGTATTAGCAGCAAGATTAGGCCTAATGAATAAAGAAAAGAAAGGTGAATAATTATGTCTATAGAAGATACAGAAAATAATCCAATACAATTATTAATAAATAAAATGAATGAACAAATGAGAATAAAAGAAGGTAAAGAATATAATTTAGGAAATTTACTTAAAGATTTAGAACCATATAAAGATAAGTTTTTAAAAGTAGAATATGATGATGGTTCTATACCCGGTGAATTTATGAGTTGGAGAGGAAGATATAATTGTCTAGCTTTAGATTATTATTATCCAACAGAACATATAGATTATATAACTTCAACTAATGCATTTTATAATATAGTTAAAAACATTTTAAATACAGAGCTTGAAGGATATAAAGGTGGAATATTTAAAATGGATGAAAATACACCTATATTTAAAGCAAACTATGGAGAGTCTGATGCTATTAGATTTAATGAAATAGGAACTGTAAAAATAATAGGAATAAAAGAACAAGATAATAAAATAATATTGGTAACAAAATTAATAAAGGAGGATTAACATTATGCGGAAATAGAGCAGTAATAACTACTGAAGATAAAAAGATAGGAGTATATGTTCATTGGAATGGTGGACGTGATTCAGTAGAAGCATTTTTAAAATATTGTGAATTAAAAGGATATAGAAAACCAGAAGAAGATTGTTATGGTTGGGCAAGACTATGTCAGGTAATTGGTAACTTTTTTGGCGGCGGATTATCAGTAGGTATAGATACTTATGAGTGTTTAGATACTGATAACGGCGATAATGGTGTTTATATTATTAAAGATTGGAAAATTATCAGTCGTGAATATGCTCCAGAAGAAGAACAAGAAGGTCATGAAATATTAAGCATGCTAAAAAGTATAAATAAAGCACAACCAGTAGATGAACAACTAACAGAAGAACAATTAGAAAATGGTATAAAGCCTACAGTTTAGTAGGCTTTATATTAGGTTTAGGAGGTAATCGGACTATGAGTAGTAAAAAGATTAGAGATTTTTTAGACAAGAACTTTCCACCATGTGCTAGTTTCAAAATTTTAGAAGAAGAATCAGATACAGCAGTTGTATTACTAGATTATGGTAGATATGAGGATAAACTTAAAATTAAATTAAAGAAATGTGCAGAAGATGGTAATTTATACAAATTAGAAGAGACTCAATTTATATAAAAATATTCAGGAGGTAATTGGATTATGGGATATTTTACAGACGAAGATTTTGATACATTTAGAAGTGAATATGTAGAAACAAGAACTAAGGATATAATGGATAGAAGGAAAATAATACAAAGTAAGTTACTTGAAATAAATGATGATTTAAAGAAAACAGTAAGAAGTAAATATAATTTACATCCTCATTGGAAAGATGAAAATGTTACTTCATTGTTATTTCCATGTGAATATAATCATGGTAAAGTAACATGGATTGGATTAAGATATGGTAGGTCTAAAAGAGAAATAGCATTATTAAATGAAGGAAGAAACTTAAATGACTTATATTTAGGATTCCAAAAGTATAATTGTTTTCAAATAGATTTATCATTAGATGGGTTAGATATGGGAATATATCATTCAGTACCACATGATGCAGTAGATAGAATGTATGTCCAAGAATACATAGATGATTTAAAATTTAGAACAGATTTAGGTCATTGTTTAAATAGTTTAATAGGATATGGATATGTATTCTCAGTAGGAAGACTAGGTGCAGTATCTAATAGTTGGGAGACTATTAATTTTGAATTTGATAGATATATAGAAGGAAATATATTAGAAGAATTTGTTAAGTTTTATAAAGAGAATGTAACAGATGGAGTACATAGTTCACTTTTATATCATTATTCAAGATATGATGAACGAATTCAAACTATAGAAGATATAGAAAAAGAATATTTAAAACATATAGATAGATTATTCGAATTTTATAGAACAATAAGTTGGAGTGTAAGAGTCTAAGAATAATTTGTAATAAAGTTATATATAATAATAGTAAAGGAGTAATTTATTATGAGTATATATAAATATTTACAAGAAGCTACGACCGTAGGAGATTTTAAAGATAGGTTATCTCCAATATTGTATGAATTATCAGATTTACTTCGGAGAATATATCTTACAATCAACTGAAGAAACAAGACCTAGTTTATTAGATAAAATAAATAAGGTTTTAAATAGAGTTATAAGTCAGTTTGATTATATAGGATATACATATGCTCCAGAAGTAGTTCCAGATGAATCAGAAGATAATTTTATGGAGATATTAGATAATTATAGAGAATCTATTGGTAGATTTTTAAGTGATTTTAAGAAAGAAGATTTTGAAGCATTTAATACAGAAACAAGAAATATACAAAATTTAATTGAAGTACATAGAACTTCTTATATGAAAGAAGGAGAAGTACTTACTGAATATGAAAGGAGGTAAATATGAAAGATACCATAAATATAATAGATAGATTAAATGAATCTAGTTTAAAGGCTAAAGCTGATAAAACTGGAATTAGAGCCAGATTAAATGAAATCAGTTTATCAAGATTATATAGTCATACTAAAGATGATAATTCTTTTGCAATAATTGGTTCACAAGACCAAACAACTAAAGAAGATAGAAGAAAAGAATTAGATGACTTAATAAGAGATATAAGTTCAAAATATCCTAATATTGGATATAATACATTAAAAGGAAAGTATACTTATGAAAATGGTCTTACAGGTAATGAAACAAGTTATGTAATCTATAATATACCAAAAGAGGAAGCATTAAGAATAGCAAAAGAATTAAATCAAGAAAGTATAATTTGGAAAGATAAAGATTTCTTTGGATTCTTAACACAAGATGGAACTCCAGATGGTGAGTTTGATAATGATGAAAAGAATATGGCTTTTGGACAAGAAGATACAAAAGCATTTTCATCAAGACTTCCAGGTAAACATAATAATAGTCAAGAATTTATTTTTAAATAATGGAGGAATACTATGAAACAATCATTAATAGAATCAATACAAAATAATCTAAATGAAGCAGATGAACTAGATAAATATTGGGAAGAAAATTATGATAGAATTATAAAATTTGTAGATGAATCAGACCCCCAATATATAGCAGATTTAATTTATGATGGTAACCTAGATATGTATTATAATAATACTGGAAAACAAGTTGCATTAGATTTATTATATCAATTAGGAATTAATGAATTAGAGGAAGAAATGAATTTAAGAGAGGAGTAATAATATGTCAAATACAAAACAATTACTAGAAAGTATACAGAATAATCTAAATGAGGCTGAAGAAGATATTAATATAAAAGAAATTGGAACTCCTGGTTGTGCTTATACAGGTGGTGGAGTTTGGGTAGCATATATTCCAGTTGAAATAGATGGTAATTCTTATATGATTACTCTTGACTCTGAATCAGAACAAATAGATGAAGTAGAAGGTGGAGAGTTTTCAGTATGTGATAGTGGTGATTGGAATTTAGTAACTCAATATGGAGATGATGGTGTATTTATCTTTAGTAGTAGTTCTAAATATATGCCTTTGTATAATAAACTTAAATCTGTATTAAGTCAAGCTGTAAAAGATGATGAAGAAGTAGAAAGTAATTCTTTGACAGAAGGAAGAGTATATGATGTATTTACAAAAGAGGAAGGTAATGATTCTTTTGTAAAAGTAGGTTCATATCCAACAGCTAGATGTGCAACTGAAGTTCAAAACTTCTATAAAAATAAACCAGGAATAACTGATATAAAAGTAAGTGAAAAAGATATTGATGATTCAGCTAAAATAGTAGACCCATCAATAATAGGTGAATCAGTTGAGGTTAATACTTATGGTGAAACAAAAGTATTTGATACTAGAGCAGAAGCGATTAACTTTTTTGAAGAAGCTGTAGTTAATTCTGAAGGTGCAGAACAAGAAAGATATATTAATATATTACAAGAATTAAAAAATACTAATAAAAATTCTATTTCTGATACAATTAATGAAGATGATGAAGAATATGAAGAAGAAAGTATATATGATATGGCTGAAAACTATGATGGTAATTTAGCAACTGATATGCTAGAAGATTCAGATTGGGATGAAGTATTACAAAATGCACCAGAAACATATAAGAATGCATTAAGAGCAAGAGAAAATTTTGTAAGTACTAATTGGGAATGGTCTACAATACCAGATATAGTATGGAATGAAATTGATACATGTGTTGATGATGGTTCTGGATTTGCATGTGGAAATAATCCAGCTTCTGTAGTAGATAACATAATTGTAAATGGTGATTATGGAGATTTTGATAATTACAAAAATGAGGATGAGTCTGATGAAGACTTTATTTCAAGAGTCGAAGATGAAGTATATGGAATATATCCAGAAGAAAGATTTGTAATTTATAGTTTATAGATTTAATATAATGTGGGTGTTTAACTCATGAAAGTACATTGCCTTATCCATTGTGATAATTGAATGTAAAATATGATAAATATATTTAAGATTTTATATATGTAAAATTTGTCATAATGATAAAACATTGCGTAGTACATCATTTACAGATTATTTATATATGTATAATTTATCATAATAAAACTTCTGCCCTCTTGCAATTTAGAGAAGAAGTATAATAAAACAACAAATATTCAATCATTATAATAAAACGAATCGGTGCATAAAAGATAGTTTATCATAATAAAACTACAAACAAAATACAAATGCTTAAGTTATTTGTAATAAAATTATATATAATAATAGAACTAGGCATAAGCTTAGTAATATAAAAGTTATGTTTATGTAACATATAAAAGAGGGAAAAGGGCCCTCTTTTTATTTTTGCATATTATAAATTAGAGGTGAATTAGTATGTCTAATTTAGAATATATTTATAATATAATGAAAGATATAAAAGATAAAACACCGATTCTTTTATTAGGTTCAGCTGGTATTATATTTAAACAAATATATAAAGGACCAATTATAAGAATTGAAAATACAGAAGAAGCAAAAGAGTTAATAGCAACTTATAGTGATGTTGATTATAATAAGCCATTAGTCATAGAGGATATAGGTTCTTTATATAGAGATAGTATATTACTTAAATTAATAGAGGAAATAAGAATACCACTTATCCTTATTTCTCTTAAGGATAGCTTATCAGTACCTTTATATAGTAGAATGAAAACGGTCGTAAAATTACCATTAGACCAAGATACTAGTTGTAATTTTATAGATATGAAATCAGCAGTACAATATATAAATCAAGAAAATTTAGAGGGGTATGTATTAGATAAGTACCTAGCTGAGAACTGTCCAGAATTATTATTTACTTATAATAGAATTAAAAAATGTAAAAATAAAGACAAATTATTACAAATTATTCGGTAGTTTTTAATAAAAATTATTTACTTTTTATAAAAAGTAATATATAATTAATATTATGTGAGTGTTTAACTCATTAAAGTACACTGTCTTACTAATGTTAGTAATTGGGTGTAAATTTATGTTAAATAATAAAACAATTAAAAATGTTATAATTTAAGTATAAAGTAAAACTTAAAGCTTTTCATTGATGATTTAATATAAAATAAAACTAGTCGTCCTTTCTATAAGTTGTTATTTAACATAATAAAACGTAGAAAAAGCGAAGGGAGTAATTGGAATATGAAAAATGAGGTAAAGAATATCAACTATGAGTACCGATTAAAATTAACTGAAGACCAAGAAAAGTTTTTAGACCGGACAAATTGAATTTACAAGAATCATTTATAATCATATGCTAGGTGAATCACTTAAGATATTGGATGAATCTTCTAAATTAGAAAAAGACCAGAGACCAAAATTCAGAGTAGCATCATATGCTCCATATTCAAATATGTATGAATGGTCAAAGCCATATATAAGGGATTGTTTAGATTATGAACAAAGAGCCTTATATGAAGCATTTATGAGATGGTTTAAAATATTAAAAACTGGTGGTATAAATCCAAAGACTAATAAATATGACCCTAATTATGGTAAACCAAAATTTAAAAAGAAATATGCAAAGAATTCATTTAGTGTTCGTTCAAGAGTAACTAAATTAATAGATGATAATCATATTAAAATATCAAAGATGGATAAACCTTTAGAAATAATAAAGCATAGACCATTTCCAGATGATTTAATTAAATATGGTACAGTAACAATAAAGAGAACAGGTTCTAAAAGATATTATATAGTATTTACATTAGAAGTTGAAGATTACCCAAAAATAGATAATGTAGATTATACATCTGATAAAGTAATAGCAATAGACTTAGGAATAAAAGATAGGATAGTATATGAAACAGGTGATGGAGAATTTGGAGTTTTCCCAAACTTAAAGAACTATAAGAAGTATCAAGATAGACTTAAATTCTATAGTAAGAAAATAAGTAGACAAAAACCAGGTTCAAATAGACAGAAGATAACAAAGATAAGAAGAGCGAAATTAGAAGAAAAAATATCAAATGCAAGAAAATATCTATTAAATAATATATCAACTGAATTAATAAGAAAATATGATACTATTATACTAGAAGATTTAAAAGTTCAAGATATAATAAAAGAAACAAACAAAACTTTTAAAGGAGTAAGTAGAGCAGCAAGACATAATATAAATACAGCAACACAAGATGTAGGCTGGTATATGTTTGCACAAATGCTTCTATACAAAGGAGCTTGGAATAATAGAAATGTCTATTTGATAGACACAAAGAATAAGACCGTACAAACTTGTAGTAGATGTGGATGTGTAAATCCAGAAATGAAAGATGTAAATTTAAGGATATTTGATTGTCCAGAATGTGGATTACATATGGACCGTTGTATAAATGCATGTCATAATATAATGCAATTATATAAAGATGGAGTAATTAAAAATTATATAAAATAAATAATTATGCGAGGGTTTAACTCGTGAAAGTACATCGCTTTATCCCTAGTGATAATTAGGTGTAAAAATATGATAAATATATTTGAGGTTTTATACATATGTAATTTGTCATAATGATAAAACGAACATATTAAAATAGGCATTATACATATGTAGTTTGTCATAATGATAAAACTTAATATTCAATACACATATGTAATTTATCATAATGATAAAACATGAAATCCCACACTAGTATAACTTATCATAATAAAACGCAAGATAAATTGTACATTAGTGTTATAAGATTTATCATAATGAAAAAACTTATCCATAAATGTGTATGATTTATCATATTAAAACTGATGAGGAATTTGGATTATTTATCATAACAAAACCCATGATAATTAACACTCAAAATTTATCATAAAGACAAAACTCAGTAAACCACACGAATATAATTTATCAAAAATAGTAAAACCTATATTATACCATGTTGCATAATATATTATGGAGGATATATTATGGATAAATTAACAATAGTAAATCATAGTGTAAAAGTAACAGACTTAGGATTATTACAATTTATGTATCCTAATTATGTTATATTAGATAAACCTGTATTATTTTCAGATAAGCCTATTATATTTATAGGTGAAACTAAATATGTAAATCAAATTAAGAATCTAAATGTAGATTATATATTAGTATCAGCATTAGCTGAATTTGATTTAACAGATAGACTTACATTACTTAAAATAATATTTAGTAAATATAATAGACCAGTTCCAAAGTATTTATTAGAATTCTATGAAGATTTGGATGATAATACTTTTAGAGAATTAGTAGAATATTATTGGATAACTGGAAAATGGTTAATGAAAGAATATAATTCATCAGGTGCATTTTTAGAGTTTTTACAGAGTTTTAAAACAGATACCGTAACTATATTAAAAACTTATTTAACTTTACTTAATAAAACGGGTTCAGATTATATAAGAGTAAGTTTATTTACATTCTTAAATAGAGTATTAACACCAAATGGTAAATTAAGTAAATGGTATAAACAAGTAATAGATAATTATAAGATGAGTAAGATTCAATTAATTAAACCAGCAATTTATAATTATATAGATTCACCAATTAAAAATGAAGACCTAAGAATATTAAATTTAATATTAGATTTGAATAGAAAGACCTATTAATTAAGATAGGTCTTATTTTTTGCACCTTTTTTATTTATTATAATAGAGCAAGATTTATAGATAGAAAGGAGATTTTGAAGCAAATGTCAAATGAAATTAAAGGACCAGAATTTAGAGTAGCTAAAGATACAGATATAAAAAGTTTAGCAAGTGCAATTTATGCAAATATTAAGAATACAGACCATTTAGAATTAAAATGTGTAGGAGTATCAGCAGTAAATCAAGCAGTTAAATCAGTAATAATAGCAAGAGGATTATCAGCACCATCAGGATTCGATATAATAATTAAACCATATTTTGATATGTTAAGTATAGATGGTGAAGAAAAGACCGCAGTTGGAATGATACTAGAAAAAATATAAGGAGGATATAATAT
>ODAI011941334.1_pt1 | contig 126370 bp, 114 predicted proteins | sample 1539321 | NCBI WGS metagenome assembly ODAI01 (sample SAMN02144231, study PRJEB22623) | gut metagenome | biome: sheep rumen | host: Ovis aries | place: New Zealand
CCCTCAGTTTTACTGGGGGAATAATTTTCTAATAAGGCCTAGTGGCTCAGTTGGTTAGAGCGCCGCCCTGTCACGGCGGAGGTCGTCGGTTCGAGTCCGATCTGGGTCGTTGTGCTCCGGTGGCGGAATTGGCAGACGCATGGGACTTAAAATCCCACGGTGGCGACACCGTACCGGTTCAAGTCCGGTTCGGAGCACTTGCTTTTATTTTGAAATCGCTCGCTTTGAGCGATTTTTTTGTTAAGAATATGCTATTAAAAAAGCCTTTTTACTGATATAATATATTTGTGTTTTTATACCCTTTACCAAAGAAGGGTAATATAAGTGTATTAAGAGGCAGGCATGGAATATAACCTGTATTTTGAGTTTTCATCCATTATATTATTGATTACGCTTATCACAGCGTTAATTGTCAGAAGGGTATCACGGGGACGTACCAATACACTCTTCGTTCTATTATTGTATTCTCTTTTATTTACTGCGATTGTCGATGTTATTGAAGTATTCTCTGACAGTATTTCGATAAAATATATTCTTAATTATCTGTACTTTATAATAAGGAACGGAACTCCGTTGCTTTATATTCTCTTTCTGATCTCATATATCGGGATATGGCACAGATTAAGAGGCTTCGGATCATTGTTCTTTTTTACGGTCATTCCTTACGTTATCGATCTGATGGTGATAGCGCTTAATCCCGTTTTCAATTCTGTCTTCTACATTGACAGTGAGTGTGAATATCACAGGGGAGGGCTGATATATATCCTTTATGTTATTGCCTTCTATTATGCCGCATTAAGTCTTGCAATAATCATACATAACAGGAAGCTTATAGCGATAAGGGAGAAGGTCATACTTTCCGTATTCCAGCCCTTTGTATCGGTAGCCGTACTTGCTCAGATGCTTTGGCCGTCTTTTCGTATAGAGATATTCGGTACGACGATATTTGTTGTACTTATGGCGGTCGGTGTTCATAAGCCTGAGGTGTACATGGACAATGTGGTGGGTATATCGACCAATGCAGGATTCCTGATAGATATCAAGAAGACGCTCTTAGCCGGAAGACCCGTTGCGGTGATCATTTTTAAATACACCAACTATGCCATTCTAAGAGAGAGCATCGGATTTGAACTGTACTCGAAGCTTACCCGTAAGCTGGCGGATAAGCTTAAGCAGATCAATTCGCTTACGGGCTCTAAGGCCGAGCTGTATTATCTTGATAAGGGTACATATGCGGTCATCGCGTCATACACCAAGTATAATATGATCTATAATTTCGGAAGAATGCTTACCGACTATGTAAGGTCGCCTATTAAGCTGGACATCATGGAGGTTAAGCTGGATTCAAGAGTGTGCCTTATCAATTGTCCGAGTGATATAAGCAATGCGGACGCTTTTATTGATTTTGTCAATGCATTGGAATTCAGAGTGCCGGAGGATGATAATCTTGTGATCCTTGCCGATGTATCCGAGTCCAAGGAGTTCAAGATGCGCAACGACATGAACACCATCATCGGAAGAGGCATAAGCGGGCACAATTTCCAGATGTATTATCAGCCTATATATTCAATAGAGAAGAAGAGATACACTTCGGCAGAGGCGCTTATCAGGCTTATAGACGAAGAGTACGGCTTCGTATCGCCGGCACTGTTCATACCTGTGGCTGAGGTAACAGGTGCTATCCATCAGATCGGTGACTATGTGATAGATGAGGTATGCCGCTTTATATCAAGTGATGCCTATAAAGCACTGGGACTTGATTATATAGAGATCAATCTGTCGGTCGCCCAGTGTATAGAAGCCGACCTTCCGGATAAGTTCAGGACAGCCATGGAGAAATACGGTATCAGCCCCTCTCAGATCAACCTTGAGATCACCGAGACCGCAGCAGACTATGATCCGGCTGTTACCGATCATAATATAGCGGTGCTGTCGGATATGGGCTTTGCTTTCTCGTTGGATGACTACGGCACGGGATACTCCAATATCAAGAGGGTGGTTACGCTTCCTCTTGATATAGTTAAGTTGGATAAGTGCCTTGTGGATGATATGAACAATGAGACTATGTGGATAGTCATCAAGAATACGGTATCAATGCTTAAGAATATGAATAAGAAGATACTTGTGGAGGGTGTAGAGCAGAAGGAAGCACTTGAGAGGTTCTCCGAGCTTGGCTGTGATTATATTCAGGGCTTCTATTTCTCTAAGCCTTTACCGGAGAGGGAATTCTTAAGGTTCATACGCAGGATGGAAGGGGAGAAGAGTGAATAACATCATTTATTTTGATATATGTGCATTCATAATACTGGCTATCTTCATATCATCCATGCTTTTTAAGAAGCAGATGCGGGACAGGGCCAATACCATGCTTTTGATACTGATGGAATTAGCTGCGATTGCGACCATCGGCGATTTTATGGCGGCCTATATTGAGAATTACTATGAGGCATCGGATGTGGGCATGTTGCTTGCGTATGCTGCCAATTATCTGTATTTTCTGGCACATAACCTAATGTTCCCGATATATACGCTGTATATATATGCTACGGCTGACATATGGCATATATATAAGCAGAATAAAGTGACGGTATGTCTGTGGTGGGGACTTGTGAGTCTGGATATAGTGCTGCTGATTATTAATCACTTTACTCACATAATGTTTAGGATAACCGAAGACCTTGAATATGTCAGAGGACCATTTATCATAGTATATTATCTTGTGGCTGCGTTCTTCGGACTGTGGGGCTTATGGATAATCATTAAGTATAAGGACATAGTGAGGCATGACAAGGCGGTCACCCTTATTATCCTCTATCCGATAATATTCTCTGCTATCATAATACAGGCCATATGGCCCAATGTTCTGGTGGAGATGTTAAGTGTAGCCGTAGCTGTGCTCTTCTTCATGATCGTGCTGCAGAGGCATGAGTATCAGATAGATCCGATAACGGGAGCCATGAAGTATGCTACGAGTATTGAGCGCATCAACGCCATATTCGCCATGCACAAGCCGATCACCATTACATTTATCAAGATCGTCAACCATAATAATATAAGGCTCTATCTCGGACAGAGCAGATATAACGATTATCTTCGCGCGCAGACCACCGCTCTGTCATCCATAGCCTTCAGACATAACTACCCTGTGGATGTATTCTATCTGGAGAACGGCACATACGGCTTTCTGTCGGATGATTATGATATCAATAATGCCTTACCCATAGCCGAAGAGGTTAAGGAGCATATGAGTAAGCCGATGGATGTGGATGGATTTAGTGTTATCTCAGATGCAAGGATATGTGTGGTAAGATGTCCTGAGGATGTTGAGGACTTCTCGACCATATTCACTTTGGCAACGACCTTCCATGAGACTCTGGGTAAGATTAATGACGTGGTGTTGTATGCTGAGCATAGAAATGACAGGGATTTCATGATCCGTAACGAGATGGATGAAATCCTGTTAAGAGCGTTGGATAACCGCAGCTTTGAGATGTATTACCAGCCCATCTATTCCACGACTGAGGACAGGTTCGTCAGTGCGGAGGCTCTTATCAGGCTTAAGGATGAGAGATTCGGCTTCATCCCGCCGGGAGTATTCATACCGATGGCCGAGAGCAGCGGAGCCATACATGAGATAGGGGATTATGTGCTTGATGCGGTATTCGACTTTATAGCACGCAATGACCTTGATGAGCTTGGACTTAAGTATATTGAGATCAATCTGTCAGCGGCACAGTGCATTGAGGTCGATCTGGTAGATAAGATCCTGCACATGATAGCGACTAAGGGCATAGATGCAACGAGGGTGAGTCTGGAGATCACGGAGACTGCGGCCAACATTAATCCGGCGATAGTTGATTCCAATGTTCACAGGCTTCATGATGAGGGTATAAGATTTGCTCTTGATGATTACGGAACCGGATATTCCAATATCAGAAGAGTCACGACACTTCCGGTAGATCAGGTCAAGCTGGACAAGAGCTTCGTGGATGATATAGATAATCCGCAGATGTGGATCGTGATACGGGATACCATAATGATGCTACGCGAGATGGGTAAGGAAGTATTGGTCGAGGGAGTTGAGACGAAAGAGGTAGCGGAAAGGCTGATAAGGGTCAATACGGATCTTCTGCAGGGATGCGAGCTGATACAGGGCTTTTATTTCTGCAAGCCGCTTCCTGAAAGTGAATTCATAGAGTTTATAAAAAGCAGGCTGTAGTCCGATAAGGATAATAGGCAATAAAGGATATTGCAGCATTAAAAGGCAGGTTGATATGAGATCAGTAAAACGACAGAGAAATGCCAAAGGAATGAATTCAATAATAAAGGCATGGACGGCTAAAGTGCGGGCATACAGGCTTACGGCTACGATAATGAGTCTGCTTGCGGCAGTCTCCTTATTAGGATGTACCTTCCATTTAGAGCATGAATGGAAGCCGGCAACATGTGAAGAACCGGAGATATGCCTTTTGGGAGGAGAGACAAGAGGTGCTCCGCTTGGTCATGACTGGAGACCCGCTACATGTACCATGCCAAGGACATGCGCAAGGTGCGGTGCCACGGAGGGAGAGGCGCTTGGTCATACATGGCTTCGAGCGACCTGTCAGTCTCCGATGACCTGCTCTATATGCGGAGCAGTACAGGGTGAACCGGCTGATCATACATGGATAGAGGCCACATGCATAGCTCCGAGGCATTGTTCGGTATGTGGCGTTACGGAGGGTGGTCTTGCGCCTCACAGATGGGTGGATGCAACATATAATATGCCAAGGACCTGCGCAATATGCGGAGCTACCGAAGGACAGGCCCTGCCTTCGTATATACCTGATACATCTGCGTTCAGCTATATGCTGTATCAGGGAGCGAAGCAGGATTATCATACAATCACGGGATATGACAATAATATCGCTGACGGTAATGTGACGGTGCTCTCATATAAGAAGTACCCTTCAGACAGCGGTCATCCTTATCTTGAGGGCTATGAGTGGAGAGAAGTGGAAGTACAGTTTGCCATGGACAGACCATGCAGAGTCATGTGGGGATATTCGGATATCTATACGGGGCCGAGGGAATATGCGCTGACGGACTACATCACATATGCGGACGGAAGCAGGGAGAGGGTAGAGGCAACGCAGTCCTTCTATACATCGATAGCAGCGGTAGCCGCTACTCCGGGCGCAGCGGGTGCAACACCCACGCCTACACCTACACCTACGCCGACCCCTACACCTACGCCCACGCCGACTCCGACCCCTACTCCTACGTCGGGCGCAAGCGCTACCCCTACGGGTACGGCATCCACACCGCTTACGGCACCGCAGATAACGCCGTCGCCCACGCCCACGCCTACGCCGATGCCGACTCCGACGCCGATTCCGTCCGAGCCGGGCAAGTACATATCAACGGTTCGTCAGGCTGTAAGGGTTCCGATAAGCTATGATGCATTGATATTCTACGTATGTAATGCAGACTATGAGATAGATCATCAGGTGGATAATTCCTTCCTGTATATGGAGATGAAGTAGTGCTATGCTCTTTCCGAGTGAAGAATTTCTTTTAATATTCCTGCCGGTAGTACTGGTGGGATATTATGCGATACATATACTGACATATACGACGCATGATCTTAAGCTCAAGAATATATGGCTGCTTATATCAAGTATAGTCTTCTACGCATGGGGAGAACCGGTATATGTTTTCCTGATGGTGGGATACATTATCTTTAATTATCTGATGGCGCTGCTTATAGACAGCCATATGGCAATAAAAGCCCCGACAAGGAGGCTTTTATTCGTATTGACCATTATGGTCAACATAGCTGCGCTGGTGTGGTTCAAATATGCCAGGGCTATATTCAGTGGAACAGCCCTTAGTGTATTCACGGAAGGTATCGTGCTGCCCATAGGTATATCCTTCTATACGTTTCAGGCCATGTCATATGTAGCGGATGTGTATAACGGCAGGATAAAGGCCGAGAAAAATCCATTATATGTGGGTCTATATGTAGCCTTTTTCCCACAGCTAATAGCTGGACCGATAGTACGGTATGAGACCATAGCAGACAGGCTCAGATCAAGAAGAGAGGATGCGGAGAGCTTTTGCCGGGGTGCGGAACGCTTTGCGATAGGCATGATCAAGAAGGTGCTTATCGCTAACAGGATGGCAACCGTAGCCGACAATGTATGGGGGCTTCTGATAGACGGACAGCTTCAGACCTCGGTGTCTCTGGCATGGCTTGGCGCAATATCATATACCCTGCAGATATTCTTTGATTTTTCGGGGTATTCGGATATGGCGGTAGGACTAGGAGGCATGTTCGGATTCAAGCTTCCGGAGAATTTCGACCATCCGTATACAGCAAGAAGCATAACGGAATTCTGGAGAAAATGGCATATGACACTCTCCGGATGGTTCAGAGATTATGTGTATATTCCGCTTGGCGGTTCAAGGGAAGGCAAGGTAAGGCTTGTAAGGAATCTCTTTGTGGTATGGCTGCTTACGGGAATATGGCATGGAGACAGTCTGACCTTTGTGGTGTGGGGAATGCTGTACTTTGTGTGCCTTGTAACAGAGAAGCTTGCAGGGGCTAATGCTGCAGAAGCCGGAAAGAGCAAGAACAAAGGAAGCGAAATATTGACTAATATAGTCAAAAGAATATATACGCTTCTGACGGTAATGCTTGCATGGGTCATCTTCAGGTCGGATAATATGTCAGACGCAATGGCATACATTAAGGGAATGATACCGGGAATCGGAGGTATGGGTATAGACAGTCAGGCTGCATTGGCTTATCTTAAGCAGAATGCTGTCTATTATATAACAGCAGTTATATTATGTATGCCGGTCAGAAGAGCACTGGAAGGATATATGGCAAAGCGGACGATACCGGTCAAAAGGGTATATGAGATACTGTATGGGGTCCTTATATCGGCAGGCTTCCTTCTGTCGGTCACATTCATATACAACAACTCATATAATCCGTTCATCTATTTTAACTTTTGATCATGAGAAAAGCAGCAGAGATGATTAAGAAAAAAAGGACAGTCATTTTAACCGTTTTATATGCCGTGGCAGCGCTTATCGCAGCTTTGGTTACAGGGGTGGTGCAAGCCAAAGCAGGTACGGAATATGACTCCGTATATTATAACGGTGACTGCGATATGCTCGCAGACTACAGTGATACCGGATATGTGGCAGAGGATATACGTTATGACAAGGGTATATATGCGCTTGTGCTCGCATATGAGACCAACGGCTTTGCGACGGTCAGACTTACCGATGCGTCAGGGGTAGTATCGGCGGATGAACTTCTGTTGACACCTTATTCCAACTATACGGAATCTTATATATATGTAAAAAGCGGTGGCGGTCATGCCGGACTGGATATAAGTGCGGCATATAAGGATATGTCACTTAGGATATATTCGGTGAGCGTAAGAAGGCTTAACGGACTGTCCGGATGCTATGCGGCAGTGAGGCTCATAGTCCTGATGGTCATATTGTACCTTGCCTTCATGCTTATCAGATACTTCACAAGTAATGCGGCTAAGGAGAAAAAGCTGACTGTGGCCGGATTATTGACTATTCTGGTCGTCAGCCTCATTGGATTCCTTCCGGGACTTATGTCGGGACACATAAGCGGAGGTCATGATGTCGAAGCACATATGGGGAGGATAGCGGCTATAGCCGCGGGAATCAAGGGACGGGTATTACCTGTCAGGATGTATGGCTTTTTTGCCAACGATCAGGGATATCCGATGGGGATATTCTACGGTGATATACTGCTTTATCCCTCTGCATTGCTGCATATGCTCGGAGTACCATTGTGGAAGTGCTATCTGATATATGCTGCCTTGATAGGTGTGCTCACTGTTGTCATATCATATGTAAGCTTTGTACTGATATCGGGAAGAAGGGATATGTCACTCCTTGCCACCGGAATGTACGTACTGTCACTTTGGCGGCTTAATGATGTGTATATAAGGGCTGCGGCAGGTGAGTACAGTGCCATGGCTTTTATACCTCTTATTGCAGTGGGTTTAGCTTATGCGGCCGGCTTCGGAGCATATGCAAAGGATGAGAAAAAAAGTGAACAGACCATATTCTACTGTCTGACCTTCGGTGTCAGCGGAGTGCTGCATACTCATATGCTAACATGCGTTATGATATTCGTATTCGGTACACTTTTCTGCCTTATATATATTAAAAGGGTAGTAAGAGGCGATAAACTGCCTGTGATCATCAAATCGGCGGCTACGGCGGTATTGCTTAACTTAAGCTTCATTATCCCTTTTGCGGATATGTATGTTCGTAATGATATGGTGGTAAAGCACCTAAGCAACAGGATTCAGGGTCATGGTGTATATCCGGTGCAGCTTCTTACGATGGGAGGAGACTATGCGGAGATATCCCACGGAATAAGTGAAGGACTGTCTATGTCTGAGGAGATGCCCTTTAGCATAGGGATAGGCAGTATAGTCATATTCTTACTACTTGTATATGTATCGGCAGCAGGTCTTACAAAGGGAAAGGTATGGCTTAAGACAAACGGGAACGCAGGATATGTATTAGCCGGACTTATCCTGCTGTCACTGTGGCTTAGCACCTGCTATTTCCCGTATGACAGTCTGGCGGATAGAGCTGCTTTTATCGCCGGTATACTCGGAGGAGTACAATTCCCGTGGAGATACCTTGTTATCGTTACACTTCTTACATGTATGGCATGTATATATGTATGTAAGAATATGGACTATGTATGGCTTAAGGTGATGCTTGGAGTGATAACGGTATTAAGTGCCCTTATATTCATGTATAAGCAGAATACCGCAGACAATAAATACGCAGATCAGGTGAATGTCTATCAGATCAAGAGTATGTTAATGGATTCCGATATAATGTATCTGCCTCAGGATATGGATACTGAGATATTAAAGGACAGAAGGGTGATATGTGAAGAAGAGGATGTAGCTGTACAGGATATGGGCTTTGACGGAGTAAGCTATACTATTGGAGTCGTCAATGATACGGAAGAAGACGGACATGTTACCATCCCGCTCATATATTATGGGGGTTATCATACATATTCACAGGGTTCAGACGAAGGAGCACCGGTTAAGGATGCTTATACCATAGAAAAAGGAGAGGATTCAAGACTTAGACTTATTATTCCTCCGGGGACGAAGGATATAATCGAGATAAGGTTCACAGAGCCATGGTATTATAGACTGGCAGAGGTTATCTCCGCTATAGTCTTAATGGCACTTATCATATCGATCTGCATAGTAAGGCGTAAAAAGAATGAAAAGTAACTCTAAGATAAAACCGGACAAGTGCATAACAGGTATCGTGGTCGCGGCTTTTATAACAATAGTCCCCGTTCTTACGCTCATTAGAATGGCGATGCAGGGGATACCGCTTAGCCAATATAAGATGAATATAGTGGGCAAATTCAAGCTTATAGGCTTCAACACTGAATTCACGGAGCTTGTAAGCGGAGGAGAGTACATGGAATCGGGTTCTGTATTGCTTGGCAAGGACGGCTGGCTGTTCTATAAGGTAGATACCGACGGAACGCCCCTATATGATTATATGGGGCTTAACAGGTTCTCAGAGGATGAGATGCGCAGTATATGTGACGGAATAGGCGCGTTACAGGCAGAGCTTACCGAGGCGGGGATAAGCTCGGCGATCCTTACCATACCCAATAAGGAACAGGTATACTCAAGGTATATGCCGGATACCGTGGAGAAGATATCTGAGGTCTCAAGACTTGACCAATTCAGTCAATATGTAAGGGAGAAGGGCAAACTTAAGGGTTATACGGATGTAAGTGATGTTCTTAAGGCGGAGGCGGACAAGCTTCCTCTGTACTATAAGACGGATACGCACTGGACCGGAGTCGGAGCTTATGTGGCTTTGAAGGAGGTCATGAAAGCCCTTGATGATGAGGAGGGAGAAGATACTGATATAAGCGGTACTGTAGAGGAGGACTGTGTAGTCATGGCTGGCGGGGTCAGATTCGTAAGAACACCGGGCTTTGAAGGCGATCTGGCAAGGATCAGTGCCACATTGGACAGATATACGGATGTATCCTATCAGCCGGATGCGGCTTCGATACCGGAAGAGGATAAGAGGGATAAGACCCTCCTGATAATAGGAGATTCCTTCGGAGATGCCATGCAGCAGGTCGCAAGACAATACTACAGAGAGGTCGTCTTTATCCAGCTTACGGACTATGAGGAGAGTATGATCTATGAGCATTCGCCAGATGATGTGATAATAGAATGTGTGGAGAGATATCTGCCAAGACTTGCAAGCTACTGATACTTAAGATGACTTTTTATGATACAATAGACAGACCGCATGATATGAGGGTGCAGGTAAGGAGGAATGTATGAACATTATATTACTTTCCGGAGGGTCCGGTAAAAGACTGTGGCCTTTATCCAATGATGTGAGGAGCAAGCAGTTCATCAAGATATTCCCTAAGGGGGATAAGACATATGAGTCCATGGTGCAGAGAGTGTATCGCCAGATAAAGGAGGTAGACGCATCGGCAAGGGTAACTATTGCCACTGGTAAGACACAGGTGTCTGCGATCCATAACCAGTTGGGGGCGAATGTGGGAATAAGCATAGAGCCGTGCAGAAGAGATACTTTTCCGGCTATTGCACTTGCCTCACTGTATCTTGTGGATGAACTGCATACAGATCCAAAGGAGTCGGTGGTGGTATGTCCGGTTGATCCGTATGTAGAGAAGGATTATTTTAAGGCGCTTAAGGCACTGTCCGAGCTTGCGGACAAGGGAGATGCCAATCTGACGCTGATGGGCATAGAGCCCACGTACCCAAGTGAGAAGTACGGGTATATAATACCGGAGAGTAAGGATGACGTATCCGAGGTTACGGAATTCAAGGAGAAGCCTACGGTAGAAGTGGCTAAGGACTATATTGCAAGGGGCGCATTATGGAACGGAGGAGTCTTCGCCTATAAGCTTGAATACATGATTAAGAAGGCGCATGAGCTTATAGATTTCATTGATTATAAGGACCTTTTCGCAAAATACGATACTCTTGAAAAGATATCCTTCGACTATGCCGTTGCAGAGAAGGAGAGCCGTATACAGGTGATGCGTTATGACGGTAAGTGGAAGGATCTTGGCACATGGAATACTCTGACAGAGGCCATGGAAGAGAACGTGGTGGGTAAGGGTATACTTAATGATACATGTGAGGGCGTGCACATAATCAATGAGCTTAATGTGCCGATACTTGCCATGGGGCTTAGAGATGTGGTTATCTCGGCCAGTCCTGAGGGAATACTGGTGTCCGACAAGGAGCAGAGCTCTTATATTAAGCCGTATGTAGACGGATTTGAGCAGGAGATCATGTTCGCCGAGAAGAGCTGGGGAAGCTATGAGGTCATCAATATCGAGAAGGAGTCCATGACCATCAAGGTGACACTGAATCCGGGGCACTCCATGAATTACCACAGTCATCGCAACAGGAATGAGGTGTGGGTAGTCATTGAGGGCTGCGGTAAGACCATAATAGACGGTATGGAGCAGAATGTCAGCGCCGGAGATGTGATAACTATGGCAGCAGGCTGCAGACATACGGTGATAGCGGACAGTGAGCTTAAGCTAATAGAGATACAGCTTGGCAAGGAGATCACCGTCGACGATAAGGAAAAGCATATTCTGTAAAGAGGGATTAGAGATTGAACGTACCTTTTATGCTGACTCCCGCATGCAAGGATTATCTGTGGGGAGGAGACAGGCTTAAAAAAGAATACGGTAAGAAGACGCAGCTTGCCCCCTTAGCCGAGACGTGGGAATGCTCCACACACCCGGACGGATTAAGTATCGTAAGGGACGGAGCTTATAAGGGAATGACCCTTAAGGATGTATTGAGCCGCCACCCTGAGTATATAGGGACGCATCCGGATGTAAGTGAGGACAGGCCGGGAGAGCTCCCGATCCTTGTCAAGCTCATAGATGCAAGCAAGGATCTGTCGGTACAGGTACACCCTGATGATGATTATGCCTATGTCAACGAGGGGGGCAGCAGGGGTAAGACTGAGGGGTGGTATGTGCTTGATGCTTCCGAAGATGCATCCCTTGTATACGGCTTTGAATTCGACCTCGATCCCGAAAGTATAAGAAGGTATGCTGCGGAGGGAAGACTTGAGGACTGTCTTCACAGGATACCTGTTAAAAAGGATGATGTCTTCTATATTAAAGCAGGAACAATACATGCTATAGGTGCGGGAACACTCATTGCCGAGATACAGGAGAACAGCAATATCACATACAGACTCTATGATTATGACAGAACGGATAAAAACGGTAACAGACGCCCTCTGCATATGGACAGGGCCCTGGATGTGGCCTGTCTTGACAGGATGCCCGATCCCGTACAGCCCATGCGTGTGCTTAGGTATGAGCCGGGGGTTGCTAAAGAGCTGCTATTCAGATGCAGGTATTTTGAAGTGCACAGGATCATGATAAATGCCAGTGAAGAAGATGCCATACCATACAGAGCGGATGAGCTGTCCTTCAGGGTGCTTCTGTGCATAGACGGAGAGGGGCTTGCGAAGGGACAGGACTTAAGCATGGTGATAAAAAAGGGCGACTGCATATTCATCCCCGCAGATTCCGAATGCCTTAAAATGTCAGGGAAACTCCAATTACTTGATATCTGCGGTTAAAAATAAATTCTTGCCATATAAAAAAACTTGGTGTATAGTAGGTCATTGAATTGATTGCGATATGAAAGGGTATTGTAGAGATGGCAAAATATCTGGTCATAGTTGAGTCGCCTACTAAGGTGAAGACTATCGGTAAGTTCCTTGGCAGTAACTATAAGGTTATGGCCAGCCAGGGTCATGTGAGAGATCTTCCGAAGTCCAGTCTGGGAATAGATATTGAGAATGATTTTGAGCCCCACTATATAACCATTAGAGGTAAAGGCGATATACTGGCCTCACTTCGTAAGGAAGTAGCCAAGGCTGATCGTATATATCTTGCAACCGACCCTGACAGAGAGGGGGAAGCCATAAGCTGGCATCTGATCGCCGCGCTTAAGCTGGAGGGCAAGCAGGTATACAGGATAACCTTCAATGAGATCACCAAAAATGCGGTCAAGGACAGTCTTAAGGCTGCCAGAGATATCGATATGAATCTGGTGGACGCGCAGCAGGCAAGAAGATGTCTTGACAGGATCGTGGGCTACAGAATATCGCCGGTGCTCTGGGCGAAGGTCAAGAGAGGACTCTCCGCAGGACGTGTGCAGTCCGTGGCACTTCGCATAGTATGCGACAGGGAACAGGAGATAAGTGATTTTGTTCCTGAGGAATACTGGACGATAGATGCCACATTGGGCGTTAAGGGAAGCAAGAAGACCATAGCGGCCAAATATGTAGAGAGTGAGGACAGATCCCTTAAGGACAGGAAAAGTGTTGATAAGCTCCTTAAAGAGCTTAAGGGTAAGGATATGGAGATAGCCGATGTCAAGAAGGGCGAGAGGGTCAAGAAAATGCCCCTTCCCTTTACCACATCGACCTTGCAGCAGGAAGCAAGTAAGGCACTTAACTTCTCTACGCAGAAGACCATGCGTATAGCGCAGCAGCTTTACGAGGGCATTGATATTAAGGGTGAAGGCACGGTGGGTCTTATCTCATATCTTCGTACAGACAGTACAAGGGTATCCGATGAAGCGGAGGCCATGGTGCATGACTATATCAAGTCCAACTACGGAGATAAGTACATAGCGGATGCAGCCGCATTGCCGAAAAGCAATAAGAAGATACAGGATGCTCATGAGGCTATCAGACCCACGAACGTCGCCTTGTCACCTGTTAAATTAAAAGAAGATTTAACAAAGGATCAGTTCAGGCTCTATCAGCTTATATGGAAGAGATTCGTTGCAAGCCGTATGGCGCCTGCGATATATGATACCGTAAGCGTCAAGTTCAACTGCGCGGGGCATAAGTTCTCGGCTTCATCGAGCAAGCTGTCCTTTGATGGCTTTATGAACGTATATGTAGATGCCGATGAGACCGGTGAAGAGAATAATTCACTTTTATCCACGGTAACGGGAGATACACAGGTCATAGTGGATGACCTTCATCCCACACAGCATTTTACACAGCCGGCCCCCCACTATACAGAGGCAAGCTTAGTCCATGCCATGGAGGAGCTTGGCATAGGAAGACCTTCGACATATGCCACCACGATAACCACCATACTCGGCAGGCGGTACATAGTCAAGGAAGGCAAGAATATCTTCGTGACGGAGATAGGCGAGACCGTCAATAAGATCATGAAGGATGCTTTTCCACAGATCGTGGACGTGGACTTCACGGCTAATATGGAGACGCTGCTTGACGGAGTCGAAGAGGGAAATGTCAGGTGGAAGACCATAATAGAGAATTTCTATCCCGATCTTAATGATGCGGTATGCAAGGCGGAAGAAGAGATAGAGAAGGTGGAGATAAGGGACGAGCTCTCCGGTGAGAAATGCGAGCTCTGCGGAAGACCGATGTACATAAAGTACGGTCCTCACGGAAGATTCCAAGCCTGTTCGGGATTCCCTGAGTGCAGATTTACCAAGCCGTACTTTGAGAAGATCGGCGTGTCGTGCCCTAAGTGCGGCAAGGATGTGGTCATCAAGGCTACACGCAAGGGAAGACGGTACTACGGATGTATCGACAACCCCGATTGTGATTTCATGGTATGGCAGCGTCCTTCGGGCAAGAGCTGTCCAAGATGCGGCAAGGCTCTGCTTATCAAGGGCAGCAAGCTCGTATGTATGGATTCGGAGTGCGGATACAGCGAAGACAATAAGAACTAATCAGGCACAATTTGCTGAAAAATTTGAATTTTTAAAAAGTAAAAAGCCGGAAGCGCAAAATAAACAAATCATTGCTCAAAAACTTGAAATTGTCTGAAAAATATGATAACATACCTCTATACGCCCATGTATAGGGGTATTTTGTTATGTGGAAGGGTGTAAAAGGCAAAAGGCGTAAAAGGGAATCGGAGGATTTATGAGCGGAGTTCAATTACTTGATAAGACGCGCAAGATAGGTAAGCTGCTGCACAATAATAATTCAAGCAAGGTTGTCTTTAATGACATATGTGCAGTCATGCAGGATATACTTGAGAGTAATGTCCTTGTGATAAGCAGGAAGGGCAAGGTGCTTGGGATCGATAATGATCCGCATGTCGAGGTCATCCATGAGCTTATTAAGGATAATGTGGGAGGCTTCATAGACGGAATGCTTAACGAGCGTATGCTTTCGGTGCTTTCCACCAAGGAGAATGTTAATCTTGAGACACTGGGCTTTGAGAATATCGATGCTAGAAAGTTCACAGCTATCATTGCACCCATTGATATTGCGGGAGAACGGTTAGGAACCCTTTTTGTGTATAAAGCGGGTGAGCTGTATGATATAGATGATATCATACTGTGCGAGTACGGCACTACCGTGGTGGGGCTTGAGATGATGCGCGCTGTCAATGAGGAGAGTGCGGAGGAATCCCGTAAGGTGGCGGTGGTCAAGTCGGCCATATCCACACTTTCTTTCTCGGAGATGGAGGCTATCATACATATATTCGATGAGCTCGGAGGAATGGAGGGTATACTCGTGGCCAGCAAGATAGCTGACAGAGTAGGCATCACCAGAAGCGTGATCGTCAATGCGCTGCGTAAGTTCGAGAGCGCGGGCGTGATAGAATCGAGAAGCTCAGGAATGAAAGGCACGTATATCAAGGTGCTTAATGATGTTGTCTTCGATGAGATAGACAAATTACGCAAGGAGCCTAAAGAAAGGATCAACTGAGACCGATATAATATACGAAGCTATACATTTTTATAAAGGGATTGGTGTTTTAAAAGGATTTATTATTCGCAGATGCGGCTGATAGGTCCTTTTTTGATAGGGCGGGATGGTATAAAAGTACCAATATAACACAAAGCGGGCACATCATATTGTGCGGTAATTTTGTAAAAAATACCATATAATGTGTTTTTGCTCTTGATATTTCCTGCAATTTCTTTATAATGGAATAGGATGTTTACATAATGGGAGGATTAGGATGATAGGTTCTAACGCATTTGATTACATCAATGTGCTCGACAAAGCGGCTGATGCGGCGGCTTTACGCAATGAGCTGATAGCCAATAACATCGCCAATCAGGACACACCCGGATATAAGAGACAGGATGTGAACTTCGAAGCACAGCTCACCAAGGCGATGCATAACAGCAAGTATATCTCGATAGATTCCAAGGTGGCGAATCTTCGCAATTCTGCCCTCAAGCCAAGGCAGTATACGGATTATGAGAATTATTCGTACAGACTTGACGGCAACAACGTAGACCCGGAGCAGGAGCAGGTCGCGCTTGCTTCGAACCAGCTTAAGTATCAGGGGTTGATGAAGAGTATAACCTCGGAGTTCTCTAACTTAAGTGCGGTAATGAAGTGATGAAGTGCTGAAGCGATGACAGTGCTTGCGAAGAAAGGAGACATATGGGACTTTTTGACAGCTTTAATATAAATGCATCGGGACTTACGGCGCAGAGATACCGTATGGATGTCATAGCGGAGAATGTAGCCAATGCCAATACGACAAGGACAGAGGACGGAACGCCGTATAAGCGTAAGATCGTTACCTTCGAGGAGAAGAACGGCGGACAGCCTCAGTTCTCCACCATATTCGGTCGGGCAACGGACAGATTCAGAGGCAAGGGCGTAAAGGTGAGTGGAACCTATGATGACAATGCGACGGAAGGACATCTTGTATATGATCCGTCTCATCCGGATGCAGACGAGAACGGATATGTAATGTATCCCAATGTCAACATCGTAACTGAGATGACCAACCTTATAGATGCCAGCAGAAGCTATGAAGCCAACGCCACGGCCTTTGAAGCCAGCAAGAACATAGCCAAGCTTGGCCTTGAGATGGGACAATAACAAGCGTTATCTATAATCTGTAAGTGAGGATATTCAGATGGCAATAGACATTACCAATTTGCGCAACATTACAAGCGGAGCAATAAGGAATACGGCAGAGAACAGTTCATCCGGCGTTACTCCCGCCAAGGATACCACATCGGCATTCGAGAGCGTATTCAATGCAGCGTTGGATAATCTCAACGTAACCAATTCGTACCTGTCAGACGCCGAGAACGAGGAACTTAAGCTTGCAATGGGTCTTACGGACAATACGCACGATCTGACGGTTGCGTTGCAGAAGGCGTCTACGGCTTTGCAGTATACCGTGGCGGTCAGGGACAAATTCCTTGATGCGTATAAGGAACTTATGCAGATGCAGTTATAATAATAAAAGAGGGCTTTTAAGATGATGGATCGACTTAGAGAGATTCCTCAGAAGATATTGGAATGGTGGAATAAATTTTCATCAAAGCAGAAGACTATTATCGTATCGGTAGCAGCCGGTGTGATAGTAGCTTTTGCTATACTTATAACCATACTCACAAGACCTGTGTATGAGATACTTGTTACGACCGAGTCTACAAAGGAGACCTCCGAGATAACGACGATCTTAGACGGCGAGGCAATCACATATCAGGTCTCTGATGACGGATTACAGATCAAGGTTCTGAAAAGTCAGGCATCCGCCGCACGACTTCTGCTAGGAGCCAATGATATACCGGCGGCGGGATATGATCTTAGCAATGTAACGGGCGGAGGCTTCTCCACTACCGAATCCGATAAGCAGAAGCAGTATAAGCTTTACCTTGAGAGTCTCATGGAGACAGACCTTCAGGGAATGACTAATATCAAGAGAGCCACGGTGCAGTTGCATATTCCGCAGAATGACGGAACCCTCATATCCAAGCAGGAAGACAGCTCTGTGGGTATAATGATCGAGCCTGACGGTGAATTCACGGCAGATCAGGCAGCAACGGTGGCGAGATTCGTCATGACGGCTCTGGGTAATCAGGATATCAGCCAGATAACTATCATAGACAACGAAGGCAATCTCTTATTCTCCGGTGATGAAGAGGTGAGCGTCAGCGGTATGGCGACATCCCAGATGAGTGTTAAGCAGCAGGCGGAGACGCTTATGCAGCAGGATGTCAAGAAGGTGCTGCTTGGGACCAATGAATATGATCTTATAGAGGTATCCACCAATCTTGAGCTTGATTTCTCGACGACGGAGGAGACGGAGCATAACTATACACCGGCAGAGGGACAGAGTCAGGGTGTGCTCGCTCACGAAGATATATATGAATCCGAAGCTCAGGGCGGACAGGCACAGGTTCCCGGTACGGACTCTAACGGCGAGGACGGTACCACATATGTGCTTCAGGATAACGGCTATTCGAGTTCTGCCGTGACTGAAGAGAACAGAGATTATCTGCCCAATGAATTCATAAGGAACAGGACGATACCTGCGGGGCTTATCAAGTACGGCAGCTCATCGCTGTCGGTTGCCGCTATTAAGTACAAGGTGCTTAAGGAGGAGGATGCCCGTACACAGGGACTCTTAGACGGCATAACATGGGATGAATACAAGCTTGCCAATTCCGAGAGGCAGAAGATAGATACGGATGCGGATCTTGTGGACATGGTAGCCAAGGCAAGCGGCATAGCGCCGGAGAACATAAGCTTTGTGTCATATGAGGAGCCCATGTTCATAGACAGGCAGAGAGCCAACATATCGGCTACCGATATAATCCAGATCGTTCTGATAGTAGTGATCCTTGGATTGCTTGCATTTGTCATACTGCGCAGCATGCGCTCCGAGAAGGCGGAAGAAGTCGAGGAAGAACTCTCGGTGGAGAGCCTGCTTCAGTCTACGCCTGAATCAGAGCTTGAAGATATAGAAGTAGAGGCTAAGTCAGAGACACGTAAGATGATAGAGAAGTTCGTGGATGAGAATCCCGAATCGGCCGCTGCCCTGCTTCGCAACTGGTTGAATGAGGATTGGGGATAATATGGCCAAGATGACGGAAGAGAAGCTTACAGGGCTTCAGAAATCAGCTATTTTACTCATAGCACTGGGTCCGGAGCGCTCGGCGACTATATTCAAGCATCTTAAAGAGGAGGAGATAGAGGAGCTTACCCTTGAGATAGCCAATACAAGGAGCATTACTCCACAGGTCAAGGACGAGGTCGTGGATGAGTTCTATCAGGTCTGCCTTGCACAGCAGTATATTGCCGAGGGTGGCATTAACTACGCCAAGGAGCTTTTGGAGAAGGCTCTCGGCGGAGAAGCGGCTATCGAGGTTATCAGCAAGCTTACGGCATCCCTTCAGGTTAAGCCCTTTGAGTTCGTGCGTAAGGCGGAGCCTTCGCAGTTGCTTAACTTCATTCAGGACGAGCATCCTCAGACCATAGCGCTCATACTGTCGTATGTGGCACCGTCTCAGGCCTCACAGATAATAGCGGCACTGCCTCAGGAGAGACAGGCGGATGTTGCCAAGAGAGTGGCACTTATGGACAGGACATCACCGGATGTCATCAAGGAAGTGGAGAAGATATTGGAAAGCAAGCTGGCAAGTCTCGTCAATCAGGATTACACCATTGTCGGCGGTGTGGATCAGGTTGTAGAGATATTAAACTCAGTGGACAGAGGTACAGAGAAGCACATCATGGAGACCCTGGAGATCGAAGAGCCGGAGCTGGCAGACGAGATCAGGAAGAAGATGTTCGTATTCGAGGATATTCTGCTGCTTGATGACAGAGCCATCCAGAGAGTGCTCAGGGATGTTGATAATAATGACCTGGGTCTTGCGCTTAAGGGCAGTAACGAACAGGTACAGGGCGCGATATTCAATAACCTGTCTAAGCGTCTCGCCACCATGATCAAGGAAGATATGGAATTCATGGGACCTGTGCGTATGAAGGATGTTGAGGAGGCTCAGCAGAAGATAGTCAATATCATACGTAAGCTTGAGGATTCCGGTGAGATCGTCATATCAAGAGGCGGAGGCGACGAGATAATTGTCTAACGGACGTAGCGGCAACCTGGTCAAGTCCTTCTATCTTGCGAGAGAAGGGACTGAACCTCGTGTCATAGACAGTAACAGCATAATCGAGGAGAAGCTTGAGAGTCTCAGATTCTCGGTACCGCCCGTTACCTTTGGTAATCAGGACCATGAGGATGGCGGATACGGAGCGGAGCCTGAATTCGAGAGCGGCATCGATGCGGATACTCTTAATGCTCTTGTGGGAGATGTACAGGATGGCATGGAGTATACGGAGGAATTCGATGAAGAAGGCAATCCCGTATCTAATGTGATCAAAGCCGTGCAGCCGGAAGAGAATTTCACGGAGGGTATAACGGCCGCCGAGCCTGTATATCAGGGACCAAGCCAGGAAGAGATAATGGCCATGGCCAATGAGCAGATAGAGGCCATGAAAGCAGAGGCGGCTGCCGAGATAGAGAAGGAAAAAGCCATAGCCAGAGAAGAAGGCCGTTCCGAAGGATATAACGAGGGCAAAGCGATGGCGCAGGCAGAGATGGCTCAGGCTGCGTCGCAGATCGAGCAGGAGAGAGTGACATTGCATGCACAGTTCGAAGAGCTGATGGATGACCTTGAGCCCCGTTTTGTACATACGCTAACGTCTATCTATGAGAAGATATTCGAGGTTGACTTAAGTGGTCATAAAGAGCTCATAATGAATCTGCTTCATAATGCCATGACGCATATCGAGGGCAGTAAGAATTACATGGTGCATGTAAGCCATGAGGATTATCCGTATACGGTCGAGCATAAGGACGAGCTTAGGACCGAGTCCATGTCGGCGGATTCCTCGATAGATATAATTGAAGATGTGACTCTTAAGAGCGGAGAGTGTATGATAGAGACGGACGGAGGCATATTCGACTGCAGTCTCGGAACAGAGCTTTCAAATCTTCGTAAGAAGCTGGAGCTTCTGTCATACGTTCCGGAATAAAAGGGTTAATGAATAGTTAGGAGGAAAGACTTGGAAGCGGCTAAAGTAAATTTCGCAAAATACAGTAAGCTGTGTGACGAGTCTTTTTTTGCTAAAAAAGGAAAGATCGTCAATGTCATAGGGCTTTCTATTGAATCGGCGGGACCTGACGCAAAGCTTGGCGATGTATGCTATATATATCCTGAGGATACAGCCCTTGCTCCCATTATGGCAGAGGTAGTGGGCTTTAAAGAGGGAAGGACGCAGCTTACCCCCTATGACAATGCAGAGGGTATAAGCACAGGCTGTATAGTAGAGAATACGGGTAATCCGCTTACGGTCAATGTATCGGATGCATTGCTTGGTCATACTCTTGACGGGCTGGGCAGACCTACGGACGGAGCCGTTATAACAGGCGGTACTCCTTATCCCGTGGAGTGCGCGCCTCCGGACCCCATGAGCCGTAAGATAATCTCTGAGGTATTGACTCTGGGAGTCAAAGCCATAGACGGACTTATGACAGTGGGCAAGGGACAGCGTATCGGTATATTCGCCGGCTCAGGAGTGGGCAAGTCAACACTTATGGGAATGCTGGCGCGTAATACAGTTGCGGATATCAATGTGATCGCGCTTATAGGTGAGCGAGGCAGGGAAGTAAGAGAATTCGTCGAGAGGGACTTAGGACCCGAAGGCATGAAGAGATCGGTGGTAGTGATAGCGACCTCCGACAGACCGGCGCTTGAACGTAACAAGGCTGCCAAGACCGCCACTGCCATCGCTGAGTACTTCAGGGATCAGGGCAAGGATGTGCTTCTTATGATGGACTCCATGACACGATTCTCCATGGCGCAGAGAGAGATAGGACTTGCCAACGGCGAGCCGCCCGTGTCCAGAGGCTATCCTCCGAGTGTATATTCGGAGATGCCTAAGCTTCTAGAGAGGGCAGGTTGTAATGATAAGGGCTCCATTACGGGGCTGTATACGGTCCTTGTGGATGGCGATGACTTTAATGAACCAATTACGGATACGGCGCGTTCGATCTTAGACGGACACATAATGCTTAACCGTAAGCTTGCTCATAAGAACCACTATCCGGCCATTGACGTACTACAGAGCATAAGCAGGTGTATGAGCCAGATAGTAAGCAAGGAGCATAAGGCCAGCGCGGGAAGACTTAAGAATGTGCTCGCCACATACAATGACGCAGAGGATCTTATCAATATCGGCGCATATAAAAAGGGCAGCAACAGCAACATCGACTATGCGATCGAGAAGATAGACGCAGTCAACGGATTCCTGATGCAGAGTACGGACGAGGCATTTGCCTTCGATGATACGTTAAATCTTATGAACGCGCTTTTTGAATAGAAGATGTCTAATGGTGATATATGGCTGTATTCAGATATAAGATGAAGAATGTCCTTGATGTCAAGGAGAAGATGGAGGATCAGGCCAAGGCTGCCTTTGCCGAGGCCATGGCCGGCCTCAATGCGGAGGAAGAGAAGCTTAAGACACTGACAGACAGAAGAGAGTGGTATGAAGAGGAAGGGCGCCGCATGCGTCTTACGACCATAGACGTGAACGAGCTTCGGGACAATACAAGGGCAATAGATAACCTGAAGGAACAGATAGAGCAGCAGAAGGAAAATGTTAAACGTGCCGAGAGTGTAGTCGATAAAGCACGCAATAACCTTAATACCGCCATGCAGGAACGCAAGATACAGGAAAAGTTAAGAGACAACGCTTTCGAAGAGTTCGTGCATGAGCTTAACGCTGCGGAAAGCAAGGAAATAGATGAGCTTGTAAGCTACAGGCACGGACTTAAGGTAAGAAATTAAGGTAAGAAATTAAAAGGATACAGGGTAGTTAGTTAAATGGCAGATTATGTTGATGAGAACGAGGCGGAAATAGCCCGCCTAAAGGAAGAAAAGAAAGCCTTTAAGGAAGAACAGAAGCGGGCTAAGGCCGAACAGAAGGCTAAGAAGAAGGAAGCTAAGAAAAAGGCGAAGGAGCTGGCTGACGAGGAGGCAAGGATAACGGATGATGAGGGCAGTAATCTGCCTGTCATCGTGACCACCATAATAATCGTCGCTGTCTGGATAGCCATTATCTGTGCGTTGATCAAGCTTGATGTGGGCGGCTTCGGTTCGGGAGTATTGGCACCGGTGCTTAAGAATGTGCCGGTCGTAAAGAATATCCTGCCGGATTCGGTGCTTATGACACAGGAGCTTGACGATGAGTATTCCGATGTGGATACAGCGGGCTATTCTTCTTTAAAAGAGGCTGTAAGGGAGATTCAGGACCTGCAGAAGCAACTGGCGGATACACAGGCCGGATCAGCCGCAAAGGATGAGGAGATATCATCTCTGTCAGAGGAAGTGGGAAGGCTGCGTACCTTTGAAGAGAAACAGGTGGAATTCGAGCGCATTAAGAACGAATTCTATAATGAGGTGGTATATGCCCAGAACGGTCCGGGGTCGGATGAATATGTGAAATACTATGAATCCATGGACCCTGCCACGGCGGAGAGCCTGTATAAGCAGGTGATAGTTGAGGAGCAGGTATCCGAGGAGATCAAGAACTACGCGCAGGCATATTCGGAGATGAAGCCTAAGCAGGCAGCGGCCATATTCGAGGATATGACAGACGATCTTAATCTTGCCGCCAAGATACTCTGGCAGATGGAGCCTGATGACAGGGGTAAGATACTCGGAGCCATGGACCCTGAGATAGCAGCCAAGATAACTAAGGTTATGGAGCCGGATAATTAAAGCATAATTTAATCAAAAACACTTACTTTTTCAGGTTAAGTTTTGCTGTATTTCGTCCGATATATGTGATGTAGGTGATGAACCTTGATAATTTGATAAGGAGGATGACGGATGACAGCTAATTTAGTAACGGGATTAAGCCCTATGCAGGAGCTTAAGACCAACACGGCTGCCGGTGTCAATCCCGCTTCCGGCTCTGATTTCTCGGATGTGTTGCGTAACAGCACAAGCAAGGAGAGTGAGGTGCCTCAGCCTAAGGAACCCGTTAAGAAAAACGATCCTTCGGTAAAGGAAGCAGCCGAGACAGATAAGGGTAATGAAATGAAATCCGAAGTGAAGGACGATTCCGATAAGCCGGTTAAGGTTGATAAGGAAGAAAAGCCCATAGAGGATAAGCAGCAGCCCTTAAGTGATGAGGCTAAGGATGAGATAACCGAGGCAGTCGCATCGATGGTGCAGACCATCGCAGAAGTACTGGAGATACCTGCAGAGCAGGTAGAAGAAGCCATTGAAGACCTTGGAATGGTGGATATGGAAGTTCTTAATCCCGGTACGATTCCTAATCTGGTAGTTGAGCTTACCGATGCAACAGATGTGACCGAGATCATGACAGATGAAGAGCTTTTTGCAGATGTTAAGAACCTCATGGGTGAGGCGAATAAGCTTACGGAAGAGGTTGCGGACGCACTGCAGATACCTGTAGAGGAGATAAAGAGTCAGATAGGTGACGAGGTAGCAAAGGTAAAAGCACTCGAAGGCAATGAAATGCCGGCGGATATAGTGGTTCAGGATAAGAATCCCGAAGAAGGACCTCAAAAGAGCTTAAGCATCACAGAACAGACCGATACGCAGATAACGGCCGGGGACTCCGAAGAGATAGCACCTGTCAGTGCAAGGCACGAAGATAATAAGGGACAGGATACAAGGAACGGTAACGGAGGTAATGAGGGCTTAGGCTTCACACAGACGGTTACCGATACTCTTAAGGGGATGGTTGCCGAGAGACTGGATGCAGAGGTTACTACATACGCAACGACAACGGATCAGATAATGGAGCAGGTCAGCGAATCACTTCGCATGACAATGACAGAAGACGTTACAGAGATGGAGATGACTCTACATCCCGCATCACTGGGTAATGTCAGAGTACAGGTAGCGGCCAAGGATGGTGTTATCACAGCTTCTTTTACAACACAGAACGAACAGGTAAAGGAAGTCTTAGAAGCTCAGATAATTCAACTGAAGGAACAGATGAATGAGCAGGGTATCAAGATAGAGGCGGTCGAAGTCACAGTCGGTTCACACGCTTTTGAACGTAATCTGAATGATAACGGAGACAATCGCGGTGGACAGCCGGAGGCAGAGGCCAAGAAGAAAAAGGTCAGAGGCATCAACTTAGGCGGTGGCGATCTTACACAGATGGATATCGAAGAGCTCGATGAAGAGGATAAGGTCACGGCGGATATGATGGCAAGACAAGGTAACACAGTGGATTACATGGCATAAGCTATAAGGAGAAAAATATGAGTGCAATAGCAAATGTGGTTGACGGAAAGGTCGTCAACAACGGTAAGACACCCGATACATCCTCCATATCAAAGGCAGTTGAAGCCGCTAAGAGAGAAGCAGGCGGCGCACTTGATAAGGATGCTTTCTTACAGCTACTTGTGACACAGATGCAATATCAGGACCCGTTGGAGCCCACGGATAATACACAGTATGTATCACAGCTTGCAACCTTCTCTACACTTGAGGAGATGCAGAATATGGGTTCAACGATGAGCAGACAGAGTGCATCATCACTTGTAGGACAATATGTATTCATGGAAGAGACTTCAGCTACCGGTGACACCAAGACCGTAGAAGGAACTGTGGATTATGTCACATTCTCGGGTAGCAAGACATATCTGTCAATCGACGGAACTCTGTATAATTATGATGATCTTAAGTCGGTTGCCGATGGCGACTACACCCTGGCAGTGAAGCTTGCTGACACTTTAGTGGCTCAGATCAATAAGCTTCCGAGCTTTGATAACTTAAGTAAATCGAATGTCGAAGAGGTAGGCAAGATCGTTGAAGCTTACAGCGGCATGAATTCGTACCAGAAATCCTTCTTAAGCAGCGAAGAGCAGAATGTATATAACGCATATGCCAATTGGTATGCCGGGATGATGGGTGCGGAGGAATCCACAGAGCAGACAGAATCCGCCGATACCGGAAGCACTGAAGAAACAGTCGGTGAGGATACCACGGAAACAGTTTGATCTAACAGTTACAAAACGGAGGGAAGCGTATGAACATAGCTAACGAAAGATTCCTTTCCGCAAGACAGATCCAGGGAGAAATATTCAAAAGTCCCGGAAGAGATGCTTATAATAACACGCCTAACGAACAGGGTTCCTTCGGGGATATCTTGGGCAGGATGAAGGAGGAGGCATCACAGGGCAATGAGATAAGATTCTCTAAGCACGCAGAGGCGAGGCTGGCAACCAGAGACATCACGCTTGACGATACGCAGATGGACAGGCTGCAGGACGGAGTAGCCAAGGCCTCAATGAAAGGAATCAAAGAATCGTTACTTATCATGGATAAGCTGGCATTCATCGTGAATGTACCGAGTGCGACCGTAGTTACGGCACTTGATTCCACGGCAGGTAACGAGCAGGTATTTACCAATATAGACGGAGCGGTTATAGTATAAGCCGGACCTCATAAGGAGGCTTAAGACTTCCGACTGACAGACGAAGTCACAACCGCCCGATACAACAGGAGGGCAAAAATTATGATGAGATCAATGTACTCCGGCGTTGCCGGATTAAAGACACACCAGACCAAGATGGACGTTATCGGTAACAATATTGCCAATGTCAATACCGTAGCGTACAAGTCACAGTCAGTGACCTTCTCGGAGCTGATGTATCAGACCACACAGAACGCATCAGGCGCCAATGCACAGACAGGTACGGCAGGTATCAATGCCCGTCAGATAGGTCTTGGTGTTAAGACAGGTGCGATCAATACAGCAATAAGCTCACAGGGTGCTTCCCAGACAACTAACAACCCTTTTGATATCCGTATAACAGGTAATTCATTCTTCATAGTAAGTAACGGTCAGGATAATTTCTTCACCAGAGACGGTTCGTTCTATGTAGACGGTATCGGTAATCTGGCCATGACATCCAACGGATATAACGTAATGGGATGGCAGGTAGACCCCGAGACCATGAATATCAAGCAGGATACGGTATCTCCTCTTCGTATAATGAGCGCTGAAAATATGACATACGATCCCGAGGCTACTACCAAGGCAAGAGTGACAGGTATCATCGATAAGCTCGATACCAACCTTACAAGCTCTGCAGGTAAGAACATGAACCTTATGTTCTATGATAAGCTCGGATATTCATACACAGCTAAGATCAATCTTAAGACTACCGATACAGACGGTATGTATGCTGTTACCATAGACGGCATCGTGGATTCCGACAATAATCCCATAGATCTTACTCCGGCAGGCGACAATATCTTAAGTACACAGGGTACATTCACTGCTGCGCTTCAGACGAGCTTCTTAAATGCTGCCAATGCTGCAGGACTTCCTATCAAGAATGACGGAACGGCCATACAGAAGCAGCTTGCAGACGGAACGACCTATGATTATATTGTTGCTGACGAGGTAGTATATACAGCAGGACAGACCACGACACCCGACTGGGATAAGATAGCGGCTGTTTTGCAGAAAAACGGTATGGATGAAGCAATTACAGGAGATATGCTCCAGACACTCAGATTCACTTATACAGATAAGAGCGGAACCAATCCTCAGACTATATCATTTACGGCAGCCGATGTGCTTAATACCAATAAGAAGTATAAGATGGGCGACGGTACTACAGAGCTTACGGCTTATCAGATGCTAAGCGATCCCACGAATGGGGGAGCTTTAGCCGATAATACAAGTGCAGGCCTAACGACCACCAACCTCTATTACAATATCTCAACAGGTAAGTTCGAGGGTATAGGCGGAAGAGGTGCCGACCAGACATCCATTACACTCAATATAGCGCAGCTGCAGTCAGTGAATCCTGCAACCAACCAGCTTGAGAGTAACTTCGAGAATATCACGATCGACTTCTCGCCTACAACAATGTTCAATAACTCAGGTACATCTACCATAGCTGCTTCAAGCGGTGATGGCAATAAGCTCGGCGCAGGACGTAAGCTTGGACAGATGAGCGGTGTATCTATACAGGACGACGGACGTATATATGCTTCATATGACAACGGTATGTCAAGACTCTTAGGACAGATAGCGGTAGCGGAATTCGCCAATGCATCAGGCCTTGAGAAAGAGGGAGATAACCTCTATAAGAATTCACAGAACTCAGGTGATTTCGACGGTATCGGTATCGATATCAAGTCAGGCGGCGGATATATGACAACAGGCGTACTTGAGATGAGTAACGTTGACCTTTCCGCTGAGTTCACCGATATGATCACGACACAGCGTGGATTCCAGGCCAACTCACGTATCATAACGGTATCTGATACGCTTCTTGAGGAGCTTGTGAATCTTAAGAGATAATTGTATCTAACAGGAATTTTACTTATCCGTTTCAATAATACATACCTTACACGATCTGCCGACACCCGACATACGGGGTGTCGGTATTTCGCATTTAATATATGATTGTGGTATGGGTAGCATTTCACCACAATATGTGGTATACTCTGTATATTGTAATTATAGAAGCGGAAGTGGCGGAGTATATATCCGTCATGGAAGATTATATGGTAGATTATTATGATAGAAGTCACGAAGCTTAACGGGACGAAGACCTTGGTCAATCAGGATCTTATAGAGACCGTGGAATCCAATCCCGACACCGTCATTTCTTTTACGACAGGCAGGAAAATAATTGTAAAAGAAAGTAGACAAGAAGTGAATAATCTAGTAAAATCGTATAGAAAGGATATTTCTGTCAATTAATACAATTTGATGGAAGCACAGGTGGATTATTGTGGATCTGGCGACCATTATAGGCTTGGCAGTCTGTCTGGCACTATGTATATTCGGAATAGTATTCGGTAACAGCTTTTCAGTCATCCTGAATTTCATGGATGCACCGTCAGCACTTATCACTTTCGGTGGTGCGTTCATGTGTATTCTGGCGTCGTACACCATTCCGGATTACATAGCAGGCTTTAAGTCTATATTATTGACATTCAAGACCAGCGCACTTGATGTGCCCGGCGTAATAAAGAAGATTATCGATCTCTCCAATGTAGCACGTAAGGAGGGCTTGTTGTCGTTAGAGGAAGCTGCCGGAGAGCTTGATGATGCTTTCCTTAAGAAAGGCATCCTTCTTATAGTGGACGGTACTGACCCTGAACTTGTGCGAGGCATCATGGAGACGGAGATGGTAAGCATAGACTCAAGACACCGTACCAAGATAGGATTCTGGGAGAATCTTGGTGCCATGGGACCTGCGTGGGGTATGATCGGTACCCTTATAGGCCTGGTTAATATGCTTCAGAACATGGATGACCCTTCATCCATTGGCCCCGCCATGGCGGTTGCCCTGCTTACTACGTTGTACGGATCGCTTCTGGCTAACTGGATATGCGCACCTGTCGGTGCCAAGCTCAAGAGCCGTAACGAAGAAGAGATGATGAGTAAGGAGATAATGATAGAGGGACTTCTGTCCATTCAGGCAGGTGAGAACCCCAGAGTAATAGAAGAGAAGCTTAAGTCGTTCTTAACTCCCGCAGAGAAGGCAGCTATGGAAGCGGCACAGGGAGGTGATGGCGATGGCTAAGAGGAAGGAAGAGGAACCGCCTAAAGGCGCGCCGGCGTGGCAATCCACGTTCGCCGACCTGATGAATCTGTTGCTCTGCTTCTTCGTGCTGCTGTTCTCGATGTCATCTATCGACGCGGCGAAATTCGAAGCAATAGCGGCTTCGTTCTCCAATACTTTCAGTATATTCTCGGCAGGCGGTTCGTCTTTCGATGACGGATTGCTCATAAGCAACGGTGTGAGCCAGCTTAACAACCTTGATATGTACATAAGCAATACCGGAGCGGCAGCCGAGCAGACAGCGAAGCAGAATGATCTTAATAAGGATGAAGCGGACAGCAGTGCAGAGGAACTTAAGGAGGCGCTTGAGCAGGAACAGTTAGCCGCCAGTGAGGAGCTTGCCGAAAAGGTGAGCGAGGCGCTTGTAGAGAGTGGGATCGATAAGGATATCGATATAGAATTCACATCGCAGTACGTCCAGCTCACATTGAAGGGATCGGTGCTCTTCGATTCCGGTTCGTCAGAGCTTAGAAGCGAAGCGATGCCTATGATACAGAAGATCGCTGTGATACTTGAGAGATATGCTTCAAGTACCATTGAGATCGAAGGACATACGGATAATGTTCCGATACATACGAGCAAGTACGAAAGCAATGATGTATTAAGTTCCTACAGAGCGTTGTCGATGTTTGATTATCTGGTTCAGAATACAAGCCTTGATCCTGCGAAGATCAAGCATTCGGGAAGAGGCGAGTATATTCCGGTGGCTGATAACTCAACTCCGGAGGGCAGAGCCAAGAACAGACGTATAGAGATTAAGATATATAACAGTTTAAGCTCTGAGAGCTGATGTGGTCTACTGTATGGGAGATGCGAGATAAGTTATGAAGAAGAATATGATATCAATTCTGGTACTGGCTTTGCTTATAGTCAATACCGTATTAACGGCGATACTGATGTTCTCGGTCATGGGCACCATGAAGAAGACGGCGAGGCTTATAGATGGTATATCAAGCGCCCTGTCGCTTGAAGTGGCAGATGCACAGGCTCCGGGAGAGGGACCGGCCGAAGAGATCACCATGGAGGACATAGAAGTCATTCAGATTCCCGATCAGATGACAATCTCCCTTGCTAAAGGCGCCGATGGCGAGACCCATTACTGCCTTGTGTCCGTATCGCTTTCGCTCAATAAGAAGGACCCGGATTATGAAAAGTATAAACCAATGGTAGAGACCAATATGGATCTTATAAAGAGTGAGATATTCTCCGTGATTCAGTCTCACCCCATTGAAGAAGCCGAGAGCAATCCCGATATGTTGAGACAGGAGATACTCGACAGGATACAGCAGATGTATGGATCGAAATTCATATATAATGTGGTATTCAGGGATATAATGTTCTCATAAGCCGATCGTGAAAATACCTGCGTAAAGGAGGTGAGCCTGCTTGGGTGAGGTATTATCTCAAAATGAGATAGACAGTTTGCTGGCAGCACTTAGTACCGGTGAGCTGGACGCCGAAGAGATGTCCAAGAAGGACGAAAAGCAGGTTCGCAATTATGACTTTGCCAGACCTGCGAAATTCTCCAAGGAACACTTAAGGACGTTGGAGATCATATATGAGCATTACGGCAGACTGTTATCCACCAACCTACCGCTTTATCTTAGAAAAAGTGTGCAGATTTCGGTCGCCAGTTCCGAGACGGTAGTATTCTCGGAATTCTCGAATGCCCTTAGCAACCCGGTCATTCTGGGAATAGTGAATTTCAGCCCGTTGCAGGGACAGATAATTCTGGAGCTTGCGCCGAATCTGGGATTTGCCATGATCGACAGAATGCTTGGCGGACAAGGTGTTCCGATTGACAAAGAGAGGGACTTCTCGGATATAGAGCTTGTTATACTGAATAAGATCATGACGATCTGTATGCAGCTTATGAGAGACCCATGGAAGAACGTGGTGGACATCGAGCCGTTCTTAGAGCGAATAGAGACCAATCCACAGTTCGCCCAGATCATAGCTCCCAACGATATGATCGCCATAGTCACGCTCAATCTTAAGATCGGTGATGTGGAAGGATTCATGAATATCTGTCTTCCCTTCAGTACCGTGGAAGATATCATGGACAAGCTGAATACGAAGTTCTGGTATTCAACGATGAAGGAGTCCAATGATGAGGATTATTCACAATATGTCGAGTCGATGATAAGGCGTGTGGACGCGCCGGTTAAGGCGGTACTCGGCAAGAGTATGATAACCGTCAATGACTTCGTCAATCTTCAGTACGGCGATATAATCCGGTTGGGAACAAGAACGGAAGATGAACTTGAGATATACGTGGGGAATATAAAGAAATTTATGGCCATGCCCGGCAAGAGTGATGATAAATACGCCGTAAGGATAACATCGGTCATAAGAGAGGAGGAATAGAAGCATGGATGGTGGAATTTTATCTCAGGACGAGATAAATGCACTGCTTGGCGGAATGGCAGCAGATGCACCTGCGGATGCCGCACCGGAAGCGGCAGCGGAGCCTTCGGCACCTGCCGAGGCAGCGGGATCACCTGCACCGGCATCAAGCGGATTCACACTTACCGACATTGAGAAAGATGCCATTGGCGAAGTAGCCAATATTAGCATGGGAACATCAGCCACGACTCTATTTTCCCTTGTTAATCAGAAGGTTAATATCACGACTCCCGTAGTAAGCATAAGTAACTGGGAGAAGCTTACGAAAGATAAGGAACGTCCGTGTGTATTCATACAGATCAAGTACACTGTGGGACTGGACGGCTCCAATATCTTAATCCTTAAGGAAGATGATGTTAAGATAATCACCGACCTTATGATGGGAGGCGACGGAACCAATACAGACGGAGAACTCGGAGAACTGCACTTAAGCGCCATATCCGAGGCCATGAACCAGATGATGGGTTCGTCTGCGACATCTCTGTCGCAGATGCTTGGCAAGATGATAGATATCTCTCCGCCGACGGCTGATCTGGTGGATGTGCAGACGGAGAAGCTTGAAGGAACGGATGTGGCTAATTTCTTAGCCGGAGACTTCGTTGAGATATCCTTCAGGATGCAGATAGGCGATTTGGTGGACTCTACGATATTGCAGTTGTATCCGATAGAGTTCGCTAAGGAGATAGTAGATACCTTCATGGGTGGCGGTCTCTTGGAGACAGCGCCGGCACCGGAACCAGAACCGGCGCCTGCACCGACTGCGGCACCCACACCCGCACCGGCACCGGAGCCTGTGGCTTATACACCTCCGCCGGCAGCGCCTACACCCGCACCGGCACCTGCCGCTGATCAGGGAGCGGGAATGCAACCGGGATACGGAATGCCGTATCCGATGCCTCCATACGGAATGCCTGCGCCGGGTATGAATTACCAGCCTGCGCAGTTTGAGAACTTCCAGAACGGACTCGGAGCTTTGGCAAGCAACGAGAACATAGACCTTATTCTGGATGTACCCTTAGAGGTAACGGTTGAGCTTGGCAGGACCAAGAAATCAATATCCGAGATTTTGGACTTCTCTCCGGGAACCATCATAGAGCTTGACAGGATAGCCGGAGAACCTATAGATGTACTGGTGAACGGCAAGTTCGTGGCCAAGGGAGAAGTTGTAGTAATTGAAGAAAGTTTTGGTATTCGAGTAACGGAAATCACAAAATAAGAGTTAGGAGCGAAGAATTATGGCAAAGAACGTTTTAATCTGTGACGATGCAGCATTCATGAGAATGATGATCAAGGACATCCTTACCAAGAACGGCTACAATGTTGTAGGTGAGGCCGAGAATGGTGCAAAGGGAGTTGAGAAGTACGGTGAGCTTAAGCCCGATCTTGTGCTTATGGACATCACAATGCCTGAGATGGACGGACTTCAGGCACTTAAGGCGATCAAGAGCAGCGATGCGGATGCCAAGGTCATCATGTGTTCGGCTATGGGTCAGCAGGCTATGGTTATTGAGTCTATACAGAACGGAGCCAAGGACTTTATAGTTAAGCCTTTCCAGGCAGACAGAGTTATAGAGGCGGTTAAGAAGGTTATAGGCTAAAGGCAATGAATTCCTTTGCTCAGTTTATGACGGTGCTGCTCATCTTTGTGATTGTGCTTGCGATCACGTATTTTGTGACCCGATTTATAGGGGTGTATCAGAAGACACAGGGCAGGACCGGTAATATTGAATTGATAGAGAGTGCGCGTATCTCGCCTTCCGTATACGTTCAGATAGTTCGTGTCGGGAGTAAATATGTTGCGCTTTCTGTGGGGAAGGACAACTCATCCTTCCTGTGTGAACTGTCTGAGGATGAGATCAGGACCGGGACCGGAACTTCGGCTTCATTAAGCGGCGGAAGCTTTGACAGTATTCTTAATAAGCTGAAGGGCAGGATAAACGGAGAGGATTCCGTAAGCGGATTGGAAGACCGTCAGGATGAGAAGTAGTTTTTGCGTAACACACAAGAGAATATCGCGTACACTATGCCTACTGTTAATGGTGGGCATATTGTGTATAATACCATGTGGTAAGGCGTCAGCCACCGCGGTCGAGAACGGCACGCGTGACAGCAATCTGACAGGCTCTACGGATGAGAGGACCAACATAACGGACCCCGGTGCGTCGGATGATGCGGATGACCTGAAGGAGCTTAATATAGCCAATACCGTGACGGTAACATACGATAACGGTAACGGTAATGTCAACGGAGCATTAAGGATACTCATAACGCTTACGCTTTTAAGTCTTGCTCCGATACTCATCATATGTCTGACAAGCTTTACCCGTATAATAATCGTGCTGCACTTTACCAGACAGGCCCTTAATACGCAGACCGCGCCGCCCAATCAGGTTATTGTTGGACTGGCGCTGTTTCTTACGTTTTTCATAATGTCGCCTGTCATAACGCAGGTCAGAACAGAGGCTATAGAGCCCTTTGACAGAGGACAGATAACGCAGCAGGAAGCATTCACCATTGCCATGGACCCCATAAGGGAGTTCATGTACGGTCAGACGCAGACCAAGGATGTGCAGATGTTCTTGGAAATATCCGGCACCGAGTGGACGGGCAATATCGATGACATCCCCAATGCCGTCCTTATACCGAGCTTTATGGTGAGCGAACTCAGGACGGCTTTCATCATAGGTTTCTTAATATATATACCATTTATTGTAATAGATATGGTAGTGGCCAGCGTCCTTATGAGTATGGGTATGATGATGCTGCCGCCCACGACTATATCAATGCCCTTTAAGATACTTCTGTTCGTGCTTGCGGACGGATGGAACCTTGTTATAGGTAATCTTGTAAGGACTTTTTACTGAGCGGGTCAGGTGAAAGGGAGGATATATGACCATTGATGACGTGACACAGATAATGAGCAGCGGATTATATACCATAGTGGTGACTGCTGCGCCCATACTTCTTGTATCACTCGCCATAGGACTGATAGTGAGTATATTTCAGACCGTGACATCGATTCAGGAACAGACGCTCACCTTCGTGCCGAAGCTTTTGGGGATATTTGCGGCATTGATACTTTTGGGACATTGGATGCTTAATAATATGGTGGAATATCTTACAAGCCTGTGGGCCGATTTTTCGCTGTATATACATTGATGATGGCTTATGATTGATTACACTGTGAGTATGTATGATGTGGAGTATATGTTATGCATACTGGTCCGTATCAGTATGTTTGTATACGTCGCGCCTTTTTTCTCACAGAGGGGAATTCCCCGTATGGTAAAGCTTGCGCTTGCGCTTTTCTTAACGGGCATGATGTATTCCCTGATCGGGCCGGATCATGAGAGACTTGAGTATGAGACGGTCTACGGCTATGCGGTCATAGTGCTTAAGGAAGCCCTGACCGGAGCGATCATCGCATATTCCACTTCCATATGCAATACCATAGTGGATTTTGCGGGAAGGATCATGGATATGGAGACGGGCTTGTCCATGAGTAACCTTATAGATCCAACCACCGGACAGTCCGGAAGTATGTCAGGTGTTCTGTATCAGTATGCAGTGATGCTTATGTTGATCATATCGGGACTTCACAGGTATCTTCTCTCGGCTTTGGCTGATACTTTCACCTTAATTCCGATAAACGGAGCGGTCTTTAATACGGATAAGATGCTGGAATCGGTGACGATGTTCTTAACGGATTATATAACGATAGGATTCAGGATATGTCTTCCGGTATTTGCGGTGATGCTCTTACTCAATGCGGTTCTTGGCATAATGGCCAAGGTTGCTCCGCAGATGAACATGTTCGCCGTGGGAATGCAGTTAAAGGTGTTGGTGGGTATATGTGTACTGTTCTTCACGGCAACGCTTATGCCAAGCGTAGCGAACTTTATATATACGGAGATGAAGACGATGCTTGTGCGGTTCGTGAGCACCATGATCTAAAGCTTGTCTTAGAGCTTCAGTTTTTTGCGGATGACGGCGAGGGCGGTGAGAAGACCGAGCCCGCCACCCAGAAAAAGCTTGAGGATGCAAGAAAAGAAGGACAGGTTGCAAAAAGCAGAGAGATAGCCAACGGAGTGGGACTTTTAGCACTTTTTCTTGTGCTTAAGTTATGGACGGGCCCCATGGGTATCAGGTTTTTGCAGTCTTTTGATTATGTATATAACAGAATACCGACAGTATGCAGGCTGCTTGGCGGAGTGTCTCCGGACAGGGAGATGTCCGTAATATTCAGGGCGGCACTTTTGCAGATGATAATAATGCTTGCACCGGTGCTTTTGGTAGGCGTGGTCATAGCCTTTTTGTGTGACTATGTGCAGGTGGGCTGGAAGCCTACGGGTAAGCCGCTTACGCCGAAGTTCAGCAAGCTTGATCCCACCAAGGGCTTTAAGAAGATATTCTCCTCGCAGTCGTTGGTCGAGCTTATTAAGTCCATAGCCAAGATTTTTTTGATAGCCTATATCACTTATTCATATATCAAGGGTAAGGATAGGCTGCTTTTCGGGCTTTTGGATATGCCGCTCATGCAGGGTATAAGGCTTATAGGTGATACGGTGATCAATCTGGGAATAAGGATATCAGCCGTATACCTGATAATTGCCGCTGCGGACTTCGCATATCAGAAGTTCAAGTTCAATAAGGACATGAAGATGACCAAGCAGGAGGTCAAGGAGGAGTACAAGAATCAGGAAGGTAATCCGGAGATAAAGGGCAAGATAAGACAGAGGATGCGTGAGGCCAGTCAGAGACGTATGATGCAGTCTGTACCCACGGCCGATGTGGTCATCACGAACCCTACCCATTATGCGGTTGCCATTAAATACGATTCGGAGGTTGCTCCGGCACCGATAGTTCTTGCCAAGGGAGCGGACTTTCTTGCACAGAGGATCAAGGAAGCGGCTAAAGAGAATGATATACACATTGTGGAGGACAAGCCGTTAGCCAGAATGCTGTATGCCAACGTAGAGGTTGGAGCGCAGGTTCCGCCGGAACTGTATCAGGCGGTAGCTGAAGTACTGGCCTTCGTATATCATGCCGAAGGGCGTGTCTGATAGGCATTAACGGAGTATAGGAGAAAGGAGGGAAAGCCGATGATTGGGATGAAGAGAGCCGATATAGGCGTAGCGCTGTATGTACTGGCTGCCTTTGTTATGTTCATCATCAGCATACCCAACTGGATACTGGATATTCTGTTAGCGATCAACATCGCCATAGCCTTTACCATACTTTTCACCTGTATGTTCAGTAAGGAAGTACTGGATATGTCATACTTCCCTACGATGCTGCTGTTCACCACAATATTCAGGATAGCGCTTAACGTATCCTCAACCAAGCTTATCCTGACTACGGGAGATCCGGGTAACGTAGTCGCTACCTTCGGAGAATATGTGGGCGGCGGCGACCTGATCATAGGATTCATAGTATTCATAATCCTTATCATCATACAGTTCATGGTCATCAATAAGGGTTCGGAGCGAGTAGCCGAGGTTACGGCAAGATTCACCCTTGATGCCATGCCCGGTAAGCAGATGGCCATAGATGCCGACCTTAATACCGGCGCCATAACCGATGAAGAGGCTAAGAGGCGAAGGGAGAAGATACAGGAGGAGAGCAGCTTCTTCGGCTCCATGGACGGTGCCGTTAAGTATGTTAAGGGAGATGCCACGGCGGGTCTTATCATAACAGCGGTCAATCTGGTCGGCGGCCTCATCATGGGTATGTTAAGGCAGGGCCTTGATTTTAATACAGCCATACAGAAGTATACGATACTTACGATAGGTGACGGCCTTGTGTCGCAGATACCGTCGTTGCTTATCTCGCTTTCGACAGGTATTCTCGTGACCAAGGGCTCGAAGGATGCGGATTTCGGTACGGTGCTTGTGGGACAGCTATTCGGTATACCCAAGGTCATGTACATGGTAGGTGCGGTCATAGCCTTTTTAGGTGTTGCTACGCCTCTTAATCCGATAATCTTCATCACGCTCGGACTTGTATTCGTAGTAGTGGGACGTATAATGGCGGGTACTTTGGAGACAGCCAAGATAGAGAGTGAGGTATCCGAGGAGGAGACGGCAGCGGAAGAGATCAGACAGCCGGAGAATGTCAATGCACTCCTGCAGGTCGATCCTATCGAGCTGGAGTTCGGCTACGGTATCATACCCTTGGCGGATGTCAATCAGGGCGGAGACCTGCTTGACCGCGTGGTAATGATCAGACGACAGATAGCGCTTGAGCTTGGAACAGTTGTGCCGATCATAAGACTCAGAGATAACATCCAGCTCAACCCCAATCAGTATATAATCAAGATAAAGGGCGTGCAGGTATCGGAGGGCGAGATACTCTTTGACCACTATATGGCCATGAATCCGGGATATGTTGAGGAGGAGATCACGGGTATACCTACCTTCGAGCCTTCCTTCCATCTGCCGGCCACATGGATAAGCGAAAGCCAAAGAGAACGCGCGGAGAGTTTGGGATATACGGTTGTAGACCCTCCGTCTATCATAGCCACACACTTGACTCAGGTAATAAGGGAGCATATATCGGAGCTTTTGTCCAGACAGGACACCCAGAACCTTATCAACAATATCAAGGAGTCGAATCCTACGCTTGTGGATGAGCTTGTACCTAAGATGCTGTCGGTGGGTGAGATACAGAAGGTGCTTCAGAATCTGCTTAAGGAGGGTATATCCATAAGGGATCTGCTGACGATATTCGAGACACTGGCGGATTATGCACCTACCACAAGAGACCCGGATATTCTCACGGAATATGTCCGTCAGGCACTTAAGAGAGCCATATCGAGTAAGTTCTTCCCAAGCAATGAGACTACAAGCGTGGTAACGCTTGATCCCAAGCTTGAACAGAAGATAATGGGAAGTGTGAAGCAGACAGAACAGGGTGCGTACCTGAATCTTGATCCGGATACAACCAAGGATATCATGAAGTCGGTGGAGAGTGAGACATCAAAGCTTGAGGAGCAGGGTAAGGCACCCATAATCATAACCTCTCCGATAGTGAGAATATACTTTAAGAGACTTACAGAGGATTACTTTAAGGACCTTATAGTGGTATCATATAATGAAGTGGAATCCAATGTTGAATTGCAGTCAGTGGGAATGATTACGGCGTAGCCGCAGTGGGATAATGCAGTATGGTCATTAAGAAATTTCAGGGAAAAACCGAAGCAGAAGCAACTGAAAACGCCAAGAAGGAATTGGGCAATGCGGTAGTTATCATGAATGTCCGCAATGTCAAGAAAAAGGGGCTTGCAGGGATATTCTCTTCACCGCTCGTAGAAGTCACGGTAGCGCTTGAAGAGGAGAATGAGAAGCAGCCGGCCAAGGCGCCTGCGATGACGGCACTTGAACAGCTTGCGGCAAGGCAGAAGGAGATCAATGAAAAAAGGGCAGCTCAGGCCATTTCATCCGTATCCGCAACGGCAGCAAGCGCGACGGTGAACAGAGAGACTACGCCTAACGCATCTGCACAGAATGATATATTCGGAGGACTGACTGGGATAGTGGACGATACGCCTGCCAAGCCGAGAGCAGATGTCATTGAGAAACTGGATTCCTTGGAGACGCTGCTTAAGAACAGGCTTGAGGGAACGGATGACAAGCAGGGCCCGGATGCCGGAGCCTTAAGTGATGATAAGGATGAGGATTCGGGTGAACAGATGCGCTTCACCAAGCTCCTGTATAATATGATGGTGGATAACGAGGTTCACGAGAAGTATGCGGGAGCCATAATCGAGGAGGCGGAGAAGACCAATAAGCCGGGAATGCCTTTTGATTATATGCTTACCAATATATATCAGAAGATGATACTTAAGTTCGGTAATCCCACCGTGATAACTCCGGCGACCAGAGGTCCCAAGGTGGTGTATTTTGTAGGACCAACAGGAGTCGGCAAGACGACCACCATTGCCAAGATCGCATCGAAGCTGTGTGTGGAGGAGAAGAAGAAGGTGGCGTTACTTACTGCCGATACATACAGGATAGCGGCGGCAGAACAGCTTCATACCTATGCCAATATTCTGGAGGTGCCCTTCAGAATAATATACAGCCCGTCAGAGGTGGAGCAGGCCATTGAGGATTATCATGATTATGATTACATTCTTGTGGATACGGCCGGACATTCACATCACAATGAAGAACAGCGGGCCAATACCTCTCTTATGGTGCATGCGGTGGATGAGGTCGCGGAGTGCGAGGTATATCTGGTGCTTAGTGCTACAACCAAATATCGCGATCTGATAAGCATAGCGGACACATATAAAGAGATGACGGATTATAAGATCATATTCACCAAGCTTGATGAGACGACAGCCCTCGGTAATCTGCTTAACCTGCGGCTGTATACGGGATCGGAGCTGTCTTATGTGACATACGGACAGAATGTCCCTGATGATATAGACAGGTTCAATCCGCAGACTACGGTCAAGTCGATATTAGGAGGCGGAGAGTGACCATGAAAGATCACGGGGAGCACACCCGGAAAGGAGGCCGGCTTGGATCAGGCAGAAACACTACGAAATATTATCAAAGCGAACAATAACCATCAGAGGCCTCTTGCCAGAGTTATAACGGTAACAAGCGGTAAAGGCGGAGTGGGCAAATCCAATACAGCCATTAATCTGGCGATACAGTTCCGCAAGATGGGACAGAGAGTGATAATTCTGGATGCTGACTTCGGACTGGCCAATATAGAGATAATGTTCGGGACGGTTCCCAAGCATAATCTCTGTGACCTGATATATCAGGGCAAGAATATCAAGGAGATAATAACATGGGGTCCCGGAGAAGTGGGATTTATCTCAGGTGGTTCGGGAATAGCCGGCTTATCCAACTTAAGCAGGGATTATCTCATATATATAATACAGAATCTGGCGGAGCTGGATGCCATAGCGGATATAATAATAGTAGATACGGGTGCCGGAATATCCGATGCGGTATTGGAATTCCTTGTGGCCAGCGGAGAGATACTCTTAGTGACCACGCCGGAACCCACATCCATTACGGATTCGTATTCGCTTCTTAAGGCGCTTAACAGACATCCAAGGTTCTCTATGGAGGAATCCAAGATCAAGGTCATAGCCAATAAGGTCTATGAGCCGGCTGACGGCAATGCTCTTTTTAATAAGCTTAATGTTGTGGTACAGAGATATCTGAAGATTCCAATAGCTTATCTGGGATATGTACCGCAGGATGACAGATTATCTCAGGCTGTTATGCAGCAGACACCGGTATCCTTGGCAAGTCCCAATGCCAGGTCTGCCAAGGCATATGAGAATATCGCAGCTATCCTTATGAACAGGGAGCTTAATACGGATGTTAAGAAAAGAGGAATGGCTGCTTTTTTCTCACATATAGTTACAGGAAAAAAATTAGATCGATAGGGGGCGTCTATGATTGAGAAATATTTAGTACCCGGACAGAAGGTGGACATGAAGGCTGTTAAAAGGAATCCCTTACAGCCTGTGAATCCTGGACAGCCGGAGAGGACGTATACGACCAAGATATATGATATACTCAGCGAGGACAGGGTCGAGATTCTTATGCCCATCGAGGCTACGAAGCTCATCCTTCTGCCTGTGGACGGGGAGTATGAGATATTCTTCTATACGGAGCTTGGACTGTATGAGTGTGTCGGAAGAGTAGTGGATCGATATAAGAGTAATAATGTATATATTGTCCTTGTGGAGCTTGAGACCAATCTGCGCAAGTATCAGAGAAGAGAATTCTACAGATACAGTTGTGTACTTGACATGGATGCAAGGAACCTTTTTGAAGAGGAGGTGGATAAGCTTGAGCAGAACGGCTCATTGCAGCTTGTTCCGGGTCTTCCTCTTAAGAGATCGGTGATAGTGGATATAAGTGGAGGCGGACTCAGATTCGTATCCGACTATAAGTATGATAAGAACAGCCTTATATTGTGCAATTATAAGCTTTTTGTCAAAGGGGAGCCCAAGGAATACAAGATCGTATGCAAGATATTGGATGTCAGGGAAGTCGAGAACAGGCCGGGCGAATATGAACACAGAGTCCAGTACATGAATCTGGATAATGATGCGAGAGAAGAGATAATCCAGTTCATATTCGAGGAAGAGAGGCGTAACAGACACAGACAAAAGGGCTTTTAAGGTACGTTTTGGAGGAAAAAATGAAAAAAATACTGGTTGTAGATGACTCTGCACTCATGAGAAGGGTGTTCGGTGATATAATCAATTCAGATGCCAGATACACAGTTGCCGATGAGGCCAAAAACGGAGTCGAGGCACTGGAGCTTCTGAAGAAAAATACATATGATGCAGTGGTGCTTGATGTCAATATGCCCCAGATGGATGGCATCGGACTGCTGCAGGCGCTTAAGAAGGAAGGTATACGACCGAAGATCCTTATGGCGAGCACCCTCACCATGGAGGGGGCTAAGGTCACGATGGATGCGCTGGATCTGGGAGCTATGGATTTCATCCATAAGCCGGAATGGTCCTTCAAGGTTAAGGACGAGGAATTCTCGAAGCATTTCATGCAACTGCTTGATGCTGTCAGCAATTCCAGCGTCAACGCCACGACTGTTCATGCGAGCAAGGCAAGAGCCAACACGAAGAAGGTCGAGGATCTCACACGTAAGAGTGCTTCCAGACTTACGGGCAATCGCATAGTCGCCATTGCTGTATCTACCGGAGGGCCGAAGGCATTGCAGAGCGTCATACCGTTCTTGCCGGAGGATCTCAACGCACCTGTTGTTATGGTTCAGCATATGCCGGTGGGATTCACCGCATCCTTGGCAGAGAGAATGGACAGCATGAGCCGCATCAAGGTGGTTGAAGCCAAGGAGGGTGATACGTTGCAGAAGGGCTGTGTGTATATCGCCAAGGGCGGAGCGCACATGAACTTGGTAAAAAGCGGCGGAGTGACCAAGGTGCATTATACCGATGAGCCGACCAGAGAAGGTGTTAAGCCTTGCGCCAATTATATGTATGAATCGCTTGCCAATTGCAGTTATGACGAAGTCGTCTGTGTGGTCATGACCGGAATGGGAGCCGACGGAACGGAAGGAATAGGACATCTGAAGGAAAAAAAGAAGATTTATTGTATCACACAGGAAAGTAGCAGTTGCGTGGTGTATGGTATGCCCAAGGCGGCCGTTAAAGCCGGATACTCCGACGAGGAGGTTCCCCTTAAAGACATCGCGCAGGAAATTATTTTACACGTGGGGGTAAAGTGAAATGGATGTAAGCCAATACCTAGAAGTCTTTATTGATGAGACAAACGAACACTTACAGAACCTGAACACTCAGATTCTGGAACTTGAGCAGACACCGGACAATATGGATACCGTGAATGAAATATTCCGTGCCGCACATTCCCTCAAGGGCATGGCAGGCACAATGGGATATAAGAGAATGCAGGATCTCACACATGCCATGGAGAATGTATTCTCGAAGGTAAGAGATGGTGAGATCAAGGTGAATTCCGCAATGATCGACACCATATTCCAGTGTCTGGATGCCATTCAGGAATATCTTGATAATATTCAGGGTGGCGGAGATGAAGGAACCAATGATAATGCAGCGATCATTAAGTCATTAAACGGATTCTTAAACGGTGAAGCGCCTGCGGATGACGACAACGAAGCCAAAGACGACGGCGAAGCGCAAGGGACACAGACACAGGAGGCAACTTCTGATTCCGGTAAGAATAAGTGGAAAGACATTAAGCTTGCGGAAGAGCAGATCGACGTGATCGATGCTGCCAGGAAGGAAGGCAAGAACGTAGTAGGACTTACGGTATATGTTCAGGAAGCATGTATCCTTAAGTCAGCCAGAGCATTCCTTGTATTCAAGGCGCTGGAGGAGCTTGGTGAAATAGTAGTATCAGTTCCTTCCACACAGGATATCGAGGATGAAAGATTCGAATACGAATTCAGTGTGATACTTATTACGGACGCTACGGTGGACGCAGCTATAGCAGCTGCCAAGGGCGTATCCGAGATAGAGGATGCAGTCGGAGGACTGCTTGAGGATGTAGAGGCTTCCGATGCTTCGCAGAGCAAGGAAGAGGATGAAGCAGAGGTTACGCTTCCTGAGGTAACAACAGGTGCGGTTGCCGCAACAGGCAAGACAAGCGATACAGCAGGCAACAGACCTGCGACCGCAGAGAAGAAGAAGCCGGTTGTCAATCGTACAGTAAGAGTAGATATAGAGAAGCTTGATGATCTTATGAATCTTGTCAGCGAGCTTATCACAGCCAAGAACTCTCTGGTATCGGCTGCAACGGCGGATAACGAGGCAGCCAATGATGTAGGCGAGCATATTGAGTATCTTGAGAATGTTACCACATCACTTCATGAATCTGTCATGAAGGTTCGAATGGTTCCTATCGAGAGCGTAGTCAATAAGTTCCCTCGCATGATCAGAGATCTGCAGAAGAAGCTTGGCAAGAAGATGGAGCTGTATATGTCGGGTGAGGAGACAGAGCTTGACAGAACAGTGGTCGATGAGATCGGTGATCCTCTTATGCACCTTCTGCGTAATTCGGCCGATCACGGTATAGAGTCCGATGTTAATCTTCGTAAGGAGAGAGGCAAGCCGGAGGAGGGTTCTATCTTCCTTGATGCTTATCAGGACGGTAATAACGTTGTGATCGAGGTAAGAGATGACGGTAACGGTATAGATGTGGAGGCTGTTAAGGCCAAGGCACTGGAGAGAGGAACCATTACGGAAGAGCAGGCTAATCAGATGTCCGATAAGGAGATCATTAACCTCTTATTCCTTCCCAGCTTCTCAACAGCCAAGGTCGTATCCGACATATCGGGAAGAGGAGTCGGTCTTGATGTAGTTAAGTCCAAGATCGAGTCACTTTCAGGTGAGGTAGATGTTAAGTCTACGCTTGGAGTGGGCAGTACATGGACAATCAGACTTCCTCTTACACTGGCTATCATCCAGAGCCTTATGGTCGTTGTGGGCAACGAAAAGTATGCGATACCCTTGGGTAATATCCAGACCATTGAGAGCATAAGACCTGATGATGTCAAGGCGGTTCAGCAGAAGGAGGTTATCAACTTAAGAGGTAATATCATACCTATCATCAGACTCAGTGAGATACTTGACTGCAAGTCAACCAAGGCAGAGGATGAGGATCTGGTAGTTGTTATCGTCAAGAAGGGCGACAAGCAGGCAGGTCTTGTTATAGACGAGCTTACAGGCCAGCAGGAGATAGTTATCAAGTCCCTTGGCAAGTATATACAGAGAAGCAAGGTAATCAGTGGTGCAACAATATTGGGTAACGGTGAAGTGGCACTTATCATCGATCCCAATGCGTTGATTTAATGATGGAGGGATGTAAGAATGGAAGAAGTCAAGGTATATTCAGAAGCTGTTCAATACATCAAGATTGAGATGGGTACTGAGATGTTCGGTATCGATATCAGCTTTGTTGATAACATAGTAAGACCCCAGCATGTAACAAGAGTCCCCAATGTTGCATCATATATCAAGGGCGTTATCAATATCCGTGGTGAGATAATCCCCATAATGAGCTTAAGGCTTAAGATGGGACTTGAGGAGATAGAAGAGACCAAGAGCACAAGATTCATCATCATCAAGATGGAGAAGTACGGCAAGATAGGACTCATTGTGGATGCCGTTAAGGAAGTAGTGGCATTGGAGGATAATCAGATCGAACGAGTTAAGGTGGATACCTCCGATGAGATCACACAGCATTTTGTATCAGGCGTAGGTAAAGTGGACGGAGTACTCGTATCACTTCTTGACCTTGATATGGTAATAATGGAGAAGTCGGCAAAGGAGGAGTAGAACATGAGTGATCTGACTCTTGAGAACATTTCTACGCAATACTTTGATGTACTTAAGGAATTAGGCAATATAGGGGCGGGCAATGCAACGACCGCCCTTGCTTCGCTGTTACAGTGTAAAGTCGATATGAAGGTTCCGCAGGTGCTCACACTGGATTTTAAGGATGTGGGAACACTGCTTGGCGGAGAAGAGCAGGTTATGGCCGGCGCGTATCTGGCGGTCGAAGGAGATATAACAGGAAGCATTTTGTTCCTTGTCAAGAAAGAGATTGCGATTCATCTTGTTAAGAAGCTGATGGGTGATATGGCTTCCGAGGATTTTGGAGAGATGGAGAGATCGGCATTTAAGGAGATATCCAATATCATCACCGGATCATACCTTAATGCTCTCGCAACACTTACCAATCTTACGATATATCCGTCGATCCCCGATCTGGCCATTGATATGGCGGGAGCTATTCTTAGCGTTCCGGCGATTGAGTTCGGTATCATGGGAGACAAGATACTGCTTATTCAGTCACAGATATCGGACGATATCGACATAGACGGCTTCTTTATCATGATACCGGATATGGAATCATATGAGAAGATTTTGTCAGCATTGGGTATAATTAGTAATTAGAGTCTGGAGCGTTGAATATATGGAAGTAAAGGTAGGAATGGCAGACTTAAATGTCTGTGCCAGCCCCGACAGCATCATCACCTTGGGTCTGGGTTCCTGCGTAGGTCTTGTACTGTATGATCCCTCAACCAAGATATGCGGAATGGTGCATGTAATGTTGCCTGACAGTACAACGATAGGCGTAGGTAATAACCCGGCTAAATTCGCAGATACGGGAGTTGAAGAGCTTCTTAAAAAGGTGGTGGCCAAGGGTGCTAAGAAGGAGAAGCTTGTAGCCAAGATGGCAGGCGGAGCACAGATGTTCTCCGTCAATAAGGATTCACCGATGCTAAGGGTCGGTGAGCGCAATGTGGCAGCAGTTAAGGCTGAGCTTAAGAAACTGGGTATCAGGCTGATAGCTGAGGACACAGGAGAGAATTACGGAAGAACGGTTATCTTTTATCCGGAGACGGGTGAATATCTGATAAGGGCGATAGGTAAGGAACCTAAGACAATATAGGGGTCTTGCCTTATTGTCGTATTGGGAAGCCGGAAAGTGATAATGAATGAGTAATAAGATGAAGCTTCTTCCCGCGATCATTACCCTGCTTGCGGGAGCCTGTACCAGTATAATCACTTACCTGGTGCACTATGAGGTTAAGAAAGCCCTGTGGATACTGCTCATCGTTCTGATCCTGTTCTACATAATCGGTATTGTCGTTCAGAAGGTTATATATAAGTTCGAACAGCAGGTTGAACAGGAGGAGATAGAGAGAGCAGAGAGAGAGGGTAAGGTCGTTGAGAAGGATATACCGAATGCGGGGGATGGAGAATCATCCGAGCAGTCCGGTAATCCTGAAGCGCCTGAGCCTGAGAATAACGGGGCGGACAATGAGATGCGTAATCCTGCAGGGGAATCTGCACAGGATTCTAAGCAGGATGAATAATGATTGTTTTGGGGTAAAGCAATGGACGATACGGCGAGAGCCAATCTGTGGAAGGACTATGCAAGACTCGGTTCTTCGGAGTTAAGAGAAAAGCTTATATTGGAATATGCACCGCTTGTCAAGGTCGTGGCCGGAAGGCTAAGTATGTATCTCGGATACAACGTGGAGTATGATGATCTTGTAGGCTATGGTATCTTCGGTCTCATTGATGCCATAGATAAGTACGACTACACGAAGCAGAACAAATTCGAGACCTATGCATCCTTACGCATCAGGGGAGAGATACTGGACCAGATACGTAAGATGGACTGGATACCGAGGACCGTCAGGCAGAAGCAGAAGCAGATAGATGCCGCAATGAAGGAATTCGAGGCCGAGCATGGCAGACAGGCTACGGATGATGAGCTCGCCATGGCTCTGGGAATATCTTCCGATGAGTACACGGACTGGCAGAGTCAGCTTAATGTGACCAATGTTATCTCGCTTAATGAATTCATGGAATCGGGGAGTGATGTTCCGAGCTCAAGAGGTGCATCTTCCCATTATATGCAGCCTGATGAAGCCTATGAGGAAGGCGAGCTTAAGGAGGTATTGATAGAAGCTCTGGATCTTTTGACGGAAAAAGAGAGAAGAGTGATCGAACTGTATTACTACGAGGAACTGACGCTTAAAGAGATCGCGCTGGTATTAGAGGTATCCGAATCAAGAGTCTCGCAGCTTCATACCAAGGCCTTGTCCCGTATGAAGGATAAGATGGGTAAGTATATGGGTATACTTACAAGCGGAATATAGTTTGCCGATGACGGCAACGGGGGGTTTTAATGGATGCCGGATTTCAGTTGATATGTGAACAGGATGGTGCCAGACTTAAGCTTTTCCCTGCAACCGATGGGGGAGCTCCCATAGATCTGGAGCAGTTGATAGATTATCTGAATTTCTCAAAGATTGAATTTATAGTGCCGGAAGTCAGCAAGGCGGTGGCTGATCTTAGGGATGAAGAGAAGGAGATCAAGCTTAACCTTAATCCTACACTTCCTGTCAGCGAGCAGCTAAAGCTTGAGCTTGTCGAGGAGAATATGAAGTGTATCGGAAGGTTCTTCCCGCCCTCTGCCAAAGGCAGTCTTAATGAAGAGGACGACATTAAGGCAAGCCTTAAGAATCTTGGCGTTGTATTTGGTATCAAAGAAGATACAATTAAAGATTTTATTGCTCACAGGAAATACTTTACGGATATAATCCTTGCGGAAGGCAAAGAACCGATTCAGGGGCAGGACGCAGAGATAGAGTATTTCTTCAATACAGATCTGAAGGCCAGACCGACTCTTAAGGAAGACGGTTCAGTGGATTTCTTCAATCTTAATATCATCAATCATGTATCGGACGGCGAATTACTGGCAAGACTTCACAGAGAGGTACAGGGCAAGTACGGGTTCTCTGTGACCGGAGAGAAGACCAAGCCCAGGGATGTACGCAAGAGAGTACTCAGATTCGGGCGCAATATCCGACTTTCGGAAGATAAGAATGAGATTTTTTCTACCTGTGACGGACATGTAAGTCTGGTTGACGGAAGAGTGTTCGTAAGTAATGTTATGCAGGTGGAGAATGTTGATACCGCTACAGGCAATATCGAATACGAAGGTAATGTACAGGTCAACGGCAATGTAGCCACCAATTTCTCCATCAAGGCCAAGGGCAATGTTGAGGTAAGAGGAGTCGTTGAGGGCGCAGAGATACAGGCCGGCGGCAATATAACGATAGCAAGGGGAATGAACGGTATGAGCCGTGGTGTGCTCAAGGCTGGCGGCAATGTGATAGCCCAGTTCATAGAGAATTCCACCGTAGAAGCATCGGGATATGTGGAAGCAGGCTCTATCATGCACAGTCAGATTTTGGCAGGAACAGAGGTCCATGTCGGAGGCAAGAGAGGGTTCATATCCGGAGGAAAGGTGGCGGCAACTACGCTTGTAGAGGCCAAGATACTCGGCTCGGATATGGGAACCGATACGGTGGTCGAGATAGGTATAAGTCCTACGATCAAGAGACGACATAAGGAACTCGAAGAGCAGATAGACAATAATAACAAGACGATCGGAAGAGCGATTCCGATCTTGGAAGCAGCCAAGGAGAAGCTTGCGGCAGGAGTGGTCATGTCACCGGAGCAGATTGAGAATATCAAGGGGCTGGCAGGGATCGTAAGAGAGAAGAAGAAAGAACAGCATTCCTACTATGAGGAGCTTGAAGAGATAAAGGCATTGCTTGCCGATGAGAAGAAATCTCAGGTTGTAGTTAAAGACACGGTATATCCGGGGGTTAAGATTGCCATAAGTGATGTATCAAAGATCATCAAGGAACCGGTCAAGTATTGCAGATTCGTGAAGGAACGCGGTGATGTGAAGATCGTCGGTATGAATTAAGAAAACGGAGGAGCGCCATGGCTTTAGGTATAGTGGAGATCAACAGTGCCATGACCGGCATCAATGATCTGAACAATTACAGGCATAATCAGGAGGTTAAGGTCAATGTGGATCAGACCAACTTCCAGAACCAGTTCGACCAGCAGATAGAGGCCAAAAGGATAGATGTCAATGAGAGCGAGGATGCCAATAACAGGCAGAAGCAATTCGACTCCAGAGACAAGGGCAGCAACGAATACTCAGGCGACGGCGGACGTAACCGCAAGAAAAAGGAAGAGAAGAATCCGGACGGAAAGGTTGTTCCGAAATATACGGGATTTGATCTTAAGATATAGGCAGAAGGAGTTAGTTATGATGTGGGAGATTATCATACTGGTCATCGGAGCACTGCTTGCTACGATCAGTTTTTTTGTGCCGGATAAGGGCGGTAACGGACTTAGCGAAGAGATTCGCATAGATGATGAGACTATAAAGAGTATTGTGGACGAGGAGGTCCGTAAGGCCAAGGAGAGCATTGACGAGGCTTCGAAGCTATCCATAAGCGATAGCAAGGATAAGCTTGAGCGTTATATGGACAGACTGACCAATGAGAAGATGATGGCGGTAGGCGAGTATTCGGATACAGTCATCAAGCAGATCAAGAAGGATCACGAGGAGGCGGTATTCCTCTATGATATGATCGACAATAAACACAGTCAGGTGAAAAATACGGCAGCAGAGCTTGGTCAGCTTCAGAAGGATGTTAAGAGACTGTCCGAACAGATACCCGCATCCGGAACAGCGGCTGTTACGCCGGAGCCTGTGGCTGTGACAACGCAAAATAAGGTTAAGGAGACCGTTATCCATGAAAGCGAGCCTGCAAGCGAGAGTAACGAGCTTGTGGAGATTCCCGCTGAGGTCCTTAAGGATGTAAAGGATGATTTCGAGGCACTTACACCGGAGGTTGTAGATACTAAGAGTATCGAGAGTACAGCCGATGAGTCTATGGTTAAGAAGGAGACTTCGCACAGGAGAGCCAAGGAGCATAAGGAAGAAGCTGGCGTTACGGGGCCTATGGGGAATGAGAGCGTAGAGCTTATGTTCGATTCAGACAGTAACAGTATCAATAATAACGACAGAATACTGGCATTGCATAAAGAAGGAAAATCCAATATGGCCATTGCCAAGGAGCTTGGACTCGGAGTGGGTGAGGTGAAGTTAGTATTGGATCTTTTCAACAACTTATGATGACGGGGCGTAAGACAGATGAGACTTAAAAGCTACCTTAGAGGTATAGGAATAGGATTGATGGTTGCTGCGGGGGTATGTATCTGCGCAGGACTCGGCAACAATACAAAAGCAGAGGCGACCATGACCGACGAGCAGGTCATCGCCAGAGCAAAAGAACTGGGTATGACAGAGGCTTCCGTTCTGACAGATCTTGAGGCTAAGACAACAGGAGCGGTGATAGAGATACTGCCTGATGATAATACGGCAGAGGTAACGGTCATAGAGGATGGAAGTGACGCGGAAGCACCTAAGGATGTAGAGGCAGGTTCTGCAGAGCCTACAGAGGAAGCGACACCCGAAGCGACACCCGAAGCGACACCGGAGCCCACGCCCGAACCCACACCGGAGCCTACGCCCGAACCTACACCGGAGCCTACGCCAGAACCCACTAAAGAGGCCGTATCATCCGCAAATACCGATATGATCACCATAACGGTTGAGAAGGGTATGGGGTCAGATTCGGTAGCACGTAAGCTTAAGGAAGCGGGACTTGTAAGCGATGCTCACGAATATGACGTATGGCTGATGCAACACGGATATGACAGGATCATAGCTGCCGGAACTCATGAGATCCCCAAGGGAGCCGGCAATGAAGAGATAGCAAAGATAATCTGTAACAGGTAAGTTACAACGAACGTGCGCTACATTAAGGAGGATCTTTATGTTTGACAGAATATTCGCTGATTATCTACTTAAGAAGAATATACTCAGTCAGGCTGATCTTAATAAGATATATACCGGACAGGAAAAAAGATATGTAAGACTTGGTGTGATCGCCATATCCGAGAAGTTTATGACAATAGAGCAGGTTGAGGAGGTCAATGAGCTTCAGGCTATATATGATAAGAGATTTGGCGATATTGCGATTTCCGAGGGATATCTTAATGAGGAACAGGTGAGCAGGCTTTTGGTGCTTCAGGGCAACGCTTTCCTTGCATTTATGCAGGCAGTGATAGACCTTGATCTTATGTCTGCCGAGGAATTCGATAACGCTCTTATCAGTTATCAGAAGGATAACAACCTCACACCCATGAATATGGAGGAGCTTAAAAGCTGCAGTATAGACCGTATCATGCCGATCTTTTTATATGACAGACCGGAGCTTGTACAGAAGTTATGCGGAGTGATGATACGTACTATTGTAAGACTTCTTGATAATCATGTATATGTAAGGAAGCCTAAGATAGTTAAGTCATATGATTACAGTGCGCTTTCGCTTCAGGAGCTGACGGGGGATCACAGGATAGCCACAGCACTTACGGGCGATCTGGATGATGGCATGATGAAGGCAGCCATTGCATTCGCCGGAGCTGATAACGTGGTATGTGCGGAGGATTGTCTTGATGCACTGTGTGAGCTTATTAACTGTGTGAACGGACTTTTGGCAACCGAGATGAGCAACAGGGATGTGGATATGGATATGTTAGCACCGGTTGCAAAGGAAGAATCGGGAACTATGCGAAGTGATTCGATCCTTGTGATGCCGGTTGTGATCTGTGAAAGAGAGCTTAATCTTCTGGTTGTTTTGGACAGGGACTACACACTGTAGAGCTTATGGGGAAAGAGGACTGATTATGGCAAAGATTTTTATAGTAGATGATTCGAGAATAATACGTAAGGTACTGACTGCGGCACTCACGGGAGCGGGACATGAGATAATAGGTGAGGCATCTAACGGCGAGGAAGCACTTACGGCTTTGGAAAGCATAACTCCTGATCTTGTAACGCTTGATATAACAATGCCTGTGATGGATGGGCTTGAGACACTTGCCAATATAAGGATCAAGTATCCGGATCTTAAGGTTATCATGATAAGTGCTGCCGGACAGAAGAATAAGGTTATGCAGGCACTTAAGCTCGGAGCACTTGATTTCATAAGAAAACCCGTAGAAAAAGACGAAATGCTTGACGTGATAAATAAGCACGTAGTATAATACACAAGTTGACTAGAAAACACGCATGTGATAAAGCCTCTCGGTGTCCGTGGGATGTATACGGAATAGGGGTGTGAGGTTTGAGACAAAGCCTGATTTTTCATTTGCGGAAGCTTAACCGAACGGAGGTAAGAAAATGAGCGTTATTTCAATGAAACAGTTACTTGAGGCAGGTGTGCACTTCGGACACCAGACCAGAAGATGGAATCCTAAGATGGCTCCTTATATCTTCACGGAGCGTAACGGAATCCATATCATCGATCTTCAGCAGACCGTAGGTCTTGTGGACGAGGCATACAAGGCAGTATTCGATATTGCCAATGCCGGCGGCACGATCCTCTTCGTAGGTACCAAGAAGCAGGCTCAGGATGCAGTTAAGTCCGAGGCAGAGCGTTGCGGTATGTACTATGTCAATGAGAGATGGTTAGGCGGTATGCTTACCAACTTCAAGACGATCCAGACACGTATCGACAGACTTAAGGCAATAGAGCGTATGAGCGAGGACGGTACCTTTGATGTACTGCCCAAGAAGGAAGTCATCGGTATCAAGAAGGAATGGGAGAAGCTTGAGAAGAATATCGGCGGTATCAAGGATATGACAAGGATTCCCGATGCGATCTTCGTAGTAGATCCCAAGAAGGAAGCGATCTGTGTTAAGGAAGCCAAGTCACTTGGTGTTACCATCATAGGTATCGGTGATACGAACTGTGATCCGGATGATCTTGATTACATCATTCCCGGCAATGATGATGCCATAAGAGCAGTGAAGCTTATCGTGGGCAAGATGGCTGATGCAGTCATAGAGGCTAATCAGGGAGAGTCTGTATATGTAGAACAGGCAACCGAGACAGAGGCTTCGGATATAGAAGAAGTAGCAGAGAATACAGAGGAATAATAGGGATAAGGAGATAAAAGATGGCAGATATAACAGCCTCAATGGTAAAGGAACTGCGTGAAGTATCAGGCGCAGGTATGATGGATTGCAAGAAGGCACTTACAGAGTGCGGCGGCAATATGGAGGAAGCTATTGAGTTCCTCCGCAAGAGCGGTGCAATGAAGGCCGAGAAGAAGGCCAGCCGTATCGCTGCCGAGGGTATATGCCGTACAGCTATAGACGGAGGCAAGGCAGCAGTAGTAGAGGTTAATTCGGAGACAGACTTCGTGGCTAAGAACGAGGTGTTCCAGACCTTCGTAGAGACAGTAGCCAGGCAGGCACTTAAGTCAGAGGCATCTGACATAGAGGCTCTCTTAGCAGAGAAGTGGATCGATGATGAGTCTAAGACCGTTAAGGAGGCTTTGGTAGAGAAGGTCGCTACCATAGGCGAGAATCTTAACATAAGAAGATTTGAGAAGGTAGAAGCACCTGTTGTAGTGGATTATATCCATGGCGGCGGTCGTATCGGTGTTATACTCGGTGCAGAGGGCGCTGATTCGGATGCGGCTAAGGAAGCTCTTAAGAATATCGCTATGCAGATAGCTGCCATGAATCCCCAGTACATAAGCAGGGATGATATATCAGCTGATGAGATGGATAAGCTTAGAGAGATCACGATTGACAGCGCACTTAATGACGCTCCTTCACTTCCCAAGCCTATCTTACAGAAGCTTATAGACAGAGCAGTATGCGACAAGCTCTGGGGACAGCCGGATATCGAGGCATATGAGAAGGAGAAGAACAACAAGTTCTTATTCAACTTCTTATCAGAGGATGCCAAGGGCAAGCTTGCTGCACTTGCTATGGAGGGCAGAGGAGCATATATCGCAGACAAGATATTCTCAGGTCTTGTAGACGGTCGTATATCTAAGCAGCTTAAGGAGATATGTCTTCTTGATCAGGCATATGTCAAGGCAGAGGACGGCAAGCAGACTGTTGCCGCTTACCTTAAGAGCGTATCCCCTGATCTTAAGATCACGAAGTTCGTTCGCTTCGAGACAGGTGAGGGTCTTGAGAAGAAGAACGAGGACTTCGCTGCAGAGGTTGCCGCTCAGCTTGGTTAAGCCGACGGGCACATAATCATGTATTCTAATAGGGTGCTTCGGATGCTATATTGAAGCGAATACTTTTGCCGGACGCACTTAGCGAATGTATTATTTTCATAGTCCGTTTCGAGGACTGTCTGAGCTGCAAAGCAGCGAGTTTTGCAGAAACGGGCTTGTATATGAGGATAGTACATGAGTTTAGTGTGATCAGAGCAGTATTCGATCCAATATAGCATACCGAAGCACTTGTTATATTAAGGAAAGGAGTATATATGTACGGAATAATCGCTAACGGATTACTCATACCGTTCCTTGGAACATCTCTTGGAGCGGCATGTGTATTCCTTATGAAGAAGGAACTGAACGCAGGGGTACAGAGGGCACTTACCGGATTCGCGGCCGGAGTCATGGTGGCGGCTTCCATATGGAGCCTTATTCTGCCTGCGATGGAACAGTCCGAGCATCTTGGAAAGCTGTCCTTTGTGCCGGCTGTTACGGGCTTTTGTCTGGGAATGCTGTTCCTGCTTATCCTTGACATGGTCACACCCCATATGCATATGAACAATACCGTGGAGGGACCTAAGAGTAATCTGCAGAAGACTACGATGATGGTGCTTGCGGTTACACTTCATAATATCCCCGAGGGTATGGCGGTAGGTGTAGTATATGCAGGCTGGGCTTCGGGGAATGCCAAGATCACCGGTGCAGGAGCACTTGCACTTGCACTTGGTATAGCCATACAGAATTTCCCTGAAGGAGCCATCATATCCATGCCGTTAAAAGCCGAGGGAATGAGTAAGGCTAAAGCCTGTCTTATGGGGATACTTTCCGGTATAGTGGAGCCTATAGCGGGTCTTGTGACGCTTATGCTTACAGGGCTTGTGGTTCCGATACTTCCGTATCTTTTGGGCTTTGCGGCAGGTGCCATGATATATGTGGTGATAGAGGAGCTTATCCCTGAGATGAGTGAAGGTGAGCATTCCAATGTGGGCACCATACTTTTTATGATCGGATTCTGTGTTATGCTTGCCCTTGATTCGGCTCTCGGATAGCAGCTTATCAGTCCCGTAAATAATAAACACTTATCAGTCCCGTAAATAATAAAAATCCCTTGACAGGTTACCTCGGACTAACTATAATATTCACGGTGGTTAGCTAAAGGTAACGACACTGATTATGAGGAGGCATAAAAAATGATACCGCTTAGTCTGGCTGACAAGGGAGAAGACATGATAATACGCAAGGTCGGTGGCAATCCTGAGATACGCAAGCATCTGGAGACTCTGGGTTTTGTGGTGGGCGGCTCTGTTCAGCTCATATCCGAGCTTGACGGTAATGTCATAGTCAATGTCAAGGAATCGCGTATAGCGATAAGCAAGGAGATGGCCACCAAGATATTCGTATAGAGAGGAGATAAGTATGAAGACATTGCGAGATGTGAAGATCGGCGACACCGCCAAGGTTGTTAAGCTTCACGGCGAGGGCGCGGTCAAGAGAAGGATTATGGACATGGGAATAACAAAGGGCGTAGATATATATGTACGCAAGGTTGCTCCGCTTGGTGATCCTGTGGAGATTACCGTGCGTAATTATGAGCTCAGTATCCGTAAGGGCGATGCTGAGATGATAGAAGTCGAGTAAATTTTGTGACAATTGGTTAGTCTGGGGTAACAACCCGGACAAGGAGGTAATTATGGATTTAAGAATAGCCCTTGCGGGTAATCCTAACAGTGGTAAGACTACGCTTTTTAATGAGCTGACAGGCTCCAATCAGTTTGTCGGTAACTGGCCGGGTGTTACGGTGGAGAAAAAAGAGGGAAAGCTGAAAAAGCATGATGATGTGACGATCATGGACCTTCCGGGTATATATTCGCTTTCTCCCTACACGCTTGAGGAAGTGGTGGCAAGAAATTATCTTGTCAATGAGCGTCCCGATGCTATATTAAATATCGTGGACGGTACCAACCTTGAGAGAAATCTCTATCTGACCACTCAGCTTACTGAGCTTGGTATTCCCGTAGTAATAGCCATCAACATGATGGATGTCGTAGAGAAAAACGGAGACAGTATCAATATAGATGAGCTTTCCAGACAGTTAGGCTGCAAGATCATTAAGATATCAGCTCTTAAGGGAGATAAGGTCTTAGATGCGGCAGAGCTTGCAATAGAGGCAGCCAAGGGAACCAAGACAATACCGCAGCATAAGTTCTCAGGCCCCGTAGAGCATGCAATAGCGCATATAGAAGAGGCTGTTGTACATAATCTTCCCGAAGAACAGCAGCGCTGGTATGCCATCAAGGTATTTGAAAGAGATGAGAAGGTACTTGAGAAGCTTAATATCTCCAAGGATACACTCGATCATGTGGAGCAGGATATCAAGGCGGCCGAGAAGGAGCTTGATGATGATGCCGAGAGTATCATAACCAATGAGAGATATGTATATATAGCAGAGATACTTAAGGGATCATATAAGAAGAAGGCGGCAGGTGAGCTTACGACTTCGGATAAGATCGATAAGATAGTAACCAACAGATGGCTCGGACTTCCGATATTCGCCGTAGTAATGTTCCTTGTATATTACATAGCAATGGTCACTGTCGGAGCATCAGCAACGGATTGGGCCAATGACGGACTCTTCGGAGACGGCTGGCATCTCTTTGGTATAGGAACATCCGCATACGAGGAGGACGCAGAGGAATACGGCGAAGCAGCCAATGTTATAGACGCATTTGTCGGACTTGACGCTGAGAACATCGACGTTGATGCGATCAAGTCTTCCGCAGCGGGTATTGCTGCCGATGCAACCGCTGATTATGAGCTTGAAGATGAGGAGACTCTGGCTACGGAGACTGTAACCTATACGGGCGAAGAGCTTGCGGAAGCTGTAGCAAGCTTTGAGAAATTCGAAGGTGAAGAGCCTGATCCTGCGAGCTATGGAGTATGGGTTCCGGGTGTTCCCGTCATCATAGAGAGCGGACTCGATGCCATAGGCTGTGCAGACTGGCTTAAGGGACTTATCCTTGATGGTATAGTAGCCGGCGTGGGTGCCGTACTTGGCTTCGTACCTCAGATGCTTGTACTTTTCTTCCTTCTGGCATTTATAGAGGCATGCGGATATATGACCCGTATCGCATTCGTGCTGGATCGTATATTCAGACGCTTCGGTTTGTCAGGTAAGTCATTCATACCCATGCTTGTAGGTACAGGCTGCGGTATACCCGGTGTCATGGCATCACGTACCATTGAGAATGAGCGTGACCGCCGTATGACCATCATGACTACGACCTTTATACCCTGTGGCGCCAAGGTTCCGTTCATAGCAATGGTAGCCGGAGCGATATTCGACGGTTCGGCATGGGTAGCAACGAGCGCCTACTTCATAGGTATCTCAGCGATCATCATATCAGGTATAATACTTAAGAAGACCAAAAGATTCTACGGAGAGCCGGCACCCTTTGTTATGGAGTTGCCCGCATATCATATGCCTACGCTTAAGAATGTGTTAAGGAGCATGTGGGAGAGAGGTTGGTCATTCATTAAGAAGGCCGGTACCATCATACTCTTATCTACCATTGTAATATGGTTCCTCTCATTCTTCGGCAATACACCGGAGGGCTTCAGGATGCTTGAAGAGGATGAGATAGATATGTCGATCCTTGCTTCTATTGGTAATCTCATTGCGTGGATATTCATTCCCTTGGGATGGGGCAACTGGCAGGCAACAGTGGCATCAATCACGGGACTTGTTGCCAAGGAGAATATCGTCGGAACGATGGGCATTCTCTATGGTGCGGCAGGCAATGTATATGATGCGCTTGGAGCGGCTTTCACATCCGCACAGGGTATGTCATTCTTAGTATTCAACCTCTTATGCGCACCCTGCTTCGCAGCTATCGGTGCTATCAAGAGAGAGATGAACTCTGCCAAGTGGACATGGTTCGCCATCGGATATCAGTGTGGATTCGCTTATCTCGCGGCGCTTGTAGTCAACCAGCTTGGTTCGCTTTTTGCGGGTGAAGGCAACGTATTCGGTGTAATAGTAGCGATTGCGATCATAGTATTCGCCTTATATATGCTTTTCCGTCCTTCCAAGGAGCAGGCCGATACGGTTACAAGCTACAATGCATAAGGAAAATGTGTTATCATCAGATTAAAGGATGTGCTGACTGATGCACTATAAAGGAGGATGAGTTAATGACGTGGATAATAAGCAATATTGGCAGTATAATCACGGGACTTGTGATACTTGTTATAGTATTCTTCTGCGTTAAGAGTCTTATAGCAGGCAGAAAAAAGGGCTGCTCATCCTGCGGTGGAAGCTGCAGCGCATGCGGTATGGCCGGCAAGTGTCATAACGGCAATGCTTAAGAATAAGATAGGACATATGTAATATTAAGTGAGTCGGTGATTATCGTAGTCACCGGCTCATTTTTCTGTTATACTTATAGAGACTTAGCAGTTCATTCATTTTTTTTAAGGGAACAGTATGATAAGGATTGACAGTAGTATTTACGAGCTTTTCAGGGAGCGTGACATATATCTTAAGAAGCTTAAGCAGGCTAACTATGAGGAGAATTATGAGATTTTTCGCAACAGATACGGCGGTCTCATAACAGATGCCATTAATGCCATGCCAGAAGAGGATGAAGAGGCTCTTAAGGCGGCCATGAGTGAGACGGCAGGCGATATGGCAGCGAGTATATTAAGTGAGTACGGTAAGAGGAATAAGGTCAGCCCGAACACATTGATGGACCTGAATTTCATGATGATATATTATATATTCCCGTTCCTGCTTAAGAGCGGTGAGAAGGGCGATAGCTTTGCAGCCGTGCTTAAGGATAAGTGGAATGAGACTCTGGGCTGCAATATATCCTATGCACCGTATGAAGAGATAATGGCGGGATTTAGGAAGAAGCTGTTCGGATTCTTTTAAGATTATTTAATCATGATTTGATTATCTGCAAAGAAGGGGTTACCAAGGGATTATGAAAGACGGAGTATTACAGATAGGCGTACTTATGGGTAATGTGTTCACGAAGCACCCGATGGAGGTTCTGCGTGGACTTACTGTGAGTTCATCACAGTACAATGTTAATCTCACTATACTTCCGGGAGCTCAGGGCTCCATCTATGATTACTGGAACAATGACGAAGAGAGGAATGATAATAATCTTGACTTTTCTTCATATAACTACCAGTACAATTCCCTCTATGACTATGCCAATATAGCAGGACTTGATGCCATTATCATCACATACGGAACACTTATGATGTTCTTAAGCCGCGAGGAGAAGAGCGTCTTCTTCAAGAGATTCGGCGATATCCCTCTTGTTGTATTGCAGGAGTATAACGAGCATGAGAATTACTGTTATCTTATCGCCGACAATTATAAAGGGATGTACAGTGCCGTCAGTCATCTGATAGAGGTACATGACCGGAAGAAGATAGTATTCTTAGGCGGTCCCAAGATGAATACCGATGCATCCGAGAGGATGAGAGGGTACTACGATGCCATGCGCAGCAACGGCCTGGATGTAACAGCCGATATGTTCGTATATGGTGATTATTCGTCGAATGTTGATTATCTTGTGGAGGAATTATTCGACAAGAATCCGGATGCGGATGCGATTGCGTGTGCCAATGATGAGATGGCCATATGTGCATACAGGGTATGCAAGAAGAGGGGGCTGGTCATAGGAAGAGATATATCAATAGTAGGATTCGATGATGTGGAGATAGCAGCGACACTCAATCCTCCCCTTACAACAGTCAGACAGGACGGTTTTACCATGGGAAGGATGGCTCTTGAGCTTGCCGTTCGGGGGATATCTGAGGAGGATAAGAAGCTTCATCGTATGGATGTTCCGCTTATCATAAGAGGCTCCTGCGGATGTGATTATAACGGGTCTGATGCCTCGGAAGGGTCGTTCGCTCTTATCGACGGTCTTATGCATCACAGAGAGCCCGAGTATATAAGAAGGACGGCTGAGGTCGTGGCAAGGGATTCCATGGATTACAGGTTTTCTCCTGCATCAAGGACGACAATGGAGGAATTCTTCATTGAGCTTATATACATACTCAATCAGATAGTGGATACGGTCGTGAGCGAGGCGGATGAGAGGGAGATGAGAGCCAGTTTCAGAGCAATGCTACGCACGAGACTGGATTTCTCCGTAAGGGATGATGTTAATTGGAGCGAGTTCTCCAAGTATTTCCACAGGCTGATGACCAATCTCATAGAGAATGAGAAGAATTACGATAAGATATTCATATTCAGCCGCATAATGCAGAGGACACATGAGCATATAGAAGCCATGCTTATACAGACCTCTCTTATAGAGAAGGATAATAATGAGAAGAGCTACTGGAATGCGGCTCAGGTGATTCAGAGACTTAAGGAAAGAGTCAGAGATGAGGAGGCGTTCATGCGCATAGCGCTTCAGCAGGTCATAGCTCAGGGAGCAAAGAGCGCATATCTTCTCATCAATACAAGGCCGATCCTCCATAATAAGGGTGAGGAATCCAGATGTCCGGATGAGCTGAGACTGGTTGCATCAAGTAAGGGTGAAGAGATAACTATATACGGCAAGAGCAAGAAGGACAGGGAGGCTGTCACCAAGGCGGCGGGATTCACAAGGTTTTATCCGGAGGAAAGCGGTCATATGTATATGTGCTTCCTGTTGTTCTCCGAAAATGAGCAATACGGACTGCTAGTGGCCGAGATCACGCCGGAGCAGTTATCAGGTATGCACGGAGTGAGCATGCAGCTAAGCAACGGCCTGTCCATAATGCGCCTTACGGAAAAGGAGGACGAGGCTAAGAAGGAGCTTAAGCGGACACTGCGTCAGGTTAAGGATCAGAATAAGATATTAAGTACCGTAAGCAGCTCCGATCCCATGACGGGAGTGAGCAACAGACGAGGCTTCATGGAGAAGGTGCTTGAGCTTAACCGTAAGCATGAAGGCAGGGAGGCGCAGCTATTCTTCTGCGATCTGGATCATCTTAAGCAGATCAATGATGAGTTCGGCCACAATGCAGGTGATTATGCCATCAAGACAATAGCCAATGTGACGCAGGAGATACTTGGGGACAGAGGGTGTCTCGGAAGGATCGGCGGAGACGAGTTTATAGCCATGGTGCCCTGTGATGAGGATGAGGCTAAGAATCTCACGATCAATGTCAAGGAGGCACTTAAGCGGATCAACAAGACATCCGGTAAGCCTTACTACATAGAGTGCTCAATGGGACATAAGAGCTTTATATGTACCGAGGATGTGGTAATGGATGAGGTGATAAAGCAGGCGGATGAAGTTATGTACTTAGATAAAGCAAGGAGAAGACCTTCCGTAAGGAAAGAGAATGAATAAGAAGGAGATATGCAATGTATAAGAATGATCTGATCTATTTTGGAAATGCGGGTGATAAGGAGATTAGCATAATCCCCAAGATGGCCAATCGTCACGGAATGATCGCCGGGGCAACGGGAACAGGTAAGACGACTACCGTTAAGACAGTTGCGGAATCTTTTTCCGATGCGGGAGTGCCGGTATTCATAGCGGATGTTAAGGGAGATCTCTCAGGTATCGCCGTTGCGGGCGAGACACAAGGGGCATGTACACATCCGTCCAACTTCTGGGATGTATATGGGGAAAAGGGAATGCCTCTGCGTACTACGATATCAGAGATGGGTCCCATGCTCCTTGCAAGGATTTTAGGGCTTAATCAGACCCAGTCAGACATCCTTACCATAATCTTCAAGATCGCTGACGACGGAATGTATATCGGTGAAGATGGTGAATTGGAACAAGGTGATCCTCTGTTGCTTATAGATACAAAGGATCTTAGGTCGATGATTGCTCATGTTGAGGAATATGCAAGTCTTTTTTCACCGTTATATGGTAATTTAGCTAAGGCATCCCTAAATACAATTATGCGTTCAATTATTTCTTTGGAAAGTGAGGGAGGAACTCTTTTTTTTGGAGAGCCTGCGGTAGATATAAGAAATGATTGGTTTAATGTGGATAATGCAACTGGGAAAGGTGTTATACAAGTATTAGATTGTCAGAAATTGATTCATAATCCTACTATGTATTCGACTCTGTTGTTATGGATGTTATCTGAAATATATGAAACGCTTCCGGAAGTCGGTGATTTGCCGAAGCCTAAGATGGTATTTTTCTTTGATGAAGCACATTTATTATTCAATAATGCAAGTAGAGCGTTACTTGATAAGATAGAGCAGGTGGTAAAACTGATACGTTCAAAAGGAGTTAGTGTGTTCTTTATTACACAGAGCCCTAATGAAATTCCTGATGTGGTACTCGCTCAACTAAGCAATAAGATTCAGCACGCACTTCATGCATATACACCTGCAGAACAAAAAAATGTTAAGGTTGCAGCTGAGTCATTTAGAGAAAATCCAAAGTTTAAAACATATGATGTATTACAGGAGTTGCAAATAGGTGAGGCAATTGTGTCAGTTCTTGATGAAAATGGAATTCCAACGATTGCCGAAAGAACAAAGGTTATGCTTCCCTTGAGTTCAATGAAGCCTATTGATGATTATACAAGAGAAACGATGATTAAGTCCAATACTCTTTATACTAAGTATTATGAAACTGAGGATAGAGATTCTGCTTATGAGTTTATGTGTCGTCAAGGTATTAAGATTGTAGAATGGAAGGAAAAGAAAAAGGCTGACGAATTAGCGAAAAAAGAGGCAGAAAAGGCAGAGGCCGAAGCCGCAAAGGCAGCAGAGAAGGCAAAGGCACAGGCTGAGCGAGACGAGGCTAAGGCAAAGGCAGCGGCCGAGAAGGCAGCACAGAAGGCAGCAGAGGCGGAAGCCAAGGCTAAGGCAAGAGAAGAGGCAGCCAAGGTCAATGCAAGGAAGCGTGCGGTCAAGAGCGTGGGCAACTCCGTAGTCGGAACCGTAGGCCGTGAGGTAGGAAAGACAGTGGGCAATACTGTCGGCGGCAAGTTCGGCAAGACCTTAGGAGGTAACCTTGGAGCAGCCCTGGGCAGAGGCATATTCGGCACATTCCTTAAGTAGAAGAGAGATTATCAGTTATGTTGAACATATATTTCGGTGACATGCCAGATGCAATATATAATACGGATGTTTATTTTCAAAATGTATATGAGGATGAATGGATAACTGACGATTTTGCCAGAGAAGTCATTAAAAAAATAGATAAATCCGAGGTTTTAGACAGTAATGCCATTAAAAGTCCGGTTTTGGGTATTATATCACCTGAGAGACTTGCAGGTGGGACTAAGACGCTGTTGCTTATAAAGAATGTTCCGGATAAAATATTCAATGCTTCAACATGCGGAGATAATTGTGCCAAATTTATATTAAAGCTTGCAAAGGACAAGGATATAACCATCAACTTACGACATATGATGCACTTTGGAAACAGTGCTTTCAAGGTTAGGGTTCTTAACGATGATAGGATTGTTACCGGAATGAAGGAGCTTGTACCTGAGGCATATAAATATGTGTGATTGTTAAGGATTATACGTGTTTGATTTGTTTTTTAGGGGATTGGAGTATAATTGAAAGGGTCATATACGGTAAAGATACGGAACAAAAGAGTTACTTATTCTATAGAGTTAGAGCGTAATATAACTGTAATCTGTGGAGACAGTGCAACAGGAAAGACGACCCTTATTAATTCTATTGCCTTTTTTGAAGAGCTTGGTGATAAAAGCGGAGTAACAATAGACAGTTCCAAGGAATGCCATGTTCTTAAAGGTAAAAATTGGTATAGCGATCTTATAAGGTATAGTGATTCCTTTATCTTTGTAGATGAAGGCAACGATTTTCTTTTCACCAAAGAGTTTGCGTCAGCTATAAGTAAGACGGATAATTACTATGTCTTTATAACAAGAGAGAACCTATATCAGCTTCCGTACAGTGTAAAATCGATACTTGAGTTAAAGAAGACTACAAGTAGATTTAAGCATACTTATAATCGGACATATCCATTGTATGACCACTTAGAAGAGATAGATGATATAAGTGCCGGTATCTCTGCTTATCTTGTGGAAGATTCCAATTCCGGATATGACTTATTCTCTCTTATTGCGGATAGAAGAGGAATTAAGTGTATATCCGCACATGGTAAGAACAGAATTCTGTCTAAACTTGAAAACTTTAGTAATACAAAAGTTGCAGTGGTTGTGGATGGGGCAGCATTTGGCGCCAATATGGCCGGTGTTTATGATTATACGATGACACATACAACGGATACTTTGCTTTACCTTCCTGAATCAACAGAGTGGCTTATTCTCTCATCGGGGATAATAAAGGACAAAGAAATCGAAAGAATCTTAAATTCGCCGGCTGATTATATAGAATCTGAAAAGTATATGAGTTGGGAGCAGTATTTCACACATCTCTTAAAAGCCAAAACGCGAGGAACGATTGCTGAATACAGTAAAAAGCATCTTAACGAGTATTATACCAACGATAAGAATATAGAACAGATAATAAAGGCAATAAGAGGTAGTTGATCAATTCCAATAATCCTCTAATGAACCATTGTTCTTGTATTTTTGTTTTTTGATGTGTTTTAATACCTTTTCTAACTCTGTTTCAGACACATATGCAGCCTGTGCGTGAATTCCTGAGGATTGTCCAGAATCAGAGAAAATCATATCGCCATTTCCGAGCAAACGTTCTGCACCGGTTTTATCAAGAATAATGCGACTCTCACGTTTGTCGAGCACTGTAAATGACAGGCGACATGGTATATTTGCCTTTATTTGCGGAGTAACTATTTTTGAAATTGGTAACTGTGTTACCAATATAAGATGTACTCCTACGGCCCTTCCTAATCGGGCAATCCTATCTATTATTTCATGTATTTCTTTTGGTGATTCGCGAATCAAGTCAGCATATTCATCAATAACAAGCAGAATTCTTGGCAATCGTTTATTTGCTCTATTGTTGTACTCTTCAATGCTACGAACATTGTATCTTGTGAATAATTTGTTATATCTGCGTAAAATCTCATCTTCAAGCCACATAAAGGAGTCCAAGGCATCAATTGTGCGGTGTATTACAGGATTTAATAAATGCGGTATACCATCATAGGGATGTAATTCCACATGTTTGGGGTCAATAAGTGACATCCGTACATCAGCGGGAGAAGCTTTGTATAATATGCTGAGTAATAGATCATCCAAAAATATACTTTTTCCTGAGCCTGTAGTTCCTGAAATCAGTATGTGAGGAGCGTTTACCAAATCTATGATAACAGGTTTTCCTCCCATGTCTATTCCGGCTGCGATGGTCAATGGGGACATGGAGTTGATAAATGCTTTGGTTTTCATTACGTTTTTTAATCCAATAAATGATCTGTTATCATTTTTTAACGCAATGATAATTCTTGAAGAATCTTCTGAAATCTCAATTTGATGCCCTAGATGAACCTCGAGTTCTGTCTTAATAGAATAAAGAGATCTTATACTTGTTCCATCATTCAGTTCTACACTATAATGTATTGCGATGTTAGTTGCCTTTACTTCATATACTTTTAAATAAACTCTATATCCGTTGCAAACTTCCTGCAATGATTTTCCGAGTAAACGAATACGGTCCTTGTTTATGAAGATTTCGTCCTCTTTATATTCGTTTAGCAAATTTAGTGAATAATACGGACCTATTGATTGCTGCAGTATGGAAGAGATAATCCTTGATGTATTATAATTCATAGTACTCCTTTTTATTTATCAACAAACTTATTATATTTCTTCAAGGCTTATATTAAGGTCATTCGCTATTTGTTGCGAGAAAACGCTGAATAAAGCAGTTTTATCTTTGCTGAATGGAATGATTATTATACCATCAGAAATTGAATCAGATATTGTTTTGTAGGCTTTTCGAAGAAGTGGATCTGATTCGTTTGCAGGATAAGTTGCCTCTACTTTTCCATCCATTATTATTTTTATATGGGGAGACGAAGAGATTTTTTTTATTTGTATATTCTGGATTCTGTCTGCTGGAATCTGAAAACTGGCAGTGACTCCTTTGCCATAAAACTCGTAATGTCTTGACAAATTGATATAGCGACTGTCAGACACGGATATATCACAGTCGTTGCCGGCAATCTCTGGTTGCTTTGTAAGGATCTTTCTATTGGGAACGATGGCACTTTTAGTAACAGGTTTGGTTGTATCAATTATATCAATTTCGCGCTTGGGCAATGTTTCAAAAATGGGTAATTTGTGTAGGGTAGGCGCGTTTATGTTCTTTTGTTTTATAGCTTTTTTATATAGGTCAATTTTGTTTGTACTTAATATATCTGCAAGTGTCTTATGATTTTCAAGAGCTTGAAGGATATTATTTCTTACGTTATTCTCTTCACTAATCAGGATTATTCTGTTTCCCAGCGAATTTTTAGGACCAATTATCCCAATATGTTCAAGAATATCAAGTGCTCTTTTTGCCTTGTGATAGTCCCAATTGTTTTGTTGCATAACCGAAGCAATATCAGCTTTATTTTTTTCTATAATTTGACGGAGGCAATTTGCAATTGTATATCCAGGCATAGATCCGAAATCTATATCCATCAGTTCCGCTGTATCGCTTTTTGGAGATGAACCGGATGTAAATATATTGATTGCATCAGTATATAGGCTGTATTTCGAGTGGAAGGTAGATGGCGCAGATATTTTAAATGATGCATCAATTACAGCCTCGTTATATTCTTCTTTTTTTAGCCGCACAGTATCTGATTGATTTGCATAAATGAGTTCATTATTCTCAAGAAGAGCAGCATCTCCACTTGGGAGCACCATTCTGGATATATTACCAGTATCAGTCCTGAAGACTATTTTGTGTTTTATCATAGTTTTTAGCTCAGTCGGAATTATTTGAGCAGAGGGCACCGGAGTAACTATGATACAATGAATTTTTGTCTTCCGTCCGCTGGAAAGAATCTGAAGGAGTTTCTTTTTGTTAGAACTTCTGGCAGATAATGGGGAATAATCATCCAGTATAAAATACAGATTACTATTGTAAGGATCGTCCTGCCGGTTGAACGACTCTGTGTACACACAGTCGATCAATTCTTCGCCTTCAGCTTTGGATGTTGCGATATCTGCCCATAAGTATGAGCTATTCAGAAGACTTGAATATTCATATCCTGATGAATCAAAGATTGCAAATTGAAAAGAATCTATGGGATGCTTGAAGCTAATAAGATTATGAATCAGGTTTTTGACAAAGGCTGATTTACCGGCTCCGGAAGCGCCCGTTATAAGCATGTTGTCACACTCAAAAATATTTATCTTATACTCATGGTCATTCTCAACCCCCAAAGACACTTGACTATTATTCTTTTCGTCATATTCGCATAATATATCCCTGTCATAATTAAGAGTCTTCTCTTGTGCTACATCATTCATATGTTACCTCTTCACATGCTGTGATAATGTCATCTTTACTTATGGTAATGAGATTGTCATAAGATTTAAGAGAGGCAAGTCTGGTTGCCTGATTACTGACAGCCTTCTCAAAAATGTTGCGAACGCCCCTACCATTGCCAAATGTCTGTTTGTTTATACTGTTGAAGAAACTCATCAAATATTCATTGGCATCAACAGAAAGAGTATATTGATTTTTCTCACAATACATATTGAAAATCTGAAGCATTTCCTCAGGGGAGTAGTCATCAAAATGAATATATCGGCTGAAGCGTGATTTTAAACCGGGATTTGAATTGATAAATGCTTCCATCGGTGTATCATAACCTGCTACGATAACAACAATATTATCCCGATTGTCCTCCATTTCCTTCAATAATGTATCTATCGCTTCCTGTCCAAAGTCATTAACTCCTTTTCCGACGAGGGTATAGGCTTCATCTATGAATAGTATTCCACCGAGAGCCTTTGATATTACCTGCTTTGTTTTTTGAGCGGTTTGCCCTACATAGCCGGCTACAAGGTCGGAGCGAGCAGTTTCTATAACCTGTTCGGAGTTTAGTAATCCCAGTGCTTTAAATATCTTACCTAAACAACGAGCAACAGTCGTTTTGCCGGTTCCCGGATTGCCGGTAAATACAAAATGAAGTGATAAATCGGATGTAATCAATCCGGAACTCTTTCGCGCGTCACTTATCTTAATATAATCTATGAGGGACGCAATTTCCTGCTTGACAGCGGTCAGTCCTATCATCCGGTTGAGATCTTCAAGAGCATCGTTGAGGGATATGCTCTGATCATTAAATATATCTCCAAGGTCTTCGCTAATAACTGTTTGCAAATCCTGTATTGAGGCATCAGTTATATTTGCCAGGCGATTTGCCTGATTTGATATTATTCTCTCAAACAGATTGCGTACCTCGCGTCCGTTGCCAAAGCTTTCAGTATGATTATCGTTTATTATAGTAAAATAATCTTTGATAATACTCCGGGCAGAGTCAGTCAGAATATATTTGTTATCCTCGCAAAGACTATCGAATATTCCCATTAGCTCTGTGGCATTGTAATCATCAAAGTGTATGTACTTATTGAATCTTGACTTTAAACCCGGATTTGAGTTGATAAAATCAGTAATCAAGGAATCATATCCGGCGACAACTACGACTAAATCGTCCCTAAAATCTTCCATGTCCTTTAATAGAGTATCGATTGCTTCCTGTCCATAACCTTGACCGTTTTTATCTAATAAAGTATAAGCTTCATCAATAAAAAGTACTCCGCCCTTTGCGCTTTCGATAACATTATGTGTTTTTGAAGCGGTCTGCCCTACGTATCCGGCAACAAGATCATTGCTTTTAACTTCAATCAGATGGCCCTTCGAGAGGACGCCGGCATTGTACAATATTTTTGATAACAGACGAGCAACAGTTGTCTTGCCTGTTCCGGGATTTCCGGAAAAAACCAGATGATTTGACGTTGCTGTAGTAGGTAGCCCCTCTTGCTTTCGCAACTGTTGAACTTTTGCAAGATTGCGTATGCTTTCAATCTCTTTTTTGACAGATGATAAACCAATCAGATTTGATAATTCACCTAAGGGATCAGTTGAAGTAAAATCTTTGTGTTCATTTATTGTAGGTGAGTGATGGGTGGAATCCAACTCATCATCCATATTGTTTAAGACAGACGCAACTTCTGCCTTAATTGAACGGATTAATTCATCACTATCCGATAGGTAATTGTGTGTATTGACACAGTTATTGATGTCTGGAATTGTTTTTTTGTCGCATTCGGCAATGAGCAGGTTGGAATATTCTGTTACTAATTCAGCTTCTTTGAGACTAAAATTGTCGTCTATCAGTGCGGATTGTATGAAGATCAGTTTTATTCCCTCGGCAAAGGCTCTGCTGTGGGTTGTTTGGAAGAGAAGATCTTCTTCGATCAGTTCACTAAAGAATGTAGGAATCTTAATTGCACTCTGACCAGAACGGATATATTCATATACCTCGGATATTTCATCTTTGGTATAAAACGGCTTGTCTTCTTCGTTGACATATATTGCAGATAAGCATCTGCTACATATGTCAGCATCAACGTCGAATTTTGCCCACAATTGTAAAATGCATGTACGAATGAATTCATCAATACTCTTGGCTAACCCTGATGCATCGCCGGTTTGCAGATTAGACAAGAAAGCATATATAGAATTCTTATATATTGAATGAAGTGTTTCAGTGAAGTATGTTTCAGATATCATTTTGTACTGTATTTCGAAGAATCTCGCTCATTAGTTGGTTTGTGGGTTTTGTATCTATTTGCTTTGTTTTATTCTCTGTCGGGATGACTTCTGAAAGTGTATTGATTATTGATTCAGGCGCTGGGACTTGAGCGGAATAGATTGATTTGTCAGAAGTTTCCAACATGTTATCGTCTGAATACTCGTTGAGAGCGGTTGATTCGGAGCCTATTGGACTTTGGCTGTTTTGCTTTGTTGAGTCTTTGTCTTCATCATATATTTTATTAAGAAAAGTATTGCAGGCCCTTGAAATCATGCTTGTATGTTTGCTGTTTGATGCAGCAATATCCAGACAGAAGTCACTTTCGTCAGCAATATGCAGAATAGATAACTCAACGATGGGATACGCATTGTTGCTTTTGTATCTCATATCAGGAGTGCCTTTAACGGTAGTATGCTCGTAGATGTAGTCTTTGATATCAATATTTGATGGAAGATGGGTTGAATTCAAAGTTACAATATCACTATTGCAGGATATGTATATTGAATCATATGGTCTTATAAATACTCTGTGTCTGTTTATATATAGAATAAACTGTGGCAATATATAGACGGATAGTAAACCGCTGGAAATTGCAATATAGTCTTTCTCTTTGATGCGGAATCCGCTTCCTGATAAAACAGCTCCTTTTTGTTTGCTTCTTAACATAAACACAGTAGAGCCTAATACGCTTTGATTGAAACTATACTTGTTTTCTGCTTTATATATCCATTTTCCTCTGCATGACGCAAAAAGCTCCAAAGCATCAGCCAATGCATTCCAAGTTTGCCTGGAGGATTCCGATACTTTCACATCAATCTGACATATATAGACATTTATAAAAATAACCCAAAAAACAAACAGAATAATTGCTGTAATTAGCGGATATAACGAGCCGAAAACAGGAGTTAAAAATAAGAAAACAACAACTGATGACAAACCGAGAGACCTGCCAATTCGCGCATTTCTTATCACTCTTGCTGCTCTTTCGAGGTTGCTGTCATAATCTTTTTTTCCCCTAGAACAAATCAAGGAATTATTTTCCTTGACTATTTTGGATAAGTTCTTCTGTGGCTTGGTTACATAAATTGAATTGTTTATCATATTTCTATTCATGGAGTGTTGACCGCGAACCTCAGGTCTGTGTGCCATATTTATTTTCTTTCGATAGTATATTGGTCCGTTACTGGCACTTAAGAATGTACCGTGGGGGCCATGGGAAATACGAGCACCTTTAAAACCGAAGGATACACCTATACCGGATTTGGATAAGTTAATTCTAAATGGTCCTATCGAATAGCTTTTTCTGAAGTATATACTCATAAGCATCACTGATTATAGTTACTATATATATAGTAACTATAATTGAAGGATATGTCAACTTGTAACAATTTAGATAGTATATACATATAGGTAATAACAATGAAAAAAGAAGTATATACAATCAATCAATATGGTCATATTAATATTGAATTACGTCGATATATGGAAGAACGTAATATAACAAGGAACGCATTAGCAAAAGCTATCAACGCACGTTTTGAAGTAATAGATAAATGGTATAACAATGAAGTTGAAAGAATAGATGCTGATATTCTCGCAAGAATTTGTTTTGTTTTGGAATGCGCACCAGGAGATATACTGAAATACACAGAGCAATAGTTATACCTAAGTTCTGATAGAAAATAACATTACACAATTAAATACAGCACTATGCATTGCATAAAGCGGATATAGGACATATAAAAATGCACAAAAAAGTTTAGTAAATTTTAGCAAATTGCCGAAATTTCATCAAAACACTCCAAAAACCTTGCAAACACTACTTTCAGAGATTATTATCATAGATATAGAAAATTTGAAAGAACTGCCCTTAGATCATTGATCAGTCAGAGTTACGGTCTGTTTCAAGGGCAGATTTCATTATGGTGAATGTATCAGGAGAATGTGAGTATGAGAAGAAGAGCGGGAGTATTATTGGCCATATCAAGTATACCCTCGAAGTACGGAATAGGCGGATTTACCAAGGAAGCATATGATTTCGTTGACTTCCTGGAGAGAGCGGGACAAAGTCTTTGGCAGATATTACCCTTGGGTCCTACAGGTTATGGGGACTCACCATATCAGTCATTTTCCACCTTCGCAGGGAATCCGTATTATATCGATCTTCAGGAATTCATAGATAAGGGGTGGCTTACGGCGGCGGAATGTGGCAGGTACAAGGTAGCCCACCCTGAGTATGTGGATTACGAGGCTATATATAAGTCAAGATTTGCGCTGCTTCGTAAGGCATATAATAAGAGCGGTATTGAGAAAGATAAGGATTTTAAGGATTTTGTGACAGACAACGAGTACTGGCTTGACGGCTATGCACTCTATATGGCGATCAAGGACTCCAAGGACGGGATATCATGGCTTGAATGGGAGAATGATATTAAGCTAAGAAAGCCGGCGGCGCTTAAGAAATACAAGGAAAAATTAAAAGACGATTATACTTTCTATTGCTTCCAGCAGTATTTCTTCTTCAAACAGTGGTATGCACTCAAGGCTTATGCCAATGACAAAGGGATAGAGATAATCGGAGATATCCCGATATATGTTGCGCTTGACAGCGCGGATACATGGAGTAATCCGGAGCTTTTCAAGCTTGATAAGGATTGCAATCCTACTCATGTGGCAGGATGTCCGCCGGATGTATTCACGGCGGAGGGGCAGTTATGGGGCAATCCGTTATACAGATGGGATTACCATAAGAAGACCGGATATGAATGGTGGGTCAGGAGACTTGCAGCCTGCTATAAGCTTTACGATATAGTAAGAATAGATCATTTCAGAGGCTTTGATGAGTACTATTCCATAGAGTTCGGCAGGGAGAATGCTATAATAGGTGAGTGGCTGCCGGGACCGAATTATGAGCTTTTTGCAGTGCTTAAGGATAGGCTTGGCAATAAGCAGGTCATAGCGGAAGACCTGGGATTCATGACAGACACGGTTCGTAAGCTTGTGAAGAAGACCAAGTATCCCAATATGAAGATCATACAGTTTGCCTTTGATGTGGATGGTGACAGTGAGCATATGCCTCATAATTATGAGCATAATTGTGTGGTATATACGGGCACCCATGATAATGACACGCTGGTGCACTGGTATCAGACCCTTAAGCGAAGGGAGAAAGCGTATGTTAAGGGATATCTCGGCGTAAAGAGAGTTAAGGATATCCCCGATGCGGTGATAAGAGCTGCTCTTGCCTCTGTTGCCGACACAGCAGTGATACCGATGCAGGATTATCTGAATCTTGGGGGAGAGGCGAGAATGAACGTCCCATCCACACTGGGTACTAACTGGAAGTGGCGCATGAAGGCAGAGGCGCTGACACCTGAGCTTGAGAATAAGCTTAGAGAATGGGCGAAGGTTTACAGGCGTACACATATAGGATAAAGAAATCATAAAAATCGTAAAAAAACGTAAAATGCGCTCACAATCCATTGTGAGCGTGTTTTTTTTGTGCTATAATATCAAACTGACTGCGAATATACAGGTCGCAGAGTGAATATCATGATTAAGGAGTAGATCAATGAGCGTAAAAGTAGAGAAATTAGAAGGCAATATGGCGAAGCTTATAATAGAGGTAGCTGAGGCTGATTTCGAGGCCGCTGTGCAGAAGGCTTATCTTAAGCAGAGGTCCAAGATTGCGATTCCCGGATTCCGTAAGGGCAAGGCTCCCAGAGCGATGATAGAGAAGATGTACGGTAAGGAAGTATTCTTCGAGGATGCGGCTAACGAGATCATTCCGGATGCTTATGAGAAGGCATATGATGAATGCGGTGAGGATATAGTGTCTACACCCAAGGTAGATGTTGTACAGCTTGAAGCAGGCAAGCCCTTCATATTCTCTGCGGAGGTTGCCATTAAGCCTGAGGTATCGCTTGGTAAGTATAAGGGCGTGAAGGTAGATAAGATCGACACAACCGTTACGGATGAGGATGTAGATAAGGCTATAGAGGAAGAGAGAGAGCGTAACGCCAGAAGTGTTGCCGTTACGGACAGGGCGGTTCAGGATAAGGATGAGATTATTCTTGACTTTGAAGGCTTTGTTGATGGTGAGGCTTTTAACGGCGGTAAGGGAGAGAACTATCCTCTGACCATAGGTTCGGGCCAGTTCATCCCCGGATTTGAGGATCAGCTTATAGGTAAGGAGATCGGTACGGAGTGTGAGGTTAATGTGACCTTCCCGGAGGATTATCAGGCTAAGGAGCTTCAGGGCAAGGATGCGGTGTTTAAGTGTACCGTAAGAGAGATCAAGGAGAAGCAGCTTCCGGAGCTTGATGATGAATTCGCTTCAGAGGTATCCGAGTTCGATACTCTTGATGAATACAAGGCTGATGTGCGTAAGAATCTTGAAGATAAGAAGCAGGCTGATGCCAAGAGCGCCAAGGAGGATGCGGTCATCAAGGCCATCATAGAGGATTCCAAGATGGATATCCCCAAGGCAATGATAGATACCCAGAAGCGTCAGATGGTTGAGGAGTTCGCCCAGAGGATACAGTCTCAGGGCTTAAGCTTCGATCAGTATATGCAGTTTACCGGTACAACAGCCGAGGGACTTATGGAGCAGGTAGAGCCTCAGGCTATGGACCGTATCCAGTCAAGGCTTGTGCTTGAGGCCATAGCCAAGGCTGAGAAGCTCGAAGCTACGGACGAGGATTTTGATAAGGAAGTGGAGAAGCTTGCTGAGAGCTATAAGATGGAGAAGGATAAGGTCATCGAGATGCTCGGTGATGCCGGCAAGAAGCAGATATGCGAGGATCTTGCGGTATCCAAGGCAGTTGAATTTGTAACAGATAATGCGAAAGAAGGTAAGTAAAAATGAGTTTGATACCTTATGTGGTAGAACAGACAAGTCGCGGTGAGCGTTCATATGATATTTATTCCAGATTGCTACAGGACAGGATTGTATTCTTAGGAGAGGATGTAAGAGAGGATAATGCGGCAACCATAGTTGCGCAGTTGCTTTTCCTTGAGGCAGAAGACCCTGAGAAGGATATCAATCTGTATATCAACAGTCCGGGTGGTTCTGTTACAGCGGGAATGGCTATATATGACACCATGCAGTATATCAAGTGTGATGTGTCCACTATATGCATAGGAATGGCAGCCAGCATGGGAGCATTTCTTCTTGCGGGTGGTGCCAAGGGCAAGAGATTCGCGCTTCCCAATGCCGAGATCATGATACACCAGCCAAGCGGCGGTGCACAGGGTCAGGCTACCGAGATTCAGATAACGGCTGAGCACATACTTAAGACCAAGGAGAAGCTTAACAGGATACTTGCGGCTAATACAGGTCAGGATTATGAGAAGGTGGCAGCGGACACAGAGAGAGATAATTGGAAGAGTGCCGAGGAAGCTCTTGAATACGGGCTTATAGATTCGGTGGTATCAAGCAGAACTGAGGTTAAGAAGGATGAGAAATAACACGGGTAATTCCGAGGTGTGTTGCTCATTCTGCGGTAAGACACAGGGAGAAGTACTTAAGCTCATAGCAGGACCGAATAATATATTCATCTGTGATGAATGCGTTGGTATATGCAGTGATATTCTTGAGGAAGAGTTCGGCGACAGGGATGAGGAAGGTGGCGGAACTTCCAAGGATATTAATCTTCTTAAGCCTGTAGAGATCAAGAGTTTCTTAGACGACTATGTGATAGGTCAGGAGGAAGCCAAGAAAGTCCTTGCAGTAGCGGTATATAACCACTATAAGAGAGTTATGAGCGAGAACGACGAAGAGGACGATGTGGAGCTCCAGAAGAGTAATATCATCATGATGGGGCCTACGGGAAGCGGCAAGACATACCTTGCCCAGACTCTTGCCAAGATCATCAATGTTCCTTTTGCCATAGCCGATGCCACTACACTGACAGAAGCCGGCTATGTGGGTGAGGATGTGGAGAATATCCTGCTTAAGCTTATACAGGCGGCAGATTATGACGTTGAAAGAGCCCAATACGGTATCATATATATAGACGAGATAGATAAGATCACCAAAAAGAGAGAGAACGTATCTATTACCAGAGATGTATCGGGCGAAGGAGTACAACAGGCACTCCTTAAGATAGTAGAGGGTACGGTGGCAAGTGTTCCCCCTCAGGGTGGGCGTAAGCACCCCCATCAGGAGCTTATACAGATAGATACCTCGAATATTCTGTTCATATGCGGAGGAGCCTTCGACGGATTGGACAAGATAATAGAGGAGAGACTTAACCGCAAGTCCATCGGATTCAATGCGGAGCTTGGCAAAAAGTCAGGGCATGACATAGGAGAGGTTCTAAGTCATGTATCCACTCCGGATCTCATAAAATTCGGTCTGATACCCGAATTTGTCGGACGTGTGCCCATAAGAGTATCTCTTGAAGGATTGGATAAGGACTCTCTTGTGAAGATCCTCAAGGAGCCTAAGAATGCGCTTATCAAGCAGTATAAGAAGCTATTCGGATTCGACGGAGTGCAGTTAAGCTTCGAAGATGATGCGATAGAGGCGATAGCTGATGAGGCCTTCGAGCAGAAGACCGGAGCCAGAGGACTTCGAACGATCATGGAGAAGATCATGATGAATGTAATGTACGAGATCCCTTCGGATGAGTCTATTACAAGATGCGTGATAACCAAGGCTGCGGTAACTGACGGACAGCAGCCCACAGTATACAGAGACTGATCAAGCAGTCGCCCGAGCAGATGGCCTGCCTATATTCTATGAACAATCAGCAAGAAGCACTTATGAGTATAGTACTTCTTAGCGTTCAGATAATATAGGCAGGTCATCTGCTTCGGTGGGTGACTGATAAAGCAGATAATTGTTGGGATAACAGAGTGATTGGAGGATAGAGTGAATATACCTGTAGTCGCACTTAAGGGATTGACGATATTTCCTGGAATGGTCATACATTTTGATCTTAACAGGAAACCTTCCATAGTGGCCGTAAGAGTAGCCATGAAGAGCGGAGGAAAGCTTTTTACGGTGACTCAGCGTGTTATGACTGAAGAGGAGCCGGGAATAGAAGGGCTCTATGAGATCGGTACTATCATTCAGGTCAGGCAGATAACCAAGCTTCCCAATAATACCATAAGGGTATTGGCTGAGGGGCAAAACAGGGGAAGGCTTAACGGTATGCAGAGTGCCAATGCTCAGGGTACATATGCCCTTGGGGATGTTACGGAGATAGAAGAGGATGACGGTCATATAAGCGATGACCCGGATTATGAGGAGGCGGCATTCCGCACAATGGTGGAGATGCTTGGGGGTTATCTTGAGTATCATCCCAAGATAAGCCAGACGCTTAACTCACAGATAGATCCCTCCATGAGCCTCGGTGAGATCGTAAACAGGATATCAATGAATATTCCGGTAGCATTTGATAAGAAGCAGGCTATTCTAGAGGCGATATCCACTGCTGACAGATATGAGACCTTATCCGCCATTCTTGCGGAAGAGACCAATATAGCGAGCATTCATTATAAGCTGAGTCAGGAGATACAGAGCAAGGTCAATAAGAATCAGAGGGAATATATCCTTCGGGAGCAGATGGCGTATATCCGCAAGGAGCTGTCTAAGGGTGAGGAATATACGGACAGCGAGATATTCTATAAGCGGACTGATGAGCTTAATGCAAGCGATGATATCAAGGATAAGATACGCAAGGAGATACGCCGTTTTGACAATATATCCGATTCCAGTCAGGAAGGATATGTTCAGAGATCCTATATAGAGACGCTGTTAGAGCTCCCTTGGGATAAGATGTCTGAAGATAATACGGACATAAAGCATGCTGAGGAGATACTTGATAAGGACCATTACGGACTTGATAAGGTCAAGGAGAGAGTTCTGGAATTCCTTTCCGTCAGAGCTATGACAAGGAAGGGAAAAAGCCCCATAATGTGTCTGGTAGGGCCGCCCGGAACGGGTAAGACATCGATAGCCAAGAGTATAGCAAGGGCACTTGATAAGGAATATATAAGGGTGAGTCTTGGCGGAGTAAGGGATGAAGCCGAGATAAGAGGACACAGGCGTACATATGTGGGAGCAATGCCCGGAAGAATAGCCTCCGGTATGCGTCAGGCAGGTGTCAAGAATCCTCTTATGCTCTTAGATGAGATAGATAAGGTCAGCAATGATTATAAGGGGGATACATTCTCAGCACTCCTTGAGGTGCTTGATCCGGATCAGAACAAGCAGTTTAGGGATCATTATGTGGAACTGCCGATAGACTTATCGGAGGTGCTGTTCATAGCAACAGCTAATGATACAAGCACTATCCCAAGACCTCTGCTTGACAGAATGGAGCTTATACAGGTATCGGGATATACCCAGAATGAGAAATACCATATAGCTAAGGAGCATCTGTTAGCCAAGCAGTATGAGGCTAACGGCATGACTCGCAGACAGCTTGTCATATCCGACGGAGCAATTAAAGATATCATACGTTATTATACCAGAGAGGCAGGAGTGCGTGAGCTTGAGAGAAAGCTTGGAGAGATATGCCGTAAGTGCGCAAAGCAACATCTGGAGGAACTGCAACAGGCTGAAAAATCAAATGACAAATTAATTTCCAAGAAAGCCGGCGAAAAGACATGCAGGGGCAGAGCCTTATATGCGGTTGACAAGATAACGGTGAACAGCAAAAATCTGACAGACTATCTGGGTAAGCACAGATACAGCGCCATCATGGCCAATAAGAAGGATGAGGTAGGTATAGTAAGAGGCTTGGCATGGACTGCGGTAGGCGGCGATACTCTCCAGATAGAGGTTAATATGATGCCGGGTAAGGGTGAGATCAGGCTTACCGGACAGATGGGAGATGTGATGAAGGAGTCCGCTGCCATTGCCTTAAGCTATGTCCGTTCGGTGGGTAAGAAGTACGGCATAGAGCCGGAGGTCTTTAAGGATAATGATTTTCATCTGCATATACCTGAGGGAGCGGTACCTAAGGACGGTCCGAGCGCGGGTATCACAATGGCAACAGCTCTTTTATCTACAGTGATAGGTAAGAAGGTATTCTGCAAGGTTGCAATGACCGGAGAGATCACGTTAAGAGGCAAGGTGCTTCCGATAGGTGGACTTAAGGAGAAGCTTTTAGCTGCCAAGACAGCGGGAATTAAGAAGGTACTGGTTCCCAAGGAGAATGAAAAGGATGTAGAGGAGCTTGATGCTGAGATCACGGGCGGAATGGATATAATATTCGTATCCGATATGGACGAGGTCGTATATCAGGCTATAGATATGTAGGGAAAAGATATGGTCATAAAATCGGTCAATTTAGAGACGGTATGCGGAATAACCAGTAAGCTTCCGGATAATGCTCTGCCGGAGGTTGCTTTCGCCGGTAAGAGTAACGTGGGTAAATCATCACTTATCAATGCACTCATGAATCGCAAGTCATACGCAAGGATAAGTCAGACCCCCGGCAAGACTCAGACCATCAACTTCTATAATGTCAATGACAGTATGTATTTTGTGGATCTTCCGGGTTACGGATATGCCGGTGTAAGCGTGGAGGTCAAGGCTAAATGGGGCAAGATGATCGAGAGGTATCTCCATAAGTCGAGACAGCTTAGGCTTGTATTCCTCCTAATAGACATCAGGCACAAGCCCGGAATCAATGATGTAGAGATGTATGACTGGATAGTGAATAATGGCTTTAAGCCTGTGATAATAGCAACCAAGCTTGATAAGCTTAAGAGAAGCGAGGTGGCAAAGTGCGTAGGGGTCATAAGACAGACGCTTAAGCTTAAGGAAGAGGATATTCTTATACCCTTTTCTGCCCAGACCAAGGTGGGAAGGGATGAGATATATACTTTACTTGATGAAATATTAAATGGTGATTTAATATAAGTAAAAGGGAGGAATGCATGAGAACGGAGAAAGACGGAAACAGGATACTTAACTTCAAGGCAGTCTGTGCCCTGACGGTGGCAATAATTATAGGCGTACTGCTTATAGGAAGCCTCTCCGGATGCGGAAAGAAGCCGGATGCATCAGGTGAACCTGCTAAAGAGGATGGCACACAGCAGCAGGAGGCGACTCCTTCAACAAAGGAGCAGGAGGGCTCTTCTGAGGGAACGGATGATAATACGGCAGATGTTAAGAGCGGCACGGGAGATGATTTCTATAATGGCGATGCGTATGCATACAGGCTGAAGGACCGGATCAGCGGCATCGAAGGCGGAGAGACTGCTTATAATGCGGATAATATAGTGCTCTGCCATAAGGATTATGATTATGATGCCATAACGGATGCCGTATATCCTGATAATGCGGTGAAGATAACCGTTGATTACTATGATTATGATTGTAAGAAGACAGGTAAGAGCTTTGAGATAGAGCACGACTATGATGACAATTACTATGATATGGAGACGGATAAGGATGGTAACGTCTACTTCATCCATTCTATCAGTAATTATGATTCGGATTACGGATATTACTATGCTTATGAGCTTTTGGAGTATGATACCGAGGGTGAGGTGAAGGAGTCCATAATATTCGAGGATGCGGATTATGAATTCGTAGTGAGGGATGTGGCCTTAACAGACGACGGAAGACTTCTTGCGCTTACCAGTGAGGGTATATATGTATATAAGGACGGTGAAAGAGCGGATATACTTAATTTTGAGGGGGATGATTCGATAGACAGAGTATTTGCCCTTAAGGGTGGTGATATCCTGATATTCACATATGGTGCAGAGGACTATGAGATGACGGTCATGAATATTGATTCAAGGAAAAAGAGCGTTATCAAGGATAATCCCTGTAAGCTTAATCAATTATATAATATGAGCAGCGGCGGAGGTGACAGGATCATTTTCTCCGGAGATAACGGGGTAAGTACGTATACTGTTGGTGATACGTCATATAATAAGGTGATGGCATTCCCGACTACAGACGCGTATATAACCTATCTTGACGATATTATGATAGCGGATAACGGGGATGTATACGGTAACTGTTATGATTCCGGCTCCGAGTCGTATTCGCTCATGCATTTTACTCCGGTGGATATGAGTAAGGATACACGTAAAAAGCTCATCATGGCAGGAGTGGGTATAGATATGGACACTGTGGAGGAGGTCATAGATTTTAACCGGACCAATAAGGACTACAGGATAGATATGCTCGATTACGCCCTTATGACTATTAATTCCGATTATATAAAGGGCAGTGAAGCCTTTAAGAAGGATATTGAATCGGGGAGAATTCCGGATATAATGCATGTCAATATGAATATTCCGTTCAGAGGCTATATGAGCATGGGGCTCTATGCAGACCAGAAGGAATTCATAGCAACCGACAGTGAGATAGAGCTTGGCGACTATGCACCCAATGTCATAGAGGCGTTCTCGCAGGATGACAGGCTGCTTATGTTCTCACATGATTTCTCCGTTAATACGGTATTTGCCAAGAATTATAATATGGGCAATAAGATGACCAACAGGCTGACGGATTATCTTATGGCAGTAAGGAATTCATATACGGGGACTGTTGCCTTCGGAGACAGCATACAGTCATCCCTGATGTATAATATATTCGAGAATACCGCGGATGATTATATCGATTGGGAGAACCTTAGCTGTGATTTTGACAACACGGATTTTACGAAGATACTGTCCTTTGCAGCCACATATCCTGGGGATTATCCCTCGTATAGCGACAACAGCGAGGAACACGGCTGGCCATACAACGATTATGCGCTCAAGTACAGGAATGACGAGGCTATATGTGAGATAAGAAGTATATATGACTTTAATTCGTATCTCGAAGCGTATGAGGGTGTCTTCGATGCCCCGATAACAATGGTCGGTATGCCTACCAAGGGTGATATCGGAAGCAGCATAAGCTTTAATAATGCATGGGCAATATGTGAGGCGTCTTCGGAAAAGGATGGAGCATGGAGCTTTGTAAGAAGGCTCTATGATACCGGTATATGTGATGAGATGTATACTAACCTTCCTATGGCTAAGAAAGCTCTGGAGGCTGCCGTTAAAAAAGCGGGTACCGAAGTCAATAACTATTACGGTGAGGAAGAGGTCGGCTGGGAGAAGCCTACATACCTTGTCGGTGATACCTTTGTTACGCTTACTCCCTTAAGCAAGGATGAGTGCAACGAGCTTCTTGAGAACATATATAAGATAGACAGACTGGCATGTGATGACGCAGATCTGCATACCATAATCGATGAAGAGTCGGCAGGCTATTTCATGGGAGCCTATGATGCCACTACCGCTGCCAAAGCCATACAGGAGAGAATAACCGAGTATCTGAGTGCCTTTAAGACCCCTTAAGAGGTCTTAAGAGCTCTCATGGCATTGAGTATAGCTATGAAGGCAACACCCACATCAGCGAACACGGCTGCCCACATGGTAGCAACACCAAGGGCTGCGAGCAGTAATACAAGCAGTTTTATACCTATGGCGAATACGATATTCTCATGTACGATGCGAAGCGTCTTACGCGATATGGCGACAGCCTTGGCGATCTTGCCCGGTTCGTCGGTCATGATGACGATATCTGCTGCTTCTATTGCGGCATCGGAGCCTAAGCCTCCCATGGCTATACCGATATCTGCTCTGGCAAGCACGGGAGCGTCATTGATACCGTCTCCCACGAATATGAGCTTGCCGGACGGAGATTTATCTTTATAGAGGCTTTCGACTCTGTCCACCTTATCGGCAGGCAGAAGATCGGAATAGTATTCCTTGATACCAAGCTTGGCGGCGACTGCTTCGGCAGTCGCCTTTCTGTCGCCGGTAAGCATGACGATACGCTTTATTCCGGCGGCCGTAAGACCGGATATGGCATCCGCGGCATCCGGCTTAATGATATCGGAAAGTATAATATAGCCAAGGACTCTGTATTCATCGGCAATATATACCACGGTTCCTGTTATGTCGGATGCGGAAGGGATATCCGTATCAGAAAGCTTTCTTTCCTTAAGCAGCTTATCATTACCCACAAAGTATCTGTGAGAATCTATAACAGCCTCTATGCCGTGTCCGGCAAGCTCTGCTATATCATCTATATCGTTTTTCAGAATATCACGGTCCGTACCGGATAGCTTGGTATAGTGCTCTACAATGGATACGGCTATGGGGTGAGAGGAGTAGCTTTCGGCGGTTGCCGCGATATTAAGCAGCTTATCCTCTGAGAGTTCGTCTGCAAGAGAACATATCCTGTCTACGCCGAACTTGCCCTTAGTCAGTGTGCCTGTCTTGTCAAGAGCGATTATCTCCGCCTTGTCAAGCTGCTCTAAGAAGCTGCTTCCTTTGACAAGGATGCCCTCCCTGCCGGCACCGCCTATACCGCCGAAGAAGCTTAAAGGAATGCTTATCACAAGCGCGCAGGGGCAGGATATGACAAGGAATGACAGTGCTCTGTATATCCATGTAAGCCATGCACCGGTTATAAGGGAAGGGATGAGCGCTAGCAGAATTGCGGCTCCGACAACGGCCGGAGTATAGTATCTTGCGAATTTTGATATAAAATTCTCGGATTCGGCTTTTTTATCGGTGGCATTCTCGACAAGCTCAAGTATCTTAGATACGGTTGATTCCCCGAATTCCTTGGATACGCTGATCTTAAGGAGACCGCTTAGGTTGACGCACCCGGATATGACCTCGTCTCCCTTTACTATATCACGGGGAAGGCTTTCTCCGGTGAGAGCCATGGTATCAAGGGAGGAGGTTCCTTCGACGACCACTCCGTCAAGAGGGATCTTCTCGCCGGGTCTTACGATTATTGTCTCGCCCACGGACACCTCATCAGGATCAACTTCATCCTCCGCACCGTCCCGCAGCACTACGGCGTAGTCGGGGCGTATGCTCATCAGCTCCTTTATGGAATTACGGCTCTTGCCGACAGCGTAGGATTGGAACCATTCACCGATCTGATAGAAAAGTATAACGGCAACACCCTCGGAATAGCTTCCGATGAAAAAAGCACCTATGGAGGCGATCATCATCAAGAAGTTCTCATCAAGCGTATTGCCGTGCAATATATTCATACAGGCGTTCTTGATTATGTCATGGCTTATCGACACATATATTGCCAGATATAAGATAAGTGAAAGGAGCTTAAGCTCAGCTATGGGAGTAAAGTACTCGGCAAGCTTAATAAGTATGAATAAAACCGCGCATATGATGATCCTGATAAGTCCTTTTTTTAATTTCTTTGACATAATTACAGACTCTCCTGACTTATTTACTGTATATCCTGTATATTACTTTTCTATAACGGTCACATCGGGCTCGTACTTTTTGACGATGGACTTAACCTCCTTGACGACAGAAGCCAAGTTTGCTCCATCCTCAAGTTCAAGCTTAAGCTTCTGGGTTAGAAGAGTGCACTTGCTGCTTATAACACCTGCGATCTTTCCGGCGTCTTCTTCGATCTTACCTGCGCAATGAGCGCAATCAAGGTCCTCTAAGATAAATGTTTTGTTCATAATGCTTATCCTCCTGTTATGAATCAGATTAGTGTGTTCATTCGTTGATATGTTCAAGTCCCATATCAAGTATTCCGGCTATATGATCATCTGCTAATGAGTAGAAGACGGTCTTGCCGTCCCTTCTGCCGGCGACTAAGGCCATTCCCTTGAGTATCCGTAGCTGATGTGAGACTGCGGACTGTGTCATACCGATGGAATCCGCTATATCCTGTACGCACATCTCGCCCTGCCTTAACTGACACAGAAGCTTTACTCTCGTATAGTCTCCGAAGACCTTATAGAATTCCGACAGCTTAGCCAGTGTCTCATCGTCCGGTAGCCTGACCATATTCTCCACGTTATCCCTCCTTAACCTTTAAAACGACCATAGATAATACGAACATATGAATAACTGTTCATATGTTCATATTATCATATATTTTGGATATGTCAATAACCTTTGCGATAAATACTGTTATATTTTGTGGTGTTTTGTATTATGCGGTGATTGACTTTTACAATGGGAAATAGTACATTTATATAGTATATGTGGGAATTTTCGGATATTGTGCAGTGCATTTAGTATTATAAGTATTTTGGTATTCTTGATTTTTTCAGTATCGGAGAGAAAATGTTTAAAAAGAACGGAATGATCGTATTCCTTATCGGTGCGATCGTATTGTTAAATCTGTGCGTGTACACTTATCTGGAGTATAAGATGTCGATCCCTGTGACAATGACCATGAAGCAGGACAGTAAGCTAAGTGATGATCTGGATGAGGACATCTTCATAACTCTGGATCATTCCAAGGATTGGCCGGAGGGACCCGAAGAACACGGCATACAGTATGATGCGGTTTTTCATAATAATACGGGGCAGGATCTGACGAACTGGACTGCACAGATCAAGCTTCCCAAGGATGCCAGAATATCTGATTCGTGGAATATAAGATACGACCTTAAGGATTCGATACTTACAGTCAGCAGTATGGATCATAACAGTATCGTTGAGGCGGAGGATGTCCAGAGCTTCGGTTTTATCATAATGTGCCCTGTTATCGAGGACATATCTGATATAACCTTCACCTTCGATATTGTATATAAGCTGACGGATTATAAGCTGTTCTGGTTCAATCTGGTGCTCACTTTCATACTGGCTACGGTAATCATCGGATATTTTATCGCCGAATACAGGTTGGCGCCTCTTAAGCGTGAGAATGAAGAGGATAAGAGCATAATCGTACAGACTATGCAGACCTTCTCGAATTTCATAGATACCAAGGACCCCAATACCAAGGGCCATTCCATGAGAGTAGCATATTATTCCAAGGAGCTGGCCAAGAAGCTTAAGCTTCCGGAGAGGGATGTGGAGCTTATATATTACATTGCCCTGTTACATGATATAGGCAAGATATATATTCCGGATGAGATACTTAATAAGCCCGGAAGACTTACAGGGGATGAGAGAGCCATTATTGAGACGCATGCCGCCAAGGGTGCCGAGATACTTAAGGACTTCACCGCCATAGACGGTATAGCCGACGGTGCCAGATATCATCATGAACGTTATGACGGCAAGGGCTATCCTCAGGGACTTAAGGGAGAGAGTATACCATTCCTTGCAAGGATAATCGGAGTTGCCGATTCGTATGATGCCATGAGCTCGGATCGCTGCTACAGACCGAGATTATCCAAGGAGACTATCGTGAATGAGCTTAAGAGTAATTCCGGTAAGCAGTTCGACCCTGAGGTAGTGGCATGTATGCTTGAGCTTATAGAGAGTGATGAGTTCTATACGGGAATGCTGGATGATAAGGATGATGAGAGTTAGCAACAAGACCTTAAGGCAGGCTTAGGGAGGTATTGGATATGGCAGGTTACATACTGGCAATAGATCAGGGGACTACAAGCAGCAGAGCGATCATTTTCGATAAGAACGGTTCCATAGTACAGGTGGCGCAGAAGGAATTCACACAGTACTTCAAAAAGCCCGGCTGGGTGGAACATGATGCGAATGAGATATGGCTGTCGGTGGTCTCTGTCTATATGGAGGCGATAGTTAAGGCAGGAATAAGTCCCGGCGAGGTAGAGGCTATCGGGATCACGAATCAGCGTGAGACTGCCGTGGTATGGGATCGTATCACGGGCAAGCCCATATATAATGCCATCTGCTGGCAGTCAAGGCAGACTGCGGATATATGTGAGAACTTAAGACAAAGGGGGTTAAAGGAGGTTATAAAGGCCAAGACAGGTCTGCTTATAGATCCGTACTTCTCTGCCACCAAGATAAGATGGATACTTGACAACGTGGATGGCGCAATGGATAAGGCTAGGCACGGAGACCTAATGTTCGGTACCATAGATTCGTGGCTTGTATATAAGCTGTCGGGAGGAGCTGCGCATGTAACGGATTATTCCAATGCCAGCCGCACCATGCTTTACAATATATACGATCTTAAGTGGGATGAGGATATACTTAAGGAACTTGATATACCAGTGTCCATGCTTCCTGAGGTTAAGCCCTCGTCATGTATATATGCACACACAGCACCGTATCATTTCTATAATCTGGAGATACCAATCGCAGGGATCGCAGGTGATCAGCAGGCGGCACTCTTCGGACAGACCTGCTTCAATGCGGGAATGGCTAAGAATACCTATGGAACGGGCTGTTTCCTTCTTATGAATACGGGACAGAAGCCCATAAACTCCGAGCACGGGCTTGTGACGACCATAGCATGGGGACTTAATGACAAGGTGGAATATGCCCTTGAAGGAAGCGTATTCGTGGCAGGAAGCGCAATACAGTGGTTAAGAGACGGACTTAAGCTTATAGATACCGCACCGGAGAGTGAGCAGGTTGCGCTTGGATGTGAAGACAGTGAGGGAGTATATGTGGTGCCTGCTTTCGTGGGGCTTGGAGCTCCTTACTGGGATGATAAGGCAAGGGGAGCGGTATTCGGGCTTACGAGAGGTACGACTAAGGCACATTTTGTCCGGGCAACCCTTGAATCTCTTGCATATCAGAGCAGAGACCTGATAGAAGCCATGGAGCTTGACAGCGGTATAAGCCTTAAGAAGCTTAAGGTGGACGGAGGAGCGGTCAAGAATAACCTGCTTATGCAGTTCCAGGCAGATATTCTGGGAGTTCCGGTGGAGAGACCGGTCATAAATGAGACTACGGCGCTCGGAGCCGCATATCTGGCAGGACTTGCCGTGGGCTTCTTCGACAGTCCTGAGGCTCTTACGGATAATTATATGGTGGATAAGACCTTTATTCCCGCCTTTAATGAAAGCAGGCGGGAAGAGAGCTACGCTGGCTGGAAGAGGGCCGTGGCTGCGACAGAGGCATTCAAGTAAGCAAATGGCACCCCAAAGGGTGCCATTCATACTTTATCTTATGCTCGCTGTGAGTTCATCGCCCGATACATCTATATAGATGGTCTGACCGGAATCTATATCTCCCTCAAGGATAAGCTTGGCGGAGAGGGTCTCAACATACTTCTGCATATATCTCTTAAGAGGTCTTGCGCCATATATGGGATCATAAGCGTTATCCGCGATGTAGGTCTTGGCTGAATCGCTTATTTCTATATGCAGGTCTCTGTCTGCAAGCCGCTTATTTAAGTCAGCTAAGATCAGATCCACAATACCACCGATATTCTCTTTGGTAAGAGGCTTAAAGAGTATGGTCTCGTCGAGCCTGTTAAGGAATTCGGGCCTGAAATGAGCTCTTAGCTCTTCCATCACGTTAGCCTCGGCATCCGGCTGTATGTTACCGTCTGCATCAATACCGTCAATAAGGTATTGTGCTCCGATATTGGAGGTCATGATAAGGATGGTATTCTTGAAATCTACCGTTCTTCCCTGACTGTCCGTTATACGACCGTCATCAAGCACCTGTAAGAGTACATTGAATACATCGGGATGGGCCTTCTCTATCTCATCAAAGAGTACGACAGAGTAGGGCTTTCTGCGCACGGCCTCAGTAAGCTGACCGCCCTCATCATATCCCACATATCCGGGAGGCGCTCCGATAAGTCTCGATACGGAGAATTTCTCCATATACTCCGACATATCTATACGAACCATATTATTCTCATCATCGAAGAGCGCTTCGGCTAAGCTCTTGGCAAGCTCAGTCTTACCTACGCCCGTAGGACCAAGGAATAAGAATGAACCGATGGGCTTGGTAGGGTCCTTGATACCTGCCTTCGATCTGATTATTGCCTCTGTCACCTTGGTGACTCCCTCATCCTGACCGATGACTCTCTTATGCAGCTCTTCATCAAGATGCAGGGTCTTATTGCGTTCGGATTCACCAAGCCTGCTTACGGGTATTCCCGTCCAGCGTGATACTATACGGGCTATCTCGTCATCTGTCACAGCCTCATGTACAAGCTTCATCTGACCGCCTGTAGCCGCTTCTTGGGCCTCAATCTGTCTTATTACATCAGGGAGTCTGCCGTATTCAAGCTCGCCTGCCTTCTCATAATTACCCTCCCGCTTGGCTATCTCAATGTCATTCTTAAGCTGCTCTCTCTGTTCACGAAGGGCAGAGAGCTTGCCTACTGCCGATTTCTCATTGTCAAGCTCGGCCTTCTTCACATTATATTCATCCTGAAGCTCGGCAAGCTCCTTCTGCAAAGCCTCAAGTCTCTCCTTAGACAGCTTATCCTCTTCCTTCTTAAGCGCCGCTTCCTCTATCTGAAGCTGCGTGATCTTACGGCTCATCTCATCCATCTCCGCAGGCATGGAGTCCATCTCCGTCTTAATAAGGGCACATGCCTCATCCACAAGGTCTATGGCCTTATCAGGCAGGAATCTGTCACTTATATATCTGTGAGAAAGTGTAGCCGCCGATACAAGCGCATTGTCCAGTATCTTAACATGGTGGTAATTCTCGTATCTCTCCTTAAGTCCTCTCAGGATGGATATGGTGTCCTCAACTGTCGGCTCATCTACCATAACAGGCTGGAATCTTCTCTCCAAAGCGGCATCCTTCTCTATATACTGCCTGTATTCATTAAGTGTCGTGGCACCTATGCAGTGAAGCTCTCCTCTTGCAAGCATGGGCTTAAGCATATTGCCCGCATCGAGGGCTCCGTCCGTCTTACCGGCGCCCACTATGGTATGCAGCTCATCTATAAAGAGGATGATCTCACCGTCCGAATTCTTCACATCCTCAAGGACAGCCTTAAGTCTCTCCTCGAACTCACCCCTGTACTTGGCGCCTGCTACAAGTGCGCCCATATCAAGAGCGAATATCTTCTTATCTTTAAGTGCCTGAGGCACATCGCCTCTTGCTATACGTTCGGCCAGTCCCTCTGCTACAGCGGTCTTACCTACACCTGGCTCACCTATGAGTACCGGGTTATTCTTGGTCTTCCTTGAAAGGATACGGATGACATTCCTTATCTCTTCATCTCGTCCTATAACGGGATCAAGCTTCTGCTCCCTGGCCTTGCTTACAAGCTCCTGTCCGTACTTCTCCAAGGTATCGTAAGTAGCCTCCGGATTATCGCTTGTCACCGTATGATTGCCTCTGACCGCCTGAAGCGCCTGAAGGAATCTGTCTCTGGTAATTCCGTATTCATTAAATATAGATTTAATTTCTTTGTTCGGATTCTTTATCATGCTCAGGAATAGATGCTCAACCGACACATATTCATCTCCCATATGCCTGGCTTCATCCTCTGCGGTTATGAGCACCTTATTAAGAGCCTGTCCCACATAGGGCTGACCGCCCTGTACCTTGACCCTCTTATCCAAAGCCTGCTCAGTACGCTTCTTGAATTCGGAGAATCTGATCTCCATCTTCTCGATGAGCTTTGCTATCAGGCTGTCCTCTATGGTGATCAGCGAGTATAAAAGGTGTTCCTGTTCGATCTCCTGATTACCGTACTCCATAGCAACCTTCTCCATATTCTGTACCGCTTCTATTGATTTCTGTGTGAATTTACTTATATTCATATGCTTACCTCCTTAATCCCCTTATGAATCTAATTATAATACAGAATTAGCACTCGTCAAGGCTGAGTGCTAACAATAATTTATAAAATTTATTAACTTCTTATAAACTCATCAACCCTTTATAAAATCCGCAAGGCTGGTAAAATCTTAGAATCACTAAGTTTGTCTTAGTGAATTGAAAACTTTACGCGCTCACGGATTGGAATAAGGAGGATCTCTGAAAGCTTCTTATTGAGAATAAGCGTTTGGTGGTATATAATACATAGCAATGGACTTATTCGATTATATGAGAGAGACCAATAAAGAGAAGGAGTCGCCACTTGCCGCAAGGCTAAGACCCCGGACTCTTGATGAGGTCGTGGGACAACAGCATATAGTGGGCAAGGATAAGCTTTTATACCGTGCCATTAAAGCTGATAAGCTAAGCAGTCTGATATTCTACGGGCCGCCGGGAACAGGCAAGACGACATTGGCAAGAGTCATAGCTAATACGACAAGCAGTGATTTTAAGCAGATCAATGCTACCACCTCCGGCAAGAAGGAGATGGAGGAGGTCACCGAGGCTGCGAAGCAGACTGCGGGGATGTACGGTAAGAAGACTATCCTTTTTATAGATGAGATACACCGGTTCAATAAGGGTCAGCAGGATTATCTCCTTCCCTTTGTGGAGGACGGCACCATAATCTTGATCGGCGCCACTACGGAGAACCCCTTCTTCGAGGTCAACGGGGCCTTGATATCAAGGTCTATGATATTCGAGCTTAAGCCGCTTGATATAGATGATATCAAGGAACTGATACACAGGGCGCTTACAGACAGCGAGAGAGGCCTTGGAGCCTATAATGCCGATATGAGCGATGAAGCGGTGGAGGCATTGGCGGATATATCGGGAGGCGATGCAAGGCATGCCCTTAACGCCGTGGAGCTTGCGGTACTGACTACCGATAAGTCCGAGGATGGCAGGATACACATAACTCTTCCGATAATTGAGGACTGTATACAGAAGAGGGTGGTTCGCTTTGATAAGACGGGAGATAACCATTACGATACCATATCCGCATTTATCAAGAGCATGAGGGGCTCAGACCCCGATGCTGTGATGTATTACCTTGCCAAGATGCTGTATGCCGGTGAGGATGTGAAGTTCATTGCAAGGCGAATCATGATATGCGCATCCGAGGATGTGGGTAATGCAGATCCTAATGCTCTGCAGGTAGCTGTTGCCGCTGCACAGGCAGTAGAGAGAGTGGGAATGCCGGAGAGTCAGTTGATACTTGCGCAGGCTGCCACATACATAGCGACAGCACCCAAGTCCAATGCGTCCTGCGGAATATACGAGGCTATGAATACGGTTAAGGAGACGGGTTCGCTTCCTGTCCCTGCGCACTTGCAGGATTCGCACTATAAGGGAGCGGCCAAGCTTGGACACGGCATAGGATATAAATATGCTCATGATTATAAGAATCACTATGTGAAGCAGCAATACCTTCCATATGAGCTGTCCGGCAAGGAATTCTATAAGCCCTCCGATAACGGATATGAGAAGAAGATTAAGGAGCATATGAAGCGGATAAGATCCGAGGCTGAAGAATAGACGTTACATGATCATCAATGCGGCGAAGACGCATTAATAATAAAGAAAAGGAATGGAAAAATAATGACAACAGCAGAAAAAGCGATGCAGATGCACGAAGAATGGAACGGTAAGATCGAGACCGTAGCCAAGAGCAAGGTTAAGACAAGAGAGGATCTGGCAATAGCCTATACTCCGGGAGTGGCTGAGCCCTGTAAGGCCATAGCTGCCGACGAGGAGCTTGTCTATAAGTATACGATGAAGGCCAATACCATTGCGGTGGTATCCGACGGAAGTGCGGTACTTGGTCTTGGCAATATAGGCGCCAAGGCAGCAATGCCGGTCATGGAGGGTAAGGCGGTGCTTTTCAAGGAATTCGGCGGAGTCAATGCAGTGCCTATATGTCTTGATACACAGGACACCGAAGAGATAATCAAGGCCGTCACATATTTAGCACCGGGCTTTGGAGGCATCAACCTTGAAGATATCTCGGCGCCCAGATGCTTCGAGATAGAAGAGAGACTTAAGGCTACACTTGATATTCCGGTATTCCATGATGATCAGCACGGTACGGCGATAGTTGTGCTTGCAGCCACAATCAACGCCCTTAAGATAGTTAAAAAGCCCATAGAGAGCTGTAAGATAGTGGTCAATGGTGCCGGAAGCGCGGGAGTGGCCATTACCAAGCTTCTGTTAAGCTATGGATTTAAGAACATCATAATGGTTGACAGGACAGGCGCCATAGCATCCGACAGGACGGATCTTAATTCCTCCAAGAAGGAGATGCTTACACTTACCAATCCCGATGATGAGAAGGGCTCGCTGGCTGATGTTATTAAGAATGCCGATATATTCGTCGGGGTGTCCGCACCGAACACCATGACAGCCGAGATGGTTAAGTCAATGGCAGCAGATCCCATAATTTTTGCCATGAGCAATCCCGTACCTGAGATAATGCCGGATGTTGCCAAGGCTGCCGGAGCCCGCATTGTCGGAACCGGCAGAAGTGATTTCCCCAATCAGATCAATAATGTGGTGGCTTTCCCCGGAATATTCAAGGGCGCCTTGGAAGGAAGGGCTAAGCAGATCACGGAGGAGATGAAGCTTGCGGCTGCCAAGGCCATAGCCTCCCTTGTGTCGGATGATGAGCTGTGTGAGGATATGATCATGCCGGAGGCATTCGATCCGAGAGTTGCCGATAAGGTTGCCGAGGCTGTCAAGGCACTTATAAAATAACTGTCTTTTAATGACCAAGGTTATATATCAGCGTATAAATCCCGAAAAAGGTCTTTCCTTTTTTGGGATTTCATGTATAATAGACAATAAGAAGTAATTCGGTTCTTGGAGTATCGTATCGATACTTTTTTCAGCATTGAATTGTTTAAGATAGAATTTACGTCAGACAGGCATGTTTTTTGTATTATGAATTAAGAGAGGTATTTGATGACAAGGGAAAGGTATGAATCACTGGCGATAGCAGACCTTAAGGCTATCGCAAAGCAAAGAGGTATCAAGGGGACCTCTAAGATGTCCAAGGCGGATCTGATAGATGCCATGCTGGAGCTTGACAAGAAGGAAAGCAAGGAAAGCGGCGGCAGTAAGAATGCCGATGAGATAGGCACGGCTCCTGCCAAGACAGAGTCCAAGGCCAAGGCAGAGTCTAAGCCGGGGAGTGACGTTAAGACGGATGCCAAGGACAAGCCTGCTTCTGCCAAGACATCCCGTAGCGCGGATCAGGATTCACCTGCAGAGCAGCAGGAGAATAAGGATGACAGCCTTAAGGAGCTTGACAGCGGAATTCAGGTATCGGGTATACTTGAGGTTATGCCTGACGGCTTCGGCTTCATAAGATCTGCCAATTATCTGCCGGGTGAGAATGATGTATATGTTGCGCCAAGTCAGATCAAGCGTTTCAGACTTAAGACCGGTGATATAGTGACCGGTAATACACGTATCAAGAGCCAGAATGAGAAGTTCTCGGCACTGCTTTTTGTTAAGACCATCAATGACTGCACTCCTGAGGAGATATTAAGGCGGCCTAATTTTGAGGATATGACACCTATCTTCCCGGATGAGAAGCTTAAGCTTGAGCATCCCGGCGGTTCTGTAGCCATGAGGATAATGGATATCATGAGTCCTGTGGGTAAGGGGCAGAGAGGTATGATCGTGTCGCCTCCCAAGGCAGGTAAGACGACCTTGCTTAAAGAGGTGGCCAAGTCTGTTAAGGCCAATAATCCGGAGATACACCTTATCGTACTGCTCATTGATGAGAGACCTGAGGAGGTTACGGATATAAGAGAAGCCATAGAGGGACCCAACGTAGAGGTTATATATTCGACCTTTGATGAGCTTCCGGAGCATCATAAGAGAGTATCGGAGATGGTGATTGAGAGAGCCAGAAGGCTTGTAGAGCATGGTAAGGACGTGATGATATTAATAGACAGTATCACAAGGCTTACCAGAGCCTATAACCTTACCGTTCCGCCATCAGGACGTACGCTTTCCGGAGGTCTTGATCCGGCAGCGCTTCATATGCCCAAGAAGTTCTTCGGTGCGGCCCGTAATATAAGGGAGGGCGGAAGCCTGACGATACTCGCGACGGCACTGGTTGAGACCGGAAGTAAGATGGACGATGTGGTATACGAGGAATTCAAGGGTACCGGTAACATGGAGATGGTGCTTGACAGGAAACTTTCCGAGAGAAGAGTATTCCCTGCCATAGATATCCTTAAGTCCGGTACGAGAAGAGACGATCTGCTGCTTACACCGGATGAGCAGGAGGCCGTAGCCACCATGAGACGCGCCTTTAACGGTATGAAGGCGGAAGAGGCGGCTGATAAGGTCATCGACCTTTTTGCGCGTACCAGGAACAATCTGGAATTCACCCAGATGATGAAGAAGATGAAGATATTCTGATCTTTATAAAAAAAAGAAAGTATTTTGACATTTTGGTATTGCCTAAGAGGTGCAACTGTGCTACAATCATATAGCTGTTCGGTTAAAAACGGACGGTAGCGGATGAGAACAATACTTTTATTATAGAGAGGTGAAGACATGAGAGAAGGAATTCATCCTGAGTACTATCAGGCAACAGTTACCTGTAACTGTGGTAACACTTTTGTAACAGGCTCTACCAAGCCTGAGATACATGTGGAAGTATGCAGTAAGTGCCATTCGTTCTATACAGGCCAGCAGAAGTCTGCCAGAGCCGACGGACGTATTGATAAGTTCAATAGGAAGTATGGCGTTAATGCTTAGTGCTTGATTTTGTTGCGTAGTATATTAAGGTTGAGGTCGGGAGGATCTCAACCTTATATTTTATCTCTTGATATATTGGACACATATGATATAAAGGAGAATTCATGGCAAGAAAGAAGAAGGTATGCTACTCAGGTATAGGCGGACAGGCAGTACTTGAGGGCGTTATGATGAAGAATAAGGAGTTATATGCCGTGGCTGTCAGGAAGCCGGACGGAGAGATAGAGATCGATACCGAGGAATATCACGGCATACTTCATGGCAGCAGGATCACCAAGGTTCCATTCATAAGGGGAGTGTTCAATTTCATTGATTCGCTTATACTTGGCATGAGAACCCTGGACTATTCGGCCTCATTCTATGAAGACAAGGATGCGGCGGATACTGCAGCGGATAAGATGCTTGGTGACAAATCAAGGAAGACCTTTTCCGTGCTCACCATACTCATCTCTTTTGTCCTTGCCATAGGCATATTCATGGTATTGCCTTATTATCTCTCAACACTGCTTGAAAGGTATGTAAGGAATGCTTCGCTTTTAGCGATCTTCGAAGGACTTATCAGACTGTTGATCTTCCTTATATATATCGTGGCGATCACGGCCATGAAGGATATCAAGAGGCTCTATCAGTACCACGGAGCCGAGCACAAGTGCATCAACTGTATCGAAAGAGGCCATAATCTCAATGTTCACAATGTCTTAAGATCATCGAGATATCACAGAAGATGCGGAACAAGCTTCCTGCTTTTCGTAATGCTTGTCAGTATAATATTATTCATGTTCATTACCGTTAAGAATCCGATCCTGAAGGTAGTGATAAGGATATTACTGATACCTGTTATAGCAGGGATATCCTATGAGCTTATCCGTCTTGCGGGTAAGAAGGATAATGTGCTTACAAGGTTCATATCGGCACCCGGACTTCTGCTTCAAAGGCTGACCACCAAGGAGCCTGATGAGGAGATGGTGGCTGTGGCCATTAAGTCTGTGGAAGCAGTATTCGATTGGAGAGCCTTCCTTAAAGAGAACTTCGAATATGAGGATGATGAATTGTGATATCATGACAGATTCGGCCGTATTGACTAAAAAGCAGTGTTATGACGAGGGAGTAGAGATACTCACCAAGGCAGGTATTGACGAGGCGAAAAGTGACGCAAGGCTTTTGCTGGAATACATAGCAGGTGTTACCTATAATGACCTGTGCATTCATCAGGAGGAAGAGGTTCGACAAGACAGAGTATCCGCATACAGGGAAGCGTTAAAGAGAAGAACGGAGCATGTTCCGGTACAGTATATCACCGGAAAGCAGGAATTCATGGGGCTTGAATTCACGGTCAGTCCGGATGTGCTTATCCCCAGATACGATACGGAGATACTGGTTGAGGAGGTCTTAAGGCTTGGGCTGTCGGGGATCGATATCCTTGATGTATGTACCGGAAGCGGCTGCATACTTATAAGCCTTCTGCATTATATGCATGATTGCAGAGGTACCGGTATCGACATATCGGATAAGGCTCTTAAGGTTGCGGCAACGAATGCAAAAAAGCATAATGTGAATGCCGGCTTCTGCGAAGGAGACCTTTTTGATGCCCTTGCTAAAGCCGGGGAAGCAAACAATGATATAAAATTAAAGTATGATTTAATTGTGAGCAATCCTCCCTATATACCTACCGGAGTGATCCCTACACTCATGAGGGAGGTAAGGGATTATGAACCTGTGATCGCTCTTGACGGTGATGATGATGGGCTTAAGTTCTATAGAAGGATCGTGGAGGAAGCACCGGATCATCTTGTCAGAGGTGGCAGACTCTATATGGAGATAGGATATGACCAGGGGGCTGCAGTGAACCTTATTATGGAGAAAAGGGGATTTGCTGACATAGAGATATACAAGGATCTTGGCGGTAACGACAGGGTCATCTGCGGAGAATGGAGAAGATAGCTATGTTTGATAAACTTGAAGATCTGCTCAGACGATATGAAGAGATCATGAATGAGCTAAGTGAACCGGGGGTCACGGATGATCAGAAGAGATTCACCTCGCTTATGAAGGAGCAGGCGGATCTTACGCCGATAGTAGAGGCATACAGAGAATATAAGAAGTGTAATGAGACTATAGAGGATTCCTTAAGCCTCCTTGACGGAGAATCCGATGAGGAGATGCGTCAGATGCTTAAGGATGAACTGGCACAGGCCAAGGAGGGGGTTGAGAAGCTTGAGAAAAGGCTTAAGATACTGCTGCTTCCGAAGGACCCCAATGATGATAAGAATGTTATCGTGGAGATAAGGGCAGGTGCCGGAGGCGATGAAGCGGCCCTCTTCGCTGCGGAGATCTACCGTATGTATGTACATTATGCTGAGAGCAGACGTTGGAAGGTAGAGACGCTTGAGATGGAAGAGATCGGTATAGGCGGTATGAAAAGCGTGACCTTCATGTTAAGCGGACAGGGCGCATATTCCGTCATGAAGTACGAAAGCGGCGTACATAGGGTTCAGCGTGTGCCGGAGACTGAGTCGGGAGGCCGTATACATACATCAACCATAACCGTGGCGGTTATGCCTGAGGCAGAAGAGGTTGATGTGGTGATAGATGAGAAGGATATCAAGATAGATGTCATGCGTGCATCCGGAGCGGGAGGCCAGTGTGTCAACACTACGGACTCCGCCGTGAGATTGACACATATACCTACGGGAATAGTCATTTATTCTCAGACTGAGAAGAGTCAGATACAGAATAAGGCCAAGGCGTATGCATTGCTAAGAACCAAATTATACGATCTTGCAATGCAGAATGCCCATGATGCCGAAGCCGAGGCCAGACGTTCGCAGATAGGTACGGGAGACCGCTCGGAGAAGATTCGTACTTATAATTTCCCACAGGGAAGGGTGACGGATCACAGGATAGGTCTTACGTTATATAAGCTAGACAAGATCATGAACGGAGACCTTCAGGAGATACTGGATGCTTGTATTGCGGCCGATCAGGCAGCCAAGCTGCTTAAGATGAATGAAGGCTAAGTGAAGGAGAGGAATCTGTATGAGTGATAAGTGCAGGATATTCATAGACGGCGGTGAAGGTACAACCGGACTTCGTATCCTTGAGCGCTTCGAGGACAGGAAGGACGTGGAGCTTCTTAAGATAGACAGCGAGCTTCGCAAGGATGCGGCTGAGCGAAGAAGGCTCATTAATTCATCCGACATTACGTTCTTATGCCTGCCGGATGCGGCGGCTATAGAGGCGGTAGACCTTGTGGACAAAGATAACGACCATACCGTGATAATTGACGCATCTACGGCGCACAGAACACTGCCTGACTGGGCATACGGACTGCCAGAGTTATCCGGGGACTTCAGAGAGAAGATAAGGAACAGCAGAAGGATAGCGGTACCCGGCTGTTATGCATCGGGCTTTAATATGATTGCCTACCCTCTTGTGAAAAATGGGGTTGTGGCAGCGGACTATCCCTTCTTTGCCACAGCGCTTTCAGGCTACAGCGGAGCCGGCAAAAAGGCGATAGCTCTCTATGAAGGTGAGGATAAGAGCGAGGAGCTGTATGCGCCCAGAGAATATGCGCTTTCACAGATGCACAAGCATCTTAAGGAGATGAAAGCCATACCGGGACTTGACTATGAGCCCCTTTTTACGCCGGTGGTAGATGATTATTACAGCGGAATGATAGTTTCTGTGCCGCTTAGTGTCAGACTTTTTGAAAAAAAGCTTTCCGTTGAGGAAGTGAGAGATATGTATGCCAAGCATTATGCCGGTGAAGCATTCATCAAGGTCAGGGAATCAGGATATGAGAATAATGAGGAGCTTAAGGGCTTCTTGTCGGCCAATGCCTTCTCGGGAAGAGATGATGCAGAGATAATAGTATCCGGTAATGAAGACAGAATACTTATCTCTGCAAGGTTTGACAATCTTGGCAAGGGTGCCTCCGGTGCGGCTATACAGTGTATGAACATCAAGCTTGGGCTTAAGGAGGATACAGGACTGCTTATCAAATCCTGAATTCCTGCTGACTCTTCCTGTATAGCTCTCCCTTATTGTTCTTCTTCCTGTATTGCATGGGCGTCATGCCTATATATCTTTTGAAGGTTTTGTTAAAATAGCTTGCATAATTGAAGCCTACCATAAGAGCAATATCCGACATGGGAGTATTGTTCACATCATTGGTAAGGATCTCCGCTGCGGTGAAGACTCTGTATCTGTTGATATAATCTATGGGCGACGAGTGCAGCGCTCTCTGGAAGGTTCTGCAGCACTCGCTGTCACTTACATCACATACACCGGAGATGTCTGATAAGAGGATATCCTCCGCATAGTGCTCGGATATGTATTCGGTAGCCTTGGCAATGCGCTGGTTATCAAGGGCCTGCTGCTTGGTCAGCGGTATGACCGTTATATCTACGCGATTCTCCATATCCATTCCCCATATATCGTACAAGGCTGAAATGGCACGTAATTCTCCGGCACGAAGCTCCGAATTCATATACATATATACATCGTGAGCACGCTTGATAATGGCGGCATCATTCGGCTCCTTGGGATCATAGAGCGAATATCTGTATGCATCGTTATTAAGAAGGTTTGCCAGGTTCTTACAGCCAAGCATATTTAAGGTCGTGCCGAATAAGAGTGAATGGTGAAAATGAATAAGCTCTAACTCGGTATTCTTATCGGAATCCGCCTCGATCGCGTGGACGATGCCTCTTTTGATGCAGATACCGCCGCCTGCGCCTACATGTATGGACATGTCTCCGAAATTCAGGGAGACACTTCCCGATAATACTGTGACGAATTCGAATTCACAGTGCTTATGCAGGTCATTGCCCCTAAAAGAAGGATCCGCAAGATTTATGCGTCTGGCCAGTATAGGGGTCAGCAGACTCATGGGGTAATCCGCATAAAGCGGGAGCTCTTCATCGGGCTTATAGTATCTTACTTTGTTAAGAAGCTGAACATCATCAATTGTGTCAGTGACATAAGTGTTCTTTTTCATAGGTTAAGTATACCACATTTATGCTATAATATGCGATATGAATATTATCGAAGAATATTACGGAAAATTTAATGAGGACAAACGGCTTGATTCCCGTCACGGACAGATAGAATACAGAGTGACCATGAGATATATCGATGAACGCTTAAAGAGTCTGTCCAAGGAGCGAGAAAACAGGGATATAAGTATCATAGATATAGGCGCGGGAACCGGCAGATATGCTGTTCCGCTTGCCAAGAGGGGCTATGAGGTCTGTGCGGTCGAGCCGGTCAAGCACAATCTGTCGCGTATGAAGCTTAAATCGGATGAGCTTAAGTGCCTTAAGCTTGATGCCAGAAGGCTTAAGGGGATAGAGGACGATCACTATGATATTGCCATAATGCTCGGCCCGATGTACCACCTTTTTACTTATGAGGATAAGCTTAAGGCTCTTAATGAGGCGAAGAGAGTAGTGAAAAGCGGCGGATATATATATGTGGGCTATTGCATGAATGAATATGCCTTTGTGACCTATGCCCTTAACGAAGGACATCTGGCGGAGTGCATAAGAGACGGCAGACTGGATGGCGATTATCACTGTATATCCGAAGAGAAGGATATATATGACTATGTAAGGGTAGAAGACATAGACAGGCTGTATAAGGCTTCCGGACTTGACAGATATATGCTCATCAGTCCGGACGGGCCGACCAATTATATAAGGAAGACTCTTAAAGGATTAAGCGATGAGGAATTTGAAAGGTATGAAGAGTATGTGATGAGTATATCCTCAAGACAGGAGCTTATAGGCGCGGCGGCCCATACCGTGGACATACTTATAAAACCATAGCCGGATACTTTAGCGCGTTGCACTCTTGAATAATAGATGTGCAGATGATAGAATCGAATAGTCGGATGTGAAAAGACACATTCTTGAATTAATTATTAATAGAAAGAACAGGATAAGGATTATGCCGATCACAGAGATTTTGGAACAGAATTGCAGTAAATACGGAGACGATATATGTCTTGTGGAGATCAATCCGGAGATCAAGGAGGTCAGAAGGGTCACATGGAAGGAGTACGAGCTTACCGAGCCTGCGCCTACGGCCCATTATCGCAGAGAGATCACATGGAATGTCTTCAATGAGAAGGCGAACCGTTTTGCCAATCTTTTATTGTCGAGGGGAGTTAAGAAGGGCGATAAGGTAGCTATACTGCTAATGAATTGCCTTGAGTGGCTTCCTATATACTTTGGTATACTCAAGACCGGCGCGATAGCAGTGCCGCTTAATTTCAGATACGCATCGGATGAGATAGAATACTGTCTTAATCTCGCTGAAGTGGACGTACTTGTATTCGGGCCGGAATTCATCGGCCGTATAGAGGAGATAGCGGATTCCATAGGCAAGAACAGGCTCCTTTTCTATGTCGGTGCGAATTGCCCTTCTTTTGCCGAGGATTATTCCGAGCTTACAGCCAACAGCTCCAGTCAGTCACCCCGGATAAAGCTTAAGGATGAGGATGATGCCGCAATATATTTTTCATCGGGTACGACAGGATTCCCCAAGGCTATATTGCATAATCATATAAGTCTTATGCATTCATGCAAGGTAGAGCAGGCTCATCACGGTCAGACCAAGGATGATGTGTTCCTGTGCATCCCTCCGCTGTATCATACGGGAGCCAAGATGCACTGGTTCGGAAGCTTCCTGGTGGGCGGTAAGGCAGTATTGCTTAAGGGAACCAAGCCTAAGACGATAATCGAAGCCGTATCTGCTGAGAAGTGTACCATAGTGTGGCTTTTGGTGCCTTGGGCACAGGATATACTCGATGCCATTGACAGAGGGGATATCGACCTTAGCCAGTATGAGCTTTCGCAGTGGAGGCTTATGCATATAGGGGCGCAGCCTGTTCCTCCGAGCCTTATAGCAAGGTGGAGAGAGCACTTCCCCAATCATCAGTATGATACCAATTACGGCCTAAGCGAATCCATAGGCCCCGGTGCCGTACACTTAGGCGTGGAGAATATTCATAAGGTAGGTGCTATCGGTAAAGCCGGCTACGGCTGGAAGACCAAGATCATAGATGAAGAGGGTAATGAGGTTAAGCAGGGTGAAGTCGGTGAGCTATGCGTATCGGGACCCGGTGTCATGACCTGCTATTACAATGACAAGGCATCTACGGATGAAGTGCTTAAGGGCGAGTGGCTTTTGACCGGAGATATGGCAATGGAGGATGAGGACGGCTTTATCTTCCTTGTGGATCGTAAGAAGGATGTGGTGATCTCAGGCGGTGAGAACATCTATCCTGTACAGATAGAGAATTTCATACGTGGCTATGATAAGGTCAAGGATGTGGCTGTCATAGGAGTTCCGGATGCAAGGCTTGGAGAGGCTACAATGGCCATTATTGAGGTCAAGGATGGCATGGAGTGCACGCAGGAGGAGATAAACGAGTTCTGCATGAAGCTTCCCAGATATAAGAGACCGCATCATATAGTATTCGAAGATATACCACGCAATCCCACAGGCAAGATCGAGAAGCCGAAGCTAAGGCAGAAGTATTGCGGAGAAAGTGTAGTGGCTAAGCAGAATAAGGGCTAGACTGACAGACAGATGACGTATATATGAGCAGAAAAAAAGAGATATCAACCGGAATAAAATATATGATACCTGTATTGCTTATCATGCTTGCGGGTATTACGGGCTGCGGTGTTCCGGGAACAAAAGGGTTCACGGAGACAGCCATGAGCGAGATAGAGGCGCTTGAATACGAGACGGCTTTGGAGACACTTGCCTCTGCCGAGGAAGCCGGCGAGAATGCCGCGCTTATAGCAAGGGCGAGGGGCATAGCGCATCTGGGCCTTGCCCAATATGAAGAAGCGGTCAACGACTTCCATGAAGTGCTTTCGTATAGTGACTGGCAGGTGGATGCGCTTGATTATGATGTCAATTACTATCTTGCTGATACCTATGAGCATATGAAGGACTATGAATCTGCCGTGGATACATATACGGACATTTTAGGCCTTAAGGGTAAGGAGGTGCTTGCTCTGTATAAGAGGGGCTGCGATTATCTTATGCTTGGCGACCATGAGAAGGCTGTGGCTGATTTTAATAAGGCTATAGAGCTGGCTCCGGACGATTATGACCTGCGCATCGAGGTGGCAGGGAGGCTGACGGAGGCTTCATATGAGGACGAGGGAAGGAGTATACTAGAGCAGTTCCTTGCGGAGAAGGAGAAGAAGCTTTCGGGCTTTGATAAGGGGCGAATATACTTCTATATGGAGGATTACGAGAATGCCAAGGTATATCTTGAGGAAGCAAGGGATGATGATGACCAGAATACGATCCTTTTCTTAGGTAAGACCTATGAGATGCTTGGTGATTATAATTATGCCACAAGTACTTATCAGAACTACCTCACCAGACATCCTGAGGCAGCAGTCATATATAACCAGCTTGGCCTTAGCAGACTTAAGTCAGGAGATTATGCGGGAGCGAGAGATGCCTTCTCATCAGCCAGGAATCTTCAGGGAACAGGGCTTGAACAGGTGTTGAGCTACAATGAGATAGTTGCCAATGAGTATATGGGAGACTTTGAGAGAGCCAAGACGCTTATGAGCGAGTACCTGAAGAAGTATCCGGATGATCAGGCGGCTATAAGGGAGAATACATTCCTGTCCACAAGATGATGTGTTTGTTAAAGGATGATTTACCCGCGTCTGTGTCCGCCTACTATATACGGCAGTAAAAAAGAAAAATATTATGTTGACCAAATTGAAGCCCGTTTATCTTAAGAATCCCTTGATTAACGGGCTTTTTCGATGCATAAAATCAAGATATAAAAACACAACATGTTATGTTATCGTACGGATGCGTACACAATATCTTGTGTTTTATGTTGACTTATTATAAAGAGAATGTTATTATAGATTCGGTGGGTTTTTAAGACCGAGTTTTTTAGTTTGTTGGGATGATTTTTTGAGGGATTGGAGAGTTTCATGTTTCAGGTAATTAAGAGGGACGGAGAAGAGACGGATTTTGCATTGGCTAAGATAAGCGATGCGATCATTAAGGCATTTAATGCTACGGATGTACAGTATACCAATGATGTAGTGGATCTTTTGGCACTCAGGGTAACGGCGGATTTCCAGAGTAAGGTCAAGGAGAACAAGATTCAGGTAGAGGATATTCAGGACAGCGTGGAGAAGACTCTTGAGCAGGCCGGATACACGGAGGCAGCCAAGGCGTACATATTGTATCGTAAGCAGAGAGAAAAGCTTCGTACCATGAAGTCAACCATCCTTGATTATAAGGATGTTGTGAATAATTACGTTAAGGTTGAGGACTGGAGAGTCAAGGAGAATTCTACCGTTACCTATTCGGTGGGAGGACTTATCTTAAGCAATTCAGGCGCGGTAACAGCCAATTACTGGCTCTCTGAGATATATGACGAAGAGATAGCCAAGGCGCATCGTAATGCGGACATTCATATACACGATCTGTCAATGCTTACCGGATACTGCGCAGGATGGTCTCTTAAGCAGCTTATTAAAGAGGGTCTTGGCGGCATCACCGGCAAGATAACATCCGCTCCCGCATCGCATCTTTCGGTGCTCTGCAACCAGATGGTCAATTTTCTTGGAATAATGCAGAACGAATGGGCAGGAGCCCAGGCATTCTCTTCCTTTGATACATACCTTGCACCCTTTGTAAAGGTTGATAAGCTTAATTACAGAGAGGTCAAGAAGTGCATAGAGGCATTTGTGTATGGCGTGAATACTCCCAGCCGTTGGGGTACTCAGGCACCCTTCTCCAACATAACCCTTGACTGGACGGTTCCTGCGGACCTGGCTGAGCTTCCGGCTATAGTGGGCGGAGTGGAGCAGGATTTCTGTTATAAGGACTGCAAGAAAGAGATGGACATGGTCAATAAGGCTTTCATTGAGACCATGATAGAGGGAGATGCCAACGGACGCGGATTCCAGTATCCTATCCCCACATATTCCATAACAAGGGATTTTGACTGGTCCGACACAGAGAATAACAGGCTGTTATTCGAGATGACATCCAAGTATGGCACACCTTATTTCTCTAACTATATCAATTCGGATATGGAGCCTTCGGATGTACGTTCCATGTGTTGCAGATTAAGGCTCGACCTTCGTGAGCTTCGCAAGAAGTCCGGCGGATTCTTCGGTTCGGGCGAGAGCACGGGCAGTGTGGGAGTCGTTACCATCAACATGCCGCGTATCGCATATCTTGCAACGGACAGAGGGGATTTCTTCAAGCGTCTTGATAAGATGATGGACATAGCGGCAAGATCGCTCAAGATCAAGAGAGGCGTAATAACCAAGCTGTTAAATGAGGGACTCTACCCTTATACCAGAAGATATCTTGGCACCTTTGACAATCATTTCTCTACGATAGGACTTGTGGGAATGAACGAAGTGGGGCTTAATGCCAACTGGCTTCGTGCGGACATGACCGATCCGAGGACTCAGGAGTTCACCAAGGAAGTGCTTAATCATATGAGGAACCGTCTGTCAGACTATCAGGAGCAGTACGGTGATCTGTACAATCTTGAAGCGACACCCGCAGAGAGCACTTCATACAGACTTGCCAAGCATGACAGGAAGCAGTGGCCTTCGATCAAGACGGCAGGCAAGCCCGGAGATACACCTTATTATACGAATTCATCGCATCTGCCTGTGGATTATACTACGGATATATTCGATGCGCTTGATATACAGGATGAGCTTCAGACATTATATACATCGGGAACCGTATTCCATGCATTTCTTGGAGAGAAGCTTCCCGATTGGAAGTCGGCTGCGGGACTTGTACGTACCATAGCCGAGAATTACAAGCTTCCGTATTTTACATTGTCGCCCACATATTCTATATGCAAGGAGCATGGCTATCTGTCGGGTGAGCAGAATGTATGTCCTCACTGCGGAGCGCCTACCGAAGTATACAGCCGTATAACCGGCTATTATAGACCTGTTCAGAACTGGAATGACGGCAAGCTTCAGGAATATGCCAACAGAACAGAGTATGATATCGCCAATTCCAGCATGAAGAGACCGATAAGCACGGTTGTCACGCTTTCGGATTATGACAGTGATGTGAAGGTGGATGTTGAGTCGCCTCAGGATGTGAAGTATCTCTTCACCACCAAGACATGTCCCAACTGCAAGCTGGCCAAGGAATATCTGAAAAATGAGAATTATATACTCATAGATGCGGAAGAGAATATGGAGTTATCCGCAAGATATCAGATAATGCAGGCACCTACCCTTGTGGTGGTGGACGGCGGAAAGTACACCAAGTACGTCGGAGCGGGCAATATCAAAAAATACGCCAATGAGCGAAGCATGGCGGTCGTATAAGATGAGCTTAATGACTACCACCCGTAATTAAACAGAGTACACAATAACAGGGCTAAGGGCAATCTACCTTTAGCCCCTTTGCCGTTATACATGAAGAGAGCCGGAGGTTAGTGAGAATAGTATGATCAATAAACTTGTAGCAGAGATAAAGAAGAAGAACGCACCTATAGTCGTGGGTCTGGACCCGACAGAGAAGTTAATTCCTGATTATATAATCAGGAAGCATATCAAAGAAAAAGGCGAGTCGCTTGAGGCAATGGCAGATGCCATATGGGAATACAACAAGGGCCTGATAGATGCCCTGTATGAGCATATCCCTGCGGTCAAGCCGCAGGTGGCAATGTATGAGAGATTCGGACTTCCGGGGCTTGGCGCCTTTGAGAAGACCATAAAGTACTGCAAGGAAAAAGGACTTGTGGTGATAGGTGATGTCAAGAGAGGAGATATCGGCTCCACATCGGCGGCTTATGCGGATGCCCATCTTGGCAGGGTTAAGATAGGAGATACGTATATCGCTCCCTTTGATGAGGATTTCGCAACGGTCAATCCATATCTTGGAGCAGACGGTATCAAGCCCTTTATCGATGTCTGCAAGGAGTATAAGAAGGGTATATTCGTACTTGTCAAGACTTCTAACCCCAGCAGCGGCGAGTATCAGGACAGGAATGTGGACGGACGCCCCTTATATGAGCTGGTAGGTGAGAATGTGGCCGCCTATGCCGAGGAGCTTATGGGTGATGAATACAGCTATATAGGTGCAGTTGTGGGTGCCACGTACCCTGAGCAGGGTAAGGCATTAAGGAAGATAATGAAAAAAAGCTATATACTTGTACCGGGCTACGGAGCGCAGGGCGGCAAAGGAAGCGACCTTAAGTACTTCTTCGACAAGGACGGACTCGGTGCTATAATCAATTCCTCAAGAGGTATAATCGGAGCGTATCAGAATGAAAAATACGCAGGCTATAAGGAGGAAGGCTTCGCGGATGCCGCGCTTAAGGCGGTAAAGGATATGAAGGAGGATATCGCCGCGGCGATAGCCATGAAGGATTAACGGACATCGAGGTTGACGGAGGATCGGAGTGAAAAATATGAGCGATATTACAGAATACAAGCAGGAATTCATTGAATTTATGGTCGAACAGAATGTACTTAAGTTCGGGGATTTTACATTAAAAAGCGGCAGGAAGTCTCCCTTTTTCATGAATGCCGGAGCATATGTGACGGGAGAGGCATTAAGCAGGCTCGGAGAGTATTATGCCAGAGCCATTCATGAGGCCTACGGAGATGATTTTGATGTGCTCTTCGGACCGGCGTATAAGGGAATTCCGTTAAGCGTAGCTACCGTAATGGCATATAACAGGCTATATAATAAGAATATAAGCTACAGCTCCAACCGTAAGGAGATAAAGGATCACGGAGATGTGGGCATTTTCTTAGGAAGTGTGATAAAGCCCGGAGACAGAGTGGTCATAATCGAGGATGTTACAACCTCAGGAAAGTCTATGGAGGAGACAGTGCCCATAATCAAGGGCGTTGGAGATGTTAATATCCTCGGACTTATGGTATCCTTAGACAGAATGGAGAAGGGTAAGTCGGATGAAAGTGCCCTTAAGGAGATCAAGAAGCTCTACGGATTTGAGACCAATGCCATAGTCAATATGGCCGAGGTGACGGAGTATCTGTACGGAAGAGAGACAAGGTGCGGAGTCATCATCGATGACGATATCAAAGCGCGGATAGATGCGTATTATGCGGAGTACGGAGCAAATGCTTAAGCGCAAGTACATATATACGGATAAACAGCATACAAATAAAGGAATAATGTCTACATTATTGGGCATTTTGGACTTGGCATCAATAGTCTATGCCATATATAATACATATGACAGAGGCGGACAGGCTCCTCTGCGTTATGCAGCCTCATGTGTGCTCATACTTGTTTTTTCATTTACCGGGATAATACTTGGACTGATAGGCAGGCAGGAATCCGAGAGGTTCTATGCATTTGCCTATATCGGGATAATACTCAATATACTTTCTGTGATTGGAATAAGCGGAATACTTTATGCCGGAGCTTATATATGATCTATTAAAAAACAGAATATTAAAGACTGCGGACGAGATCGGGGATTGTGGCATATACTGCGGCTATTTCAAGGAAGTCGGCGGGTTCATAACAGATGTTATTAATCTGTATGAGGAGCTTGTGACAGGAAGGTACTACACCCTTGCAGCGCGGGATAAGAAGCCGCTGCTCGATAATCTGTACAGACATGTAGCAGAGAACTATGATGACAGCTTCCTTAATCCCGATAAGGCGGTCTCGGTCTTCGGAACGGATATGGGAAGAGTCTTATCCGCCGTATATGCGGAGCTGTTCTCTGCCATAGGCTATGCTTTCGATAAGGACAGGGAAGCGCTGGTCATAAGGTTAAGTCTTTATCTTGAGATATACGGGGCGGTATGCATGTCTCTTACGGAGGAGAATGAAGCCGGAGAGGATACGGCAGCGAGACTTGGCGCCATACTTAAGGATTATGCCTTCGATTATTCCATGCAGATGGCACTTAACAGCGCCGGTAATCTCTATGGCAGGGATAATAAGGCGGCAGGACGGATAATAGCCGAAGCTGATTTAAGCAATACGGATTATCTGTATGATTACGGTGAATATATAGGTGATAATGAGATAAAGGTATCCGGATATCTGGCTTCTCTTAGCGAAGAGAAGATAGAGCTTATGGCATCTGTCTATGTGAACGGATATATTAAGGGCTTTGAGGTAACAGGCAAGGATGTGACGCTTAAGAATCTGGTTGAGATAAGATACTTTATCGGATTCGAGAGAGTTGTAAGGAAGGCTGTTAAGCTTTTTAAAGAGGCGGGGCTTGATGTAAGCTTAAGACGAAGCGAAGTAAGCTTCGTGGCAGGCAGAAAGCTCAATAAGACAGGGTATTATTCCACTGTGGTCAACAGGCAGTTCGAAGCGGATCATGAGAATGACAGGGCGCTTTACTATGACAGAAGGCTTATGGAGCACAGACTTATGTGCTACAGGAATGCTTTGGAGGAATATAAGACAGAGGCGGGAGGCTATGGCGGACCGGCAGTTATAGAGAGCTTCGGAGAAAAGTCTGAAGTGCTTTCAATAAAGGAAAGTGCGGTAAGACCGGATGAGGCATTTTGCAGGCTAAGCAGTGAATATACGGTTAAGGCTGTGGATATACTGAATGAGTATGTTAAGGGCGAAGAGAGAAGCTTCACCATAATAGCCTTCCCGATACCGGCCATAGGAGATGATTTTGAGGCTGTCTTTAATGAGACGCTTAAGCTTAATACACTGGGATATGAGAAGTACAGGGATATACAGCAGAAGATGATAGATGTCCTTGATAAAGCGGATCATGTCCGGATACTTGGGGACAACGGCAATGAGACCGATCTTAAGGTCAAGCTGTGGAAGCTTAAGGACCCCGATAAGGAGACGAGCTTTGAGAACTGTGTGGCGGATGTCAACATTCCGGTGGGAGAGGTGTTCACATCGCCCGTACTTAAGGGAACGGAAGGGCTGCTGCATGTCAAGAAGGTATATCTTAATGAGATGCCCTTCATAGATCTTAAGCTTAGGATCAAGGATGGGATGATAGCGGATTACAGTCTGGGTAATTATCCGGATAAAAAGGATAATGATGAGTACATGAAGAAGTACCTGCTGTTCTCACATGATTCCCTTCCGATGGGAGAATTTGCCATCGGCACCAATACAACGGCATATGCCATGATCAAAAGGTATGCTTTATGGAGTGTGATGCCGATACTTATAGCCGAGAAGACGGGGCCGCATTTTGCCATGGGTGATACCTGCTACTCACATGAGGAGGATATGGTCACATATAATCCTGACGGCAAGGCAATTGTGGCAAGGGAGAACAGCATATCGGCAGCAAGAAAAAGCGATCCTCTTAAGGCATATTACGGATGTCATACCGATATAACCATACCCTATGATGAATTAAAAAGGCTGTATGCGGTAACGGAATCCGGAGAGATCAGTGATATAATAAAGGACGGCAGATTCGTCCTGGAGGGAACGGAGGAGCTCAATGTACCTCTTGATGAACTGTAAAGTCAGAAAGGCAGAGTTAAGGTAATGGATAAGAAGATTATGGTAAGCATTGTCATGGGCAGTGATTCGGACATGCCTGTTATGGCCAAGGCAGCGGATATACTGGAAGAATTCGGAATAGGATATGAGATGAACATCATCTCGGCTCACAGAGAGCCGGATGAATTCTTCGAATATGCGAAGGGCGCGGAAGAAAGGGGCATAAAGGTTATTATAGCCGGTGCCGGAATGGCAGCGCATCTGCCCGGAATGTGTGCGGCGATATTCCCGCTTCCGGTCATCGGAGTTCCTATGGGCGGCGGAGCCTTAAACGGAACGGATGCTCTGTATTCAATATTGCAGATGCCATCGGGTATACCTGTGGCTACGGTGGCTATCGGCGGCGGAGCCAATGCCGGACTTCTGGCTGCCAGAATGCTCGCCATATCGGATGATGAGATACGTGCAAGGCTTAAGGAGTATAAGAACACCCTTAAGGAACAGGTCGTGGCAAAGGATAAGAAGCTTAAAGAGACCGGATATAAGAATTACGTTAAATAGGAGGAGTTATGGCGCTTAATTACAAATCAGCCGGAGTGGATATTGAAGCAGGATACAGATCGGTGGAGCTTATGAAGGAATATGTGAAGACCACCTTAAGAGATGAGGTAATAGGCGGTCTGGGCGGATTCGCCGGTGCCTTCTCACTATCCAAGATTAAGGAGATGGAGGATCCGATTCTTTTGTCGGGAACCGATGGCTGCGGTACCAAGGTCAAGCTGGCATTCATAATGGATAAGCATGATACCATAGGGATAGATGCGGTGGCAATGTGTGTTAATGATGTTGCCTGCGCCGGAGGAGAGCCTCTCTTTTTCCTTGATTATATTGCATGCGGTAAGAATATTCCGGAGAAGATAGCATCCATAGTCAAGGGAGTAGCGGAGGGCTGCAGACAATCGGATGCGGCGCTTATAGGCGGAGAGACTGCCGAGCATCCGGGGCTTATGCCGGAGGATGAATACGATCTGGCCGGCTTTACGGTAGGTGTGGTAGACCGTAAGGATATGATCACGGGTGAGAATATACGTGAAGGAGATGTGCTTGTCGGTATAGCATCAAGCGGTGTCCACAGCAACGGCTTCTCCCTTGTACGCAAGATATTCGAAATGACGAAGGAGAGCCTTGATACATACTATGATGAACTTGGCGAGACATTGGGCGAAGCGCTCATAAGACCGACAAGGATATATGTTAAGGCGCTTAAGAATGTCAGAGATGCAGGGATTATTATCAAGGGCTGCAGCCATATAACCGGCGGCGGATTCTATGAGAATATTCCCCGTATGCTTCCTGATGGCGTAAATGCAAGGATCAAGAAGGACAGCTATCCTGTTCTGCCTATCTTCGGACTTATGCAGAAGAAGGGTAATATAGACGATAGGATGATGTATAATACATATAATATGGGGCTGGGAATGGTACTTGCACTTGAAGCAGGGGATGCCAAGGCAGCCATTGAAGCCATAGAGAAGGCGGGAGATAAGGCCTATATTGTCGGTGAGATAACAAGTGGCAATAAAGAGGTGGAATTGGTATGATGGATATCGTAGTATGCGTATCGGGTGGCGGCACCAATCTGCAGGCTATAATTGACGGCATAGAGGCCGGAACCATATCCGATACAAGGATAGTCTGTGTACTATGCAACAACAAGGAGGCTTATGCTCTTAGGAGAGCGGAAAATGCAGGGATTCCGTCTGTATGCATAAGCCCTAAAGACTATGATGATCGTGACAGCTTCAACGAGGCTATGCTGGCTGAGATAGATAAATTCAATCCTGATTTAATAGTTCTGGCAGGCTTTCTGGTTAATATACCGAAAAAAATGGTCGAAAAGTATAGGAACAGGATCATTAATATCCACCCTTCACTCATACCCTCGTTCTGCGGTAAGGGCTACTATGGATTAAGAGTTCATGAGAAAGCCCTTGAAAGAGGCGTCAAGGTGACAGGAGCAACGGTGCACTATGTGGATGAAGGAACGGATACCGGACCTATCATACTTCAGGAGCCGGTAAGGGTATTGGAGGGAGATACCCCTGAGATACTTCAGAGAAGAGTCATGGAGCAGGCGGAATGGGTGATACTTCCCAAAGCAATAGATATGATCGCGAAAGGAATGAGAAGATGAGAGTACTTGTAGTCGGTGGCGGCGGACGTGAACATGCAATATGTACATGTGTTGCTAAAAGCGTAAAGGTTGATAAGCTTTTCTGTGCTCCCGGTAATGCCGGAATAGCAGAGGTAGCGACCTGTGTTGATATAGGTCCGATGGAATTCGACAGACTGACGGCTTTTGCCAAGGATGAGAAGATAGACTTCTGTATAGTGGGTATGGACGATCCGCTGGTGGGCGGCTTGACGGATCGCATGGAGGAAGCAGGTATCCGTACCTTCGGACCCCGTAAGAATGCGGCGATACTTGAGGGAAGTAAAGCCTTCTCCAAGGACCTTATGAAGAGATACAATATTCCTACTGCTTCGTATGAGAATTTTGATAATTACGAGGCGGCAGCACAGTATCTTAAGAGTGCGCCTATGCCTATAGTACTTAAGGCTGACGGACTTGCACTGGGCAAGGGAGTACTTATCTGCAATACTTATGAGGAGGCGCTTGAGGGTGCCAAGGAGATAATGCTTGATAAGAAGTTCGGTGATGCCGGTTCAAGGATGGTGATAGAGCAGTTCATGACGGGAAGAGAGGTATCTGTCCTGTCATTTACGGACGGTAAGACCATTAAGATCATGACTTCCGCACAGGATCACAAGAGAGCGGGGGATGGTGATACGGGTCTTAATACGGGAGGAATGGGAACCTTCTCTCCGAGTCCCTTCTATACAAAGGAAGTGGATGAGTTCTGCAAGAAGCATATCTATCAGGCTACGGTCGATGCCATGAGAAGTGAGGGAAGACCTTTTAAGGGCGTTATATTCTTCGGCTTGATGCTTACAGACGATGGCCCCAAGGTGCTTGAGTATAATGCAAGGTTCGGAGATCCCGAAGCTCAGGTGGTACTTCCCAGAATGAAAAATGATATAATCGAGGTAATGGAGGCATGTGTAGACGGAAGGCTTGATGAGATACAGCTTGAATTTGAAGACAATGCCGCTGTGTGCGTGGTACTTGCAAGTGAGGGCTACCCGGTGCAATATGAGAAGGGCAAAGTAATAAAGGGCTTAGAGAACTTCAAGGGCAAGGATGACTACTTCTGCTTCCATGCCGGAACCAAGAAAGCAGACGGTGAGATCGTCACCAATGGCGGAAGAGTCTTAGGTATTACGGCCAAAGGAAGTGATCTTAAGGAAGCCAGAGCCAAAGCATATGAGGCAACATCATGGATAGATTATGAAGGAAAGTACATGCGAGGCGATATAGGCAAGGCAATAGATGAAGCGTAGATTGCGTCGTCATTGATATGACAGATGCAGAAGGTATTAATAAGGAATCAAGAATTGGAGAGTTTTATGAAAAAGAGAATCAAACTGATACTTACAACGGTTATCCTGGCTGTGGCGATATGCCTTACAGGAATGCCTGAGATCTGTGCATATGCTGCCACTGTTACGGTAACAGATCCCGATTCGTGCAGGATACGAAAGGAGCCCAGCACTTCATCCGAGGCTATTTCCAGTGTAAAAAGCGGGAAGGTGCTCGAAGTGGTCGGCGAAGCAACCGGGACTGACGGATATACATGGTATCAGGTCAAGGTGGAAGGAACAACGACAGGATATATAAGAGCTGATCTCGTATCCACACCGGACGGCAATATAAGCAGTTCGTCATCGGCTTCAACCTCATCTTCTTCATCGACAACCTCGGATACATCCAAGAAGAGTGAGACTGCAAGTACATCTACAGAGAAAAAGAGCGAGACTGCGGCAAGCACCGAGAGCAAATCGGATACCGCAGGGGAGGTGGTAGATTCGGATGCCCTTACTGCAACCGTTACCGCCGATACCGTTACGGTAAGAGAGAATGCATCTACGAAGTCCAATAAAGTAGGTACTGCCAAGAACGGTCAGGATCTGTTCATTAACGGAGAGGCTGCCGATTCAGAGGGCAAGACATGGTATAAGATCAATTTCGAGGCTGACGGTAAGACCGTTGACGGATTCATCAGATCAGACTTTTTGGAGATTACATCAACTACGGCTGATCTTGCACCGGAGGAACCCGAAAGCGTGGAGCCGGAGCCCGAACCTGAGCCTGTAGTCAATACCGATTATGAGGTTAGATATGAAGCTAACGCCGAAGGAATAGAGGAGTGGTTCTTATACGATCATATCAACGGCAATAAGCAGAGTATCAATAATATCAAGGCAGTTATGGAGCAAAGCCAGAATATGGTCGTAGATGACGGAAGTGAAGTTAAGACCATGAAGATAGTGATAATCGTAATGGCTGTTATTATGCTGCTCCTTATAATCGCAGTAGCGATCCTCTTATTCAGATTAAGAGACCGTTATGAGGATTTCGATGATATTGAAGATGAAGATTATGATGATGAAGAGGAAGACGAAGAAGAGATAGAGGAGATGGACGAGGAAGAGGAGTACGAAAGCAAACGTCCGGCGAAGAAGGAGAGAAAATTCGGCTTCAAGAGTCGCAGGAAGAACTACGAAGACAACGAAGAGGAAGACGAGGAAGAGGAAGAAGAAGAGGATGAGGAGCCGGAGGTATATACCCGTCCCGTAAGAAGAAGTACACCGGCACAGCCACAGAGCAGACGCAGTACAGAGGAATCATGGTCATCAAAGAGCCTTATGGATATAGATGATGACATGGAATTCGAATTCCTTGATCTGGATAATTAAGACTATAATAAGGAACGATACATAAGATGGATTATACCGATAAAGCGCGTACAGCACTTCATATGGCGGAAAGAGCCGCAAGAAAGCTACATCAGAGTTATATAGGCAGTGAACACATACTGCTTGGACTTATACAGGAGAATACAGGAGTTGCGGCGCGTGTGTTATATGAGAACGGTGTCAGGGCCGATGATATCATAGAGCTTATCAAGGATTTTGTTGCACCTGATACGACTACACTCTTAGCCGAGAGGCACAGTTATTCTCCAAGAGCTATGGATGTGCTTAATGAGGCTATGGCGGCTGCCGAAAAATACGGCAGTGAGACCATAGGTACAGAGCATATACTTCTTGGAATAATAAGAGAAGGGGATAATGTAGGAGCAAGGATTCTGACAACCCTTGGCGTCAATTTACAGAAGCTTTATGTGGATGTGCTTGTGGCCATGGGAGAGGATGGGAAGCTGGCAGCCGAGGATTATAAGAATAAGAGCAGCAAAAAGAAGGGCGGACACTCGATACTTGCCCAATACAGCAGGGATCTTACGGCCCTTGCAAGGCAGGGGAAGCTTGATCCCGTGGTTGGAAGGGATGCGGAGATAAAGCGGGTGATACAGATACTCAGCAGACGCACCAAGAATAATCCTTGTCTTGTGGGAGAGCCCGGTGTGGGTAAGACCGCAATAGTTGAAGGACTCGCACAGCGTATAGTAGCTGATGAGGTGCCGGATACTGTTAAGAATAAGAGACTTTTAACCCTTGATCTGTCCGGAATGGTAGCCGGCAGCAAATACAGAGGCGAATTCGAGGAGAGGATCAAGAAGGTCATGAAGGAGGTCATAGAAGATGGCAATGTACTCCTTTTTCTTGATGAGATACACACTCTTATAGGCGCCGGAGGTGCTGAGGGAGCAATAGATGCTTCCAATATCTTAAAGCCTTCGCTTGCAAGAGGCGAGATACAGCTTATAGGTGCCACCACTATGGCGGAATACCGCAAGTATGTGGAAAAGGATGCGGCGCTGGAACGAAGATTCCAGCCTGTGGATGTTGCAGAACCCACAGAGGAAGAGTCCATACGCATACTTAAGGGTATAGCTCATAAATATGAGGAGCACCATAAAGTCAGCATTACAGAGGAAGCGATAGAGGCAGCCGTCAGACTGTCTTCGAGATATATCAATGACAGGAATCTGCCTGATAAGGCTATCGACCTTATAGATGAAGCGGCCTCGGCAGTAAGACTTGACAATACAGGCAACAGCGATAAGCTTAAGGAGATCGAGGAAGAGATAGCAAAGCTCGATGTGCAGATAGAGCGTTCGATAAGGATAGAGGCATTCACTCAGGCCGGCGAGCTTAAGGCGAAGGAGGACAAGCTGATAGGCAGACTTAATTCTCTTAAGAAAAGGGAGTTAAGCGCTGCAGGCAGGAAGAAATACACGGTCGGTGAAGATGATATAGCTTCGGTTGTGGCTTCATGGACCAAGATACCGGTATCCAAGCTTAATGAGAAGGAATCTACAAGACTGCTTAAGCTTGAAAGCATACTGCATAAGCGTGTAATAGGACAGAATGAGGCTGTAGATGCTCTGGCCAAAGCTATGAGACGTGGAAGAGTGGGACTTCAGGACCCTAAGCGACCCATAGGCTCCTTCCTTTTCTTAGGACCGACCGGTGTAGGCAAGACTGAGCTTAGCAAGGCACTGGCAGAAGCAATGTTCGGTTCGGAGAATGCCCTTATAAGAGTAGATATGTCGGAGTATATGGAGAGTCATACCGTATCCAAGATGATCGGCTCACCTCCGGGATATGTGGGCTTCGAGGACGGAGGACAGTTATCAGAGAAGGTGAGGCGCAATCCTTACAGCGTGGTTCTGTTCGACGAGATAGAGAAGGCACATCCCGATGTATTCAATATACTTCTTCAGGTGCTTGATGACGGGCATATAACCGATGCCAAGGGCAGAAAGGTAAGCTTTAAGAATACGGTGATAATCATGACATCCAATGCCGGAGCCATGAAGATCATAGAGCCCAAGAATCTGGGCTTTGAGACATCCAAGAATGAGAATAAGGACTATGACCGGATGAAAAACGGCGTAATGGAAGAGGTCAAGAGGATGTTCAAGCCGGAGTTCCTTAATCGTATCGATGAGATAATGGTGTTCCATACACTTACTAAGGACGATATGAGCAGGATCGTGACGCTGCTTGCGGGGAACTTAAGTGAGCGGTGCAAGGAGCAGATGGATATCTCGTTAAGCTTAACTTCTGCCGCCAAGAGGTATATAGTCGATAAATTCTCTAACCTCAAGATGGGCGCAAGACCCCTTAAGAGAGCGATACAGACACAGATCGAGGATAAGCTTGCGGAGGAGATACTCCGTAAGAGCGTTAAGCCGGGAGATAAGGTCACGGTAACGGTGAAAAATGACAAGGTGGTTTTTCAGGTAAAGGAAGCAAAATAGTACAGATGGAGGATTACTAAGATGGCAGTTAGTGAATTGATCAGGTCGGAGCAGGACGGAAGCTTAAGCTTCGGTAATCATGAGCTTGATGAGAAGGCAAAGCTTGAGGATTATAAGTATGGCGGCAATCTTATGAAGGTTAAGACATACAAGCCCATGACCAAGCTTGAGAAGAACGGTATGTTCCTCTATGAATCAGTGCCGGGGACAAGTGTATACCACTTCAATGAGACCGATAAGGGCGTGTCTTTTGAGGTTGAGGGCAATGAGGATGCACAGATCACGGTGGGACTGCAGGAAGAGGTAGACTATGAGGTCATAGTCGGTGGTGTGAGTGCAGGTAAGATGAAGACCGGAATGGGAGGCAAGTTAAGCTTCAACGTGGAATTGTCAGGAGAACCGGTGTCCGTTGAGCTTAAGTGTAAATAGCCAATGGCCAAAAGCAGTGTAAAAAGTGTATTTTTCTGCAATGAATGCGGGTATGAGTCTGCCAAATGGGTAGGACAGTGTCCTGCGTGTAAGGCATGGAATACCATGGTCGAGGAAAAGACCGACAGGAGGGTGTCGGGACACAGAGGCGTTAGGGCATCCGGCGACGAGGTGCATACGCCGGTGTCAATATCAGAGATATCCACTGAAGATGAAGAGCGCATATCCGCAGGGATAGGCGAGCTTGACAGAGTCCTCGGCGGTGGCATAGTTCCGGGTTCTCTTACACTTGTAGGCGGTGATCCGGGAATAGGTAAGTCCACTTTGCTTCTGCAGGTGTGCAGACAGCTATCGGATAAGGGTATAGAGGTATTGTATATATCCGGTGAGGAGAGCCTTAGGCAGATCAAGCTGCGTGCTGACAGGATAGGCTCCATGAATGAACATTTGAAGCTTTTATGTGAGACCAATCTTGAGAACATATGCGAGCAGGTTAAGAGGAGTAAAGCATCGGTTGCCGTGATAGATTCCATACAGACCATGTACAGTGAGAATCTGGATGCGGCAGCGGGAAGCGTCTCACAGGTGCGTGAAGCTACAGCGATACTGATGCGTATGGCCAAGGAGCAGAACGTATCGGTATTCATCGTGGGACATGTGACCAAGGAGGGTACGGTAGCAGGACCGAGAGTGCTTGAACATATGGTAGATACGGTGCTGTACTTCGAGGGCGACAGGCATGCATCCTACAGGATACTCAGAGGTGTTAAGAACCGATTCGGTTCCACTAATGAGATGGGTGTCTTCGAGATGAAGAACGAGGGATTAACAGAGGTTCCCAACCCTTCGGAATATATGCTGTCGGGGAGACCTGTAGATGCAAGCGGTGCGGTGGTATCCTGTGCCATAGAGGGAACCAGACCCATACTTGTGGAATTACAGGCTCTTGTGACAAGGACTAACTTCGGCTTTCCCAGAAGGCAGAGTGCCGGCAGTGATACGAACAGACTCAACCTCCTTATGGCGGTGCTTGAGAAGCGTCTGGATATGAAGATAGGCGATCATGATGCTTATGTCAATATTGCCGGAGGCATGAAGATACAGGAGCCGGCGATAGATCTGGCTGTGGTGCTTGCGGTTGTATCAAGCTTTCGCAACAGGGCTATATCCGATGATACTGTGGCTTTTGGAGAAGTGGGACTTAGCGGGGAGGTAAGAGCCGTGGCCAATGCTTCCATAAGGGTTGCGGAAGCCAAGAAGCTTGGCTTTAAGCGTGTGATACTTCCAAAGAGCAATATAGCTTCCGTGGATGTTAAGGGAATCGAGCTTGTGGGTGTCGGCTCCATCGAGGAAGCGATAGATAAGGTCATATAGATATAACGTATAATGTATATACAATAAAAGAAGCCTGACAGACTCAGGCTTCTTTTATACAGGGGATGAGAGAATCGAACTCATCCGCAAAATCTGAAAGCCCGCATTTTTACTTGGCTTGTTGGCGTTCCAAGATGTGGAACATAGTGGAACATTTTTTGAACTAATTACAATTATGAAAGGAACCCCGAATAGCGTCCAACTACCTTAGTTTATTCTCAAAGTCCTCAAGATTATGGAAGATATTCGTTATGTAAACTACATCATCAGTTCCGATATAATACAGAAGAAAATAATTGTGCCGCTTAAAGTTTATGCGTTTAAGCCCTCTTGCCTTGAGTTTTTCGCTATCAGGTTCAGCAATACTAGATGCTACGGTAGATAGCATATTTGCTGTCTCATTAAAGTCCTCTATTACGTTTTTTACAGCCTGTGGATTCCTTTTTACATTGTATAAGTAAGTAAGGTAAGCCTTCAAATCCTTCTCTGCATCAGGAGTCACTTTGACATTATACTTCATCATGCCATAAACTCCTGCAAAAGATCATTTGCTACTAAATCAGAATCACGCCCTTCACCGGCTTTTGCCTGCTCCAACGAATGATCAACATGACCCCATAATTGTTCTTCGGATGTAATTCCTAACGGACTAATCCATCCTTTGTTCTTATTGGCCAGTTCGACTATTACTGAATGAACAGCCATTAACTGATTAGCATCTAATCCCTTTAACAGATTAACTGTATCGTCATAAACAGATGTGGTTGCAATCATATTACATCCTCCATTGTCAATTGTTCTATATGGATTATATCATACTTTCCAGATTCGTTCTATTATTGAGCCCTACAAATTAATCCTTTAAATTAGTAATCTGTTTCGACATAGTACCATTCATCACCCAGTTTCTGAACCTTGGTTATCGGGTGACCGCCTTCATTCTTCCGTATAAGATACTCGCCACCATCTGAATACACAACTATCCTTGAGCCCGATAGCATCCCCCTGAATACCCAGAACTCTACCTCAGTCCCTTCACTGTCATTTTCGCCCACATAGACTGTTCCATCACTTGACAGCATTCTATATCCCTTAGGAAGATCGATCAATCTTGATGAATCATCAATCTCACCGCTTCTTATCTTATTCACTATCTCCATTCTTTTGGGTGTAAGATATTTATATTCAAAAAGGAGCTTTGCCCTTTTATACGGAAAGAAAAATGTCATTATTACAGTGATTACAATGATCGCAAATGTAAAGCAATATACTTTTATTTCTTTCGCTTTAATCAACTTTATACTCAAGACTAAGCATATGATAAAGATGATAAATAATATCACATAGATGGGGAGCGCGAATATCCACAATATATCGAACAGCGAATCACTCCACCAGTGTACCGCAAAAGAGGTTGAAAAGAATAGAATTGACTGAAAAACAGCCATTTTAACAAGAGCTCTGTTCTTTATCTCTTCAGGTTTCATGTTGATTGCATCTGTATTCATATAGTATTATTGTATAGAAATAATTATACCAAAACATCGGTTTTCATAGCCATCCGTTGGCAAAACCGGTCATTTTGTGTCAAAATCGGTTCACAAATAACCCTCGCAAGGCTGTTACTATTTACAATAACAGAATGAAAGTATTATCGAGAAGCTGAGTATATGTTTGGAGTGATTTTTGTAATGAAGAAATGGTGAAGAGAAATGAAAGAGCAAAGCGATACATCCTTGTATCCAAGTGTTTGATATTTGCATGACAGGATTAGGTGAAAAATGATGAAAACGAAAAGCTATGGTATTATCGTGGCAGTAGTGACTGTTGCTTTATTTATGTCCGGATGCGGCAGGCATGAGCATACAATACAAACCCTGAACTATACAGATGATTATCCAATTTTGTATGAGAGCGAGTTAAATCAGATATTTGATGACTATACGCTGAGCGAGCGAAAGGAAATACATATTGAGGGCGAAGAATGTGACTGTGGATATCATCGGGATACAGTCAATTATTATGAATGGAATATCACTTACACCGATTCATGCGGGCAGACCATTGAATGCAGACTAAATAATAGTGAAAGCATATATCATCAGCAGTATGAATGGCTGGAAGATCAAGTAGAAACCTATTTCTATGATAATTATATGATGAAGTACTTCGGTGAACTAATGAATAATGAAGCCGGAAGTTATTGCTTTTGTTCTCTTGGGGATTTCTGCAGAAGTTATAGTGATGAAGTCGAATTTTCACATTTGAAAACCGGAAAGAAATATAGGGAATCTCTTGAAAATAGCAACCAGTTAATCCCACTGTCAGAACTAAGCTATGTGGACATTTTTGACAGCTATCCTATAGAACTATGTATACATGTACGACTGAATGATCGTTCCATTGAAGAGAATGAATGGTCTGAGAATTATTTGAATGCAGTAAATATACTAGAGGATATGACATCACAGATAGCGGAGGATATCGGGAACAACCTCAATTTGGATGCTTCCGTTTATTCTGATGTAGATACATTTGAACCGGAGATACGCAGCACAGATATCAATTATTTGAGGGGCGAAAAGACGGAGTGCGGAGGGTCTGATTTTGATCATGTAGTATTCAAGTCGTATGAGGGAGTATATTGGTAATAATGGTGAGAACGATATATTTAGGTGAAAGTGGAGGGGATTGACGAGGAATTACTTGTTGGAGCAATGAAGAAATGAAAAACTATAGGTTTGTGATATTAATAATGCTACTCATAATGACCGGCTGTGGTAGATCGACGGGCACCACAACTATAGAGGATGCGGATAAGAAGTCTGATATAGCGAGTGAGGCTCAAAGCACAGATGCAGCGGAAATGCCTGATGAATCTAAGAACATTGACAACGGCCGGTATAAAGGTGAGGAGATAGAAACTGAATCACCGGATACTAATACGACAGAACAATCAGTAAACAGCTATTTTTACTTTGATCTGGGTATGGATAATGAATGTGTGCGGAAAGAGGTTGATTCTCTGACGAACGAAATGGGCTATGAGAAACACCTTGAATTATCCATGAATGGAGAACCGGAATCTAGGAAAAAGATATTTGACATTGGTAGGATTGTTGCATTAGCTGAAAAGACTACAAATGGACAGGAATTGCTGATTATAAAAGAATCTTATTCGGAAGAGAAATACCCGATGACAATATACGGATACTTGATTGATTGGGAAGAGTCAGAGAAGAAAGCAGTGCCGGATACGAGAGATTTGTCGGATTATTACGAGATGGCATTGAGCTGTTTTGTGGAAGATAAAGATACAACGACTTTTACATTTATTCCGTCTGAATCCAAGGCTGATTGCAAATATTCGGATAAAGGGAGATACAAGGATGTTAAATACTCTGTAAACTCCGAATACTCTACTCGTTCAGGAACGATGATCCTTAATGAGAAGGATTGCCCTGTATGGATGAATTATTATGAGACATCAGGAGACAGGAGTGTTATCTATATATATGATGGAGATGATCTTAAATGCATCATTGATTATTCGGGACAAATAGTCGGTTATGATGAACAAGACGAAGGTGCATGTTACGGTGGAATGATATATGTATACTTACTTAATTGTTCCGATGATAATGAGATGGGTTTATTGTCACTTCAAGGTTGTAGTTATGAGTAAACTCGATATGAAAGAACAAATCGCATACGATAGCGATTATAGAGTAGCATGGGGTAATGGAACAAGAAGCGGTCTTTTTTGCGGCAGCAGCGGTTATACGATATAAGGTAGCTGTATGGGATAATGCAGGAGTGGGTGGTGTGAAAGATCATATATTTTGTGGTGGGGTTATTATATTCTGAAAACATCCGATATTATTTATGAAAGTACTTGAATTCAAGTGTATGTTCTGATACATTATAGGTAGCAGGTGATACCTGTTAGGGCTAGTCGGAAGATTGGGTCCAACCGAATGGGCGGGGAGTCTCTCCGCCGATTTTTTTTGGAGAGTACACGGATTGATATTGTCTATAGCAACAAAAAAACCCGATTTCTCGGGCTTTTCTAAGAACTCTTGTGTTTAGCAGGGGATGAGAGAATCGAACTCCCACCAAAGGTTTTGGAGACCCCTATCATACCATTTGACCAATCCCCTAGGTGTCTTGTAAAAAAACGACCATTTATCATTATACATATGGAAAAAAGATTGTCAAGTACAATGTATTGTAATAATCGGAATTGGTGATATAATGATTAGAAGCCAAGACTGGAATGACTTATGATATGGTAAGGGTATGTATGATGACCGATAAGCAGCATTTGTATAAGATAATTCAAAGCGCGCTCATGGCAGCGATCACATGCATTGCTACCATGATAATAAGAGTGCCCTCCGTCGGGGCGGTCGGATATGTCAATATAGGTGATGCGGCAGTACTTATAAGCTCATGGCTTATAGGCGGGATATACGGAGCGATGGCGGCAGGCATCGGTTCGGGACTTGCAGATCTTCTGGCAGGATATGCTTATTATGTTCCGGGAACCTTCGTCATTAAGTTCTTAATGGCGTTGGTATCATATATTATCTATAAGGAGCTTACGCCTAAGCATGGAGAAGCCAAGAATGCGATCCGAAGGGTGATACCTTATCTTTTGTCGGGAATTCCTGCTGAGTTTGTTATGATAGCAGGGTATTTCCTGTATAAAGCATTTATTCTGGGTAAGGGCTATGCGGCGGCGCTTCCGTCCGTTTTTTCCAATATAGCCCAAGGGCTGACATGCCTGCTTGCGGCGACGCTTGTGGCGCTTGCCCTTAAGGGAGTCAATCTTAATTCGATAAAAGGAGATATGAGATAATGTACGAAGAGATAGAGGCACAGGCCAAGGCAGCGGTCTGTGAGATATGTGACAGAGCCGGGCTTAAGAAGGGCCAGATACTGGTAATAGGCTGTTCCACATCGGAGATATGCGGCAGCCGTATAGGTTCCGATTCCAAGGTAGAGGTAGCAGAGGCCGTCTTTAGGGGGATATACGGAGTATTGAAGAGCAGAGGTATATTCCTTGCCGCACAGTGCTGTGAGCATCTTAACCGTGCCATTATCATAGAGAGAGCGGCATTGCCATATCCGGAGCCTGTTAATGTGGTGCCTCAGCCTAAGGCAGGAGGTTCATGGGCTACAACAGCCTATAAGGAATTTGACGATCCCATAGCGATAGAAGAGATCAGGGCCGATGCCGGTATAGATATAGGGGATACACTTATCGGGATGCATCTTAAGAAGGTAGCCGTTCCTGTAAGACTTGATAATGACAGGATCGGAGAGGCACATGTGGTCGCCGCGAGAGTAAGACCCAAGTTCATCGGGGGTGAGAGAGCGCATTATGATGATTCGCTTAAGTAGACTTCCTTATCGGCTTATCTGACATTAAGAGCCTACCACTTTTTCTTGGGGCAGTGTGAGGCCTTCACATAAGCGCGGAATTCGACATAGCAGCCGCAGGCTTCGCAGGTGGCATCATTAAGCTTATCGCACGCAGAGCATATCGAGAGTCTTGATTCGTAGCAGTCGGAAGCTGCACGGTCGGACTCTTTTATTTTGCCCAGATATTCTTTAAGCATTGCCCTGTCGGCCTCGACACTGTCTCGCAGAAGACAGCGGGGGCATCTATAGGTTGTCTCTAATTGGTGCATAACCTATTCCTATATTGATATCCTGTGCATAATTACCGAGACGACGAATCCAGGCTGCATGGAACCAACGCCTTTTTAGTATATCATAAATTCCGGCGCTCGGCATCCATGCCTCGCTTTTCTACCGGAATTTA
>ODAI014188126.1_pt1 | contig 126272 bp, 103 predicted proteins | sample 1539321 | NCBI WGS metagenome assembly ODAI01 (sample SAMN02144231, study PRJEB22623) | gut metagenome | biome: sheep rumen | host: Ovis aries | place: New Zealand
ATAAGTATGCCGCCGGTCCTGACTGGTCATATGTAGAGGTACGCACCTGTGATGAAGGTGATTGCAACCGTAGTTATGCGGTTAAGGATACCGTAAAGGCGTTTACTTCCGTGCCTGTTGTAGTAGAGTACACGACCATTAAGCTATTGAATGCTAAGGCTCTTGCAGTAGATAATGCCAAGATGTTTGTACATGCTTGGGGTACAGGCATAGCCGACCAAGATGTAGAGATGTCTATTTTGAAAGAAGGTAATGATACTCTTGGCTTTGAGGCCGAGATCAACAAGCTTGCCGAGCAGTTAGCATTTGTTCGCATGAATGGTGACGCCGAAGGTATCAACTGGGAAGAGAACTGGGGCAAGAGTGCCGACTTAGACCGTTGCGCGAATGACTCGATGTACTTCCAAGGTTGGGCAGAGGGTCTCATCGCTGTAAGTTGCGAAGCCGTAGTAGAGGATAAACTCTACGTTATCGGTAATGCCGCAGCATTAGGTGCTTGGAACATCAATAACGCGGTTGAAATGACTGATGGTGAACTTACCGTTACCCTTGAGGGCGGTCAGACCTATGCCTTCAAGATTGTTGCGACCAAGGCTTGGGATCAACCCGGTCAGTTGCAGTGGGGTGATCAGGCAGACGGTCAAGCCAAGTTGCATGCCGATGGCACCAATATTGCTTTCGATATGCCTTCTACCGCTGAGGTAACAATTAAGGTAGTTGATGGTAAGGTCGTTGTTGAAGGTATTCCTGATGGCGAAATCGTAATTCCTGATACTCGTTATATCATCGGTTCTGATGCTCAGATGGGTAACTGGCAGATTGAGAACGCTGTTCTGATGGAGAATAACCAAATAACGCTCACCTTACCTGCCGGTACATACACCTTCAAGATTGTGGCTACCAAAGCATGGAATCAAGCAGGTCAATTAGACTGCAACAACATTGCTGAGGATGCAGAGCACTTGGATTGCGATGGTACAACTGATAACAATGTACGCTTCGTACTCTCTGAGGAGGCTACCGTTACCATTAAGCTCGTTGACGATAAGATTTATATCGAAGGCGTTCCTGAAATTCCTGTAGAGAAGGTTACTTACTACTTCATCAACAATATGGAGTGGGAGACCGTTTATGCCTACGCTTATGCGAATGAGGGTGCTGAGAAGAATGCAGAATGGCCCGGTGAACCCATGACCTTGACCAATGCTACATGCACTAACGGTGCTGTTTATAGCATCGAGATTGCAGAGGGCTTTGAGACCATCATCTTCAATAACGGTAATGGCGGCGAAGGTAACCAAACCGCTAACCTCGCTATCGAAGCTGGTAAGCCTTACTACTATAACGAAGTTGCTTATGCAGCCCTTGATGACGCTTGCGAGAGCGTTGAACCGCAACCCGTTGTGGCTTACTACCTCGCTGGTGAAATGACCTCTTGGGATGTTGCAGACATGCCTGCATTCGTTGATAATCAAGTTAAGGTCACCCTCACCGAGGTGAAAGAGTACAACTTCAAGGTTGTTCAAACGGTTGATGAAGCCCGGACATGGCTCACCAATGAGAACACCGGTACCATGACCCGTGAGAACTGCACCGGTTGGAGTTTCATCGCTCTTGACGGTGAGGATAACAATACCAAACTTAATGCTGATGTCGCCGGTGAATACACGTTCACCCTTGACCTCACCGATGGCGTTAAGGTTTCTGTTACCTTCCCGAATAAAGAAGCGGGTTCTGGTCTTGAGCAAATCCTCATGAACAACGGCTTAGAGAAATTCATCTATAACGGACACTTCTATATCCGTCGTGAGAACAAGCTCTATAACGTACAAGGTCAACTCGTTCGTTAAGACGCGTCAACCAATTTATCCAATGGGGCTGCCATATGGCGGCCCCATTCTTTATACCCGGTACACTTTATATCCCGAGACTCTTGATACTCCGGCTCCACTCTCTCTACGTTCCTCCGACAGTTTCCGTCTCGCTCCCGCCACGGGCACCCGTTCTCCCGGACAAACCTGCTTGATGAATAACCCATCCATACTGAATTGTGCGTTTATTGTGCGTTTATTGTGCGTTTATTGTCCGTTTATTGTGCGTTGCAGTTCCGATACTATGACTAATGATTGACGACAGACGGAGTTATTATCATGGTGTCCTAATTGGCAGGCTTTTTGTGTTAAGCTGTTAAAGGTTTCCGGGTTACCGGGTATCCGGGATGCCAGGTGCCCGAAGATGTTATGCTGTTACGCTGTTAAACTATTAAAATGGCGACAAAATTAAAATAGTTTTGCATATTTGAAAAAAAAGTTGTATCTTTGCGCGCCAAAAGTGTGATTTATGCATGCGGATTTTCAACATATTGTTTTTCTGGGTATTGGCGGCATTGGTATGTCGGCTTTAGCGCGGTATTTTCGGGCACAAGGCTTGTCCATCTCCGGTTATGACCGGACGGCGACGAAACTGACCGCTGAACTCGCCGAAGAGAACATTACCATTGCCTATGATTATGAGACGCTCATCGCCCAAAGTATGGCGCTGCCACCTTTAACCACCATAGTGGTCAGAACTGCTGCTATTCACGATACCGACCCTGTTTATCGGTATTTCGTTGAGAACGGCTTTCGGGTAATGAAACGGGCAGAGCTGCTCGGCGAGGTGACTCGGAGTAAGAATGCACTTTGTGTCGCCGGAACGCACGGCAAAACAACTACTACCACCATGCTTGCGCATATTATGCACATGAGCCATCTTGGCGGCAGTGCTTTCTTAGGCGGCATAAGCAATAATTATCATACAAACCTATTGATAGATGATAGCGACTATGTGGCGGTGGAAGCAGATGAGTATGACCGCTCCTTCTTACACCTCAGACCCTATATGTCCGTCATCACCTCTATTGATCCTGACCATTTAGACATCTATGGAGATGCTACCGGCTATCAGCAGGGTTTTGATGATTATGCCTCTTTGGTGGAGAAGGCGATTATTGTCAAAGAAGGTTACTCTGTGCATTTCCGTGCCGGAAGCGAGGCGTCGAAACATTGCAAAGTCTATACCTATGCCGTCGAGAGTGATACGGCGGATTTCACCGCCGCCAATACGTTACAGGATATCCATCTGCAAGTGCCTATTCGTACCAATATAGAAGATGCTGTGGCTGCTGCTGCGATCGCCCGACTCAATGGTGTGACCCATGCTGAGATCAAAGCAGCGTTAGAGTCGTTCAATGGCGTAGAGAGACGTTTTGAGGTCAAACTGAAGACCGATAACCTCGTGCTCATTGACGATTATGCCCATCATCCTACTGAGTTGCAAGGGTCTATTGATAACGTGCATGAACTATTTCCCCATAGTCGCCTGATAGCGGTGTTCCAGCCGCATCTTTATAGTCGTACACGCGATTTTATGCGTGGGTTCGCGGAGGTACTCAGTCGGGCGGATGAGTTGTTGCTGCTGCCTATTTATCCGGCGCGGGAAGAACCTATAGAGGGCGTCACATCGGAGGCACTGAGCCGTCTTGCTGCTGAGCGCAATCCTAAGTGTCATGCGCGCGTTGTCGAAAAGAAAGACCTTATCGGCGAAATAATCACTACGCTCGGCGGTGTAGCCGGCGGATCGTCGGTGACGGCGACACCGCAGAGTTCCGGCTGCAAAGACGCTGGGGCTTCCGCCACGGCAGTGCTGATGGTCGGCGCCGGTAATATTAGTGACTTGGTGGAACCTGTTAAAACAGCATTGGTAAGCCAAATAGCAAAAACGGAATGACCAAATGGAGTTATGTCATATGGATTGCATTACTGCTCATCGGCTGCTCTAATCGCCACTTAGACGGCTCATATCAAGCGCGAGAGGATAGTTTGAGAGCAGACCCTATGATTAGGGAAGCCAATTGTTATCGTCAATCAGACGGGACAATCATCACCACGGTCGTACCGCATACCGTGCCTATTGTCGGACAGAGCGAACCCGCGGTGGAGGAGATGAGAAACTACATAGAGGATAGCCGTTTCTGGAATAAGCGCGTGCAGAAAATTCTGGTCCGCGCGAAGGATAATATCGTCCTGGTGCAGAAGGAAGGGGTGCCGCTATTATTGGGCGAGGCAAGTAATTATGAAGCTAAGTTGCATAAACTGCGGGCTTTTTACGAGAACGAGCATACCTCTGACACCCTCTATCGCGAGTTAGATGCGCGGTATCGAGGACAGGTGGTGGCGAGGAAATAAACATATGATAATGGCAAGAAAATCACAAATACAAGCATCGACATTACCCCTTGTTGCGATTGATTTGGGGAGTGACAGCATCCGTGCGATGGCGGCGGAGTGTGTTGACAATGATATGGTTCGTATCTTGGGTGTAGAGGAGATACATAAATCCTGCGTGGAGCATGGTATCATCAAGCAGCCGAGCAGCGATGCTGGATTTGCTATCAGCAGGGTCTTGCAGTTATTGGCGAACCGTATCGGGGTGACCGAGCTTCCGACAGCCTTTATTACCACAGGCGGACGGACGATGAAGATTGTCGATGTGCGTCATGCGTATGACCAGGTGCGCAAGCGCGAAGTGACGCAGGCGTTATTGGATAGGATGGAGAAGGATTGTCGTCGCAAGATAGAAGACCATAATCCTACGGTTTGTGTACCCGCCTTAGTGCCGGTCTATTATCGCTTGGACGGCGTAGAGGCGGACTCGCTTCCTACGGACGGCAAAAGGGTGGCGATGGTGGAGGCGTTCTATACGGCCTTTGTGGCGACCAAGGATATGCAGACCCAATTAGAGAAAGCCTTTAACCAGGCGGGTCGCTCTATCGAGGCGGCGTTTGTGCGTCCTGAAGCATTGTTCTCCGTCTTCTCAACTGCCGATGGTGAGCAGATTTTGAAAGATGGCTGCGCCATCTTGGATATGGGAGCACAGACGACCACGCTATCCATTTACAAGGGCCAGGAATATCTGCTGTGCAAGGTCATTCCGCAAGGCGGCTTTCATATCACACGGGCGATAGAGGACCAAGGAATAACCTTTGATTTGGCAGAGAGGTTGAAGACAGAATGTGGCTATGCTGCGGCGGACCTGGTGGATAAGAGTTTTAGAGTGCGTGTGCCGGCATCGCCTGAGGTCGGAGGGCAACTGGTTGTGACAGGTGAAGAGTTGGCATATCAGATTAACCTTAAGTTAGACGAGATATTGATGCCATTATTGGAGGCGTTAAAGCCTTTCGAGTCGCGTATAACGCGGCTGTATGTGACGGGTGGCGGAAGTATGCTTAACGGAATTATTGCGTACCTCAAGCAGAAGACCTCCTTAGAGGTGCTGTACGGCTCTCATGCCCGTCTCTTGACCGGCGAGGTAGAAGAGAAATACTATGAGCCTCGCTATAGCGCTTTGGTAGGGACAATCTTATTGGGAGCTGATTATCGGTTGACACACCCCGGCGAGGAGGTGAAGAAACCCTCCTTTAAGCAGAAAGTAGAAGATACACTGGTGTCGATGTTTGACACCCCAAAAGAATAGATGATAACACATAGTCACCAACACGCAGAAACAAACACGAAGAAAATAGTCAGAAGCAATATGGAAGAATTATTACCATTACCATTGGTTATTAAGGACGACGCTATCATTAAGGTGATGGGCGTCGGCGGTGGCGGCTGTAATGCAGTCAATTATATGTATAAACAGGGTATTCAGGGTGTCACCTTTTTGGTGTGCAACACGGATAAGCAGGTGCTCAATAAATCCTCTGTACCGGCGAAGTTGCAGATGGGTCCGGGCTTAGGTGCGGGCGGTGACCCTGAGAAAGCGCATCAGTATGCCGAAGAGTCACGAGACCGTATTCACGAAGCGCTTGATGACGGTACGCAGATGCTGTTTATCACTGCGGGTATGGGTGGAGGTACCGGTACCGGTGCTTCCGCCACGGTGGCTGAGGTTGCCCAGAGCATGGACATTCTCACCGTCGGGATAGTGACTATTCCGTTTGCTTTTGAGGGACAACGTAAGATTCGGAAGGCGATGACCGGAGTGGCGACATTGGCAGAACATGTGGACGCGTTGTTGGTCATCAATAACGAGAAACTACGTAAGATATATCCTGACCTCAATCTCTTCAATGCTTTCTCCCGCTCGGACGATGTGGTCTGCAATGCGGCGAAAGCGATAGCGGAGATTATCACTGTGCCCGGGTATATCAATACGGACTTTGCCGATGTGCGCAATACGCTTAGGAACGGCAAGGTGGCGATTATGAATGTTGGGCAGGCGAATGGCGAAGAACGTATCACCAATGCGATTAAGAATGCGCTTGAGTCGCCGCTCATCAACGCTAATGATGTGCGTGGCGCGAAGCGTATCTTGCTGCAATTCTATTGCTCGAAGGAGCACGCTATCATGATGCCTGAGATAGACCAGATTCATGAGTTCGTAAAGCAAGTCGGCGATGATGTGGAGGTGCAGTGGGGTGCGTCATTGGACGATAGTTTGGGCGAAGATGTGCGTGTGACCATTATAGCCACGGGCTATGAAGTGACGGATATACCGTCATTGAAGGATGTCGCAGACGAGAGCAGGGCCTCCGGAGACGGAAATGCGGCAAGTGGAGGTGTCTCCATTGATGAAGCCATCAAGAAACAGTATGAGGATAAAGGAGAGGGTGGTGAAAAGCAAAAAGGCGAAAGCGGAGCCCGGGCGGGGCAGCAGCCAAGTGCCGAGCTTCGTGGCGTCGCTAACACCGGCGTTACGCCGGCGGGGACGAAGGATGATAATCGTTTCACCAGTGAGATAGAGATAACCTTTGATGACGAGCCGCGCGAGGAGAAGAAACCCGAGAGCACGGGCTTTGGCTGGTTCAGAGGGAGAAGAAGTTGATACCTTCTTATAACGGTACCCCGGGCACCCGGTCTCCCGAAACAACTCAGCGAAGCCGTCACTAACACGCAGTAACCAACACGCAGTAATTAATAATATGCAACAAGAAATGAATCTCTTAGATGTCTTTGTCGGTATATGGCGGGGCATCGTCCGACTCTGTAAGTGGGTCGTAAACCTGTTAATAGGCTCTATAAGGCTGACCTATCAGCGCTGGTATATCATATTGCCACTGATGTGCTGTTTGGTTGTCGCCTTATATTGGTGGAAAAGACCCTCCAATATCAAGTACGAAGTGGAGGGTATTGTTCTCCTGAATGGTCCTACGTATGAGCATTTTCAGCAGCGGTGCAATACGTTAGTTCGTGCTACAGGCACTACGCCTGAGACGCAGATAGGGGCATTGATAGGCTGCCCGTACCTCAAGCCCATGCACTTCCAGAAACTGCAGAGCTTTGCGGTTATAGATGCCCGTAAGGACGGCACACCGGACTTTGTGGACTATAAATATACGGCTCTGACGGATACCTCGAATATCCGTATGGAGGATAGGGCGTGTATCCGGTTCACCTTCAAAACCTATTTGGACAGTTTGAAACAAGTGGAGGAAGGGCTTCTCCGTTACTTAAACTCCGATGCTATGATGCAGCAAGAGTATCAGGCATATATGGCTAATATGGAGCGTCGTGTGCGATTTAATCACACGCAAATGGAGAAGTTAGACTCACTGACGAGTGTTTTCTATTTCAGTCAGCCGGCGACTGCACAGGTCATGTCAGAGCGTGACCGTCGCGGGAACGATGTGGTTATCGGAAATAGGAAGATGTCGTTATTCTTACATGATATCAATAAGCATATGGATCGCACCATGCGAGACGATATCCGTTATGAGAGAGCGACGGCACCGGTTGTGTTGGAGGACCATCTAACAGCAACAACGGGACTGTATTATCATCCCATTGTACGGTTGATTGTCAATTGCTTAGTCGGTTGGATTTTGGCAGTGATATTGGGCAGCTGCCTTGTATGTAGGAAAGAGATTATTGCTTTCTTACGCGGCGGTAAATAACTCGTCCGATAAAGAATACCACAACAAGAGTCACAATAAGGAGTATAGCTACGGATAATACGTGGCTATATTCTTTTATCAACTCCATCTGCCCGTTTGCGAGATAACCTATACCGGCTAAAACGCTGTTCCATATGAAGGCACCTAAGAATGTATAAAGCGTAAACTGCCCGAAATGCATGCGGCTGAGCCCCGCGGGAATGCTGATGAGTTGCCTGATACCGGGGATGAGCCTGCCGATAAAGGTACTCACTTTGCCGTGTTCGGCGAAATACGCTTCGGCTTTGAGCACTTTCTCGCCACTGAGCAGCAGTAGATGACCTACTTTGCTGTCCGCTAATTTATAAATGATAGGCCTTCCGAGCCAAACGGAGAGCCCGTAATTGATGTACGCACCGATGAGTGCCCCAATGGTTCCTGCGAGAATAATGAGCAGCACATCAATAGGATAACTCCCGCTGACGGCTAATGCACTACCTTGTTCGGTAGCGACAAAAGCCGCAGGGGGAATGACAACCTCACTGGGGAATGGGATAAAAGAACTCTCTACAGCCATCAAGGCCATGATGGAACCATACCCCATGTGGGCAGTGTACCAGGAAATGATGTTATCTACAATCGTCATATATTCCATTGTTCGACGGTACCCGTCAGCTCATCAAAAGTATGTATTTTAGCAGCGTTGCGAACTTCATCAATCTGGCAGCTGACAGCTGCATCGTAGGTCTCGGCTTCGACATCTCTAATGACGCCTAACGCTACCGGAAGACCGTCTTCAGCCCCATTGACATCGGTGAACTTGCTCTGTCCCATCCTTACCAACATATGGTGAAGTGTCATGTCTTCGCAGTGGGCATCATGGACAAGTACGCGCGGGTCATCGGCAGGAACAACCACTAACTTTAGACCCTCTAAGGCAATACCTTTATCATTATTCTTACCGAAAATCATCTTCTCCCCATGGCGTAAGACAATAGAATGTTCCGCCCGTAACTCGCGGTCGGCTATCCAGGCGTGTGCCCCGTTATTGAAAATGACGCAGTTTACCAAGCACTCGATGATTGACGCTCCTTTGTGTGCATGGGCTTTAACCATGCAGTCTTGGGTCGTCGGGACATCCACATCTAAGGTCCTGGCAAAGAAAGTTCCGCCGGCGCCTAAAACTAACTCCCCCGGAATAAACGGTCGTTCTACTGTGCCGAAGGGACTGGACTTAGAAACAAAGCCTTTGGGACTTGTTGGACTGTATTGCCCTTTGGTCAAACCGTATATGCGGTTATTAAACACGCACACATTGAGGTCCACATTGCGGCGTATCTCATGGATGAAATGGTTGCCGCCTATGGCAAAACAGTCTCCATCGCCGCTCATCTGCCATACCGTCAACTCGGGATGGGAGGTTTTGACACCTGTAGCTACAGCGCCTCCTCGCCCATGAATGGTGTTAAACCCGTAGGGGGCTAAATAGTGCGGCATGCGGCTCGAACAGCCGATACCGCTGATGACCGCTATTTGGTCTGGAGCAATGCCGATGGAAGCCATTGCCTTGGTCAAACTCATCAATATACCATGGTCGCCGCACCCGGGGCAGAAACGCACATACTGGTTACTCTTATAATCACTTGCTTCCATATTATCTATTTAAGAGATTCTACTAACTTACCTACTTGCAGGGGTTGTCCTGTCACTTCATTGTACTGCTCAATGGTTACTCCGGGCACTTGACTACGGAGAACAGCCGCCAACTGACCGCTATTAAGTTCACACACCACTACGCGTTTATAACGCCGCAATACCTCGGCGGTATTGGCGGGAAGCGGGGTGAGGTAGTGGAACTGTGTTGTGGCGCAGCCCATGTCCTCGGCGGCTTCAAGAAGGTGTCCTTCGGTGGAGCCCCAACCGACTAACAAAGTGTCTGCATCATGCTTGCCGTTGACCACTAAGTCGGGGATATCGTTGACTACATCGGCAACTTTCTTGGCGCGACGAGCCACCATAACTTGGTGATTAGCAGGGTCGGTCGAGATAGTACCCGCCGTGGCATCGTGCTCTAAACCCATATTGCGATAGGCACGCCCTTCCTGACCCGGGTGGGGCATGTCAATAGGTGTTATCGCCGGCAACTCCGCTAAAACGGGAATTTTCCAGAGCGATGATCCGTTCGCCAAATAGGTGTCGGTCAGTAATATAACCGGCGTTTGGTGCTCTAAGGCTATTTTAGCCGCCTCGTAGGCATATTGGAAACAGTTAGCAGGCGTAGAGGCAGCCAGTACCACTAACGGACACTCTCCATTGCGCCCGTAAAGGGCTTGGAGCAAATCCGTTTGTTCCGTCTTGGTAGGCAGACCTGTTGACGGACCGCCGCGTTGCACATCAATGACCACTAACGGTAATTCTGCCATAACGGCCAAACCGATACCTTCGCTCTTGAGGCTCAGACCGGGACCGCTGGTGCAAGTACATGCCAAATCACCGGCAAAGCTCGCTCCGATACTTGTGCAGACACCCGCTATCTCATCCTCTGCTTGAACGACCATCACGCCCATGTCCTTGCGCGCCGCCAACTCTTGCATGATATCGGTCGCTGGAGTAATCGGGTAACCTCCTAAGAAGAGGTGCTTACCGGCTTTCTGAGCTGCGGCTATCAGTCCCCAGGCTGTCGCTTTGTTACCGGCAATGGAGGTGTAGCGACCATGCGGCATATCGGTTGCTTTATCGGGGTGTAACTTGTTGACGGAAAGGGCTAAATTATTGCCGTAGTTATAACCGTCTGTCAGTACTTTGACATTGGCGGGAATGACGGCAGGTTTCTTCTTGAACCGTCCTTCTAAATACTGTATAGCTTTCTCAATCGGCAAATCGAAGAGCCAGCACACGACACCAAAGGCGAACATATTGCGGCTCTTGAGAATGCTCTTCATATCTAACCCGCTGTCTTTCAGTGCCTCCTTGGTGAGACTCGTTACCGGTACAGGCACTATCTGCACGGACTCTTTTATATTGAGTTCCGTGAACGGGTTATCTGTCTTGTAGCCGGCTTTCTCGAGGTCGGCTTTGGTGAAACTATCCGTGTCAGCAATGATGATGGCGTGGTCGGTAAAGAGTTGGCGTTGCACGCACACTTTGAGGGCGGCACTGTTCATCGCTATGATGACATCGGCTTTGTCGCCCGGAGTGGTCACACCGTTACCAACCTTGACCTGAAATCCGCTGACTCCTCCTAAAGTACCTTGCGGCGCGCGTATCTCTGCGGGAAAATCGGGTAAGGTACTTATCTCGCAACCCAGTACGGCGCTGAGCGAACTGAACATATTGCCCGTCAGTTGCATGCCGTCACCGGAGTCGCCTGAAAAACGTATTACTATATTTTTAGACATTTCTACTTTCTAATGAAACTCTTGACTGAACTAAATGCAGCAGCGTAGCTACCTTAGCGTTACGCCGGCATTTGTTCTTGTACCGTTTTGCAAACAAATTCACCAAATTCTTGTACGCTCATGGTTCCTAAATCAGCGGCACCCTGTTGGCGTACAGCGACGAGTCCCTGTTCGGCTTCTTTCTCGCCGACTACCAACATGTACGGAATGCGCTTCAGTTCGTTGTCGCGTATCTTGCGACCGAGTTTCTCGTTGCGGTCATCCACCAATACGCGCACACCCATGGCTTCGAGCTGTTGTTTGACGCTATGAGCGTACTCATTGCTCTTCTCGGAGATAGGCAGCACAATGGCCTGGTCGGGCGTGAGCCATAACGGGAACTTACCCATGGTATGCTCAATCAGTACAGCGACGAAACGCTCCATGGAGCCGAAGGGCGCACGGTGAATCATCACGGGACGGTGTTTCTGGTTATCTTCCCCTACATACTCAAGCTCAAAACGCTCCGGCAGGTTGTAGTCCACTTGAATGGTACCGAGCTGCCAACGACGTCCAAGGGCATCTTTGACCATGAAGTCCAATTTAGGTCCGTAGAAAGCTGCCTCACCGTATTCGATTTTGGCGGTAAGGTTCTTCTCCTTGCAGGCATCAATGATGTTTTGCTCGGCGCGTGCCCATAACTCGTCCGAACCGACATATTTCTCGTGGTCGTTAGGGTCTCTAAGCGAAATCTGTGCCTCGAAGTTCTCAAAGTTGAGACTCTTAAAGATGATTTCAATAATATCCATCACGCGCATAAACTCATCCTTGACTTGGTCGGGACGGCAGAAGATATGTGCATCATCTTGGGTGAAGGACCTTACACGGGTCAGACCGTGTAACTCACCGCTTTGCTCGTAGCGATAAACGGTACCGAACTCCGCACAGCGGAAAGGCAGATCCTTGTAACTATGGGGGGAGTTCTTGTAGATGGCGCAGTGGTGCGGGCAGTTCATAGGCTTGAGCATATAAACTTCGCCCTCCTCGGGAGTCTCAATGGGTTGGAAACTATCCTTGCCGTAATGGTCCCAGTGCCCGGAGGTCATATATAGTTGTTTCGAGCCGATGTGCGGGGTTATAACTTGCTGATAGCCATAGCGGCGCTGAATACGGGTAAGGAACTCTTGCAAACGGTTGCGCAACTCCGTACCTTTGGGTAACCAAATGGGAAGTCCTTTGCCGACCATGTCGCTGAACATGAAGAGTTCTAACTCTTTGCCGATTTTGCGGTGGTCACGCTTCTTAGCTTCTTCGAGCAATGCCAAGTATTCGTCCAGCATGCTCTTTTTCGGGAAGGTGATGCCATAGATGCGCGTCATCATAGGTCGTTTGGCATCGCCACGCCAATAGGCGGCACTGACAGAGAGTATTTTAATGGCTTTGATGGGCTCGGTGGAGTAGATATGAGGACCTTTGCAAAGGTCGGTAAACGCGCCTTGGGTGTAGGTGGTTATGGTGCCGTCCTCGAGGTCATTGATGAGCTCACACTTATAGCTCTGCCCTTTGTCTCCAAAGAATTTGAGGGCATCGGCTTTGCTGATTTCTTTGCGCTCCAAGACCTCTCCGCGCTTGTGCAACTCCATCATCTTGGCTTCAATAGCGGGGAAATCTGAGTCCTTAATCACCTGTCCCTCGGCTGGATATACATCGTAGTAAAAACCATTTTCGATAGCAGGACCGATACCGAACTGAATGCCGGGGTATAATTCCTGCAGTGCCTCTGCCATGAGGTGACTTGAAGTGTGCCAAAAGGCGTGCTTGGTTTCCGGCTCATCCCAGTTGTGGATAGAGCCGTCATTAAATTTAATCGTAATCATTATATTTATGTAATTATTATAGTTTTTCTACACAGGTTTCCAATTATCGCCGCAAAGATACGTATTTTTTTAAATATATGCAAATAAAAGTGCATTATTTAAGTATTTATTCAAAAATTTTACATATATATTTGCATATCTCAAAAAAAAACACTATTTTTGCAAGCTAATTAAGTGTAATATGGAATCTGTAAATCTCTATCGAGTGATTTTTGCGGCGATATTGCCGGCATTTTTATTGGTATTATTTATTTATTGGCGCGATAAGAATCAGCGTGAGCCATTTATGCAGATTGTGAAGGGTGTGCTCTACGGTGTGCTATCTGCAGGAATAGCGATGTTGTTGGAGACACTGTTAAGCCCCATTATTCCGGCAGAACCGGTGACTTGGTTGGGAGCTGTTTTTAAGGGCTTTGTCGGAGCCGCTATTCCTGAGGAATTTGCTAAATTGACGATGCTGATATTGTTGCTGCGCAATAACCGGTATTTTGATGAGCGATTTGACGGAATCGTTTATGCGGTATGTATCGGTATGGGTTTTGCCGGAACGGAGAATATCATTTACCTGTTGTCGAATATAGACTCATGGCAGTCGGTAGCGGTGAGCCGTGCGATTTTTGCGGTGCCGGGACACTTCGGTTTTGCGGTGGCGATGGGATATTTCTATTCGATGATATATTTTAAGGACATGAGTCCCCGTTACGCCTCGCGTGTTTATTGGATGCCGGTATTGTTGCATGGTATATATGACTCGGTGCTGTTTATGGCAGGGACTCCGTTGAGCCGAATGACGGGTCTCAGTGCGGTCTTAGTGTTGTGTTTCTATGTTTTTTGCTGGTATTTATTGAAGCACTCGCGCAAGAAGATTCGGGAGCACTATGAGCGCGATATACATGTCTCGCAGCGATACTCTTTCCTGCAGCCGGGAGCGGTCATTGAAGATGTGGAGCCGATAGAGGAATCTAAACCCCTTTGCATGCCTCGTAAGATGTTTGTCATGATGTTGACAATCGGACTTGTTATCCTGATGATATGGCTCATCTGGGGTATTTGGACTTATGTAACTGCATTGTAATTAGATGAAAATAAAGAAAATACTATGGTAATATTTAAGAAACGGAACGAGGATGCTCCTCGTCGTAAGATGGGTTGCGTAGGTAAGACCCTGATAATCATAGCCGCAATATGCTGCTTTAGTGCGTTACAGACCTTAATGATGCGGTCACTGATGACCACGCCGGCGACTACATTGGAGGACAACTCGGTGTATAAGTTGACGCTTAACGGTACGGTGGTAGAGCGGATTAATGAAGAGAACCCCTTTCAGGCGTTGATGGGGCAAGTGCCGGGCAGGAGCGTTGAGACAACCTATGGGCTGAATGACATCTTGAGCAATATTAAGGAAGCCAAGACAAATGCCAACATCAAAGGTATTTATCTCTACGATGGTCAACTCTCAATGGGGCAGGCTACGGCGAAAGCTATTCGCGATGCCCTATTGGATTTCAAGGAGTCGGGTAAGTTCATCATTGCCTATTCGTCTCATTATGGCGAAGTCAATTACTACTTGGCGTCCGTCGCAGATAAGATTTATCTGAACCCGACGGGTACGGTAGAGTGGCACGGTTATGGCGCGGTGAAGATGTACTACACGCGGTTATTGGAAAAAATCGGGGTTAAGATGCAGATAGTCAAAGTAGGGACCTTCAAATCTGCAGTAGAACCGTATTTCCGCACCTCTATGTCTGAGGCAGATAAGGCTCAAACGCTCCATTATATCCAAGGTCTCTGGAATCAGACCGTTGCCGCTGTGAGCGAAGCACGCGGAATATCGAAAGAACAGCTCAATGTCTATGCCGATGAGTTCATGGAACTTCAGCCTCAAGAGAAGTATATAGCCTATCACTTGGTGGATAGTTTGACATATTCGCAGGGAATGGATTCCGTATTGGCGCAATGGGTGGGTGCCAAAGACTATCATTTGGTGTCGCATAGTGCGATGACTAATGTGAAACGGGAGCCCAATAAGTCCAAGAATAAGGTAGCTGTTGTTTATGCGGAAGGCGGTATAACGGATACTGAAGGTGACGGCATTGTCGGCACTGAGATGGTCAAGACGCTTAAGCGTGTGCTGAATAACGATGAGGTGAAAGCGGTCGTGTTCCGTGTGAATAGCCCGGGCGGTTCTGCCGATGCCTCCGAGCAGATATGGCACGCAATTCAACTGCTTCGCGAGAAAGGTTTGCCGGTAGTGGTATCGATGGGTGATTATGCCGCTTCGGGAGGCTATTATATCTCTTGTGGAGCCGATTATATTTACGCAGAGCCGAACACGATAACCGGTTCGATAGGTATCTTCGGGACTATTCCGGATGTGGGTGCGCTACGTGAGAAAGTGGGCTTGGATATAGACGAGGTGGGTACGAATAAGCACACATCGCTGGCAGGCTCGTTAGCGATGCGTGGCATGACCGCAGAGGAGCAGGCAATGATGCAGAAGATGGTAGAGCGTGGTTATGAACTCTTTACCTCTCGTTGCGCCGAAGGTCGCCATATGCCCCAGTCTGAGATAAAGAAGATTGGTGAGGGGCGTGTGTGGCTCGGCACTGACGCGTTGGAATTAGGCTTAGTGGACAACTTGGGTTCCATAGACGATGCTATCAATAAAGCCGCGCAATTAGCAGGCCTGACCACCGATTTTGCGACTGTTAGTTATCCGGCAAAGAAAGACTCTTTTGAGGAGTTGATGAAACTGTTTGCGGGCGAGATGCCGGAGGAAGAACGGCTCATGATGGAACTGCGTGCACTCTGCTCTAAACCCCGTGTGATGGCTTTGGCACCGGTAGTAGAGGTGTATTAAAGCATATGAAAAACGGCGTGTGGCATAGTATATGGGCGGCACCGATTAGCCTAATCTACCGCCATATCGTGTGGTGGCGGAATATGCTTTATGATGAGCATATCTTGCCATCAACACGTGTGCCTGTTCCGACCATCGGCGTGGGTAATCTGGCGGTAGGAGGTACAGGCAAAACGCCGATGATTGAATACTTAGTACGGCTTTTGTCCCCGAGTTATAAGGTGGCGGTTCTCTCGCGCGGTTATGGGCGTAAGACGCGGGGCTTTGTGATGGCGGACCGCAATTCGGATGCTTCCACGATTGGAGATGAGATGATGCAGATGCATTTGAAGTTCCCGGATATCCCCATGGCCGTTTGTGCCAATCGGGTTCAGGGCGTTAAGCAGCTGCATTTGATGCACCCCGAGGTGCAATTGGTGCTGTTAGATGATGTTTTTCAGCATCGTTCGATTCATTGCGATATGTATATCTTGCTGACGCCATACGAACGGCTTTATCAGCATGATCATCTATTGCCGTGGGGTAGGCTTCGCGAGCCGGCTTCAGAGGCACTTAGGGCGCAAGTGGTGGTGGTGACCAAATGTCCCGATAGTATGAAACCGATAGATAAGCGCGTGGTTGCCAATCATCTGCGTTTAGCGGCGTTTCAGTCCCTCTTTTTCTCACATATTCGGTATGAACCCGTGAACGTGCCGGACAAAACGTTGGTGGTGACGGGTATCGCCCATGCCGATTACTTATTCGATTACATCCGGTCAAAGGCTCCTGAAGCGGACCAACTTGTTTATCCCGACCACCATAATTACTCCAAGAAGGATATCGCTCGTATCGCCGCCACGGCTGAGCATTACGACGCAGTCATTACGACGGAGAAAGATGCTTCCCGTTTTGGTCGTTTGGTGTTGCCGGAGAGCTTGCGCGCTAAGATGGTGTCGCAGGCGATTTATCCGGATTTCAGGGAGGACGAGGCGGAATTTAATCGCAAGATTAAGGCATTTGTCGCCGAGCAGATTCGGCATGCAGGTTTATGAAATTGCTGCGACGATTCATATCACCGTATCTTTGGCAGGTTGGATGTTCTATATTCTTCAACCTGCTGTCGGCGGTACTGACGCTGTTTTCGTTCTCAACGATTATCCCGATTTTGCGAATATTGTTCGGTATCGTCAAGGCGGACAATGTCTATATCCCCTTGCGGGAAGGGATGTCGTTGAGCCAAATAGGGGATGTGTTGGTCAATAATCTCTATTGGTACCTGCAGGAGCAGATGAGTACCATCGGTCCTGGCTGGGTGCTACTGGAGCTTGGACTCTTTCTGATTGTGGCAACGCTATTGAAATGTGCGGCATCGTATTTCGCAGCTTTCTTTACGATTCCGATTGAGACGGGCGTGCTGCGGGATATGCGACGCCAACTATATAATAAGGTGCTTACCTTACCGGTCGGCTATTTCACGGAGGCGCGCAAAGGGGATATCATGTCGCGGATGACCAATGATGTCTCGCAGGTGGAGGCATCTATCATGGCGTCGCTCAATATGCTTTTTAAAGACCCGATACTGATTATCGTCTATATAGTAGCGCTCTTCATGGTATCGTGGCGACTGACTGTTTTTGTGCTTATTTTGCTGCCGACTATGGGCTATGTGATTGGTTTGGTGGGGCGCAGTTTGAAGCGTCGCTCGACCAAAGGGCAGGAACAAACAGCGGAACTTCTCTCTGAAATAGAAGAAACCTTAGGCGGCTTGCGTATTGTCAAAGCCTTTAATGCCGAGGAAAAACTCAAGGCGCGCTTTGAGGCGCAAAACAATAAAACACGTCGAACCTTTGCCCATATAGCGATGCGGTATAACTTGGCACATCCGGTCTCGGAGTTCTTGGGGACGGCGATGATTGCGGTAGTACTATGGTATGGAGGATCGCTTATCCTGAATGAAAACAGCACCATTGATGCGGCTAATTTCATCTATTACCTCGTTATATTCTACTCGATTATCAATCCCGCTAAAGACTTGACTCGTGCCGCGTACGCTATTCGTCGCGGAACGGCTTCGTTGGAGCGTATCGATAAGATTTTGGATGCCGAGTCGAATATCATGGAGGCAGAGAGTCCGCTACCTATGCCGGATTTTAAGGACATTATTCGATATGAAAACATCTCTTTCGGTTACCAAAAAGAGCGACCTGTTATTCGTCATGTCTCTTTAGAGATACCCAAAGGCGCTACCGTGGCGTTGGTAGGTCAGTCTGGAAGCGGCAAAACAACGTTGGCGGACTTGCTTCCACGGTTCTATGATGTGGATGAGGGGCGAATAACGATTGACGGAGTGGATATACGAGAGGTCAAAACGCATGATTTGCGCGCTATCATGGGCAATGTCAACCAAGAAGCGATACTCTTCAACGACACCTTTTATAATAATATCACTTTCGGCGTTGATACTGCACGACCTGCCCCCAATGGCATGAGTTGGGAAGAGGCCGTTATTGAAGCGGCGAAGATTGCCAATGCCCATGACTTTATCATGGCGATGCCGGAGGGATACCAAACGGTTGTCGGTGACCGTGGCTCACGCTTATCCGGCGGACAACGACAGCGCATTTCTATCGCCCGCGCTATCTTGAAGAATCCGGAGATTTTGATTATGGATGAGGCAACTTCCGCGCTTGATACCGAGTCCGAAAAACTCGTTCAAGACTCGCTGGATCACCTGCTCAAGAATAGAACGACCCTTGTTGTCGCTCATAGGTTATCAACAATTCGAAATGCAGACATAATCTATGTGCTGCACGAAGGCGAAATAGTGGAAAAGGGACGCCACGAAGAACTAATGGCCCTAAACGGATACTATCACAAACTGGTAGAAATGCAAAACACAAAATAATATGGTACACGAAGACCCGCTATCCACACCGATGATGAAGCAGTTTCGCGACATCAAACAGCAATACCCGGATGCACTATTACTCTTTCGGTGCGGAGACTTTTATGAGACTTATTGTGAGGATGCCGTTGCGGCAGCCAAGATACTGAATATTACACTGACACATCGAAACAACAAGTCGGCCGCGCCTATTGAGATGGCGGGCTTCCCTTTTCATGCCTTAGATACCTACCTGCCTAAATTAGTTCGGGCAGGACGTAGGGTGGCTATTTGCGACCAATTGGAGGACCCTAAACTCACCAAGAAACTGGTTAAACGTGGCGTTACCGAATTGGTGACCCCCGGCGTCTCCTATTCCGATACTACCATCACCAATAAGGAAAATAACTTTGTCAGCTGCGTCTATTATGCGAAGGAGAAGAACTTTGACCGCGTCGGCGCATCATTCCTCGATATCACGACCGGAGAGTTTTATATCGCCGAAGGACCGGTGATCGCCATTAGCAAACTGATAGCGAATTTTGCACCGAAGGAGGTGCTTTTTTTAAGAGGAAACAGAGACCGCTTTATCGGGGATTTTGGGGACCGATTCTTTACCTTTGAACTGGATGAGTGGATGATGACGCCGCAGGCCGCAACGGAGCGGCTGGAGAAACAATTCGGGGTGGTGAACCTCAAAGGATTTGGCGTCTCCGATATGCCCAATGGCGTCATTGCCGCTGGAGCTATTCTCCATTATCTTGATATGACACAACATTTGCAGACCGGTAATATCCGTCATTTGGCGCGCATTGAACAGGAGCGTTATGTATGGCTTGACCGCTTCACGATTCGCAACCTCGAGTTGGTGCAGGGCACTACACCCGAGAGCAAGACCCTCCTCGATGTACTCGACCAAACGGTTTCTCCTATGGGCAACCGCCTTCTGCGACGCTGGATCGCCTTCCCGCTGAAAAAGGTACAACCTATCAGAAACAGGCAGTCGGTCGTGGAGTGTTTCTTCAAACACCCCGAGTTGAGGGACAGCCTTCGGGAACAAATCGATAAAATTCAAGACTTGGAACGACTTATATCCAAAGTCTCTACCGGACGAATCGGACCGCAAGCACTACGGCAGATAGCTTATGCACTGCAAGCTATTGAGGTGATAAAGGGACTTATCGAGCCCATCCGGTCGAATAATTACCTGGCACAACTCGGTGAGCAACTGAATCCGTGCGTCCAAATACGTGAGCGTATCCTAAATGAGATTGAACTCAATGCGCCGACTGTGCAGGGCAGACCGGACACAATTGCCCGAGGGGTCAACAAGGACCTGGACGGGTACCGCGACCTGCAAAATAATGCCAGAGGATATCTCATGCAACTGCAGGAGAGAGAAATACAAGCAACCGGCATAAATTCCCTTAAAGTAGGCTATAACTCCGTCTATGGCTACTATTTAGAGGTGCGTAATACCTTCAAGGATAAAGTGCCGCCGGAGTGGATTCGCAAGCAAACACTCGTTAGTGCCGAGCGTTATATCACGCCCGAACTCAAAGAATATGAGGAGAAAATAGCACGTGCCGAGGAGCAGATTGGCACCTTGGAAAGCCGACTCTATAACGAACTCCTCATCGCCGTCTCTGATTACGTTTCGGCTATTCAGAACGATGCTTCTGTGATTGCACAACTGGATTGTTTGCTCTCTTTCGCCGTGACGGCAGCGCGCAATAAATATATCTGCCCGGACATCAATGACTCGCTGGTATTGGATATCCGGCAGGGACGACATCCCGTCATCGAAACCCAAATGGGCTTTGGCGAGCAATATGTCCCAAACGATGTGCTGCTGGATAATAACGGTCAACAAATCATTATTTTAACCGGCCCGAATATGGCTGGTAAATCTGCCTTGCTTCGCCAAACCGCACTCATTGTCTTGATGGCGCAGATTGGCTCTTTTGTGCCCGCCGACTCTGCATCAATCGGGGTGGTCGATAAGATATTCACGCGCGTTGGTGCATCGGACAATATTTCCCTTGGCGAATCTACTTTCATGGTCGAGATGAATGAGGCTTCATCCATTCTTAATAACTTGTCCGAGAGGTCATTAGTGCTCTTCGACGAGTTGGGACGAGGTACTTCAACCTATGACGGTATATCCATCGCTTGGGCTATCGTGGAATTTATTCACGAGCACCCTGGACACGCCAAAACTCTTTTCGCAACGCATTACCACGAACTCAATGAGATGGAAGCTTCCTTCACCCGAATTAGAAACTACAATGTCTCTGTCAAGGAAGTTGATGGCAAGGTCATTTTTTTGCGCAAACTCATCCGCGGCGGGTCGGAGCATAGTTTTGGTATTCATGTGGCTAAACTGGCTGGCATGCCGCCTTCTATCGTGGCGCGCGCCAATGAGGTGCTGAAGGAATTGGAGGGCTCTGCCCCTGACCGCCATGAGAATTTGCAACATACGGCTTCGCTTTCCAAAGCCGGTGCTACCAGGGAAGGTATGCAACTATCTTTCTTCCAACTCGATGACCCTGTCTTGGAACAAATACGGGATGAGGTGACCAAAATGGACATCAATGCCTTGACGCCCCTTGAAGCCCTCAATAAATTAGCGGAAATAAAGAAATTAGTCGGGAAATAAGAAATCTTGGTATCCCGGTATCCCGGTAACCCTAATACACAACTTAACGGGACCGTGCCTCGGCGGTTATTGCAAATCAACCCTCACTTTGAAATTAATCCTTCGCCCTGTTAGATACTCAGGGCTCGCCCATTGATTGCCGTCAGCATCCGTTGCCCAGAAATAGCCATTGACATTGTTCCACCCTACAAGGTTGAAGCACTCCAATTGCAGCGACCACTGCTTAACATGTTTAGCACTGGCTGCGCGCATGAACTTAGCCGTTTTGCGGTTGAAGGACCAAGTCGCACCTATATCAATCCGTCGATAGGGTGACATCCTGCCTTGCGCCAAAATATTACGCGGGGCAGAGAAGGGGAGGCCGTCTGACCAGATAAACTTTATATGGAACAGTAATTGCGGCAGCTTTGGAAAATAGTCTTGGAAAAGCATCGAGAATGCGTACCGCTGCTCGTTGGGGCTATGTAACCAGCCCGCTTCGGGGTGGTCTAATAGTTTTTGGCGGGCGGACATTACCCCGAAATTGATCCAACTATCCGCACCCGGAACAAGTTCCCCATAGAGTTTCAGGTCCAAACCGGCTGCATAACCGATGGCGTCATTCTTACCCGAATAGCGCACACGAACATTATCAACCGTATAACTGACCAGCCGGTCCATATACTTGCCGTATGCTTCAGCGGTAAACTTAAATGGCCGTCCCCAGGCACGGAAATAGTAATCCGCTCCGAAAACCAAATGTACCGACCTCGGGGCTTTGAGTTTATTGTTCAGTGTCACGCGCGTCACACCCTCCGTCGTGAGCGTATCGCGCACCTCTTTATAGAACGGAGCTTGGTAATAGAGACCCGTTGCAATACGGAAATTGACATCCCGCTTCCACCCGGGTTGAAGTGTCACAGACGCTCTGGGGGAGGGGAGAACCTCATTGGTGAAAGACCACCAGTTGAGCCGGCCGCCTATCGTGAAAATGACCTTGCACTGCGCGGTTTGCCAATTATGCGTGTTCTCTATATATGCTTGCAGTCTGCCGGAAGTCATGTCTGTCTCTCCGCGCATTGCATAGTAGAGATTCATCTCCCGCTCCTTATTGGGCATCGAGTAGCCTGCTGAATCGCGCCACTCCCACTCGCTGATACGGTCGGAGATAAGCTCCGCTTGACCGCTGATACCCCAACTGAGCTCATTCCTGCCGCGTGTCCATGAACCATGATGAGAAAGGGTGATTACCCCCGCTTGCAGGAGATTACGCGCATGCTCGTGGTAGGTACCTGTTCCTAGTACCGTACTACCGCTGCTCTCTCCGCCGCTTGGGCTGCTCATGCCGTTATTGATACTGCTATTGACATCAGCGCCACCGGAGGACAGCACGTAATCGCCGGTTATATCAAAGGTCTCCCTTTCGTTGGTATAAAAACCCGAAAGGTCAAAACCCAATTCAATTTCTTTGTTAATCTGCCCGTAGGCGCTCAGTGCCCCGAAAGCGGTAATGAAGCGGTCCTTCTCCTGCCCTTCATACCAGATATTCAAGGTCTTACTATCCGTCGTTCCACCGAAAGATTCGCTTAACTCGTCCGGCACAAATTGGTAATCATTGAGACTGAAGTTCCCCAAAAATGACATTCTCCAGGGGTGCACTTTGTCCTTATAGACGCGCCAGTTCAAATAGGTTTGATAGTCAACATAGTTAGGTTTATAATTGCCTTGCGTGTTCAGACCTCCAAGCATGTACTGGCTTGTCTTATAGCGTATTCCGTGCATCTGACTGAATACCGAATCGCCATGCCCGACATAGGCGCTTGCCCCTAATAGACTAAGGCTCAGAGAAGACTCAAACTTGGTGGGGGTCTTGTACCGTATATCTAACACGGAAGCCATTTTGTCGCCATACCGTGCGTCAAAACCGCCGGCACTGAACAATACATTATCCACCATTTCGGGATTAACAAAGCTCAGTCCCTCTTGTTGACCGTTGCGAATCAAAATCGGACGGTGAACCTCTATCCCGTTGACATACACCTCGTTCTCGTCAAAGGACCCGCCGCGTACATTATATTGGCTGGAGAGTTCGTTGTTTTGATTGACACCGCTGAAAGTGATGAGGATACTTTCGATAGAACCGCCTGTCGCGTCAGGCATCACGCGGGCGACATCGGCTTGAATATGTTCCATCTGTCCTTGCTGGTGCCTGATTCCAACGACTTCCACTTCCTCCAAAACCTGCTCGTCCGTGGCTAATTCTACATTGATATTCAGCACATCTTGCTTTGCACCGTTATGCATGCTTTTGGATAAATCGGCGGCAGGATCATGCACTTTGACGGGCTGCTTAACGGTTTGATAACCAAGCATCGAAAATACGACCGTGAAGGAGTCCAAATCGTGAATCATCAAGTCGTAGTACCCGTTGCGGTTGGTCGATGTGCCTATTGGGGAGGCATCGCTGACGGTTTCTTCGATATACACTTCCGCGAGTTCGATACCTCTGTTGTCGGAATCGACCACGTACCCATATACGCGCATACTATCAGCATAGGAGTAAAGCACCCCTATGCTGAATAGAATGGTCAACGCGATATATTTGAGTCTCTGCATTCTTTGATAGAACACCTGGCATCTTTGCATCCTTTGCTGCATAGACGCTGGGCCTGCCGTCATAGCAGCCGGTAACCTGGCATCCTGGTCACCTGGTCTCCTGACAATTACTCAAACAGTTTCTTGGCATCTTCAATCCCCTTGCGGATTTTATCCTCAAAGGTCTCGGGCTCCTTGAAATAGCGGTTGTACAGACCTTCGAAACCGGCACCGTGACGCGCTTCGTCTTTTGCCATCTCATGAACAGTATCGTGGATAGCATCAAGGTCAAGGGATTTGGCTTTCTTGGCAATGCGCAACTTGTCTTCGCATGCACCTTGCTCTGCCAACATCCGTTTATATACATTGGTCTTGGTGTCCCAAACTACTTCGCCTAACAACTCAGCAAACTTGGCAGCATGCTCTGCTTCCTCGAAGGCATAACGCTTGAAGGCTTCTGCTATCTCGGGATAACCCTCACGCTCTGCTTGACGCGACATGGCTAAGTATTGACCTACTTCCGAGCACTCGCCGTGGAAATGGGAACGAAGACCTTCCAATATCTCTTCGTCTTTGCAGTCCTTGGCAACGCCGACTACATGCTCGCAAGCCCATGTGAGACCTTTGCTCTCATCGACTTCTTTCCATGTCACGATTTGTTTGCACTGGGGGCAACGCTCGGGAGCAACTTCCCCTTCAAAAACATAGCCGCAAATAGGGCACATAAATTTCTTCTTCATAGGATAAAAAATTTTATTGGTTAAATTTGCTACAAAAGTATAACTTTTTTTGGAGATATGCAAAAATTTTTGTACTTTTGCGCCAAAAAATAGGTTTTTATAACGGATAACCATGTCGCATATAGTGGATAATGATATATTGATTCCGGAGATTCGCACTATCCTCTTGGAGGGAAGGGATGTACGTTTTACGCCTTCGGGAGTATCAATGCGCCCGTTTATTGAAGGGGGCAAGGATGCGGTTATCCTCCGTCATATGCCGTCTGTTAGGGTAGGGGATATCTGCCTCTGCGATCTTGGTACACGATATGTTCTCCACCGTGTCATTGCCGTCACACCTGACCCCTCATCCCTAACCGCTCACCCCTCTCTCATAACCCTCCAGGGCGACGGCATCCTTTTGGCAACCGAGCAATGCCTCGCTTCGGATGTCATTGGGACGGTAATTCGTATAGAGAATCCCCGAGGGCGTCGCAAACCGCTTACGCGTGGTCGATTATGGTTTTACATGCGTCCCCTCCGCAAATACCTACTTAAAATATATCGACATATTATAAAATTATAAATCCGGCATCCTGGTATCCTGGCATCCTGGTATCCTGGCATCCTGGCGTCCTGGTATCGCAGATATCCCTTGGCTACCGCCGCCACACCGGCTGCACAGACGCGGGACCTGCCGCCACGGCAACTGGTCCCCCGACAAAAAAACATAAACAACAATGAAAACTATCCCCGGTTTCAAGCTCCGCAAGCTTGGTAATGAATTTATTCTTGTGGGCGAGTCTATTGACCTCGTCAATTTCAATAAAATGCTGACTCTTAACGAGACGGCTGCTTACCTTTGGCGCCGTGCTTCAGAGGACCCGAATAAGGACTTTGACGCTGAACAGATGGCGCAATGGCTCATGGAGGAGTATCAAATAGACGAAAATACCCCGCTTCCCTATGAGCAAGCGCTCAATGATGCCGGTAAAACCATCAGACAATGGCTTGACGCCGGCATTGTAACGGAATAAGCACATCCTGTGCGCTATTTGCATGGCATCGCATTGTATTTCATTGCATTGCGTTTTTTCCCGTTATTCAATCGCCCCTTCTGCGTACCATTATCAATCGCCCCTTCAGCGTACCATTATTAATTGCCCCTTCGGCGTACCATTATTATAATTTCCGATTTTACTCCGATAACTTCGGATATCTTCTTCCCCCTTCTGATACCTTCCTCCTCCCATTACATTTTAGTCTTGACTCCTTATTCCTTACTCCTTACTCCCTATATTCATCGAAAGTCAAACGTAAGTCAATCGAAAGTCAATCGAAAGTCAAACGTAATCCACAGCACGGATCAGGCTACTATCCGTTATGAATGCTAATTCTTTGCAATATCTAAGTAGCAAATTTTAAGGTTAACCGAAAATATTAACTATAAATACACCCCAAAAAGGTGTATTTTTTTAAGATTGTGTGCCCATATATTGGGAAAAAGCACCAAAAATTTGCACAATTTGAAATATTGTCGTAATTTTGTAGCGTCCAAAAAGCGGGCTCTTGTTAAATAGAAGTAGCAAAATGCTCGTACTGAAACGAATAATTAGAGAAATATAAGGACAAAAAGAATAATGTCAGAACTGATTAAATATAACAAGACTGATTTTATCAGAGGTATCCAAACATTTTGGAGACAGTGTCGCCAAAAACTTTCCAAATTATCACCCAGCGTGTGACTAATTAACACAAAAAGGTCTCATATATATAGAAAATTTAAGAAATTGAAGATATGGATGCACAGAGCATTGTAACATATAAATCAACGTTTGACAGTATCATGCATGAGATATTGGCGGATGATGGTTTTACAATGGAAGTATGGTACGCCCGCGAGTTGCAAAGCGTGTGCGGTTATAGCCGTTGGGAGAACTTTTCTGTAGCAATCGAGCGTGCTAAACAATCATGTAAGTCGCAGAATATCAATATTGACGACCATTTTCGTGACGTCACGAAAATGGTCTCTCTTGGAAGTGGCTCTGAACGTGAAATTAACGATGTCCTTCTTACCCGGTATGCTTGTTATCTCATTGCGCAGAATGGTGACCCGAAGAAGGAAGAGATTGCTTTCGCACAGAGTTATTTTGCCGTGCAGACACGTAGGGCGGAGTTGATAGCGGAGCGCTTGCAACTACAACAGCGGTTGGAGAAACGGGAAGAGTTGCGGGCTTCGGAAAAGCGTCTGTCGCAGAATATTTACGAGCGAGGAGTGGACGATAAGGGGTTCGGGAGAATTCGCTCGAAAGGCGACGCTGCGTTGTTTGGCGGTGTAACGACAGACCAGATGAAAAAACGCTTGGGCGTGAAAAGCGGTGCTTTGGCAGATCATCTTCCGCAAGTGACAATTGCTGCCAAGAACCTTGCGACTGAGATGACGAACTATAATGTGGAGGCAAAGAACCTTTACGGAGAACCGTCTATTACAACGGAACATGTGCAAAATAATCGCACGGTACGGAATATGTTGGGTGAGCGAGGTATCCGACCTGAGGAGTTGCCCGCGGCTGAAGATATAAAGAAGGTGGAGCGCCGCGTTGCGAAAGAAGAAAAAGCATTAGGAGAATCTCAAAAACTCCCCAAGAAGAAATAAAAGCAAAAAAGAATTGCCAGAACTGACAACCCTTTCCAACCGGGGACACCCCAGTCCAAATTCAGACTCGCTGAATGTTCGTGCTGCAAAAGTACAACAAAAAATGAGATATGCAAATATTAAGAAAGAAAAATACATTTTTTATAATTTTTGGTAATTTTTGACCCAAAAGAATAAAATAAACACTCAACATAGCAATTGTTCCAAATTCGTCACGCACTGAGTGACAAATCTGCGACAGCGTTGCAGAAAAACAAGGACGGAATAAAATAATGACACCGAATATCAAAAATATAATATCTTGTGGAGAGAACAGCCGTGTGCAGTTTAAGCAAGAGTGGACATCCTCTCGGCAGGTAGCCGCAGAGATGATTGCTTTTGCCAACACAAAGGGCGGCGATCTTTATATTGGTATTGAGGATAAGACAGGGAAGATTATAGGTCTTACGTATGAGGAGATACAAACTATCTCTCGTGAGGTCGGCAATATCGCCAACGAGCAGATACGTCCGGCACTATATGTTCAGACAGAAACCTTGACAGAAGATGAAAAGCAGATTTTGATCATTCATGTGGAGGAAGGGAGAAACAAGCCCTACAAAGACTTGCAGGGAACAATCTGGGTGAAGCAGGGAGCAGACAAACGCCGTGTAACGGAGAATAGCGAAATACTACGGTTGTTTCAAGATGCAGGTGCTTATTATCCGGATCAGCATGCTGTGTTACGTACCGGAATGAGTGACTTGGATGAACGATTATTGGAGTCATACATACAGAAGAAGTCATCTATGGTGGATATTTCGCTTCCTAAAGAGCAGTTGCTCCGTAATATGCAGATTATGGATGAGAGCGGCTGCCTGACGATGGGTGGTTTGCTGTTCTTCGGTAAGAACCCGCAAATGTACATGCCGAGCATGGTGATCAAGGCGGTTGCTTTTTACGGAAACAGCATAGGCGGTACACAATATAGAGACAGTAAGGATTTTTCGGGTACTATTCCGCAGATGTATGAGCAGGGTTTGGCGTTTCTGAAGAATAATCTGCACGCCGTGCAATCCGGGCAGAACTTTAACTCTCTCGGGATATTGGAAATTCCGCAAGTCGCTTTGGAAGAGTTGCTGCAAAATGCTTTGGTCCATAGAGACTATCTCACCCCGGCTCCGATACGGTTGCTCATATTTGATGACCGGGTAGAAATTATCAATCCCTGTCATCTCGGAAGAGGAATGTCGGTAGAAACTATTTTGCGCGGTGCAACCTATCAAAGTAACCCTCTGCTGGCTAAGTTTTGTGAGGAAATGATGATTTACCGTGGCTTGGGATCCGGAATCCGCCGTGCGTTAGCGGAGTTCCCGGGATTGGAAATTACGTATCGTGAGGATAGCGGAGATTTTATCGTGACCTTACAGCGTAAAACAGAGACCAATGGCGGGAAGGATGGCAAGATGGAAGAGACAAATGGCGTGAAGGAACCTACTGAAAGACAATATCTTATATTAAGAGTTATTCGCGATAATGGCGAGATAACGATACCGGATTTGGCAAGAAAGACAGGAATTAGTCAACGAACATTAAGCCGTGAACTTGATTATTTGCAAAAATACCATTTCTTGTCACGTGTAGAAGGTCGTCGATATGGACACTGGGTGTTAACAATACCGCATTTGCCCAAAGATAACTCTCAAGAAGAATGATATGAAAGATGATAGGAAAGAAATTGACATATTCAATTGATAAATAGTTGTTTAATAGCAATGAGCAGAAAAAATGACACAATAAATGACATGATAGATGTCCGAAAGAATATCACCAATAAATAAGAACAAAAACGATTGATAAATATAATATAAAAACTATGAAAAAGATGAGTTTTAAAAGTATATTCAATTGGCTTTACGGTGCCACGCTCGACCGAGCGATGAAAAACTCCCTCTATCGTCCCGTATCCGTCTCGTATGTGTCGGCTTTTTTGAGTTCTATGCGCTCGCAGCGGGGACTGCTCGCACTCATGTTTTTGCTGTTCTTAGGCGGCTGGAATAGTGAGGCTTGGGGAAATGAGGCGACGCCGGCATACGCAAGTTCGGATGTAGTTGATGGGAAACTCATAATTACAAACGAGCATGCAACTTTCACATTGGCGAGTTCTGATGCTAACGTAACTTATGAATCGGAAGATAAACTATTTAAACTTGCAGCGGTTTATAACAAATCTACATTAGATTATACTTTTACCTGGAGCAGTAGTTGTGGCACAATAACAGTAACCAATATTGCATTCTGGTGTACGGCATATAACTCAGATGCATTCAATGCGGGTAAGGGAAAAATTGTTTTCAATGATAAAACTACCAATGTTGGAACAGCTTCTCTATCTTACAACGATGGTGATTTTGCCAAGATAAATGAATCAGGTACGTTTCCCTCTGGAATAAAGCTTACTTTGAAGAATGAAAATAATGCTCTTATTGATAGATATTTTAGGTATCGTATTAAGAAGCTTGTGATTACATACACCCTTAAGCCGAATACCCCGGGAAGACCGGAAGAATCAAAGACTATCTATGTGACAATGAATAAGGATAACTTAGAAGAGAATGAGCCGCAAACAGTGGATTTGACCGCTGCATTTACAACATCTGGGCATTTTAGTGATTATTGGCATTTTGAGAGAACCGATAGCAAAGGAGAATCGGGAGTCATTGATGACGGAATGTTCTATGCTACTGATTCGGGAACGTATAAGATTAAAGCAAGAATTGAAGCCGAAAATAATTGCCATGAGGCATCTTCATGGAGTTCAAATTTGACCATTACAGTAAATCCGTTGATTCCGTCGTTTACGGCAACTGATGGAAGTGTAGATATTTCTATCGGAGACGATATTGTAACTGCCGATTTGAGCAAGTTAGTCAGCGGTTATGATGGAAATAGTACTACTTTGACCTTTGAGAAGGTAACGAAAGCAGGGTATGAGGCAGTATCCAACGCTACTATATCCGGTAATAATTTCTCGGCAACTAAATTAGGGACGTACCGCGTACGTGCTACCTACGCAGCAACGAAACAATATAGAGCTGTTTCACGTGAGTTTGATGTTGTTGTTGGTAAGCGTACGCCGACATTTGAGTGGTGGAATGCCGATGGGGCGACGCATATTTATGCGAGTGATGTGTTGGAAAAAGTGGCGCAAGCGAAGTATAATGGGAATGATGTGGGCGGATTGACTTATAGTTATGAGTCCAACAGCGGTATCGTTGTCGCAGATGGTACTACTTTGCGTGTGCAAAATGCAGGTTTTACGGCAACGAATGTGACAATCAGTGTCGCTACAGAAGGAACACCGTATTATGAAGCAGGATCGGCTTCGCATACTTATTTGATTGAACCGAAAGCTACGCCGGAGTTCTGGCTGAATGAGACAATAAACTTGCCGGCTGATCCTGTTCAAGAACTGCATTTATTGGTCGGCGAGACGGCAACGATGCGTTTCGTGAATACCGATGAGAGCAACGGCTGGTTCAGATACCCTATCAATCCGCAGTATGTCGGTTATACACACAATAGTAGTGCGCATACAGGTGTTATCACAGGAACAGTAGCCGGCGATGAGGTAATACAGTTCGACCAAGAAGGTACAACCACTATCTTCAAGCATACCCGCTCTATACATGTGTATGTGAGCAAGCACACCACCACATTGTCGTCATGGCTTGACGGCATCACGTGCGATGTAGAGGACGCTGTAGCAACGGAAGATGCCTACAGCGTTAATGCTCCCGCTGAGGGCGAGCCAGCACAAAACGCTGTGGTCATCACCTCATCCAATGAGAACATCATCCGCTTCACGGACGGTATGTGGCGTGCTAAGAATGCCGGTACAGCCACATTGACTATTGCCCAAGCCAACAACGACTACTGGACAGGCGACACTATCACTGCTACCATCACCGTTCAAAAGAAAACACCGACTATCACATGGAACCTTGAGAACAACTACCCGTGGGGTGCACAAGTGAGCGAACCCGTTGTGTCATCCAACACAGAACTGCCCTTCACTGTCGTTTCCAACCATCCGGAAATAGCAAATTATGTGGACGGACGCATTGAGGTATATAACAAAACTGGCAACGTAACGTTCACTCTCACGCAGGCCGGTAACTACAAATGGAAAGATGCGAGCAGCAACCTGAGCAAGACCATACAGGTCTATCAGCCGCAAAACCACGTGCCGTTTACCATCACCAGCGACAACAAAAGCGACATCGTGATAGCCACCGAAAACAAAGCTACATGGGATAATAATGGTTATAAGATGGGCGACGACAAATGGATTTTAAGCCATGCTCCTAACTCATATATCATTATAGCTTTGACAGGAATCCCCGATAAGTTGTCATTCACAAAAAAATGTGACAAATATTTGGGACAACTCCCCGTGGATGGTGATTGCTTGTTTGAGGTATATGAAAGCAGTACCAACGGCAACTGGGGAAACGCCATTTGGTCATACAATAAGGAAGAAGAGTCACGCGATGTTACCGGTATCCCACTTTCAGGTTCAACAAGATATATCAAACTCCGCTATTATGGCACGGTATATGGCCATTTCAATAATATCAAAATCACTGAGCGAAAAGAGATTGTAGCCCCTTCCTCACAAGCCTTTGGCAGCGGGTATATAGGCAACAACCCCACCGAACGCACCGTGAGCGTGGACTGGTACAACGTCAAGACTTGTACAGTCAGCCTCACAGGTACTAATGCCGCATATTTCCAAATAGCCGAAGGCAGCAACACCATCGCTTCGTCCATTGATAACTACGGCACTGCCAATCTCATTGTGCGCTACTTGCACGAAGTGGCAGGCGACCATACGGCTACCTTGCACATTGAGAGCGAGGACGGAAAAACAGCTGATATCACCCTCACCGGCACAACCAACAAAGCCATACAAGAGATTGTCTGGCGCGAGGATATCACTCCGCTACCGTTAGACGAACCGTATTCGGGTGCCGCATATGCTACCAGCGGTCTGGCTGTCACGCTGATCGCAGAAACTCCGGGCATATTGGAAATAGAAGGCGACCGCGTAACCGGTATAGGCGTAGGTACCACCCGTCTGATTGCAACCCAAGCAGGCGATACTAAATGGGAGGCTGTCAATGAGACCATCACCGTGGAGGTAACCAACAAGCATGTGCAACATATTATCTGGACCGACAAACTGAGTAATGTGAAACGCGAGGACGGACAGACCGTCACAAAGACCCTAACCGCATATTCAGACGCTGACAATACGCTGCCTATCACTTACGAGTTAGATGACGCCGCAAGTGCCTTTGCTTCGGTAAGCGGTAACACGCTGACCATCACCGGCTGGGGCACAGGCTATATCACCGCCCGCCAAGCAGGCAACGACGACTATGTGGCAGTCAGTGCAACACACAAGCTCGTTAGCCGCGACCCCGCAGCAGGCTGCCGTCCGCTCGTGTTAGACGTAGCGGAAGAAAAGACTCTGCATACCATCGACAGCGAGGAGTTTACACTGCAAGGCGAACCGGCAACTATTGAGTTTGATGCCAAGTGCGATGATGCAGCAATCTGGGGACTATGGGTTGGCCAATACTACAACGGCAGTTGGCACGAGGTTGAATATATAGCGCGAGGCGACATAAACAAAAATTACAGACACTATGGGCCATACGTGCTCAATCGCAATACCACCAAAGTGAAGATTTACACTGAGACTGGCGCTACACTGACACGTACCTTTAAGGACGTGGAAGTAACCCTCGCCAAGTATCTTGAATTGCAAGAGAACAATATGGACTTCTCTGCTGTGGAATACGGACAGGTAGAATTGCAGCAGTTTACGGTCAACTATTCCAACCTGACCGGTGCTTTGGATGTGGAATTACAAAACCCGAGCGACCAGTTTGAAGTTCGCACGACTACTCTCGGCGAAGACTGCGGCGACTACCAAAAGAACGCTGTCGTGCAGATTCGCTGCACAGGACGTACCGTAGGTGCAGAAGACAACGTCATCGTTATATCCAACCACGACCAGCGACTTGAGATTCCCATCAGCGCAAACGTCATCAAGACTACTCAACAGATAACATGGAGTGTCGTTTCACCGGTTAACATACTGACATCGAATAAGGTGCAATTGGTTGCTACGGCTACCAGTGAACTGCCTGTCATCTTCACTTCAGCCGACAACAGCATCGCAGAGCCGTATCAGGATGGTGACGGATGGTGGCTCAATATTAAGCAATCAGGCGATGTGGTCATTACTGCAACGCAGGCAGGTAATACTTACTATGAAAGTACCACTACAAGCCGTACATATAGTATCGCTAAAGCCACTCCTACTGTTCAAGTATGCCCGACAAGCTCGACTATCCTTCCCGCTACCTTGGCAACTGTACCGCTCTATGGTGGTAGCGTAACAGTGGATATGGACGGCGTGGATGTGCTGATAGAAGGCTCATTTGACTGGCTTGAACCGACAACGGTCATCGAGCGTATTAATAGTGGCTATACGGCAGTATTCACCCCCGTAGAGGACAAATTGTATAACACCGTAACCTGCCATGTAGATATTGAGATACTGAAGACTCCACAGACCATCACATGGGACTTTACGACCACTGAGATGCTCTGCAATGCCGACTTCACCTTTGATGCCACTGCAAGTAGCGGATTGAATGTACGCTATACCTCATCCGACCCTACGATAGCATACGTGGATGAAGCAAACCGCCTGCTTATCATCAAAGGCGGTGAAGTCACCATCACAGCTCATCAAGACGGAAACGACACCTATGCTGCCGCAACCGTTGTGAACAAAACGCTTATTATCAACCGCTTCACACCGGAGATAGTCACTCTACCTACGGCACAGAGTATGCTGATTGGTCGTCTGCTGTCCGATGCTTCGCTCACAGGCGGCATAGTGAAACTGGACGGCGTGGTGGTAGAGGGTAGTTTTGCATGGAAAGATGGAAATACTACTGTAGAAAATGAGGCAGGCGTATTTGCACGCACGGTCATCTTCACCCCCGCTAACACCAACTGGTATAACACGGTGAGCGATAAAATGAATGTAGTAGTGGAAAAATATGCTCCTGCTGTTTATCCGTCGCTTACAGGCTCTACCATCATATATGGTCAGCCGTTGAGCGACGCAACAATCTCAGGCACTATCAGTGCCCGTGACGAAATCAAGAACCCGCAAGAAGACGTGCAAGGCACCTATGCTTGGAAAAGACCGGACGAGATAGTTAACGCCGGCAGTCCGTCCTATGCTACCGTGGTATTCACTCCCAATAATTTAGATTGGTATAAGACTGTCGAGTTCAACATACCTCTTACTGTTTTGCCCGCCGAACTGCCCGCAATAACCGCTACATCACAGATTTTCTACGGACAGATACTCTCTGAGGCACAACTGACAAACACCACCTACGGTGTTATAGACGGCGGTACGGCACTCATAGCCGGCACACTGGCTTGGGACGGCAGCCTTAATATGATGCACTACTACGAATTAGGCACACACACACTGCCTGTCATCTTCACCCCGTCCGACCCCAACTACCTGCCCACACCCGTAGCAGGCACGGCAACGCTCACTGTTACTAGCGGATTCGTCTTCAATGGCACAGATAATACCAACTGGGAAAAGAGCGAGAACTGGCTTGATAATAACAAACCAACCGATAGCAACGACAAAGTAGTTATCCTCTCCAACGTGGATATAAAAGGCGAGGTTGAAGTGGAGGCTATGACTATACGCGAGGGTGTTACAGTAACTATCAAAGATGGAGCTACACTTACCCTTGGTAACGACGACTCTTACTTCCGCGAACAATATGGTGATGTCAAAGTGGAACAAGGTGGTAAACTTATTCTTAACAATGGCACATTAGATGTTAATAACCTCTATATAGCATCGGCCATAGGCGGCAGAAATGCAGCTACACAAGAGCTATTCCAAGCAAGCTCCTCACAAGTGGAGAATATTGAGAATGTAAATGTTCACGCCGATGCCTATTTCGACTTGGCACTTGATCCTGCCGGCATTACGACTGATGGATGGTATGATTTTACCGTGCCGTTCCCTGTGTCTGCTGCTAATGGTATATATGACCAGAACGATGTTCAATTAGCCACAAATGACAATTACATTATCCAAACCTATAATGAAGCGCGTCGAGCACAAGGTGGTAAGGGATGGCAGAACTTCTCAGGTATCATGACGCCGGGACTTTGTTACACGATTGCCACGGATAATGGGCGTAATGTATATCGTTTCAAGAAACATAATGGCACCACCTATACCGAGCCGATTGAGATGAATCTCTCCGTTTCAGCAGGCGAAGCTAAATTTATCGGTTGGAACGGCTTGGGTAATGGCCTAACGACTTATGCTAACCTGCAAGCGAATGGAGAAATAACTAAGATTCAGTTGTTTGATCACACTACAAACTCCTATACTACGGAAGATATTAATGCCTGCACCTTTGTTATTGGTTCTGCCTTCTTTGTACAAGCTCCCAATAACGAGGCAAAGGTGTCGTTCCAAAAACCTGTTTCTGATGAGAACTTGACTCTTCGTGCTCCAAGCAGAACGGGTGAAGAGGACAAGACAGAGTTCAAACTTGCTTTTACGGCAGAGAATAGTGAATCGGTGGATTATCTCTATGTTGGCGCAACTGAAGAATCTGTAAACGAGTATGTTATTGGGCGCGACCTACTTAAGATGGGTACACCTACTTCGGCTACTATTGCACAAATTTGGGCTAATGCTTATGGCAATAAGTTGAGCGATATAGATCAACCGTTAGTCAATGAAAATGCCTTCTTTGAGGTAGGTCTCTATGCACCGAAAACCGGTAACTATGTGCTCGATATAGTTGATGCACCTCAAGATGCTACCCTCTATCTGACCTATGACGGCACCGTGATTTGGAACCTATCTGAGTCGGCTTATACCCTCTCACTCATGAAAGGTACGACCGCTAATTATGGTCTACAACTCGTGCGCGAAGCGCGCAATACCGCGACCGGTGTAGAGCAAGTCGGTAGTGAGGCTCCAATGCAGAAGTTTATCCATAATGGCGTACTCTATATCAATAAAGGTGGCGTATTATACGACGCTATGGGTAAAAAAGTAAAATAAATTGCACTTTTATTTGGATATATCGCAAAAAAGTATTAACTTTGCACCTTGGAATGACAATAACTTGTAATTCGATAATGAAAAAGACCTATACGATACCGCAAACAGAGACCATGACTCTTCTTATAGGCGAAGGGGTGATGGTTGTTAATACACCAAGTCATTCCGAGCCAGGTGGTGCTCCCGGGCGTATCAGCGGCGGAGAGGTCGGACCGGCGGGGTTGTAAGACCATTGTGAGAATGTTATAGAGACAGCTAAAAGAATAACTACAAAATTCTAAAAGTGCGTGTTTTTCACAAAATACGCACTTTTTTTTGGAAAAGTGCATTTTTTTTTGTATCTTTGCAGGCTGTATGGGTGGAAACCCTCAGCGGCATAATTTATGGCGGAACAAGAACTGATATTTCAAGCATTCGGGTCGGGCAGTAGCGGTAATAGCTACTATCTTGGTACACATGAGAAAGGCATTTTGATAGATGCCGGAATCTCGGCGCGTACTATCCAAAAAGACCTGAAGGCAATAGGCTTGGATTTTACGAATATCCTTGCTGTGCTTGTGACCCATGATCATGCCGACCATATCCGCGCCGTGGGTACATTAGGCGAACGTGTGCATATCCCTATTTATACAACGCCTGAGATTCACGGAGGCATAGACCGTAACTACGGTCTCAAAGAGAAATTAAGAACCTCCCGCCGGTATTTTGAGAAAGGTAAGGAATGGCAATTGGATGACTTCACGATTAACACCTACGGTATCAGTCATGACTCCACGGATTGCTTGGGGTATGTGATTGACGCCTACGGGCAACGTTTTATGATAGCGACTGATTGCGGTTGCCCTAATGAGCAAATGGAGGCTGCTATCCGTACTGCCAATCATATTGTGATAGAAGCTAACCATGATGAGATGATGCTCCTCAACGGTCCTTATCCGACCTATCTCAAAGAGCGTATTCTGTCGGATAGAGGTCACCAGTCTAACGAAACCTGCGGCGAACTGTTGGAGCGTAACTGGCATGACGGAATCCGTAATATATGGCTCTGCCACTTATCGCAGGAAAATAATGACCCGCAAGTGGCCTATAATACAGTTTCCGAACATTTGCTGGAAATCGGTATCATGCCCCGCGAAGATGTGTATCTGAAGGTTCTTGACCGCCTTAACCCCAGTCCGTTATATACTTTAAATAATACTATATGCAGAGACGTTTAGTTATTATCCCGACCTACAATGAGAAGGAAAATATAGAAGCTATCATCCGTGCAGTGTTCGGTCTGCCGGTGGCATTTGATATCCTCATTATCGATGATGGTTCCCCCGACGGGACAGCCGGAATCGTGAAAGGCTTGATGCAGAAAGAGTTTAATGACCGTCTCTTTATCGTAGAGCGTAGCGGTAAACAAGGACTCGGCACTGCCTATATATGCGGTTTCAAGTGGGGGCTGGAGCATGGCTATGACTATATCTTTGAGATGGATGCAGATTTCAGTCACAACCCCAATGACCTGCCTAAACTCTATGACCGCTTGGCTAATCAAGGTGCGGATGTGGCTATCGGTAGTCGCTATGTGACCGGTGTTAATGTCGTGAACTGGCCCATGGGGCGCGTCTTGATGTCTTATTTTGCATCGAAGTACGTGCGTTTTGTTACGGGCATGCCCGTGCATGACACCACTGCCGGTTTCGTAGGCTATAAACGAAAGGTGTTAGAGACCATTGAATTAGATAAAATACGGTTCAAAGGCTATGCTTTCCAAATAGAGATGAAGTTCACCGCTTATAAGTGCGGTTTCCAAATACAGGAAGAGCCCATTGTCTTTGTGAACCGCGTGTTAGGAACCTCCAAAATGAGCGGGGGTATATTCTCGGAAGCCCTTTTCGGGGTCATTCGGCTGAAAGTGTCCAGTTGGTTCAGGAAGTATCCGATACCCCAGGAAGCCAGGTAACCGGGATATCAGGGCACCAGGATACCAAGATATCGGGATGTCGGGAGACCGGAATGCCAGGATACCGGGTAACCAGGGAAATTATAATAGAGATGAAAAAATACGTGATATACTTATTGGGTGTCATGGTGGCACTCGTAGTCAGTTGTAAAAAGAATAGTGCTCCAGCCGAAGAGGAACAGCAGGCAGAGCCGGTGCGGTACGAGTATGGATTAGCGATTGATTCATTCCGGATTGATACCGGTTATGTCCGTGAGGGTGAGACGTTAGGCGGCATTCTCAATCGCTGTGGTGCTACGGCGCGTCAGCAGACTCAGATTATGTTGCTTCCGCGCGATAGCTTTGATGTACGCTCAATCCGTGCAGGGAAACAATATCTGGCACTATATCAGGCTGATACAACAGGTGTGGAACAGTTATGTTTCTTTATCTATAAACCTTCTATCCGCGAGGCGGCGGTATTCCATTTGACAGACCCCGTGCACATTGAGCGTCAAACGAAGCCGGTCACCTATCAATCGCGTCAAGCTCAGGCTGTGATTGAGTCGTCCTTGTGGAATGCTATGGTGGATAATAACCTGCCGGTAGAACTGGCACTGGAACTATCCGAGATTTATGCATGGACCATAGACTTCTTCGGATTGCAGAAGGGGGATTCGATTCGCGTTTATTATGACGAAAGTTTTGTGGACAATACCCGTATTGGAATAGGAAGAATTTATGCTGCCCAATTCTACCACGCTCGCGCATGGCAAGAAGCCTATTATTTCGAGGCGGGGGATATTCACTCCTATTTCGATGGTGAGGGTAAATCATTGCGTAAGGCGTTCTTGAAAGCCCCACTTAACTATAAACGTATCTCGTCGCATTTCACTTATGCCCGTAAGCACCCTATCTATAAGACTGTCAGACCGCATACCGGTGTGGATTATGCGGCTCCGGCAGGAACGCCTGTCGTGGCATTGGGTGACGGCGTTGTAACCTTCGCAGCCTATAAAGGTGGTGGTGGTAATACCATTAAGATCAAGCATAACTCGACCTATACTACCGCTTATCTGCATCTAAGCAAATATGCGAAGGGATTAAAGGTGGGTAAACATGTCCGCCAAGGCGAAGTGATAGGTTATGTCGGTTCGACCGGTGCGTCCACGGGTCCTCACCTTGATTTCCGGGTATGGAAGAACGACACTCCCGTGGATCCGCTTAAGTTGGAGTCGCCTCCTGTGGAGCCGGTGCCGGCTGCCTATAAGGCTGAGTTTGACAGCGTGGTGAGCGGATATAGGGAGAAGTTAGGTGTGTTGTAGGCGGGATGCCAGGTGCCCGGGATGTCAGGATACCGGGTGACCAGGATGCCAGGAGACCAAGAAACAAAGATAGAATATGAAGATAATAGAACGTTTGGCAGCGCTGCGTGCGCTGATGAAAGAGCATCGGATTGGTGCATATATTATTCCGGGTAATGACCCTCATGCGTCGGAGTATATGGCTCCGCACTGGGGTGAGATGAATTGGATAAGCGGTTTTTTAGGTGAAACCGGTACGGCAGTTATTACCCTTGACAAGGCGTTGTTATGGACCGATAGCCGTTACTACTTACAGGCAGAAAAAGAACTGGCAGACACGACGGTTGAGTTGATGCGAGAGTCGGATATTGATTGCCCGACTATAGAGGAATGGCTTGTCGGGCAATATGCTGCGGCTCCTATTACGGTAGGCGTTAATCCTGAAATGTATTCAGTCAATGCCTTCCGGGCATTAAGAGATACCCTTGCCGATGGAGATATAGCGATTCAATCGCTCGATTTGATTCGTCCCTTGTGGACGGAAGGGCGTCCGGAGATTCCGATGAATCCTCTCTATATCTACGATGATGCGTATGCGGGCGAAACGGTAGAGAACAAACTTGCTCGTCTAAGGGCCGCGCTCAAGGAACGCCGCTGTGAGGCGATGGTTATTGCCGCTCTTGATGAGATTGGCTGGCTATTTAATGTGCGAGGTACCGATGTGGATTACACGCCTTGTGTTATCAGTTATGCCGTAGTGGAAGAGGATAAGGCGACGTTGTTCATCGATTCCCGTAAATTGAATGCAGAAACCTGCAGTGCATTAGCCGCCAAAGGTATAGCAGTTATGCCTTATGAAGCGGTGTTTGATGCACTTAAGAGGCTGAACGCGAAGGCGATACTATATGACGGTGCGCGTACCAACGAAGCTCTCTATGAGGCTATCAATCCCGCAGTAGCCCGCCGTGTGAATGTGAGCCCTTCGCCGCTTCAAGTGATGATGTCGGTGAAGAACGAAGTGGAACTCAACGGTGAACGTGAAGCCATGAAGGTAGATGCCGTGGCGCTGACACGCTTTTTCAAGTGGCTCGAAGAGGAGGCTTTCCAAACACCCCAAGACGAGATAACGTTAGCTGATAAGTTGCATGAGTTTAGGGCTATGGGTAAGCACTTTACAGACGAATCCTTTGCGACGATTGCCGGCTGGAAGGGCAACGGTGCTATCGTGCATTATCATGCCGAGCCGGGTGAATGTGCCAAGATAGATACCAATGGTGTGTTGCTTTTGGATTCCGGCGGACAATATTTAGACGGCACAACCGATATTACCCGTACTATATGGATAGGGGAAGAGGACGCTATTCCTGAGCAGGTAAAGCGCGATTATACGCTTGTCCTGAAAGGGCATATCGCATTAGCGAAAGCACGTTTTCCCAAAGGTACTCGTGGAAATCAGTTGGATGTATTGGCTCACCAGTTTATGTGGACTGAGGGTGTCACTTACGGGCACGGAACGGGTCATGGCGTAGGGCATTTCATGGGTTGTCATGAAGGTCCCGCCAATATCCGAACCGACAATAATCCCAACCCGATGCGGAAAGGAAATGTATTCTCTGATGAACCGGGTATCTATCGCACCAACGAATACGGAATCCGTATAGAGAACCTTGTGACGGTGGTGGATGCTCCTGCTTTTGAGCACTCAACAGGGGAGCAATACTATGAGTTTGAAACTCTTACGCTATGTTACTATGACAAGCGACTGATGGAGATGTCCATGTTGACCGACTCTGAGAAAGAATGGCTCAATGCTTATCACGCGCGCGTATATAAAGAGGTGGCGGATAGATTGAGTCCTGACGAAGCGGCTTGGCTCAAGAATAAGTGTACTCCTATTGAAAAGTAAATTGGCATTATGAACTATCAATTTTTATATCCCATTATCCTTGCTGCGGTCAAAGAGTTATATGGCTTAGAGGCAACGGAGGCGATGATTCAACTCCAAAAGACCCGTCCTGAGTTTGAAGGTCAGGTGACAGTGGTGGTATTTCCATTCGTAAAAGCAGCCCGCAAAGCTCCGGTCCAAGTTGCTCAAGAGATAGGCGAATATATTGTTAAAAACAGTACCGAGATAGAGAAATTCAATGCCGTCCAGGGATTCCTGAATCTCTCGGTGGCAACGAGTTATTGGCTGCATCAATTAGAGACCATTGCCGGCGATGAGAAGTATGGTTTTCAAGCCGCGAACGGCAAACTGATGATGGTGGAATATTCGTCCCCCAACACCAATAAACCCCTGCATTTAGGGCATGTAAGGAATAACCTGTTGGGTTATGCCATCGCCAAGATAGAAGAGGCAAACGGCTGGAAGGTTGTTAAAACCAATATCGTCAATGACAGGGGTATCCATATCTGCAAGTCCATGTTAGCCTGGCAAAAGTTCGGTAACGGCGAGACGCCCGAATCGTCCGGTAAGAAGGGTGACCACCTTATAGGTGACTACTATGTGCGCTTTGATAAGGAGTACAAGAAGCAGATAGAGGAGTTGAAAGCGCAGGGTATGAATGAGGAGGAGGCGAAGAAAGAGGCTCCTCTTATCAAGGAAGCTCAAGCAATGCTACTCAAATGGGAGCAAGGCGATCCCGAAGTACGCGCATTATGGAAACAAATGAACGACTGGGTCTATGCCGGCTTCGACGAGACCTACAAACAGATGGGTGTCGGCTTTGATAAGATTTATTATGAATCCAATACTTACTTGGAAGGTAAAGAGGAAGTGGAACGCGGATTGGAAGAAGGCTTATTCTACCGCAGACCCGACGGGTCCGTTTGGGCTGATTTGACCAAAGACGGCCTGGACGAGAAACTGCTTCTGCGCTCGGACGGTACTTCCGTCTATATGACTCAAGATATAGGTACTGCTAAATTGCGATTCCAGGACTATCCCATTGATAAGATGGTTTATGTAGTGGGTAATGAGCAGGAATATCACTTTAAGGTGTTGTCGATACTATTAGACCGTTTGGGCTTCCCCTTCGGCAAGGAGTTGGTTCACTTCAGTTACGGTATGGTCGAGTTGCCTAACGGCAAGATGAAGAGCCGTGAAGGTACTGTGGTTGATGCAGACGACTTGATGGAGAAGATGATAGACGATGCCCGTGCAATCAGCCGCGACAAGGTCAATACCTTACCCGATGTGACGGAAGAGGAGGCTAACGAGATTGCGCGCAAAGTCGGACTCGGCGCATTGAAGTACTTTATTCTTAAGGTTGATCCGAGGAAAAATATGCTCTTTAATCCGGAAGAGTCTATTGATTTCAATGGTAATACAGGTCCCTTTATCCAATATACGTATGCCCGCATCCAGTCCGTGCTACGTAAGGCAGCTGCCGTGTCGCCAGTGACAGCGGCTGTGCAGCCTCTACGCCCTATCAATTCCAAGGAACTGGCACTGATTCAGCGTTTGACGGAGTTCCCTGCTGCGGTAAAACAAGCCGGAGATGACTTCAGTCCTGCAGTGCTATGCAATTATGCCTATGCTTTGGCTTGCGATTTTAATAGCTTCTATCACGATTATTCTATTTTGAACGAAACAGATGAGGCTATACGTGCTTTGCGAATCACATTGAGCGCGAGTGTCGCCAAGGTGTTACGGAGTGCATTCTCGTTGCTCGGTATTGAGATGCCGGAAAGAATGTAGGGATATCGAAGCCGGATCCATAACGGATCTATAACGTGGAATACGTTGAGGGTTCGGAGTGGTCCCGTTGTGGTCCCGTTACCGTCAGGGCAGATAAGCGGAGGGGGATCGGAGATTAGCGGAAGTGTGAAAAATAGGTGGCGTTAGGTAGTGGAACAGCATAGAGAAAGGAGCTCAACCGAAAAGTTGAACTCCTTTTTTAACTGAAAGTGAACTTGCTCAAAGTAATTGAGTAGTTATTTGCTCAAAGTAATTGAGTAGTGGCTTGCTCTGTTTACCAGGGTAGTGACTACTCAATTTAAGCGAGCATGTTCTTACTCAGCAGCTTCTTCAGTTTCGTCCTTTTTAGCGGTTTTCTTAGCAGCAGCCTTTTTGGCGGGTTTGGCAGGAGCAGCAGCTTCTTCCATTTCAGCCTTGAGGTTTGCCAAGACGTCGAGGTCACCGAGAGTAGCTTTCTCGAGTTGCACAGCAGCAGGTGCGGCTTCTTTCTTAGGAGCTTTAGCTTCTTTAGCAGGAGCCTCTTTGCGCTCCTCCCAAGTGCGGAGGTGGCTGAGCAGGATGCGTTTAGCGTCCTTATTGAACTCGATTACGCGGAATGGCAGAACGTCTCCAACTGCCACAGCCGATTTGTCTTCCTTCTGGAGGTGGCGGCTGGTGCAGAAACCTTCTACGCCGTCTTCCAGAGAAACGGTCGCACCCTTATCGGTGATTTCCAGAACCTTACCGTCAATGATGGTGTCGATGCCGAATTTGGCTTCGAGTTCCTCCCACGGATTGTCCTCGAGTTGTTTGTGTCCTAAGCTGAGGCGGCGGTTCTCCTTATCGATTTCGAGAACAACGACTTCGATTTGCGCGCCGATTTGCGTAAACTCATTGGGGTGTTTGATTTTCTTGGTCCAGCTGAGGTCGGAGATGTGAATCAGTCCGTCAACGCCTTCTTCGATTTCAACAAATACGCCGAAGTTGGTGAAGTTGCGCACTTTAGCGAGGTGGCGTGTACCAACGGCATACTTGGTTTCGATGGTTTGCCAAGGATCTTCTTTGAGTTGTTTCATGCCGAGAGACATTTTGCGCTCTTCGCGGTCGAGAGTCAGAATAACAGCATCAACTTCGTCGCCGACTTTCAAGAAGTCGTAAGCGGAACGGAGGTGCTGGCTCCAAGACATTTCAGAAACGTGGATGAGTCCTTCAACGCCTTCGCTAATCTCAACGAATGCGCCGTAGTCAGCCATAACAACCACTTTACCATGTACCTTGTCACCCACTTTGAGGTTGGGGTCAAGTGCATCCCAAGGATGCGGAGTGAGTTGCTTCAAGCCGAGAGCAATACGTTTCTTCTCCTCATCGAAGTCAAGGATAACAACGTTAATCTTCTGGTCGAGAGAAACGATGTCCTTCGGATCGGTAACACGACCCCAAGAGAGGTCAGTGATGTGGATAAGACCGTCAACACCACCGAGGTCAATGAATACGCCATAGTTGGTGATGTTCTTGACGATACCTTCGAGAACTTGGCCTTTCTCAAGTTTGCCAACGATCTCTTGTTTACGAGCTTCGAGTTCAGCCTCGATGAGTGCCTTGTGGCTAACAACGACATTGCGGAAGTCTTGATTGACTTTAACAATCTTAAATTCCATGGTTTTGCCGACGAACATGTCGTAGTCGCGGATGGGTTTAACATCGATTTGGCTGCCGGGGAGGAATGCTTCCATACCGAGGACATCCACAATCATGCCACCTTTGGTGCGGCATTTGATGTAGCCGGTAACGATTTCGCCTTTTTCGCAGGCTTCGTTAACGCGATCCCAAGCACGAGAAGCACGCGCTTCTTTGTGTGAGAGTACGAGTTGTCCTTTTTTGTCCTCTTGAGACTCGATGTACACCTCTACTTTGTCGCCAACTTTGAGGTCCGGGTTGTAACGGAACTCGGCAGCAGGAACGATACCGTCGGATTTGAAACCAACGTTAACGACCACTTCGCGTTTGTTAATAGAGGTAACGGTGCCTTCAACGACTTCGTTCGCTTTTACTTTGCTGAGCGTAGCGTCATACTTGGCAATAAGTTCTTCATTTTTCGAGCCTTTCGATTCCTTCTCATAGGCATCCCAGTCGAAGTTCTGGAGAGAGAGATTCTCTTTCATTTTAATTAAACAGGTCTATGGTCTGCGTTCGCCTCGCGGGTTAGCGCTACCCATAGTTTAAAACCCTTTCGGGTTGTAGGTTAAACATAGGTGGTTAGTCTCCACCGAAAGCCTTTTTCGCGATTTTGCCGAAAAAGCGCGCAAAATTACAATTTTATTTTGAAATGTGCAAATATTTTTGTACTTTTGCGGCAAATTAGTTAAAAAACATAAAATAATATTCATTATGGCTTACAAATTTACTTTCACAACGATTGGCGGTAACCCCCGTGTGCTTATATCGAAGGGTGAAGATCTTCGTCATTTGAGGGAGTTGGATGAAAAAATGTGGACGGTATTGTCCTGTCCGACAACGGGTCTTGAAATTCCGGAGGATACCCTCAAAATAATCGATACTGATGCTGATAGTCATATTCGTATAGACGAGGTTATAGCGGCGTCCGAGTGGCTTTGCTCACTGGTTAAGAATCCCGATATATTGTTGGAAGAAACGGATGTGGTGAATATCGCGGACATGAATGAGGACAACGCAGAAGCTAATCAAATGGCAACCATCGCCCGTAAGATTGCCGGTAAAGAGGCGACAGTTGCTCTCTCAGCCGTGCAAGATACCGTGGCGGGCATAGCCGTTGAGCAGAAAGCGCTTCCCGAAGCTCCGTACGCAGCCGATATTATTGCAGCCGTACATGAGAATGAGGCGGCTTATGATGCGTGGTTCAGGGCTTCTGAATTGGAGAAAATGGGTTTGGCGGTAGCCGATCCCGAGGCCGAACCTAAGATTAAGGAGGCAGAGTGGAAGAAAATGAAGGCTGCTATCGCGGCTTATGAGGCTGAAGTGGCTCAGATTACGGCAGATAATGCTGCGGCTGTGAATGCGGCGACGGGCGAGTATCAACCGCTGATTAAGTTCTTGAAACTCAAACGCGATTTCTATACATTACTCAAGAATTATGTATCATTATTAGATTTCTATAATCCTGAGAAGAAAGCTGATTTCCAAGCCGGTCGCTTGGTTATCGATCAGCGCGCCTGCGAATTATGCGTGCGTGTAGCCGATGCCGGCAAGATGGCAGCCGAGGCAGGAGCGTCCGGCATGTACCTATTGTTCTGCGACTGCGAGAATAAGAACAAGGGCAAGAAGATGTCCATTGTAGCGGCTGTAACTCAGGGCGATATACATAATTTGTCGGTAGGCAAGAACGCTATATTCTATGACCGTTCCGGTCTCGACTATGACGCTGTGGTGACCAAGATTATCGATAACCCGATTTCAATCCGTCAGGCGTTCTGGACCCCGTATCGCAAGTTAGCCAACTGGGTGAGTGAGAAGATTAACAAGTCCGTAGCAGAGAAAGATGCCAAGAGTTTGGATAATCTCAAGGCCTCCACGGAGAACGCCGAGAAAGCGGCAACCACAGGTGAGAAACCCGCAGCTCCGGCCTTTGATATAGCCAAGTTCGCCGGTATATTTGCTGCGATAGGCATGGGATTAGGCATGATAGCTTCCGCTCTTGCATCCGTTGCCGCCGGTATAGCTGCTACCGCTTGGTGGAAGACCTTAATCATCATAGCTGTCATCCTGCTGTGTATCTCGGGCCCGTCGATGTTGCTCGCGTACTTCAAGTTAAGACGCCGCAATTTAGCACCTATTTTGAATGCCAATGGCTGGGCAATTAATGCAGAGGCAATCGTGAATGTGCCGTTTGGTGTAACACTGACCTCGCAGGCTAAGTTCCCGCTCATTAAGAATAACGATCCGTTCCGCGACAAGAGTCTGCCGCTTTGGGCTAAGTGCCTAATCGTGCTCGGGTGCCTCGCGTTGATAGCAGTCGGAATTTATCTACTCTTCTATTTCCAAGTATTATGAATCGAGACGAATTGAGAAAACTTATAGCCATTTGGTTTGAGGAGGATATCCGCGATGGTGACCATACCTCGCTGAGTTGTATTCCTCCCACCCAGATGGGTTGCCAGCAGTTGATAATCAAAGAAGACGGTATCATCGCGGGAATCGAGGTGGCGAAAGAAATCATCAACTACTTTGACCCCGAATGTCGTATGGAGCAATATCTCCATGACGGCGATGAGGTGCATAAAGGTGATGTGGCATTCAAGGTCTATGGCAAGGAGTTGAGTCTGCTTCAGATAGAGCGCACCATGCTGAATGTGATGCAGCGTATGAGTGGTGTAGCGACCACGGCTCACCGCTATCAGTCATTGATTAATGATACCGGCTGCCATGTGCTGGATACCCGTAAGACAACGCCGGGACTGCGATATTTAGAGAAAGAGGCTGTCAAAATCGGTGGCGGTATGAATCACCGAATAGGGCTCTTCGATATGATATTGCTGAAAGACAATCATGTCGATTTCGCCGGTGGTATAACGGCTGCTTTGACTCGCGCGCGCGATTATTGTAAGGAGAAGGGTAAGGATTTACGCATTGAGATTGAAGTCCGTAACGAGGATGAAATCAAAGAGGCGTTGGCGACCAATATTCCAGATCGTATTATGTTGGATAACTTCACGCCGGAGCGTACCAAGCATGCCGTAGAGCTTATCCGTACATGGGAGAAGACCGCGGGTCGGCATATGGAGATAGAGTCGAGCGGCGGTATCACGATTGATACCATCCATGACTATGCCGTATGCGGAGTGGATTTCGTGTCCGTTGGTGCCTTGACCCATAGTGTCAAGAGCTTGGATATGAGCTTTAAAGCTGTTAAATAAGTTCTATAGAAAATTCTCAATACTATCTACTAACGACGGGACAGAAGCTGTTCCGTCGTTATTTATCACCATATCGGCTGCAGGATGGGTGTCTTGGTTCTGTGCATTGATGCGTGCCAGAACTGTCTCTCGGCCGGCTCCATCGCGTGCCATGACGCGTGCTATACGCACATCCTCGGGTGCGGTGACTTCGATGATTTTATCGCACAGGGCATGCAGACCGCTATTGTAGAGAATGGCTGATTCGACAAAGCATAAGGTGCTTTTTTGGATATTGTACCAATGCTTTAGGTCAAAGGCAACAGCGGGATGCACAACGGCATTGAGCCGCATGAGCAGATCGTGGTTATGAAAGACAGCCTTGGCAACCACGTCAGTCCGATAGGTATCGCCGTCAAAGACATCGCTGCCGAAGAGTACTTCAACCTGGGAGCGTACAGCAGGATTATGGACTATAATATGTTTGGCAGCTTGGTCTGTGTCATAGACCGGATATCCGCGGCGGTGTAATTCCGCTGCCAAAGTGGATTTGCCGGAACCGATTCCTCCTGTGATGCCGATTAACATAGTCGTTAGAATTGGAAATAAATAAATGGTTGCATGTCCGCAGTCACGAACTGGTAAATGACGAAGATAACAAGGCATACCGCGATAATCATCACCGGTATAGGCAGTGAGGCAAAGGCAATGCGGTATCGTCTTTTGAAATCCGTGGGTAGCCAGTGTATAATCATACCGGCGAGGAAGAGCGCGACGACCTTCCAGTACTCGGAAAGGAAGGGCAGAATAATTCCGTTATTCCAAGCGCCTCCTATTTGTCCTATCATATCCACGGCAGTCTGCCACGCTGTTTCGGACGCCGTGGCGGGGTCGAGGTTGGATGAGGAACGGAAGAAGAGGCGGGTAAAAGTAATAAAGGCAAAGGTCTGTAGGATAGCCCAGACATTGGCGAGGGCGTTGGTGAGGGTAGTCTCCACGCCGCCTATCAATTTCTCGCGCCGTGTAATGACATTGAGCCACCAGTAGAAGAAGCGAACCATCGTGCCGACCCATAGGATGGCGACCCAGACGCAGGCGAGGTTGAGTAAAGGGACTTGTACAACAGAACGCCAAATAATCAATCCCGTTAATAAGCCGGTCATGAGGAGCGCGCGGATGTACCAACCCAATTCCCGCCAAATCTTATTGACAATCATACCGACACCATTTAAGCCTCCCCAAATGACGAAGTTCCACGAGGCGCCATGCCACAAACCGCCAATAAGCATGGTGGCAAATGAATTGACGTTAGAAGCCAATAGTTTGGGAACTTTGCGCCCAAAGATTGTACGGTTACCTCCTAAGGGGATATAAACATAACTCTTGAGCCATCGGCTGAGGGATTGGTGCCATCGGCGCCAGAACTCTTGCGGGTTACGGGACTTATAGGGCGAATCAAAGTTGCGGGGCAGGTAGAAGCCCATAAGCATAGCGACGCCGGTCGCGATATCTGTATATCCAGAGAAATCGGCATATACTTGCAGCGAATAGGCAAAGAGTGCGAAGAGGTTCTCAAATCCGGAGAAGAGCAGCGGGTTATCAAAGACGCGGTCAATGAGATTGACGGCTAAGTAATCGGAGAGAATAATCTTCTTGGCTAAGCCATTGACAATCCAGAACACCGCGAGCCCAAAGAGTCGTCGGCTGAGGTGGAAAGGCATATAGAGTTGTGGAACAAATTCCGATGCCCGCACAATAGGTCCCGCCACAAGTTGCGGAAAGAAAGAGACGTAAAAACCGAAGTCAAAGATATTGGTAACGGGTTTCACGGTTCCTCTAAAGATATCCACCGTATAACTAATGACCTGGAAGGTATAGAAAGATATGCCGACAGGAAGGAGAATCTGGTTGACTATCGAATAGTGGGAACCGAAGACAGAGTTGAACACATCCACACCGAAATAGGCATATTTATAGTAAAAGAGGAAGGCGAGATTGATGGTGACGGAAAGTCCCATCCAGATGCGCGCTGCCCATGTGCGGTTCTTGTCGAGCGCATGTCTGATACCGAAGGCAATACTCCAGTTGGTCAGCGTCAAGACGATGAGTATCAGTAGGAAAGAGCCGGATGTTTTATAGTAAAAGAACCAGCTGACAAACATCAAGAAGATATTTCTCAAGTGCAAGCGTGTGCGCTCCTTGAGGGCAGGTGTACCTTCCACAATAAGTGCGAAAAGCAGATAGACAATAGCGAAGAAAGCCCAAAAATAGAATTGGGTAAACAGTAATGGGCTGTTGGGATTAAAGGCAAATATGTGCTCAAATAACTCCATGAGGCTATTGCAGATTGCTATTGGTTGTTAGCGGGCGGCTGTTGGTCATCCATTTTGAGTCGGTCGATGAGCCATAAAGCGAGCATATCTCCGGCTTTATCTGCTCCTTGCCGTGTAAAATGTACAAGGTCTGAACCTGCCCATCCTCGTGTTTTCCACGCCTGCATAGCACCGCTTCCGCCCATGGCGTGGAAGAGTGAGTAGTAGAGCACCCCTTCCTCGGCGCACATCTTAGCAAGCGAAGCGTCAATGGCGGGAACGGCTGGGTGGGTATGTACATCGGTGCCGGATTTATCCACCATATCAGAAGGTCCGACAAAGACAAAGTCTGTCTCAGGGGCAAGCTTCTTGAGGAACCGTATTTGGGCGCGGACACGTTCTATATATGAGTTAACCTGTTTGGTGGTCTTGGTGTAAGGGACGACATTACCGCCGTATTGGAGAATAATAAGTCGTGTGTTGGTCAAGCGGTAATAATCCCGTAGTTCCTTTGGATTGATGGATGTAAAGATTGTGCCTGCGCAGCCACGCATCGGTACATTATCAACGGTAATGCCGTGATTGGTTTCCAAGCAAATGCCATAGACATCTCCTTTTCCATTGAGCGAAACGGTGACGGCGGTGGAAGAGTCTTTGAGGGCGTAGAGTCCTGCGCCGATTTTCTGAGCGTTATGCACCGAGACGGCTATAGTGGGTGCCGCCAAGACGCGTACTCGGTTGAAGTAAGACTCGGTATTTTTTTTCTTCTGGGCATAGGCTGTCCAAAGTGCTCGCTCTGAGCCGTGTTGCAGGCTATCATCCATGACTGCACATTGTGCCATAGGGCCATAGACTTTACTGTCCCGTCTTGCCGATTTGGGACCGAAAGCCATATATCGACGCGGCCCGGAACCTGTAGATTGTGCAATATCGGAGAGTTTGAGGGTCTGGATGACGGTGCGAGAACTTACGGTCTGGTGTAACGGCAAGAGACCAACTCCACCTCCACCATATGCTTTTTGCAAGGCACGGCGTACAGACATTGTCATACGGTCGCCTTCTATCTGGCTATCTCCGTAATAGACCACGCGTACCGGAACAGAGTCAGCCTGTTGTAGTGCTGCGGCTAAATAGTTGAGAGAGGTCACCGATTTCTCAAAATCTGTGGTATCAATGGTAATTGTCGGCTGTTCAGCCCGTTGTGGCTTTGGTTCCGATTCAGGTTTTTGTTCCAGTTCGGGTTCCGGCTGCGGCTCGGATAAGGCTATGGGTGCAGGTACGGACTCTATGGTATCGCTGAGCAGGTCAATTTCAAGGGTGTCGGCATCGGCAACAAGTGTGTCATTCGGTGTGCCCAAGACCTCGGAGAGAGTAGGCCATTTAAGTTCCAAATTGCCAACCCGAACTCCACTTGCGGGCCATAGCCAGCAGAGCAATGCCAAAACGGCTAAGCAGGCGAAGATAATTAGACTGATAGTAAGAGCGGTATGTTTCTTTTTCATTTTTTCCAAAGTGCTCGTGTGAATAGTAATATAACGGTGAATATTTCAAGACGTCCGATAAGCATGACGAAAGTCATAATCCATTTGCCGAGCGTGGGGAAGGAAGCAAAAGTACCCGCCGGTCCGTATTGCCCCAAGCAGGGACCGATATTGCCGATAGCGGAGAAGGCTGCGCCGATGGACTCGTCAAAATTGACGCCAAGGGCGCAGAATACCAAAATGGAAACGACCACAGTCAAGATATATAGTACCATGAATGCCATGACATTGTTGATGGCCTGTTGGGAGACGGGGTTGCCGTTAATCTTAATGGGTACGACAGCGTTGGGGTGCACACGGCGTTTGAACTCGGCAAGTCCGGCTTTGAAGAATATGATAATGCGTATCCATTTGATGCCGCCGGAAGTAGAGCCGGATGAAGCACCGGTCATCATGAGGAAGAAAACGATGCACCAGAGGAATGGTGTCCACTGCATGTAATCGGTGACGGTATATCCGGTACTGGTCATTGTAGCAATGGTGGTGAAGAGTCCTTCTCGGAAATTCTCCTCTAAGAGCGACCAGAACTGTCCTTTCATACCAAAAGTGCCTAATTCCATGAATCTATCGCCTATGAGTCCGAGCGTCAGTATCAGTGTGACAGAGGCTACGGCACCGAGGTACCAGTGTGTTTCTTCGTCCTTTATGAGTCGCATCCCTTTTCCACGGAAGAGAAGTATGATGAGGGCGAAGTTAAGACCCGAGATGAGCATGAAGAAGGCTATGGTGTACTGGATAAGGGCACTGTCGTAGTAGGCGATAGAGAGATTCTTGGTACTGAATCCTCCTGTGGCGATGGTCGAGAAGGAATGGCATACGGCGTCGAAGATATCCATGCCTTCCAACCACAATAGCACTACCTCAATGCCGGTAATGAGTATGTAGGTGAGGTAGAGGTGTCGTGCGGTGTAGGAGATACGCGGACTCAGTTTTTCGTAACTTAAGCCGTTCATTTCCGCTGAGTAAAGCTGCATTCCTCCTAAGCCGAACATGGGTAGTAGAGCGATGCAGAAAACGATAATACCCATGCCGCCAATCCATTGAGTCAAAGAACGCCAGAATAGAGCTCCGTGACTCAGTAGTTCAATATCTTCAAGGATCGTAGCGCCGGTGGTGGTGAAGCCGGACATGGTTTCAAACCATGCGTCGGTGACCGAGGAAATATAGCCGCTTAGGTAGTATGGTAATAATCCGAAGGCGGAAAAGAGAATCCACACAAACGCAACAATGACATATCCTTCCCGCTCACTGACCCGTTCTTCGGCACCGGCACCTAAAAATAACAGTAGCGAGCCGGCGAGCCACGTGATGAGTGAGGAGGTCACAAAAGCGCCTACATCAGGGTCGTTGTAGAACCAACTTACTGCGGTGGCAATAGTCATGAAGAGCGCTTCAAAAAACAGAAGCACGCCCATAGTGCGGAATACTATTTTGAGATTAAATACCCGTGTCATTCTTTGAAGAACTTATCTAAGTAGCGTATAACGTGGCTTTTGCAGAATACAATTACTCTGTCACCGGGTATCACTTGGGTGTCGCCATTGACGAGGATGCCTTCTCCAGCTCGCACGATAGCACCAATATTGGTGTCACGTGGAAGTCCCACATCCTTGATTTTCAGTCTGGTGATACGGCTATGCTCCAAGGCGTTGAGTTCCACTATTTGTGCATCGGCAGATGTGAGGTTATGGACATCAACGACGCTTGCGTTGAGGAGCATTTGGTAGATATAGGAGGCTGTAATCGTCTTTTTGTTGAGCGCAAGACCGATATCAAGGCCTTCTGCCATGGAGATATAGTCGATATTTTCGATTTCGGCGATGGTTTTACGAACGCCGAATCGTTTGGCAGCAAGGCATGCAAAGATGTTGGCTTCGCTATTCTCGGTGACAGCCACAAACGCGTCAGTGTCTTGGATGCCCTCTTCTTTTAAGACGTCCATGTCTGAGCCGTCGGCGTTGATAATGAGTGCATTGCTCAGTTTTTCGGAAAGGCTGACGCAACGTTCATGGTCAATCTCGATAATTTTGATATTGAGGTCTGAAGGAAGGTTCTGCACAGTTTTTTGGGCGATACGACTCCCGCCGAAAAAGATGATGTTTTTGATGTCGCGGTGGGGTTTGCCCATTGTTTCGCGCAGAAATTCCATATTTTCGTTAGTGCAAACGACATAGAGTATATCGCCGAGCATAACAACATCTGTGCCGCGGGGGATGATGGTTTCGTTGTCGCGTTTGATGGCAACGATACGGAATCTTCCGTGGTTATAGATGCCGGAGTCAAAGCTTTTTCCGATGACGGAAGCGCCTTCGCGTATCTTGACGACGCAGAGTTCCAATGCTCCATTGCCTAATGTCAGGTGGTAGCGCATCCAGTTGGTTTTGAGTGACTCGACAATCTCTTCTGCTGCCAGAAATTCGGGATAGATGAGGTGGTTGAGTCCCATGTCCTCGAAGAAACGTTTGTTCTCGGGGAGGAGATATTCGTAGTTGTCGATTCGAGCAAGGGCTTTCTTGGCGCCTAATTTCTTGGCAATCAGGCATGCGGTCATGTTTTCCGCCTCTTGGGGTGTGACAGCGATAAAGAGGTCGGCGTCCTTGACCGCCATATCTTTGAGGTCGTGGATGGAGGTAGGCGATCCGACTTTGGTGAGCATATCGTAGTTGTTAGACAGGTCCCCCAATCGTTCTGCCCGTTCATCCAAAAGGCTGACGTCTATATCTTCGCGGCTCAGTAATTTCGCCAAATGTGTGCCAACTTCTCCAGCACCTGCAATGATTATTCGCATAATTCCAGTATTTTAGCGCGGATTCCTTCCGCGTCAAGTTGTAACATTTTGAAAAGTTCTGCCGTTGATCCGTGCTCAACAAAACAATCATCAACGCCGAGACGTGTGATGTGGCAGTTATACCCTTTTCCCGCCATGTATTCGCTGACGGCAGAGCCCAATCCGCCATTGATGACACCGTCTTCGACGGTGACAATTAGCGAGTAGTTCTTGCCCACTTTGTCTAAGAGTTCTACGTCTAAGGGTTTCAGCCAGCGCATAGCGTAATGTGCAACCTCAAGTCCTTGAATGGCTTTTTGGACGGTATTACCGATAGCGCCAATGGAGAGGACGGCTATTTTAGTGCCTTCTTGTAGTTGTTCTGCTTTACCGTAGGCGAGAGGCGTGAGCGAAGTCTCTTCGGGTATTCGTCCTCTGGGGTATCGGATGGCGACAGGTCCGTCGAGCGTGAGTGCCATCTGCATGGCTTCTTGGAGTTCTCGGGCGGTTCTGGGTGCAACGATTTGCATATTGGGCACGGGTCTTAGGAACGCCATATCGAGCAGGCCATGGTGTGTTGCTCCGTCATTGCCGACTATACCGGCACGGTCAATACAGAGAATGACATGCTGCTTGGTAATCGCCACATCGTGTATGATGTTGTCGTATGCGCGCTGAAGGAAACTGGAGTAGATATTGCAGAAGGGTATAGCTCCGTCTTTAGCGAGTCCTGCACTGAACGTGACGGCGTGTCCTTCTGCGATGCCGACATCGAAGACGCGTTTGGGAAACTCTTTCTGCATGATGGTCATAGAGCAGCCTGAAGGCATAGCCGGTGTGATGCCGACCACTTTCGGGTTTTTGCGGGCGAGGTCTAAGAGTGTCTCACCGAAGACTTCTTGCCATAGCAGGGCGTGACCTCCTTTTCGTTCTCCGGTCTCCACATTAAATTCTCCCGGTGCGTGCCAGACGGTTTGGTCTTTCTCGGCAGGCTCATAGCCTTTACCTTTGACGGTGACGATATGTAGGACTTTAGGTCCTTTGAAATCCTTTATTTCGTTGAGGATCCGAACTAAAGAGAGCACATCATGTCCGTCTGTCGGTCCGAAATAGCGCATATTCAATCCCCTAAAGATATTGGAGGTTTGTTTGGACATTTTGATGTCGTTGGTAAACCGTCTAATCTTGTATTTGCGTGTTTCGTTGATGATACCCCATTTGGCGAGGCGTTGGTAGGTGTTCCACCGCCATTTATTATAGCCCTCGCTGGTGGTAAGGTCCACCAAGTATTGGGTAAATCCTCCTTTGAGCGGATCAATCGCCATGTTGTTGTCATTGAGGACGATAAGGAGGTTATTGCGGTCCATGGAGGTGTTGTTTAGTCCTTCAAACGCCAGTCCTCCTGTCATTGCTCCATCGCCAATAATGGCGACTACGTGATTGCGCTCTGACTCCGGTTTCAAGAGTTCCTCCGCCATCTCAATACCCAGTGCAGCAGAAATGCTATTGGAGGCATGTCCGGCGATAAAAGCGTCATAGTCACTCTCTAACGGGGTGGGAAAGGGGGCTAAGCCCTTGAACTGCCGGTTGGTGGCAAATCGGTCGCGCCGTCCCGTCAGAATCTTATGGGCATAGGCTTGGTGCCCGACGTCCCAGACCAATTTATCCTCCGGCGTGTCATAGACGTAGTGGAGCGCCACCGTTATTTCAATGGTGCCAAGGCTGGAAGCCAAGTGCCCGGGATTACGGCTTAACTCCTGTACGATAAAGTTGCGCAACTCGGCGCATAGGTCGGGCAGAGCCTCTTTGGGCAGCGCCTTTAGGTCTCGCGGGGAATTGATATTATTCAGGTACTTATAGTCCATAGAGCCAAAATAGCGCGCAAAGATACGACTTTTTTTCAGAATATGCAAATTTATTTATATTTTTCATGGAAAAAGGGGAATATTAGTTATCTTGGTTGCCCGCATTAGATGCAGGCGCAATAAAAGAAGGAAAGCCGCATCTCATGCAGCGGAATGAACGAAAGAAAAGAGCCAGAAGATATGGATGAAGTGAGTAGATATACAAAAAGACCGCCACGCGGTGAAGCGTGACGGTCAGAGAGAGAGAGTCGATACTATTATTGTACTCTCATGCCTTGGGCGTTATAGATAGCGCCGTCGGGACGGATGATGTACAGTACGCCGTCCAGCACCAATTTAGCAGCTTGGTCTGCGGGAGCAAGGATATCCTCAATGCCGGTTGCTTCCTCGTAGCGCGCTTTAACTGTAAGGTCGGTCTTGACGGAAGAGAAGTCCTTATCCCAGCCGGTGAAGATATAACCTTCACGCGTCGGGTCTGCGGGGGCAACAGCGGCTTCACCATAGTTGACAGTCTGTGCTTCTTTGAGGACAGAGTCATCCCAGTCCACAAAGACTACTTGCAGCGTGCGCACTTTGAACAACGCGGACAAGGTGATGTCGCCTGTGACGGTGATGTGTCGGGTGTTTTCCGCGTGAGCATCACTCCATTGGTCAAAGACAAAGCCCTCGTCAGCGGTCGCCACCAGCGTAAGGACAGTACCGTACTCTACGGGCTGAGAGATGTCCACAGGGGCTTGATTCTCGTCGGTGACGGCAATAGAGCCATTCTCGGCGGAGAGGGAAACGGTATATTTCTCCAGTTCGCAAACGGCATATACATACAGGTCGCTCTGCACGTTGGTAAAGTCTTTGTCCCAACCGGTTATGATGGAGCCGGCTTGCTGCGACTCGGTCGGCGCCACAGCATCCTGACCTTCTTCTACATAGCCTTTCTGAAGTTCGGTGATACCATCGCAGTCATAGAAGATTACGAAATGGCGTGCCACCTCGGAGAAACGGGCGTAATAGAATTGCTCGCCGGTGACAGCGTGAAGTTCAGGAGTCCAACCCACATGGTTGTACTTAACGCCTTCGGCGGTATAAGTAAGATCTTCTCCTTTGTATTCCGGCATGGTGCCATAGTCCAATTGCTCGTCTTGCAGCAGTTGCTCGCCGTTGAAGAAAGCAATACGGTATTTGCGGAGCGTCTTGTCAAAGACAGCGGTGTAGGTAGTGCCTGTAGTAGCAGGGCTGATGGTGGGCCACTCGCTGAAGGTATAGGTATACTGCGCATCTGCATCTTTATATGGCGTTTCGCCGGAATAAACAGGAGTAGCGCCAAGTTCCCAGAGGCTGTTCTGCCATTCGTGACCCCATTCATCGTTGAAGATGATGCGAGCACGGAAGACAGGTGTGTAGGTAGCATCTGCTGTGGCAGGCAGCAACTCAGGTGACCAGCCGTAGAAGACCAAACCTTCTTTGGTCGGTGTTTCGCCTGAATAGACAGGCATCACATTCTTCTGCCAATCGCTCTGTTGCAGCACATTGCCGTTGCCGTCCTCAAACGTGATCGTGTATTGGCGGTCCACTTGCGAATAGACAGCAGTATAGGTAACATTTCCAGTCACCTCCGGCAACACTTGAACCGTTTGTCCGGTAACGGAGCTCACCCATCCTAAGAACTCATAGGAATATTCCGCATCGGTGGCGCGATAGGGTGTGCCTTTGCTGTAGAAAGGAACGGTGCCGTACTCAAAGAGCGCTTCCTCCAGAACGGTGTCATTGTAGTTTTTGAAGGTAACGGTATATGGATTAGCCACATAACGCGTATGGATTTTCATATCCGAAGTGACAGCTGAGAAATCCTCTTCCCAACCGGCGTAGGAATAGCCGGTAGGTATAGGTCCCCATGGATAATTGGCATCGGCAACCGGATAAAGCGGTTCCGGCTCGATGGCAGGCTGACCTGCTACCACTTTTTGCGCAGCATAACCGGCATGAACTGAGTTGAAACGAATCTCGGTGCCGTCACCGGTATAGTTGGTGCCAAAGTTTATGTTGCGATAATAGAATGTGACAGTGAAAAGTTCTACATCCTCAATCGGACGGATTTTATCCTGCACAATGGTCCTTGCTACCCATTGGGCACTTTGCTTGTAGGCATTGAAATTAGCGGCAGGCACATAGAACATCAGATTGCTGTTCGTGCCATCGAAGTACTCCTCATAACCGTTATCATGTTGCAGAATGGCAGGATGGTCAGCAAGCATGGTAATTTTGGTCAGGCTGCTGCAGTTCTTGAAGCATTGAGCATAAAGCGTATCAATGGTCGCAGGCAGGGTAATCTCAGTAAGCCCTGTACAGCCATAAAAGGCCGCTCTTCCGACAGCATTCACGGTGTAGGTAGTGCCATAGATATTCAGCGCGGAGGGTATCTCAATCGCGCCGGTGACATAATCTGCTTGCTCAGTAGCAGAGGCGGACAAGTAATCCACTTTGGCGGTGTGGGCTTCGTGATTGAGAGTATAGCATATGCCATTGGAATTATACCCAACACGATACGAGGCGCTATTCCAAAACGAGTCTCCTGTGTACGCCGTATACGCCTCAGCAGAAGGAACAAACACCATCTTAGGCATATATGCGCTGGAGAATACCACATAGTCATGCTTGGGAGGTATTGGAGTTAGCAGTGTTAAGTATTTGAAAGAAGAAACGCCTGCAAAGGCTCCTGTTCCGATAGAATCAATACTCGCCGGTAAAATGACTGAAGTCAGATTTGCGCGATCCTTAAACGCATACCCTGCTATAACGGAGATTCCATTAGGCACTACATACTCACCTTCATATGATCCGGGCAAATAGACAAACAGGTGAGAATTATACAGCGGTTCTGCTATCGCATGGTTTGAATCAAAGGCACCCGCAACCACACTGGTAACCTCTCCGGAATATTAATAGAGGAAAGCCGTTTACATTTGGAGAAAGCATTGTATTGAATAGCCGTTACGCCTTCCGATAGTACAACTGTGGTCAATAAGGTATCATTGCCGAATGCTCGTACAGGAATGGTTGATAATGTACCTGGAATTGTAATATTTGTCAAAGCTGTACACCCCCCAAAAACATCCTCTCCGAGAGACGTCACTCCTGTAGGAAGGTTAATTGTCGTTAATGCCTTGCAACCATTAAAGGCGGCAACTCCTATAGATGTCAGGCCTTCATGAAGATTAACCGATACCAAAGCACTACTCCTAAACGCAAAATTTCCTATGGACGTTACTCCGGCAGGAATGTCAATCGCCGTTAATGCGGTACAATAGTAAAAAGCATAGTTGCCAATAGACGTGACACTTTCAGGTATAGTAAAATTTACCATTTTGCAGCCTTGGAATGCATACGCACCGATATTTGTTAATCCATCGGGCACTACAATGGATTCGACGTCAGCGCGGAAAGTATGCCAAGGTCTGTCGGCAGCTGCAGCATAATCCGTCATGGCTCCCGTGCCGGTGATGGTCAGGGTTTTCGTGGTCTCGTTGTACGACCAGTTGAGGTTGTCGCCGCATGTGCCGCTCGTCTGAGCCTGCAGGCTGATTGCCACGAAAACCACAATGAGTAATGTTAAGATTTTTCTCATAAGCAATTGCACTAATGTGTGTCGTGCACAACTTTTAATGTTAATAAAACAAAGAGAAGCAGCACCTGACGAGTGTCAAGTACTGCTTACACTAATGTGGCACCGTTGGAAACCGGTACTATTTGTGTATTGTTTACGTCAAAGTCTGCGAATACCCCCCCATGCGGGCGAGATAGCAATTCGACGATTATTTCTCGGGCTCAGCATTGCGCTTAATCACTTATAACACAAAAAACTGCGCAAAGATACGACTATTTTTTATAATACGCAAATAAAAGTGCAAAATTTCTGCATTATTAGGCACTTTGGTTACTTGCAAAAAGAAAAATTCAGCACTTACCATTCGATAAGAAGTGCTTTATGTATAGGTGAAGTCGAATGAATTGTCCGTTTATTGTCCGTTTATTGTGCGTTTATTGTGCGTTTATTGTGCGTTGCAGTTACGGTACTATACCTTGATTTTGCGTGTCGGGTAGCGGACTGCATCAGGGTAGTTGACGGCGGAAGATGGAGAGGGTAATAGCGGTGGCAATGGCGACATTGAGTGACTCAATGCCGTGACATTCAGCAGCATACGTGGGAATATAAACGGGGTGGGTGATGAACGGACGTACCGCCGGCGAAATGCCGTTGCCTTCGGAGCCCATAATAATGACGGCTTTGCCGTGTTGTTGACTGTCGGACAAGACATCATATATGTTTTTGCCGTCAAGTAGCGTGCCATAGATTGGTGTTTCGTGCACAGAAGCGAGCCACGAAGGGAGGTCGCGGTAGGTGATATGTACTTGAGCCAATGCTCCCATGGTGGCTTGGACAACTTTAGGACCAAAGCAATCCGCAGTATCGGGTGAGCATACAATCTCCGTGACGCCAAACCAAACGGCTGTGCGGATGATAGTGCCCAGATTACCAGGGTCCTGCACGCCATCCAACACCAGCGTAAGTGCCGCTGCCGCAGTGGCTGCGGTTTTGGCGTCTAAGCAGCCGACGGGGGTAGGCGAAGCGGGTTGTTTATGGAAAATGGCGATGGCGCCTTGTGGTGTTTTGAGAGAAGACATTTGGCGGATTTCCTCTGCCGTTGCCGTAACGGAGTTGTTCGCGTTTAGGCAACCGGTGTGGCTCTCTTCTTTTATGTAGAGGAAGGGCTTAAAGACCTTGCTGAGTTCTTCAATACATTTATTGCCTTCTGCGACAAAAAGGGAAAATTCGTCACGGTTCTTTTTCAGTTGCAAAGAACGTACTAATTTGATTTGGGCTTTGGAGATATGGAGCATTCGCGTGTAAATTGTTAATTTTGCTGCAAAAGTACAAAAATATTTGCATATTACCAAAAAAAATGTTAATTTTGCACGCTAAAACTATGCGCAGGTATGCACATTCCATACGGATGACCCTTTGGGTCTTGTTCGTTGTGGCTCTAACGGGCTGCAATGTAACGAAGTTTGTGCCCGAAGATAAGCAACTACTTTACAAAACAAAGGTGAAGGTGGTTGATGACAAGTCCGTGTCAACAACCAAGTTGAATAATTACCTTCGTCAAAAACAAAACTCAGAGATTTTAGGTTTCTGGAAACTTCAGTTGCATGTCTATAACACAGCGCCCATAGACACCACCACCAAAGCCAAAAAACGACACCAGCGTAATGCCTTCAAAATGGGTGAGGCGCCGGTTATCTATGACGAAGAGCAGACTGTTGCTTCTATGGAGCAGCTCCAAAAAGCTATGCTTAATATGGGTTATTTCAATGCGAAGGTTGACACGACCAAGCGAATCAAAGACAGAAAAGTGTGGTTGTCCTATTATATTACTGCCAATCAGCCCTATACGATACGGGAATACAATGTGGATCTAAAGCAGCCGGACTTATTAAGATACGCGACATCTCGTCAGAGTGAGGTGCATAAAGGCATGCAGTTCAATGCCGAGACTTTGGACAATGAAAGGGAGCGTATCGCCGAGAGGATGCGGTCACGGGGCTATTATTACTTTGATAAGGACTTCTTGGCTTATGAGGCTGACAGCGGATTTGGTACTCACGAGGTGGAATTAAGGCTAAAGACGCAAGACGCATTTCAGAAACTGCCAGACAGTGTCAAAGCGACTATTTATAGCAAGTATAGAATAGCTTCCGTGCGCTTTAATTTAGACCAAAACCTGCGTATTCGCGAGCGTGTTCTTCGTCGCCGTTGTCCGATACGTGAGGGAGATATGTACTCGGAGAGGCTTGTCGAGTTGGCTTATTCCAATCTCAACGGACTTGGTCCTGTCAAGTATGTAGATATTGCCTTTACGGATATAGGCAACAATGAGTTGGTGTGCGTAGTGACCCTGTCTAAGAACAAGATGAATACCGTATCGGCAGACGTGGAAGGAACCTATAGCGCCGGCGAATGGGGCGTTGCAGCCGGCGTGGGGTATATCAATCGTAATTTATTCCACGGTGCTGAGCAATTATCCATTAACGGCCGTGTGAATTATATTTGGCAGCAGAACGGTAATCGCGCTATGGAGGTTAAGGCCGATGCGGGATTACAGTTTCCCAACAGTCTCAAAATCAATTTGACCTACCATTTCCAGCGGCGGCCGAATGAATATACCCGGCATATCTTCAACGGCGGTTTGAATTACACGGTTCATAAGCCTCGGTCAAGGTGGTATCACCGATTCAATTTCGTGGATATCAGCTATGTATATCTGCCGTGGATATCCTCGGAGTTTAAGACGGCATTTATAGATAAATCCGTTGCCCTTAAATATACCTATCAAGACCACTTTATTTTGGGTTGGTCGTATAATGTAACTTATTCGGGAAAGCGTCAGAGTCAACCTGATAGGTCTTATATAGAGTTTAATGCCCAGATAGAAACGGCGGGTAACGCGCTATATGGTTTGTCTAAATTAGCTAATTTACCGACCGATACGGCAGGCGTTTACAGCCTTTTCAAGATTCCGTATTCTCAGTATGTGAAGGGTGATATCAATTTCACTTTTAACCAAACTATTGTGCCGAAGCATCATTTGGTTTATCATATCGGTATCGGCGTGGCAGTTCCCTACCTCAATGCGAGTGCCGTGCCGTTTGAAAGGCGCTATTTCTCCGGCGGTTCGAACTCGTTGCGCGGCTGGCAGGCGCGAACCTTAGGTCCAGGGTCTTATCGTCCGATTTCAGCCGGAGCTGCCTATGATTTGCAGGCTGGTGATATACGGTTAGATCTCAATTTAGAGTACCGTTGGAAGGTGTGGTCGATTATCGAGTTGGCGGCGTTTACGGATGCTGGTAATATATGGACTATTCGCGAGTATGAAGCCCAACCGGGAGGAGCGTTTACCGAGGATTTTTATAAGCAAATAGCTTGGTCGTATGGTATAGGCTTAAGATTGGATTTGACTTTCCTGCTTTTCCGAATTGATTTTGGTGTTAAACTGTACGATCCGTCCCGTATCAATTATGACGGCAAGATGTGGCGGACCGCGGCTAACGGCTTGAGTTGGAATGATGATATGACACTCCATTTCGCTATAGGTTATCCGTTCTAATGAAGAAGCCGTTTTGGATATTATGGGTAGTGTGGCTCGTACTGAATGTAGTGACAGCGGTACTGATGGAGATGCACGCGGACGAAAGTTACTATTGGCTATGGAGCGAGCACATGGCTTGGGGCTATAGAGCACATCCGCCTATGGTGGCTCTGTGGATAGGACTAAGCAAAATACTTTTGCCTATAGGCAATCTGCAAGTGCGTATAGTGACGGTATTATGCCATGGCTTGACCGTATTGGGCTTAGGTGCGATAGTAAAAGAGCGACTTGAAAGCCGGGGTTTCCTATGGGATAGGGGTGTAATTTATACCTTTTATGTCATTGCGGGTAGTTTGGCGATGTTTAATGCCGCAGGGTTTATGACAACACCGGATGCTCCTCTCCTCCTATTCGGGACAGGCTGGTTATGGGCATTTCAGCGGTACCTGAAAGCAGTTGAGGAACGTCATGCTTGGATGTGGGCAGGTGTGTTGGGGATAATGATGGCATTGATGGTTTATTCGAAGTACATGGCAGTGCTGTTCTTACTATTTGCAGCAATCGCCTATCCCCAATGGGTGCGAGACCGAAAGATATGGTCGGCCATTGTGTTGGCAGTGCTCCTATTGATACCGCATATTGTTTGGCAGGTTAGAAACGGATTTCCATCTTTCCAACTTCAGGTCATAGCCCGCTCTATGCCTTTCAAAGCAGTTTATATGGCGGAATATATCCCTAACCAAATGGTGGTCTATAACCCTATTGTGTGGGTGGCGGCTATGATATTGGCTATAAGTTGCTTATGGTCAAAAAGGCGGACAAAAGATATTTATACCCGGGTTTTGGCATGGGAGATAGTAGGGTTTAGTGTGTTCTTTGGACTTATGACTGCTCGCGGACATGTTGAACCGCATTGGACGATGGTGAGTTCCTTGGCGATGATTATATCGGGTTGCGAGTGGTATTGTTGTGATTCCGCCTTGAGCACAAAACAAAACAAATGGTTTCGTGGCGGTATATTTACCTGTTTGGGGCTGGTATTGGTGATGCGAATACTGCTATGCCTCAATGTATTACCGATACAGACGGGTTTGGCACATAAGAAAGATTTGTACGACCGACTCTATAAAGAAGCCAAAGGGGAGGTGATGGTCTTTAGCGGCTCATTCGGTCCGACAGCCATGTATAATTGGTTTGAGCCGGGCAAGGCAGTGTTGCTGCATGATATGCGGGCATCTAACCATACGGAGTTTGAGACTTGGCATGAGGAAATAGCTTACCAAGGTCAGGCAGCTTATCTAATGACAGGGAGGCATGTAAGACATTTGCAATCAACGGATGCTTTACAAATGCGGATAGATAGTTTATGGCTTGATGACGGGCACTGTTACTTTCGTGTGACTGCAACCAATCCATTCCGAGTGGCGTTTCTCTGGCAGCATGCGGAAATGCCGCCGCGGGCACAACTTATTTCGGAAGGCAAAAACGGGTATGGGTTGTTGGATTTAGAGCGACAGGGTTGCGATACTATTCCGGCATTAGGAACTGAAAAATATGTGTTTAGTGTTCCCGAGAAGGACATTCCTATTGGGCAAAAGGCTTGTATAGGTATAGACAATGGTTTTGTTTTGACACAAAATACGGCATGGATAAACTTATAAAATATATAGGGCTTATTGTTGTGGTACTGCTCCCGCTATACGGAGCTGCACAAGATAGTGTGGCGGTACGAGGCTTTTGGGGACGGTATAATAAAAGTCCCAAAATGTTAGCGGTAGATACGGCATTTATTCGAAAACAGCAAGTTTTGGAACAAAAGACGGTACGGTTTATCTATGATGTGGATTTTGATACCTATTTTGATAACCGTGAGTATCGTTCCTCTTACACAATACCGCAAACGATATTTAATTTCCGATTATCGCCATCTGTAGGCGTCAGACTTCGTGACAGGGTAGGCGGTAAGCATGATTTTGTCGCCGGTGTGCGTTATACGCAGCGTCTTGGGGGCAATTGGAAGGATGTGCAGTTTGACCCGACAGCGTATTATCGGTGGCGGTATAAAGGGTTTGACTTATCCATGGGAGCGATACCTTATGAGAATAGGTTGAGACCTTTACAGGACTGGTTGCTCTATGACTCAATAGCCTATATGCACCCGAATATCCAAGGGGCATTGTTGCAATACCACAACCACCGCGGGTATGTGAGTGCTATGGCGGACTGGCGCGGAGCACAAACTACGGAGAGGCGTGAGATGTTCCGAGTTGTGATAGATGGTGAATTTCAGTGGAAGGGCTTGATGGTCGGCGGCTTAGGCCATCTTAATCATACTGCCGGAAAGGCTAATGACGCTTCGATGGCTCCTTATGACGATTTACATCTCAGTGCACATGTGGGCTTTAATGCCACTGAGTACGTGCCTCTTGACTCCTTGTCCATTCAAGCGGCATATATTTACGGGTATGAGCGGAATCGGAAAAACAGGGTGACTTATCAAACACACGGACTTCTGATAGAATTCTATCTAAACTGGTGGTTTATAGGAGTTAAAAATACCTTTTATTACGGTGATAATATGCAGCCGTTCAGGCACGATATGGGGGCTTTGATGTACCAAGGCGACCCGTTCTATCAGTCTAAGATATATGATAGGGTGGACTTGTTCCTCTATTTATATAGAAGTAGTTTTGTGGATTTTTACTTTAGTTATAATTTTCATTTCGATGACCAAAAAGCCTTTCAGGAGCAGCAACAACTCTTTGTGCGTTTTAATTTGGACGGGCTGATGAGTCGCAAGGAAGGAAATCTAAGAGGACTTTTTGATAAATGACAACCTATGACAAAATAATGCCCCAATTACAGCAAGGCCATTATGCTCCGGTCTATCTGCTGTGCGGGGCGGAAGCGTATTACATTGACCAAGTGTCGGACTGGCTGGAGGAGCATGTGTTAGACGAAACAGCCAAAGCGTTTGACCAAGTGGTCATTTATGGCAAGGATTTGCCCTCAGATGATGTGTCGCCGGTGATTAGTCAGGCGCGCGGCATGGCCATGATGGGTGGTAAAAAAGTAGTGATTCTCAAGGAGGCTCAAACCGTCAAAAAATGGGAAGCACTGGCCCTTTATATGCAGAATGTGCAACCCGATACTATTCTCGTTATTTGTTATAAGAACGGAAGTCCGGATAAGCGCCTAAGTCTGTGGAAGGACTTTGAGAAACACGGAGGTGTCATTATGCAATCTGACAAATTGAAGGATTATCAGATGGCGGCCTGGATTGCTAATTATTTCAAACAAATTCTTGCCGAGCGGGGGTTGGTACTTAAGGTGGACCCGAAAGTGCCGGAATTGTTAGCTGCTTATATAGGGGCTGAAATGAACACCGTTGTGGCAGCTATTCGTAAACTTATAGACGGGCTGCCGGAGGGACAAACTGCAATTGATACGACTCTTGTGGAGCGCAATATCGGTATCTCAAAGGATTATAATGTATTTGAGCTTGAGGATGCGCTCATTGCCGGCGATGTGCTGAAAGCCAATCGAATAACCCAATATTTTGCTCATTCGAAGGATCATGCAATGGCGCGGGAATTGGCGATGCTCTATTCTTTTTTTGCTAATCTGATGCTATTCCACTACTTGCCGGACAAATCCGAATATGTGGCGGCTAAGGCACTTGGTGTAGCACCCTTTACTATTAAAAATTACGCTGCGGCAGCACGGCGTTGGAATCAAATGAAAACCTTCCGCATAATCGGGTATTTCCGCGATACAGATGCGCGTATGAAAGGTATTAATAATGTTTCAGCAAAAGAAGACGCTTTATGGCAGGAGTTGATTTATAAGATTTTACACTAATGAAGAAAGAATTACAATATGCTTTATGGATAACGACAGCAGTCGTCGGATTAGTGGCTTTGGACCAAGCCTTGAAATTGTGGATACATGCCCATTTCGCGATTGGTGAATCGCTGCCGATTACGTCTTGGTTCTGGATATGTTATATTGAGAATGACGGAATGGCTTTTGGCATAGAGTGGTTCTCTAAATTATTGCTAACGCTTTTCCGCTTAGGTGCGATAGGATTGCTAATATGGTATATCGTGACGCTTGTTCAAAGGGTTATCAAAACTCCGTTGAAAGACGAAACCGGTTTTAAACGAACCGGGCGTATGAATGGTTATATTGCCATGATAACAATGGTTGCCGCCGGCGCGTTGGGAAATATTATTGATTGTGTTTTCTATGGTATAGCATTTGACTATGCCCCTCTCTTTTACGGACGTGTCATTGATATGCTATATTTCCCTTTGATACGCAATGCTGCCGGTGAGGTGTTGTTTTTTAGACCGGTCTTTAACTTGGCGGACTCCTATATAACTGCTGCCGTTATATGTATATTGCTTTTCTTCAGAAAGGAACTCAATGAAACGCTATCTTCTACGAAATAGTATCATCCTCCTTTTTATTTGCGCGCTCGCGTGCGTAATGGTTTCATGTCGTCCGAAAGGAGTCCTCTCCCCCAATGAGATGCGCTCACTGCTCTATGACCTCCATCGCGCAGAGGGAATTTTGCAGGAAGCAGGCTATAACTATGGGCATGATGAGGCGCTTGGTAAATACTATGAGATGATATTGGAGCAGCATGGTATCACGCAAGCCGTCTTTGATTCCTCTCTCGTGTGGTATAGTCGTAATCCTCAGCGTTTTCAGCATATATATCCAAAAGTTTTGGCGCGCTTAGAAGCTACGCAACATGAACTTGAGTTGGCATTGATTGAAGTCAATGGCCGACCGGTGATTACCGAAGACCAGGCTCGTGAGTATCTGGACAAGGAGCAAAAGAACTTGCTCATCGGTTACCAACTGCCTAATCACGCTTTTGGGTGGTTAAAACCGAGTTTTTATGAAAAAATGCAAAAAAATGAAGATTTATTTGTATATATCAAAATATAGTTGTAATTTTGCGAGCTTTTTCGGCTGTAAATCGAAAAAATAACATATTTACTATTAACTCGTCATACTGGGCGGTGGGTGATTTCCCGTAAAGATGTCCGTCGGTATGGCCCTAAAAACAAACTAATTAAATGGAAACAAATTCCTACAAGACGGTCTCTGCCAATAAGGCAACCGTTACCAAGAACTGGGTCGTAGTGGATGCTACCGACCAGATTTTGGGTCGCATGGCTACGAAGGTGGCTAAGCTCCTTCGCGGCAAGTATAAACCTAATTTCACGCCTAACGTGGATTGTGGTGACAATGTCATTATCATCAATGCCGATAAGATTCAACTTACCGGTGCTAAGATGACTGAGCGTCAGTATGTTCGCTATACCGGTTTCCCCGGCGGACAACGCTTTACTACTCCTGCTGAAATTATTGCCAAGAAGGGTTCTCAAGAACTCGTTCGTAAAGTCATTAAGGGTATGCTGCCCAAGACTCGTCTCGGTAATAAGCTGATTAACAACCTGTATATCTTTGCAGGTGCTGAGCATGACAAACAAGCTCAAAAACCCCAAGTAATTGACATCAACACTCTTAAATAATCTATTGAAGTATGGAAACAGTTAATGCATTAGGTCGTCGTAAAGCTGCAATCGCACGTATTTACGTAAATGAAGGTGCTGGTCAAATCACGATCAACAATCGTCCTCTGGATGTATATTTCCCGAGTCCCATCCTTCAATATATTGTTAAACAACCTCTTGCCAAACTTGGCGTGGAAGGTAAATATGATATCAAAGTAAACCTTGACGGCGGTGGTTACAAAGGTCAAGCAGAGGCACTTCGTCTCGCTATTGCTCGCGCGCTGGTTAAGATTAATCCGGACGATAAGCCCGCTTTGAGAGCAGAAGGCTTCATGACTCGCGATCCTCGTGTCGTTGAGCGTAAGAAACCGGGTCAACCCAAGGCTCGTAAACACTTCCAATTCAGTAAACGTTAATCGAGATTTACGCTCATTAACTTCCCTGCTGAATCTCCGCCTCCGCGACTCTCTGCGGAGGAGGGGCAACGGAATAATTATTAATACAATAATTCAACTAAATCAACTAAATGAGAACTTCATTCGATCAATTGCTTGAAGCAGGTGTACACTTCGGTCACCTCAAGCGCAAATGGAATCCCGCTATGGCTCCCTACATCTATTTGGAGCGCAACGGTATTCACATCATTGACCTCAACAAAACTGCCGTAAAAATTGATGAGGCAGCTGAGGCACTCAAGAACATTGTTAAATCCGGTCGTAAGGTCCTTTTCGTAGGTACTAAGAAACAGGCACAACAGACTATTGCCGAGCACGCACAGGCTGTGGCGATGCCGTATGTTACCGAGCGTTGGGCCGGTGGTATGTTGACTAACTTCCCGACCATCCGTAAGGCGGTCAAAAAGATGTCTGCTATTGACAAAATGATGACCGACGGAACTTTTGACAATATCTCTAAACGTGAGCGTTTGCAGATTACTCGTCAGCGCGAGAAACTCGAGAAGAACCTCGGTTCTATCGCAGATCTCAACCGTCTGCCGTCTGCTATCTTCGTAGTGGATGTTAAGGAAGAGCATATTGCCGTGGCTGAGGCTAACAGATTGGGTATCCCCGTTTTTGCAATGGTAGATACCGATTCGAACCCCAATAATATTGATTTCGTTATCCCTGCCAACGATGATGCTACTAAGTCTATCTCCGTTGTGCTTGATGCTATCTGTGCCGCTATCCAAGAAGGTTTGGAGGAACGTAAGGTAGAGAAGGCTGACGAAGAAGCCGCTGCTGCTCAAGAGGGTAATCTTGAGGATGCTCCCGCTCCCAAAGAGCGCCGCACCCGTGTTCGCAAAGCCGCTGCTAAAGAAGAGGACAAACCCGCTGCAGAAGCTCCCGTAGAGGAGGCTCCTAAGGCAGAAGAAAAGGAGGCTGAATAATATGGCTGTTACACTTGCTGATATTAAGAAACTGCGCGAGATGACCGGCGCAGGTATGATGGATGTCAAGAAAGCTCTCGAAGAAGCCAACGGTGATTTCGAGGTGGCTAAAGACCTCCTCCGTAAACGCGGACAAGCTATTGCTGCCAAGCGTTCTGACCGTGAGGCTTCTGAAGGTTGTGTACTGGCTAAGGCCGGCAATGGTTTCGCTTGCATTGTGGCTGTAAAGTGCGAAACTGACTTTGTGGCTAAGAACGAAGACTTTGTGGGCATGGTTAAACTCATTCTCGATGCTGCATTTGAGAATCAACCGGCTGACCTTGAGGCTCTCAAGACTTTGAAGATTGGTAACTTAACCGTAGCAGAAATCGTCACCGAGCGTTCCGGCGTTACCGGTGAAAAGATGGAACTGAGTGACTATGTATGGCTGAAAGGCGAAACCGTTGATGCTTACAATCACCTCGGTAATAAGCTTTCCTCTATCGTAGCTGCTTCTGCAAACGCTGACCATGACACTATTCATGGCGTTAATATGCAGGTAGCTTCTATGGCTCCTGTGGCCTTGGATGCTGATCATGTAGCTCAAGAGATTAAAGATCGTGAGCTCGCAGTGGCTATTGACAAGACCAAACAAGATGAGGTAAATAAGGCCATTGAGAACGCTCTTCGTAAGGCTGGTATCAACCCGGCGCATGCAGATAGCGATGAACATATTGCTTCCAATACCGCTAAAGGTTGGCTCACCGAAGAGCAGGCTGAACAAGCACGTGCTATTCGCGCAAACGTACCGGCAGAGGCTGAGGCTAACATGAATATGAAGAAAGTAGAGATGATTGCTCAAGGTCGTCTCGCTAAGTTCCTCAAGGAGTCCACTCTCGTTGAGCAACAATATATTCTCGCTGATGACAAATCCCTTGTTAAAGATGTTCTTAAGAAGGCTAATGTCACCATTACAGATTTCAAACGCGTTACCCTCAATCAAGAGTAATCTGCCAATTTGGCAGTCTTTTATGACAGAAAAGCGACTTTCGGGTCGCTTTTTTTTATTTGGCATGATGTTTGAATGATTATGAGTGTCCGGCAACCTGGAACCCAGGATTCCCGGAAACAAACCTTAATAATAAAATAGAAATTTAAATAGAAAGGAAAATATTATGTCTAAGATTATTGGTATTGATTTAGGAACTACTAATTCCTGCGTAGCTGTGATGGAAGGTAATGAACCCGTTGTCATCACGAACTCGGAAGGTAAACGTACTACTCCCTCTGTTGTAGGTTTTATCGACGGTGGTGAGCGTAAAGTAGGTGACCCTGCTAAGCGTCAGGCGATTACTAACCCGACCAAAACAGTAAACTCTATCAAGCGTTTCATGGGCGAGAGTTATGACAGACTCGCTAACGAGATTAGTCGTGTACAGTATAAAGTCGTTCGCGGCGATAATAACACCCCTCGTGTTGATATTGACGGTCGTCTCTATACTCCGCAAGAGATTTCTGCGATTATCCTGCAGAAGATGAAGAAAACTGCCGAGGATTATCTTGGTACAGAGGTTACGGATGCAGTTATAACCGTGCCTGCTTACTTCAATGATTCTCAACGTCAAGCTACCAAAGAGGCTGGTGAAATTGCCGGTCTGAATGTCCGTCGTATTGTCAACGAACCGACTGCTGCCGCCTTGGCTTTCGGTCTCGATAAGAGCGATAAGGACCTCAAGATTGTTGTATTTGACTGCGGTGGTGGTACACACGATGTGTCTGTGCTTGAATTAGGTGATGGTGTATTCGAGGTAAAAGCAACTGATGGTGATACCCACCTCGGTGGTGATGATTTCGACCATCGTATTATTGAATGGCTCGTAGATGAGTTCAAGAAAGATAATGGTGGCGCCGACTTAAGCAAAGACCCGATGGCAATGCAACGTTTGAAGGAGGCTGCTGAGAAGGCAAAAATTGAACTCTCCAATACCACTACTACCGAGATTAACTTGCCTTATATCATGCCGGTTAACGGGGTTCCTGCCCACTTGGTAAAGACGCTTACAAGAGCTAAGTTTGAGCAACTTATTGATGACTTGATTCAACGCACGATTGCTCCTTGTGCTTCTGCTTTGAAGAACGCAGGTCTGAGCACATCCGATATTGACGAGGTATTGCTTGTTGGTGGTTCAACACGTATTCCTGCTATCCAAGCTGCTGTAGAAAAATTCTTCGGTAAGGCACCTAATAAGTCCCTTAACCCTGATGAGGTTGTTGCTATCGGTGCTTCCATTCAAGGTGGCGTACTGACCGGTGAAGTGAAAGATGTCCTCTTATTGGATGTTACTCCGCTGAGCCTCGGTATTGAGACTATGGGTGGGGTTATGACCAAGATGATTGAAGCCAATACAACTATCCCTACCAAGAAACAGGAGGTATTTACTACTGCTGTTGATAATCAGCCTTCTGTAGAGATTAAGGTCTTACAAGGTGAGCGCCCGATGGCCGCCCAGAATAAACAAATCGGTATCTTCCACCTTGACGGTATTATGCCTGCCCGTCGTGGCGAACCGCAGATTGAGGTTACCTTTGATATTGATGCCAATGGCATCTTGAATGTCACCGCCAAGGATAAAGCTACCGGTAAGGAGCAAAAGATTCGTATCGAGGCTTCCTCGGGTCTGAGTGACGAAGAGATCAAGCGTATGAAAGCTGAGGCTGAAGCTAATGCCGAAGCCGACCGCAAGGCTAAAGAGCAAGTGGATAAACTCAATAAAGCCGACGCTACTATCTTCCAGACTGAGAAACAGCTCGCTGAGTTGGGTGATAAGATTCCTGCTGACAAGAAAGCTCCTATCGAGGCTGCCCTCAAGAATCTCAAAGAGGCGTATGAGAAGAAGGATGCTGATCTTTGCGAAAGGTATAATAACGAGTTGATGACGGCTTTCCAAGCAGCTTCTGCCGAGATGTACAATGCCGCTAATGCACAAGGTGCACAGGCCGGTCCGCAACAAGGACCTACGGATAGCGGTGCTAACAACGGCTCCAATAGTACAGATGCCGAAGATGTTGACTTCGAAGAAGTTAAATAATCATCGAACTTGTTCTCCCAATAACGTATAGATTGAGCCGTTGCGCTCTACATAGACAGACCCGTTAAGCATAAACTTGCGGGTCTGTTCGTTTGTCATAACGCGCTCAACCCCTGTCGGAAGTTCCAATTCGTATGCCCTCCAACCATCGGGAATACCATAACCATAAAAATAGTCAGGTATATGATAACGGTCGGCTGAACGTAAAATACGCTCTCTAATCTCCATGGCTGTTGCTTGGGGAAAAGCGGACCATAGACATGCTGCCAAGCCGGCGATTTGCGGGCAAGCAAAACTGGTTCCATTGGCATAGCGGATGGAACCGGTGGCAGGATCCACTAAGCAAGCCGGCGCCCCTAAAGCCATCACATCCGGTTTGGTACGCCCGTCTGCTGTCGGACCATAACTGCTGAAAGATGCACGGAGGCTATCTGCCTGCACAGCACCAACTGTCAATATGCTGTCTGCATCCCCGGGAACACCAATCCATGGCCAATCTTTGTTTGTACCGGAATTACCGGCGGCGATACAGACTAACATGCCTTTGCGGGCCGCAATAGTTGCCGCTTGAGAGGGACGATAGGTCTTGCCGTCTAAATACCGATATTCGTAGTTGAATAACGAATCGTCAAAAATATAATAACCTAAAGATGTGGAGATTATATCTGCCCCTAAACTGTCGGATAGCTCTACGGCCGCTATCCAATTATCGCCCTCTTTAGGACATTCATGCTCATATTCTTCACTTCGTATAAGTAGATACTTGGCTTGCGGGGCTGCTCCTGTGTAATCGGGCTGTTGAGCGGCAAGGGCACTTAGGCAATTGGTACCATGATTGACGAGCATCGAGTCTATGCTAATTGCAGAAGATGCCAAATCGTACTTGCCTATCAGCCGTCCTTCTTGCCTTAAAGAATCATAGCACACTGCGGTATCGACTGCCGGAAAACCTACATCTATCACCGATATTATTATCCCTTGCCCTTTATACCCTGCTAAGTGCAATTGGTTTTGGCGCTCGGAATTTCGGCTCTCCAGTCGTTGAGCAATGTTGCTCCTAAACTCGGCGGTTCGTTGATTCTTAGTGCTTAAATTGTGCGTAAGGGAAACCTCTGCAATGAAATTCCATTCAGCCATCTTACCTGCTAACGAATCGGACATCAATACCGTAACCCCGTTCATCCAACGTGAACAATGCACAACCTTACCTCCTCCGCACCGTATGCTATCTACATACACCTCGCTCACTGCCTTGTCTAAATCGTCTAAGGCTATCCCGTATCGCGCTCGACGCTCTATCGCTGCCTCACTTAAAGCATAATGCGTTGAGCCGACCTTGTCGGTAAAGGAGACAAAGTAATAGGCGTTAAGCAATATGGTCAAAATTATTGCCATAGGACTTGCAAAATTACATATTTTTTCCCGTATTCGCAAATTTTTGCAGAATTTTTTGCATAAGTCCTAAATATTTCGTACTTTTGTACCCGATTATGGATAAGATACGGAATTTTTGCATCATTGCGCACATCGATCACGGCAAAAGTACACTTGCTGACCGCATGCTTGAGATTACCAATACTGTCGAACAAAAGGACATGGAGAATCAAGTCCTTGATGATATGGATCTTGAGCGTGAAAGGGGTATTACCATTAAGAGTCATGCTGTACAGATGAAATGGCGAGCCGGTGAGAATCGGGAAACCGAATTTACGCTCAACCTGATTGATACTCCGGGGCACGTGGACTTCAGTTATGAGGTCAGTCGCTCTATCGCAGCTTGTGAGGGGGCACTCCTCGTGGTGGATGCAACGCAGGGTGTTCAAGCACAGACTATCAGTAATTTATACTTGGCACTTGAACATGACTTGGAAATTATTCCGGTGCTCAATAAATGCGATATGCCCAATGCTATGCCGGAACTGGTGGAGGATGAACTCATCGAACTGCTCGGTTGCAAAAAAGAGGAGATATTGCGTTGTTCTGCCAAAACCGGTGAAGGCGTGCCTGAAATATTGGATGCAATTATTGACCGTATTCCTGCTCCGAAAGGCAATCCTGAAGCCCCTCTTCAATGTCTTGTTTTTGACTCTGTCTTTAACTCGTTTAGAGGCATTATTGCCTATTTCCGTGTAGTCAATGGCACTATTCATACAGGCGACCGCGTGCGCTTCATTGAGACCGGAAAAGAATATGATGCCGATGAAATTGGCGTGCTTAAGGTGGGCGCCAAAGAACTCACACCTGTTGCTGAACTCTCTGCCGGTAATGTCGGTTATATCGTCAGCGGTATCAAAACCAGTACCGAGGTCAAAGTCGGGGATACCATCACCCATGTGGACAGACCGTGCCTTACGGCTATTGAAGGCTTCCAAGAAGCTAAACCGATGGTGTTCGCCGGTGTCTATCCTATTGAGGCTGAGGACTATGAAGACCTGCGCTCTTCGCTCGAAAAACTGCAACTTAACGACTCTTCACTCTCCTTTACGCCTGAAAGTTCTGTCGCTTTAGGCTTTGGCTTCCGCTGCGGATTCCTCGGACTCTTGCACATGGAGATAGTACAGGAACGGCTCGACAGGGAGTTTGATATGAATGTCATTACTACCGTGCCCAATGTCAGCTACCGCGTGTTCCTGAAAGACGGAACAATGAAAGAGGTTCATAACCCTGCCGGCATGCCGGACTTGACGGAAATTGACCATATCGAGGAACCCTATATCCGGGCTTCTATCATTACCCAATCGACCTACATCGGGCCTATCATGACGCTGTGCCTCGCTAAACGCGGGGAACTTTATAAGCAGGAATATATTTCCGGCAATCGACTTGAACTGCTCTTCGATATGCCGTTGGGAGAGATTGTGATTGATTTTTACGACAAACTCAAATCCATCTCCAAGGGTTATGCTTCCTTCGACTGGCATATGAATGGCTTTAGGCCTTCTAATCTTGTTAAACTTGATATACTCCTCAATGGCGAGCAAGTAGATGCCTTATCGACGCTGACCCACCGTGACAATGCGCTGGATTTCGGCAGACGTATGTGCGAGAAACTCAAGGAATTGCTCCCCCGACAACAGTTTGATATTGCTATCCAAGCTGCCATCGGAGCTAAGATTATTGCACGGGAAACGGTCAAACAGGTTCGCAAAGACGTGCTCGCCAAATGCTATGGAGGCGATGTCAGCCGGAAACGCAAGTTACTGGAGAAACAGAAAAAGGGCAAAAAACGCATGAAACAAATCGGAAATGTCGAAGTGCCGCAAAAAGCCTTCCTCGCTGTGCTGAAGTTAGACTAACCTCATCGTACCTCTACCGTACCCCAGAGAAGAGATCGTTATAGGATACTAAATTGATTTGATTTATTTCGTAAAATTGGCGCGTGAATATTTAAATACAAAAATTAAATAACAATAATTATGGAATACGCAATGCCGGCGTGGGCGATGATTCCCTTTGGAATTATGCTCCTTATGATTGCAATCGCACCGATGATTGCCGAAAAATGGTGGGAGAAAAATCTCAATAAGCTGATCGTCTCGGTTGTCCTCGGTTTGCCGATTGCTATCTTCATGGTAGTCAACGGACTCTCGGAAGAACTTATTGACACGATCTTCTTTGATTATGTGCCGTTTATTATTCTGCTTTTATCCCTTTTCGTTATTACCGGAGGAATACATCTATCCGGCGATATCAAAGCGAAACCTTGGGTGAATACGCTGTTCTTAGCGATTGGTTTTGTTCTCGCAAGTATTATGGGCACAACCGGAGCTGCTATGCTGCTCATACGACCTGTGCTCGCCACTAACCAACAACGCTCTCATAAAGTTCATACCGTCCTTTTCTTTATTGCCTTAGTGGCTAACTGCGGTGGACTGATGACTCCCCTTGGCGATCCTCCATTGTTTATGCTCTTCCTGCGTGGCGCATCCTTTACATGGTTTAGCTCCATGTGGGCGGAATGGCTCTTGACGGGCGTTATTCTTCTGGTGCTGTACTTCCTTGCCGATACCTATTATTATCGCAAAGAACCATGGCAGAACCTCTCTGCTGACTCGCGTGAGCAGGAATCGCTCCGACTTACCGGTTCCATTAATTTCCTTTGGCTGATAGGCATTGTGGCTGCTGTTGCCTTCCTTAATGCCGGTACTATTCCGGCCATGGGTGCTGAAGATGCACCGCTCTACCTCAAGTACCTCAGAGAAATAGCGATGATTATTCTGATGGTTCTCTCCCTCGTCACAACTCCACGTAAGGTCCGTTATGAGGACAATAAATACACTTGGGCACCTATCTTGGAAGTTGCTGCGCTCTTCCTCGGTATCTTCACGACTATGGCACCTGCGCTTATCTATCTTAAGGAAAATGCGGCTGCTCTCGGACTGTCCGAGGTATGGCACTTCTACTACGCTACCGGACTCTTGAGCTCATTCTTGGATAATACACCAACGGCTGTAGCCTTCCATGGACTCGCATCCGGTCTGCCGGAAGCTCTTGACGCTGCCGCATCGGGTGTGCTTATACATGGAGATGGCGTCTTTAACGGCACAACTTTCGTTGCCGGTGTACCCGAACTCCTGCTTAAGGCTATATCTATCGGTGCGGTATTCTTTGGGTCTATGACTTATATAGGTAACGGACCTAACTTCATGGTGAAAGCTATTGCAGAAGAGGATGGCATCTCCATGCCTTCTTTCTTCGGATATATGCTTAAGTTCAGTTTGATTATCTTACTGCCTGTCTATATATTGGTACAACTCATATTCCTATAATCAATTTTCAATCATAATATGGCTACACAAGAAGAAACTTTTAAAAAACTCGTTTCACACTGCAAGGAATACGGTTTTGTCTTTCCTTCCTCTGAAATTTATGATGGCTTGGGTGCTGTCTATGACTATGGTCAAAACGGCGTTGAACTCAAAAATAACATCAAACGCTATTGGTGGGATTTCATGACACGCTTGCACGATAATATCGTCGGCATTGATGCTGCGATTTTCATGCACCCGACTGTTTGGAAAGCATCAGGACATGTCGATGCGTTTAATGATCCGCTTATTGATAACAAAGATTCTAAAAAACGGTACCGCGCCGATGTCCTTATCGAAGACCAACTCGCTAAGATTGAGGAGAAAATCAATAAGGAGGTAGAAAAAGCGGCAAAACGTTTTGGTGACTCGTTTGATGAAACGATGTTCAGACAAACCAATCCGCGAGTACTGGAACATCAACAGCACTTTGATGCTCTCCATGAGCGCTATAAAAAGGCGATGAACGATAATGACCTTAATGAGCTCAAGCAAATCATCTTGGATGAGGAAATCGCTTGCCCCATTTCCGGTACACGCAACTGGACTGATGTAAGGCAATTTAACCTGATGTTCCAAACCGAAATGGGCTCTACCGCCGATGGCGCCATGAAGATTTATCTCCGTCCCGAAACGGCACAGGGTATCTTTGTCAACTACCTCAATGTCCAAAAAACCGGACGCATGAAACTGCCTTTCGGCATCGCGCAAATAGGTAAAGCCTTCCGCAACGAAATTGTAGCACGCCAATTCGTCTTCCGTATGAGGGAATTTGAGCAAATGGAGATGCAGTTCTTTATCAAACCGGGAACCGAAATGGATTGGTTCAAGTACTGGAAAACCCAACGTCTCGCATGGCATAAGGCGCTTGGACTCGGTGATAATAAGTACCGCTTCCATGACCACGAAAAACTCGCCCACTATGCCAATGCCGCAACCGACATCGAGTTCGAAATGCCATTTGGTTTTAAAGAGGTGGAAGGTATTCATAGCCGCACCAATTTCGACCTCTCACAGCATGCTAAGTTCTCCGGTAAAAAGATTGAATACTTCGATCCGGAAACATCGGAAAGCTATACTCCTTATGTCATTGAGACCTCTATCGGTGTGGACCGTATGTTCTTGAGCATACTCTGTGGTAGCTATGAGGAACAGCCGCTTGAGGGTGGCGACAGCCGAGTTGTACTACATCTCCCTGCCGTACTGGCTCCTGTCAAATGTTGCGTTATGCCGCTCGTACGCAAGGATGGACTGCCTGAAAAAGCACAGGAAATACTCAATTCTCTACGCTTTGATGTCAAGACAACTTATGATGAAAAAGACTCTATTGGCAAACGTTATCGTCGCCAGGATGCTATCGGTACACCTTTCTGTGTTACGGTCGATCACGATACCTTAGTGGATAACACCGTTACGGTGCGTTTCCGCGATGATATGCATCAGGAAAGAGTGCATATTAACGACCTGCGTGACATGATTCTTAAGGCGGTTGATATGTCACATCTCTTAAGGTCACTTGCTGAATAATAGTATTTCTGATATGTCAAGGGGATGTGTCAAAACTGGCACATCCCCTTATTAGTTTAAATAAGCCCAACCTTTTTCGATTTCTTTTCTGATTAGCCGCAGAGTTGTTATCTCGATCTCGACAGTGACTACTCCGCGACCACCTTTATAGATCCGTTATGGATCCGTTATAAATCTCCTACCTTTCTTTTTACTCATCTTCACGCAGCAGAGGTTGCGCTGACCTTACGCTGTATGGGCTCTCTGAATAGTATTCGGGGTTAGTTTTCTCTTGTCAGTCTGTTAATTACCAAATAAATGACAGACTATGGCAGCAATAGATTTATTCCGCCAATGGGGGTTATTTAGTATTTTTTCTTCACAAAATGCAGAATTATTTGCATATATCAAAAAATAGTTATAACTTTGCAGCGCAAACTCACGCTTGGGGTGTCAGCGTAGATACGCGAGGGTGGGATTGCAGACATATTGTATGGCGTTTACTAACGCTTGTTTTTGACTACTGAAACCTAGGAAATTTCAAATAGTCGAAAGATTACAAAAACAAGTAATAGTAGATGCTCGTGGGGTGTATTATACACTTGCGTGTGCCATATCTATGGACACGTGTGTACGTATATACACTGCGTGGGTTTCTGCATTGTTTATTTGAATCTTTCGGTTTTCCTAGGACCTCAGTAGCGGATAAGCAAGAGAAGAGATCCGCGTTTTTTGATGTCCGGGCTTGACATAAGCAATCAGATTGTACTGAATAGCATTTATTGTCCCCATCTTAACAACGATCCGACAAACGCCGGAGAACTGTTAAGATGGGCTTTTTTGTATAATTGTTTAATTGTTGACTAAAAGCAATTTTGGGATCATTTTGGATAATTTTGGACAAAGAAGAAAAATAATGTTTTTTTAGGTTTATGGCTTTGAGTGCTTTACCCGTAAGGGTGTGGAATTCCGAGATAGAACTATCTGGAAGCTCGCTTACAAGTAGTTTTAGCACGAAATACAAAGCACGTAGTGCGAAAGCACTCAAAGGGTTTATCTATGTTTTTGTTAAAAAAATAGAATAGTATGAAACCAAAAAGTTTAGTCAGACGTCGTAAGACCTACCGCGATGAGGAAGGCGTTATAGTAGGCTATGGTGCAGAAGAAGCATATTTCGTCGCCAAGCCCCGCGACTACGAGAAGTACCCGCTCCGTGAGGGAGAACTCCGCAACGCCTCTATCTTCCACCGCTCAATGACGATGGCGTTGGAGGAACTCTCCGACCCCGTCCGCAAAACCGAATGGAGCCGCCGCTGGCACGCTCAACTCAACGAGCCCGAACCCGATGCTCCTGTTGACCGCAAAACCGGCAAGCGCCATATTTATTTGCGTTTGGATCGTTATGTTCAATCTGTCCTCCAGCGTCAAATGCGCAAAGAAGCCGGATTACCCGGAACGGAGAAAGGATTGAGGTAAGACCCTTCTCGGCGGAGGCCACTCCTCCCGTTTATCGGGGGGACGCTCCGGGTGTATAGTGTAACACACATCAAACATAATACATTGCTCATAGAGCACATGATCTTTGACGTATTTCAAACAAAGCAATCAGTTAAGCTGAATCCGATCGGCTATTTGCATAAAATAATCGTTAGACCAGATTTCTGTTTCCTGAGGATGAACAAGGAATGGTGAGACATCCGCCTTCACCAAGTTGAGATCTACAGATTGTATTGTCTCACGCAGTTTTTGCGCAAACGCATCCGGTGTCAAATCTTCGTTGTTGAATTGTTTTGCACGAGCTTGCAGATGGGCAAAATGCAGAGGAATCCGATTACGCACATACCATTCAAAGTCGTACCAATCACGTCCTTTGACACGGCTTTTCCATTGACGGTAAAGTAGTGCATGCATCTTCCCTGCAAACAAATCCGGCAAGGCGAAACAACGCGTGTAGAAAGAATAAGGCTGCATCAGAAGTTTCTGCTCGGTCTGAAAATCAAGCGGAGGACATGTATCTGCTTCGATCTTGATTTTGATGGACTTTTCGGTTTGAAATTGCAGATTATAGACTTCTGTGTTGTCTTTCAGAAAAGCGGATTCCACTTTACCAAAGGTACGCTTATCTTTTTTGGTGATAACAACCTGCCTGCCCAAGGATAAAAACTCTTGCTCAATATAAGGAAAATATTTTGTCCAATCAAAATTCTTATTGTTTTGGAGCAACGAGAAATCCATATCTTCGGAGAAGCGTGGAAGCCCGTGGAAGATACGCAAACAGGTACCTCCATAAAATGCCGCATGAGCAAAGAAATCGCTACGAGCCAAACCGGCTAAAACGACCTGCTGTGCTACCTCAATCTGTGCATTGTGACGCTCATTGGGAGTGGTTTGCGGGTATGCCGCCAACATGGTGTTATAAATAGGATTCATTGGCTAATGACATTTATCAATTGTTGAATAGATGTTGATTTGTAGCCCTTTTCCGCGCAAGCCTGAAAAACGGAGATGTCCATAGAGGACAGCGACTCGGTATCAAATCGCAGATCGTCCTCCAGATACGTGATTACGTCTTTCTTGGAACGAAAAAGAAGTTTCGGCGTGCGGATAATTAGATCGCAAAGCGCTTTTTCTGGAGAGGCTATAAGAAACGGCATGTTTTCGCTTTGAGCCTGCGTGATACCTATCGGATAATAGGCAGATGGTAATTGTATGTATTCAAAGCGTCCAACAGGTGTGTCATACTGCTTATTGAGACGAAAAGAGGCAGAGATTGTCGTCTGCACAACATCGTCAATCAAGCCATAGAAACCAAGGGCTGTATGGAAGGAGACATACGATGGTCCGTATAAACTATTGGCAATAAGTAAGTTATTGATCGGCTTGCCGGAAACATCGGGAGAGACGACATAAAGACCTTGCTTTAGTCGGATGATCTCTCCGGAGAGTTCCTTGCTACTGATGTAGTGTGCAAACGAATTACGGTTTGGTAGCACATTACGTAACGTTGCGGCAGTAACAGGAATGTTGCCTAAATTGTGCAATACATTATTCATGATTCCAAAATTTGCTGCAAAGATACTACTTTTTAATCATATATGCAAATAAATTGTAATATTTTTGACAATAAATGCAATTTTTCTGCATTTCCTATATAAAATATGACATTTTGCTTTGTTTGGAACACATAACACATCAAACATAATATATCAAACACCCATCAAAGACATTCACGATGATCGTGAGATGGTCACGAGATTGAAGGGTAAATAGAAGGTAAATTAAAGGGAAAAATAAAATCCTTGATTGTACTCTACGAAACAATGAATATTACACCAATAACTAATTAAAACAAGATGAAAATACTTTTAACCGGCATAGCAGGTTTTATAGGCTCACGTGTTGCTCAGATGTTAGCGCAACGACTCCCTTGCGGAACAATATCGTGCCCTCGCCGCTTAAGAAACCAACGTCCTCTTCGGTGGCCGCCTTGCCGAACACAAGTACTACGACATGGCTCCAGTAATTGAAAAGGGTTTAGGAATGGAGATTTAATTGGTTCATGAAGAAAAAGACTAACATACAATTGGCTTTACATAACGCTTGTTCATGAATGTTGTATATCCAATAAGAAATAAAAACAAATATAACTAAATATGAAAGTTCCATTAAATAGACTGGCACCCTGCTTTCAGACATTTCCAGAAGAGGCTGATTATGTCATTAAAAAAGTACCAGCGCGCTCTTTGTTAAGTTGGCGTAGATTTGATTTCTATGCAAAACTATTGTATATAGATTACTACAACAAAAACTTAGATATGTCTTGGGCAAAGGAATTATATACGGCTCAAGTGCATGCTATTACAGGTAATACGGATGCTGAAAAAGGAAATAAGGACAAAAATTCAGTAAGCCGGTTTATAACTATTTTTGAAGATTTAATCGAAGATATTCGAGATAATGGTTTTGATGACAAGCGAACGTTAATACCAGTTGATGCTAATGGATATGTAATTGATGGAGCACATAGAGTCGCTTGTGCGGCATACTTTAATCAAGATGTAACTATTCTGCAATTTTTAGATTGGAGTGTATCTTATAGTACGGATTCCCGTTTTTTTAAGAATTATGATTTAGCCGAGAAATATTTGGACTCTATAACATTAGAAAGTTGTCGTTGGAAAGAAAATTTATTCATGATTTGTTTGTGGTCTCCGACATGGAGATATCCGAAAGAACGCAAACAGGCTATAGATTTAATCTATAGCAAAACAAACGTCGTTTATACAAAAATTATACGACTTAATGCAAAAGCATTACGGAATTTTTGTTTGCAAATTTATGGCCACATGGAGTGGATTGGAAATATTGACAATCATTTCTCGGGTGTTGACGCAAAAGTTAAAGAGATATTTGATGGACATTATGATAAAGTGGAATTTATATTAGTTGAAGCGGATGATTATGCAACTGTATTGAAATTAAAAACAGATGTACGCAAAATCTTCAACATAGGATTATCTTCAATTCATACGACAGACAATATCCGAGAGACCAGGCAAATTGCAGATTTAATCTATAATCCCAATAGCATTTTTCATATTCGATACGGGTGTCCTGATAAATTTGTTCACTCGTATAATTTAATGTTATTGTTTAAACAATTACTTAAAGATAATAATTATGATTTGCAAAAATATGCAATAGATTCTTCAATGGTAATGGCGGTTAATGGACTTCGGGATGCAACCGATTTGGATTTTATATCAATTGATACCGAACAAAACAACACATATATATCTGAAGAATCAAATAATTCATTAGAATGTCATAATACATCTATAGAATTTCATAGTCAATCAATAGAAGATTTGATTTATAATCCGAATAATTATTTTGTATTTAATGAATTGAAATTCTTAACTCCATTTGAAGTAAAAAAATACAAGGATGCTCGCGGTGATAAAAGAAATCTCGCAGATGCAAGATTGATACAATCTTATTTGTCAAAAAGGAAATGGGGAATGTTATACGATTTCAGTCCCGCTGTTATAAAGTATCATATTTCCTTATCTACTAAGTTAATGAAAATATTGCGTCTGCCAGGACGTATTTATAGAAAGATTCTGAAAATATTAGGATTATATGAATTAATATACAAAAAATAAAATGATAATATGAAAGTTTTGTGGTTTGAAGTAACAATGCCCTCACGTTATGAAAATCAAGGATTAGTAATAGGAGGTTGGCAGGACTCTTTGGAAAAAGTAGTTCGAAAATGCCCTAGTATAGATCTCACAATTGCTTTCGAAGGTAATGATGAACAACAAAAAACAAAGGTAATAGACGGAGTGACATATATTCCAATCATTCTGAAATACACTAAAAAGGAACAAAAACATTGGGATTGGAATATCTATGCTCAAAGGGTATTTGATGAGGCTAAGCAAATTATTGAAAACATCCAACCGGATATAATTCACATATTTGGGACAGAATGGCCATTTGGTCTAGTTGCAGAATATACCGATATTCCTATAGTAATACATATTCAAGGGTCAATAGTTTTTTACAATAACTCTGTTCCTCTGGGTTATAGTATATGGGACGAAATGATATATTTAAAATGCTGGAAGCATCCTAAACGTCTCCGAAATGTATGGAGAAAATATAAATTAAGTGAATCCAGAAGTTTAATGGAACGCAAAATATGGGACACCGTACATTATTACATGGGACGGACATATTGGGATAAGGCGATGTCTGCAATAATGCATCCTGGTCGTAAATACTATCATGTAAACGAAGCGTTGAGAGATGAGTTTTTGAATACTAAGTGTTCTTGGAGAATTCCCTCAATGGGCAAAATCAGATTAATCTCTACAGGTTGTAGTACATTTTGGAAGGGCCCTGATTTATTGATTAAAACCGCAAGTATACTTAAAGACTTAAAAGTTGATTTTGAATGGGTTGTAGCAGGAAAGATGGATGAAAGTGTTAAAAAATTTGTTGAATACAAAGAAAAATTAACTTACTCACAATGTAATATTCATTTGGTCGGATTTGTGCAACCAACTGAACTAATCAACTATTTATGTTCATCAACAATATATGTGAGTACATCCTATGTAGAAAATTCACCTAACTCTATTTGTGAAGCTCAATATTTGGGCGTGCCGGTTATTGCTACAAATGTAGGTGGTGTGGCTTCAATTGTAAGGAATTGTGTTGATGGTTTGTTAGTTCCCGCTAATGATCCCTGGCAAATGGCATATTCGATATTGACTTTAGCTAAAGACACTCAACGCATGCTTGAGTTCTCAAAAAATGCGCGTGAATTTGCAAAACAAAGACACGATCCAGAACAAATAGCCCAAGATTTGCTTGACTGCTATAATGATATAACACATAATGACTATGAATATCATTCGTAAAAGAATATTAAACTTACATGTTGCTTGGCAAGAATGGTATGAAGATTCGTGGCTTTACAAACACATAGTACGCAACCGAGATTATGTGTATCAAGAGAAGTTACGACATCGCTTCCGCAAAGCAGAAGGTGTAACTTTCGAGGAAGGTATTTATACGCACGATTCAGAATACATCACATTGGGAAGTGGTATAGTTCATCGCTTTTGTATTCTTACAGCTTGGAACACACACGGAGTAGTTCCTTTCATAGAAATTGGTGATGGTTTTAGCCTTGGCGAATATACACATATCACAGCCATAGGACATATGAAAATAGGCAGGAATCTTCTTACAGGCAGATGGGTGACCATTACTGATAATAGCCATGGTACAACTGATTACGAATCACTTGTTATACCACCTACTCAGCGTGCTATAGTAAGCAAAGGCGATGTATCTATTGGCGATAATGTTTGGATTGGAGATAAGGCTACTATTCTTCCCAATGTTACCATTGGTGATGGAGCCGTAATAGCAGCCAATAGTGTAGTAACGAAAGATGTTCCAGCATATTGCGTTGTAGCCGGCAATCCTGCGAAAGTCATAAAACAAGCAAGTGTCAAATATGGAGAATCATAATAAAGCAAGAGTCATAGCATTTTATTTACCCCAATTTTATCCAACACCGGAGAATGATAAATGGTGGCGTCCGGGATTTACGGAATGGCATAACGTGGTACAGGCGAAGCCATTGTATAAAGGTCATTACCAACCGCATTTGCCTGCGGATCTTGGTTTTTATGACCTTCGTTTGCCTGAGACGCGTGAAGCGCAGGCAAATCTAGCACGTGAAGCAGGCATAGAGGGATTTTGTTATTGGCATTATTGGTTGGGAGGTGGAAGAAGATTATTAGATAGAGTTTTTCGCGAGGTAGTGGAGAGTGGAAAGCCTGATTTTCCATTTTGTTTATGTTGGGCTAATCATTCATGGTATGCTAAAGCCTGGGATCCGAATATTCCGGATAGGCTATTAATGGAACAAACGTTTCCGGGGAAGCAAGATTACATAGATCATTTCTATGCGATGTTACCTGCTTTTAAGGACAAGAGGTATATACGGGTAAATGGTAAACTTTTATTTGGAATATTTCAACCGTTCCAGAAATTTGACTTTGCTGAATTTGCTACTATTTGGAATGAGTTGGCGGAAAAAGAAGGATTGAATGGTTTCCATTTCTTTGCTTATTCACATGGAACAGACTACTTTGTGAAAACATATCAACAATTATATAATGCAGCCGTGTTTGACCCGATCTTCGGATGCTTTGACGGAGATTATATTCCTTTAAAAGAATCTAAGATGAATGATTGGAAAATGCACCATAATATCGCTGCGCCACTGGATTACCAGATATATGCTGATAGAACAATTGAATTCTTCAAACGCTTTCCGTTCTGCTATCCATGCTTAAATCCAAATTATGACCATTCGCCACGCAGTAAGTATAAAGCAAGGATTCTACACAATAGCACTCCCGATAAATGGGAGAACCTATATAGGCTGACCCTCGAACTGTTCTCTTATCGTCCGCAAGAGGAAAATATAGTCTTTATCAAATCATGGAATGAATGGGGTGAAGGTAATTATCTGGAGCCTGATATGGAATACGGGAAACAATATATAAAACGAATGGCGAAGGTCAATAAAGAATTATACGGATGATCACGATAATAGTATATGATAATGGAAGTTGCTGTATGAATGGTTCTTTGTCAACACAAGTTGATAAGGGATATGAAGTGTTGTCAGTAACGGGAAAGAATGCTGCAGAAGCCTTTAATGTTGGACTAAAGCAAACGCAAAAGGAGTACGTCTGGTTCGTGCAATCTACTGACGAAGTTTGTATAAATGCTTTGAGTGCTATAAAGACATATCTTGAAAGCAATCATCCGGATGTGGCAGTATTTGATTTCATGCAACGTTATGATGGCGATAGGATAGAACAATTGCATCCTAATACATATTCGGCTCCTGCCCAGGCATTTGTGCCGATGTTGGCTCAAGGAAAATATCCATCGACATTATGTCACAAGATATTTCGCACAAGGATGTTGAGAGATACAGCAATTTCTTTTAATGAGCAGTTAAGTGTTTTTTATGAAAATGAATTTTTGCTGAAGTTGTATAGCAGTAATACATCAATCATCACGCTATATGCTCCGCAGAACATAGTCATTCATCCGACCATAGATTTGCCTATGCAATATGATCGTCCAAGATTTGTTATTTCACAAGCAGGAAAGGACGAATATCCATTGTATCTTCAATTAGTTAAGCAAATTCTCGGAAGAAAATACAGCCAAATATTGGACGCTGAGACATTCGATTATAAGTATGCATTATCTAATAATGGATTATTGGATAGAAAAGCATTTAATCTATATCTTCCGACTCCATTATGGATGATGCTAAGAAAACCATATAAGTTTACTCGACTACTTAAATATGTAGCCGTATACATAGTTAACAAATTCATGATAAAACAGAAAGATTATGTCGCTTAAAAAGAAGATTCATAAATTGCTTCATCCACAATCAGCGATTGCTGATACGATTCATTCAGTCGTACAAAACGAGTGTCAGAATGTAATTTTCCAAATAAGAAAAAATGAGTTACAAGAATTAGCTCTTCATTCAACTGATTTGGGAATAACAAAGGAGAAAATATGTGATGAAGAAATAGTAGTTTCTCTAACAACTTTTGGAGGCCGCCTATTTGACGCATATGTAGCGGTTGAATCCATTATGCAGGGATCGGTTAAACCGAATCGTATTGTAATGTGGATATCAGAGGATTTTAAAAACATTCCTTTACCACTAACACTACAAAATCAAATGAGGCGTGGTTTGGAGATTAGGTACTGTCGTGATATTCGTTCTTATACAAAACTTATCTACTCGTTAAAAGAGTTTCCGGAAGCATCCATTATCACAGTAGATGATGACATAATATATCCACAAGATACAATAGAGAATCTTCTCAACGCACACACTTTACATCCGGAAGCTATATGTGCTAATGTTTTAAAGCCAATCCCTGAAGATTTCAAGAATGATTTCAAATCTTTTGCAGAAATGTGGATTTCGGAGAAACATTACGCAGTGTATGATAGATATGTACAAGAAGGATATTCGGGAGTACTTTATCCACCACATTCTCTACATGAAGAAGTGTTTAATGAAGATGTATTCATGAGTATATGCAAATATGCGGATGATATTTGGTTTGGTGCCATGGCTATGCTGAATCACACAAAATGCGTAAATGCTCATCCGCATCCTTATTTCTTCGGTTATGTTAATAATCCTGATGTTCAATCGATTGCGCTTCAAAAAGTTAATGCACAAGGTGAACAGTTGAATGAAAAACAATTTAAAGAGGTATTTAGCAAATACAATTTGATACAAATGTAAGCCCATGACAATCTCATTCGTTATACCGGTATACAATGGTCGTAACACCATCATTCCTTGCATCGAGAGCATCTGTGCCCAGATGAAGGACAACTCTGACTACGAGATCATCATTGTTGATGATTGCTCGAATGATGATACGCGTGAGGTGATTACATCTTATGCTAAATCATGTCCACAAGTCAAATTGTTTTGCCAACCGCAAAACCGCAGACAGGGTGCTGCTCGTAATCGTGGGCTAAAAGAAGCAACAGGCGATTACATTACCTATATAGATTCTGATGATTTGGTATTGGATGGATTTGCACAAGCATGGTCTGTAGCGAAAGAGACAAACGCGGATATGATTTACGGCTATATGGAGATAGAAAGACCTAATGGCTTGTATATTCACAAACTATCTGCTATTCCTGATATAATCATGTCCGGTAAAGAGTTTGGGGAAACTTATTGTGCAGATGGCGTTTTCTATTATCCGCCGTCATTCATATACAAACGCGCATTTATGGAGCGGATTAATATCCCATTCATTGAAGAACGACAACATGAAGATCGAGATTGGTTAGCAAGTGTGTTAGTGCAGGCGGAAACAGTCGCTGTCTGTCCATACACCACATACCGTTATACCATGAATCTTGATTCAACATGCCATGCGCTCCGTTATTCGACTATCTTTGACCATGTGGCAAGTGGTATCCGGCATATTGATTTGTCGGAGCAACTGAAAGCGGACTGCCCGAAACTGTCAGCCACTTTGTATGCCTTTGGCATGGAAGAAATACATCATTCTATCCGTTTGCGCAATCTGACTAAATATCCTTGGGCAGACAACAAACACCTATACGACGCGCAACATTTGCGACCGCTCATGGCTGACTTGAAGCGCATGTGTCGCACTTATCCAATGCCTATAGAGGTGCGCATCGTGGCATATTGCCCATTACTGACCAAAGCCACAACATTCATCGCCAGTCCGATAGCTAAATTTGTAAGGAAAAGGAAACACCAATAGCGTGAAAGAACGGCAAGCACATATTGATATGGCAGCAGGTGTCATGCTCGCATGGATGATACTTGGGCATGTGGCATCACACGCAAACTATCATGGCACTTTCCTACAGATAGGCAACTATCTCAGTTTCTTTATGCCGTGGTTCTTCTACAAGGCAGGAATGTTTTATAAGTTTAAACCGCTTAAAGACAGACGAATAGAGAGAGGCAAAAAGTTGCTTGTTCCGTTCGTAATATATTCGCTCATAGGACAACTGTTTTACTATATATGCTTAATCGTTGAACATAATGTTACATTCCGCTCGTTTATATATCAACCTTTGCGCAGTCTGTTTGTTACCGAGTGCTTGCCCGGTAATGGCGCATTATGGTTCTTGGTCGTACTATATATGATAAATCTGATAGTTCCATATTGCATTGAGAAAGTGCACCCGCTGCTGATAGCAGTACTGGGAACAGCAATTGCATTTGGTTGTTTTCTGCTGAACATATCATGGTTCCCATGTATCATACCTAACATAGTAGCCGGAATGGCTTTTTACGCATTAGGCTACTGGCTTCGCGATAAGGAGAGTAACAGATGGATCATCATAGCCTGCCTGGCGATATATGCTATCTGTTGCATAATTGGTTATCCGGGTATTTATTTTCATCATAATACGTGCAACTCTTGGACAACTTATCTCCTTTATTACCCTGCTTCATTGGCAGGAATCGTGCTGTTAGATAATCTATGCCGATTAGTTTCTCCATATATCAAACACAGCCTCTTTCGTTGGATTGGACAAAACGCAATGAACATATATGTCACCCATTGGATAATTCTTGTGTTACTGCGATTGGTAGTATTGGATATATTCGATGTGCAAAATGATACCTTACGTTTCGGAATATATATAACAACCATGATAATTACATTGCCAAGTCTTAATTGGCTCATCAATAAGTTTAAAATGCAAACATCCCATGAATAAACTCTTATCCATCGTCATCCCGGTGTACAAAGTCGAGAAATTTATCGACAAGTGTATCTCATCGCTCATCGTGCAGGACGAGAAGCAGCTGCAACAGTTGGACATCGTTGTTATCAATGACGGCACGCCCGACAACTCCGCCGTGCTTGCCAAAGAGTATGAAAAACGCTATCCGGGTATTGTGCGCGTCATTGACCAGGAGAACCGCGGACACGGAGGGGCTTGGAACCACGGCACGGAACTGGCTGTCGGCAAGTACCTTTTCTATCTCGATTCCGATGACTGGTTTGAGACAAGCGAGTTATCCAAACTCATCACCTATCTCGGTCATTGCGATACGGATATGGTGATGCTGGACGGGCAGAATTACTATGCAGCCACCGGTACCTATACGGAAAAAGGAAAGCATGACGAACTGACACCGGATGTTATCTATGATGCCGATAAGTTCGATTGGCTTGCTACGGGGCATGGCTACGACATGACTTATGCGCACGATACCGTCTATCGCACCGCCATGATGCAGCAGTACTTGCCGCTGTTCTGCGAGCATGTGATGTACGATGATGTGTCGCTGCAAGCTATTCCAATCGCCATAGCAAAAGACTTCATCTATACCCATCTCAATGTCTATCGCTATTACATCGGTCGTCCGGGGCAGTCGTTCGATCCGAAAGTGCGTGCCGTGCGGGCAGCGGATGATGTGACCAAGGTGCTTACCTTCCTTCTGGACTGGGTGCGTCGCAACCGGCATGTCGTTCCCAAAGGCGGCACGCGCGAAGCATACACCGAAGCTAACTACCAATCCATGGGTACATGGCATTACTATGAACTAAGCCTTTTTGATAGAGCAACAGCACAGCCTCGCCTTGCAGTATGGGATAAATTCCTGCGTGAGAACTATCCGGAGATACGCCCGAACTACCTGGTACGGATGTACCGGATGCTACCGTTCATGCTCTATTTTGCAGGTTTTAAAATGTATGCATTCCACCAACGGTGTGCAAGGTATATTAAACGTAAATTGAAAAACAAATAATAGCCTTATGTTCAAGTACACTAAACGCCTCATTGCCGAGATTCGCTTTCAGTTAGACGAACTGAAATGGGACAAGAAAGAGCAGGGGGGGGATCTCCCATGTGGAAGGCTTTTCCAGACATGGCAGCATGGACGGCTTCCGCATCCATAAACAGTTCGAAGCGCAACGCGCTGATCGCATTCGTCTGCACAAAGAGCGGCTTGCTGCCATCTCTTAAAAAACAATCTTTGACATAGTGATAGACAAAGGGATGATGCAGATTAATACATCATTCCGAATAGCCAAAGCGGTATTTTGTTCTCGAATCCTATATCTATTCCATCAGCGACAATAAAACTATCGGGTATATTGGCGATTTGTTTGTAACCTTTGGTTCGTCCACCAACCTCAAAGAGGAAATGTTTATCAACCAGCAAGTCTCCTTTTTGTGGCATAGATACGGAGTGAGCGAAACTTATCATATCAGCAAAATAGGTCTCCCGCAAAGTGCCTTGGTCGGCTTCCGAGGACAAAGCATACATGATGTTCGTGTTGTCAAACAGCACTTTCTCGGGCTTTTGCAGCATCTTCATTGAACGCTCTTTGGAGAATAACCTCCGAATGATAGCAGCCTGATTGAGCAGATCCAACAGTTTCATTACTTGTCCGGTGGATGTCTCTAAGGTTCGCGCTAACGCAGATACATTCAAGGTATAGGGAGATTGCTCCGAAAAGATTGCCAGCAGTTGCCGTAGTTTATAAATAGTATCGTATTCCACTTTTGCGACAGCCGGTATATCTTCGTTTAGCACCGTATTGATGACACGCTCTAACCGTTCTTCAAAACCATTCCCTTCTTCTATATAGAAAGGATAGTACCCGTGACGCAGGTAATTGTCAAAATGCCCCAGCACTTTTGCTTCTCCGGTCAATTTGGCGGCTATCTGTGTGTGTCGATGCAAAATTTCCTCCAAGGACAGGACCGGCCAATCGGCTATACCCTCCAATTTGAGATACTCGCGGAAACTCAGTCCCCGCATCGTGTATTCCTTACACCGACGCGACAAGTCTCCCAATGCGTGCTCAATGCGCAGCATGGACGAACCCGTAACAATCAGATTGAGATGCGGGAAGGAATCATAGATATTCTTGATTTCTTGTTGCCAGTTAGGATATTTGTGTATCTCATCTATGAATAGGTGTGTGCCACCATGCGTGTAGTGGTATTCTGCCAAATCAATCAAGGAGTGATTGGCAAACCATATATGATCGGCAGAGACATACAGGGCTTTGGATGTGTCCTCAAAGGCGTTAGCAATATGTTGCAATATCATCGTCGTTTTGCCTACACCTCTCGCTCCTTTTAGTACAATCAGTCGGTTCTTCCAATTGATACTTTCGTACAAATAGCGGAAAGTAGACGGTCTGCTTTCACCCAGCAAACGATTGTAGTTCTCAATTAAACGGTTCATAAGTGTCGGTTTTAGCTATTTTTATGTATCCAAAGAAATACTTTTAATGTATTTTTGTACTTTTAAAAGTGCAGAAATAAAATTATTTTGAACATTCAAAAGTCAAATTCCGCTGCAAAGGTACAAATAATTTACCAAATATGCAAGAAAAAAGTAAGATTTTGTATAAAATAATACGATTTAATAGTAAAATTGATAGCAAAATTGGCGCGATACTGTACCAAATGTACGATAAAAACATGAGATTTTGTAAAAAAACTATCAATTCACTATGGTGTTGATACCCGTCTGTCACTATCGTTTATCGTTTATAGAGTATTGAATATAGTTTGAAATACAACAAAATATATGAGCCAACCAATTCACATCGTAATGACGCCGACACGCAATGAGGCGTGGGTGATACGGGCTTTTTTGGAATCCACTATGCGGTGGGTGGATTATGTGATTATATGTGACCAGTTCTCAACCGATGGGACGAGAGAAATCGTTGCACAGTATGCTGCGCTTAGTCGAAAGTCGAAAGCCGGCGTGACGCCGGTGTCGGCGACGCTGCGGAGCAAGTGGGCAGTAGCCGTAGGGGCTGTGCAGCGTCTTAGTCGAAAGTCGAAAGTCAAAAGCGGGCAGAGGTAATAAATGGTAAGGTATCCATAAGGTATCTATAACGGATCTATAACGGATCTATAAAGGTGGTCGCGGCTTGGATATTGTCCACACCAATTACCCACTATTAACAAAACTTTGACAGGCTACGGGGCGGTGTTTTAGTACGTACGGCACCCCTCCCCTTTAGGGGGAGGGTGTGCCAGTACTAATACACCCGTTAGCCTTGTCAAAAAATCGCTAAAACTCCATTAGTCTGCAAGTGTACGAAGTCTCTATCATTTACCAAAGATACATTTTTGAGTAAAAAACATAAATAAAAGAAGAAATATTTGCATATGTCAAAAATATTTTGTACCTTTGCGGCGGATTTAATTTTTTTTACCTATGAAACACAATTTATTATTATTCTTCCTAATGGTATTTGTACTCACGGTGGGTGTTGTTGATGCTCAAGCGATAGCCAAAGACAATGCCAACAAAGACACCAAGCAATTCCGGTATGACATCGAATGTGCCGGGAATGGAACTAACGGAACCTATCTCGTTAAAGTTTGGAGTTATTCCCGCAAAGTGAATGTTGCGGAGAACCAGGCACGCAAGAATGCCGTGCATGGTGTCATCTTCAAAGGATTCGGTTCTTCTAATGATTGCGTAGGTCAACGCCCCTTGGCTAAAAACCCTGGTGTGGAAATTGAGAACCAGACTTATTTTGATTCTTTTTTTGCTGATGGCGGGGAGTTCCAGAAATACGCTTCTATTGTCAATGGGACCATGGAAACCGTTAAGGTCGGCAAAGAGTACAAAGTGGGTGTTGTAGTCGCTGTCCAGAAAGATGAACTCCGCCGTGCGCTTGAAGCCGCCGGTATTATAAAAGCTTTGAATGCAGGGTTCTAACTGTTCCTGGTACGCGGCGTTACCGCTAAGTGTCTAATTTTGAAAAGTTTAATTACAAAATTTAAAGTATATGAAACGAATAAATACGATAGGCCTATTGGGTCTAATAATCATAGCAAGTGTTTTCATTGGCTGTGGTGCCAAGATTTCTCAAGCGAGTTATGATTTTAAGAGTAAAGTACTCTCTACCAACTATGACGGGACTTATGTTATCCGCACCCAAGTACGTGCCCGCAATGCGGCTATTGCTTTCACGGATGGTCAGCGCAAAGCGATGCATGAAGTGATTTTTGATGGAGTAGAGTCCGGTTCTAATGGTGTTCAGGCGCTCAAGCCTCTGCTCCTTGATATGAATGCGGAGCGGAAGTATGAAGACTATTTTGCAGCGTTCTTTGCCGATGAAGGTCCGTGGCGAAAGTATGCGAGTCTTCAGGACAAACGTACAGGCACTACTTCTTATAAGCGGAATGGCAAACAAATGATAGAGACTGTCACTGTATCAATAGACCGTAAAGGATTGCGTGACAGATTAGTAAAAGACGGGATTTTGGAATTATAATCTAAATCAATAATAGTATGAAAAAACACCTTTTATTAGCAGCAATGCTGTTGATGAGCATAACTGCTTTCAGTCAAGCTAAGAAGCCGACTTTAATGGTAATTCCCTCCGATGTGTGGTGCGAAGCCAACGGATACTATTTGGAGGTTGATAATATGGGTATGAAACAACATGTTCCTGATTATCAGCGTGCGATACAGACCGATATGGAGTTAGCGATGGCGATAACCACTATCAATGACTTGATGGCGGAACGCGGTTTCCCCCTCAAAGATATGGGTCAAACCTTGAAGATGATAAACATGCAACTGAGCGAGCAGGAGTTGATGACTTCCAAGCAAGGTAATATGGTTGCAGAAACAACGATTGACCGTTTGTCTCGTTATGCGAAAGCGGATATTCTGCTTTATTTAGGGTGGAACATCCAAGAGTTAGGTCCAAAGAAGACCTTATCCTTCTCGTTGGAAGGCATTGATGCTTATACGAATAAGAGTATCGGTGCGGCGCACGGTGTAAGTTCTCCCTCTTTCAGTGCCGATGTACCGACGCTTCTGCATGAAGCAGTCGTGGCAAACATTGATGTGTTCAATAATCGTCTGCAATCCCATTTTGAGGATATGTTTGAGAATGGTCGTGAGGTCGCTTTGGAAATCCGCGTCTTTGATAACAATGCCGCCGGTATTGATTTGGAGACAGAGTATAACGGCATGGAGTTAGGCGAGATCATTGATGCATGGATGGTTCAAAATACCGTTGCGGGTCGTTTTACCAAGCTCTATTCGTCTGAGACTCAAATTATCTACGAGCAAGTTCGTATTCCGATCTATAACAACTTAGGCGTAGCGCAGGACACCGAGTCATGGGCACGCAAACTCCGCAAAGAACTTTCCCAGTCTCCGCTTAATATTCCTGTTAAGTTGAGTACCAAAGGTTTAGGAAGAGTAATCCTCTATATCGGAGAGAAATAGAAGTTTTAAACTATAAAATGCACGTTACTATGAAAAAGATATTCGTATTCCTCATGATTGCAACCATGGGAATCGGCGTCAAGGCTGCCGAATTAGCGTATTTCCCTATCCGTGTGGAGATTGCTGATGTGGGCGAACCATTCCCCTCCGCAGGTGCTATCCAACTGACCAACAAGCTCAATATGTTGCTGACGAAGCAAGGCATAGCCTCAATGGATAGCCAAGAACAGTTCGCGTTGACTGCGTTTGTCGTTCCGCAAACTAAAACTGTACTCCCCGGTCCTCCGACGCAGTACTCGGAAGAAATGGAGATGACTTTCTATGTTTGTGATGTAGTAAACAAAATCGTTTTTGCGTCTATTTCTCAGACCGTTAAAGCAATCGGCACTACCGAAGGCAGGTGTTATATGGAAGCGATAAAGAAGATTGACCCTTCTAATAAGGAGATGCAAGCCTTCATCGAACGCGGTATCGAAAAAATAGTAGCCTACTATGATGACCAAGCGGATAGAATCTTCAAGGAGGTAGAGATGAAAGCCCATCTGCACGAATATGGTGCTGCGTTGGCACAGATCACCGCATTCCCGACTCAGTCTAAACGCTATCCCGAAGCAGTAGCCCTTACGCAGCGTGTGTTCGATAAGTATCAGGACTATATTTGTCATGGTAATCTGCAACAAGCGCGTACAGCATGGGTACAAGAACAAAATGCCCGTGGAGCTGCAATCGCCGGCGAGTTCTTGGCAGAGATTTATCCGGATGCCGGTTGCTACAAAGAAGCCCAAGAACTCTATAAAGAGATTCATGACAAGGTTTCTGCGGATTGGAAGTTTGAGATGAAGCAGTACCAAGACGGTATTGATCTTGAGTCTCAGCGCATTGACGCCGCACGTCAAGTGGGTATTGAGTATGGCAAACACCAAACACAGCAGAAAGTCAATTTTGAGTTCTTACGAGGACTGTAATACTAACTGAAAAAACCAGCCTTATGAAACAGCTTGGCACCTTGCTGCCCCTTTTGCTTATTATTCCTTTAGTCGGTTTGGCGCAAAACAGTACCGACCCATTAAAGGAGTATAACCGCTCGTCTTTAGCGACATTGATGGTTTTTCATCCAGAAGATGAGTTCTGCAAAGATATCGCCATTGTATTTGACTCCATACCGGTACCGGACAAGTTTGATGATCATATCATTCCAGAGGCGCGGTATATCGATTTTAATGCGTTTTACGGGTTGAAGAAAAAGAATGAGACTTACGCGTTCCGCAGTCAGGATGCGAGTCAAATGGAATTGAACGAGAAACTATATGGTTATCTTAAGCATAAGCATATTTTACTTGAAGGTAAATATGTCGGCGATAAAGTTCGTAAGAATAAGGACTTAGCCCGCGGGTTGAACAAAGCCAAGTATGGTTCAAGCTTATCAGCAGAGGAAGTCACCCTTAATGCGCATGCTATTGAACAATTATTGAACGATAATCGCTATGCCCAAAGGATGATTGCAAAGTGGTTCAATCTGCACGGTCATGATATTAACGATGCGGTATTCGATATGTCTCTTATACAAGATCGCGGATATTACAACGCTACGGATATGGATATAGCAATAGCGCAACGTACCGAAAGAGGGCTTGCTCTTCTGGCGGATGCCGGAGAGGAATTGATAGGCAATACGTATGTGATAGTCAATGATATGACATATGTGACTTCGGAGGAAAAAGCGCAGGTCGGTAAACTCGTAGGCGGTGTAATGTTAGCCGTATTAGGAGGTCTTGCGGGTACAGATATGTCAGATGCTATCAATGCATTGGGAGATATTGCAGACTCTTTCACCGGTTTTAACGTAAAAACACACTCATACCTATATCGTTTGGTCTGGAATGACAGTATTGCCTATAATTTCTACACAAAGCACTATACGGGGAAACCCGATGCCAATAAAATTTTAGCCTTCCTCCAAGACTCCATCTCTTATCGTATGGAGTATGTCGGTCATGAGTTTGCTTATAACGACAAGGCAGCTTTTAAGTCAGCTGTTGATAGGCAGGACTTTATACGATATATCTGCACGCGTTCCATGGATAAAAATATAGCCAAACTCCAAAAGGATTATGAGGATTTCAAAGTTAAGACGCCGGTATCCTCTGTGACTGATAAAGGCGAAATTCTGGCCAAGATAGGGATGAAGGAAGATGTCAATCCCAACTCTTCATACCAAGTGATCCAGCGTTACGTTGACGAGAAAACAAACAGGACTCGCTATCGGTATATTGCGACAGTTAAACCAATCCGCAATATGATATGGGATAATCGCTACCGATTGATGGAAGAGGACCAAGAAGATCAAGCTGTTCAGGAGACTCATTTCAGCAAAGTCTCCGGCGGCACTATCCTTCCAGGTATGCTATTGGTCGAAGGTAAATATAAAAATGCAGAAGGCTCTGATAACTAAATGAAAGGAAGGTTTGTATGAAAAAGATATTTCTCAGCCTCATTCTCATAGTTATGGGTATGAGTCTAATAGCCCAAGATAATCCTTTACAGTTATACATATATAATGCTCCCGAGCATGCCAAAGAAGCAGCGGAGAAAAGCAACTCTTTATATGTAGGTAGTGCCTTTGTACAAAATTACTATCACCCTAATACCGAACTTGATGCTAATCAAAAATCTATAGGTACGATTATCCGTGATTTGAGCAATGGTTTTAGTTTTACCGGCAAGGCATATACCAATACCAATGTTTACACTTCTACTATAAATAAACTCATATCCAATTGCAGCACCAGCGAGCACAATGTCTATACTCCTAAATTCGCGATAGATAAAAATATAGGGGATATATATTTTACCAATGTAGATCCTGTATCAGCCTCCGAAATCCATTTTAGTGGAGGTGACTATCAAATCAACTGGAAAAAGAAAATTAGAGAGTTTAATCCATCCAAGGATGATTTCTCTTACTTTAATATCAGTAAAAAATCAGTTAACGGGCAAACCTACTATGAGTTGACTATCATAGATAAAAGTCGCCGCGTTCTGACGACTAAATCATCTACAGTAGAGCTTGTTTCCCTTTCAGATAACGTGGTCTGTGATGGAATGAAGATCATGTTCAAAGGCATTATTTCGGATTACATTAATGGTAAATATCCTATGTACGGTGCCATTAAGTTAGTGAATCGCAAGACGAAGGCCGTTCGTAAAATTCGATTTGAGATGAGTTTTCCGAATGTCATACGCTTGGGTGACAAATCCGGTTATAGTCGTGCCCTGGCAATCTGTCGTATAGAGTCGCAGTATCCTCTTTGTTTAGTAATTCCTCTCAATACCATGGAGACGGGAGTAAAACCGTATATATGTCAACTTCCTTTGAAAATTGATGCAAGCGGTCTCAATGGTAAAAACGGTCGCAATGGCGCCAGTGGCATGAATGGCACGAAAGCGTATTCTATAACGACTAAGAATGGAACTGTCAATTATCCTGCTACGGCGGGCACACCGGGCGGTAATGGTGGTGATGGAGAAGACGGAGGATCCGGAGGTGATATTATATGCTTTGCCACAGATGATGTTGTACCTCAATTGATGATAACCGTTAGTGGCGGAAAAGGTGGAGCCGGCGGTAAAGGCGGTCGTGGCGGTATGCATGGTTGGGGAGGCTATGCCTCCAGCGGCTATGATGGACGCGACGGTTCAGATGGCCGAGACGGAGGAAAAGTCATTATTCCGACCCCTTATGCCTTTTTTACTCAACTAAATGGTGTTTATATACCGGAAGGTATGGACAGAAGCCATCTCAATGAAGCGACGAGCTTTAAAAGTGCCAATATAAGTAATTCAGTCAAGACTCCGACCTCAAAAATAGTTGCGGCAGCTAAACAAAACAGTGCACCGACCCAACCAGAGGCAACCGTTGCCTCTATTGTGGGTGTGTCTAAAACTGCATCCTTAAAGTCTAATCAACCGTCTCGGAAAATCGTTAATAGAAAAAAAATATATCCTTCCGAGACTAAATTACAGTCCGATTTATCCCCTGTCGGATTCTCCATTGGCGATGGTAAACAGGTCTATTTTGCCCCCGGTAATCTGCAATATAACAGACCTTTAAAGAAATGGCGTTTTGCTCAACTGCAGAATAGATACGAAGGCGCTGAAACGGCTAAAATGGAAGAGAAATACCAAGATTGGGTAGATCTATTTGACTATACTACTCTAAATAATAAATCATATAGCCAAATACTTAATAATCCAGCCACTAATGCAGCATGGCGTGTGTTAACAAGTGAGGAATGGGAGTACTTGATGCGTAAGCGTCCTAACGCATATCTTAAGTTCGGTTTAGCCACTGTAGATAGTATTCATGGTATAGTTATATTGCCAGATAGATGGACCAAACCTCAAGAATGTTCATTTACTCCTTCCATTATGAAAGGAGTAGCACCAAGCAAAGAAGGTCTTTCTTTTATAGGAACGGGGCAACATTATAATGATAACACCTATACTTCAGCTCAATGGAGACTCATGGAAAAAGCCGGTGCCATCTTCTTACCAGCTTCCGGCGGGTATAATGCAGAAAATAATGAGTATAAAGACGCAGAGACACACGCCTACTACTGGACAACAACTACGAATAATAATAGGCAAGGGCGATTATTCTATTTCTTTAAAGATAGAGCGGCGTCTTTATGGAAAAGTCAAGAGGGGAAATACGCTATTCGTTTAGTACGGGATGTGCCCAAAGAGCAAATATACGTGAGCTCTAAAATAGAAACCCCCAACCCGTCCGGAAGGTGTGAAATTTCTGTTTCAACAACAAAGAAAGTTCTTTTTGCTCCGGGTAATCTTAGGTATCAACCATCTACTGATAGATGGTCTTTTGCAACCCAACAATATGCAGTCATTGGTAAAGATAATGAGAAAATGAAGAAGGATTATAATGGTTGGATAGATTTATTCTGTTGGGGTAGTGCAGACCAACCGATAAAAGCGAATTATAAGACTAAGAAATTTGTTGATTGGGGCAAGCATCCTATTATAGGTCAAGGAAATAAGCCTAATGAATGGCGCACACCGACGAAAGATGAATGGCTCTATGCTGCAAAAGATCGAGCCAATGCTGCCCATCTATTGACCTATGCCATCATAAATGGAATAAAAGGTGTTATTCTGCTTCCTGACACTTGGGTACCGTCCTCTGATAATACCCGTCTTGTTATCAATCCTGATGCCACATCTCCCTATTTTAAAGACAATATATTGAACTCCGGACAATGGGAAATTTTAGCTGCTTCCGGCGCGATATTCCTGCCTATGGGGCATCAACGATATGGCAAGAAAGTAGTTGAAAAAACAGGTAGTGAATATTGGACAAGCAGTTACATTATAGAAAAGTCTCCTAATGCATACACGTTTTGGATTTTGAATTATTCAACCTTCTCTGCGGGCTATGCAAAACGAGCAGAAGGACACTTTGTGCGATTAGTAAAAGATGTTAAATAAGTAAAATTATAGTTATGGAAGAAAAGAAAATGAACATTAACCTAACGCCCGAGGTGGCAGAGGGTAAGTACGTGAATCTCGCAATCATATCACACAGCTCGTCGGAGTTTGTTATTGATTTCGTAGGATTGATGCCGGGTATGCAACAAGGCTCCGTTAAATCACGCGTTATCATGACGCCAGAAAACGCAAAACGCCTTCTCTTTGCGCTCCAAGGCAATATAGAAAAGTACGAAAAGCAGTTTGGTAAAATAGAGGCTATAAGTTCTGCGAACTCTACACTTCCCTTGACTTTCAATGGCGGTGAGGCATGATAGAATGGCAAAAAATGAAAAGTGAAATTATAAAGTGTAATACTATGAGACATTTTCCTGCAAGTCAATTGATTATCAATGCAGACGGAAGTGCGTTCCATCTGCACCTTAAACCGGAGTTCTTAGCTGACAAGATTATCCTTGTAGGTGACCAAGACCGCGTCAATATGGTTGCTTCTTTCTTTGATGAAGGTTCTATCGAATGCGATGTGCAAAGCCGTGAGTTTCACACGATAACCGGTAAATTTCATGGCAAGCGTATTAGTTGTATCTCTACCGGTATAGGTACGGATAACTGCGATATCGTGATGAACGAGATTGACGCCTTAGCCAATATTGATTTCAATACCCGTCTGGAGAAAGAGACTCCTCGTCATCTTGAGATTGTTCGTATCGGTACCTGCGGTGCCATGCAAGAGGATATTCCCTTGGGAACCTTCTTAGTAAGCCAAAAGAGCATCGGTTTCGACGGTGTTTTGAGTTTCTATCACGATCGCGACAGTATTGCAGATCTTGGTTTCGAAAAAGCACTTGTAGATTTTATTCACTACCCCTCTAAAGCTGCTGTGCCATATGTGGTTAAGGCAGATGAGGAATTGGTGAATCGTATCGCCAAGGACGATATGACCCGTGGTTGTACGATTGCGTCGAATGGTTTCTATGGTCCGCAAGGACGTGTGCTACGAGTTGATTTGGCTGTGCCCGATATCAATGAACGCATTACCGCCTTCCGCTATGAAGGCCAGCGTATCACCAACTACGAGATGGAAGGCTCCTGTATCGCCGGTTTAGCCCTTCATATGGGACATAAGGCGATGACCGTTTGCTGTGTTATTGCACAACGCAAAGCCGAAGCTGCCAATACCGACTATAAACCCAGAATAAAAGAACTGGTTCACACCGTTCTCGAAAGATTCTAATATGAAACGATACCTTCTATCGGGACTATGTGCCCTGGCACTTTTAAGTTGCCAAAAGCAAGAAGAACAAAACGATTTTAAATATAACGTGGATAAATTTTACGACCTTGAGATATTGCGCTATCAAGTGACCGGCTTTGAGCAGTTGAGTCTTCAAGAGAAAGAACTCATCTACTATCTCAGTGAAGCCGCGTTACAAGGACGCGATATTCTCTATGACCAGAACGGACGATATAATCTGCGTATTCGTAGAACCTTGGAGAAACTATATCTGAACTATCCGTATGAAAAGAATGATGAAAACTATATTCTTCTTGAGAAATACCTCAAGCGGGTGTGGTTCTCCAATGGTATTCATCACCACTATAGTGAGGATAAGTTTCTACCGGAATTTAGCATGCAGTGGTTTAAGCAAGCCCTTGCAGATGCCGAAGTTGAATACGATGAGGCGATTTTGCCTGTTATGTTTGATCCGACTGTGATGCCTAAACGCACTACGGCTGAGAATGGCGTTGACTTGGTGCTTAACTCCGCCGGCAATTACTATGGCGAGGGTGTGACACAAGCAGAAGCAGAGGCCTGGTACGAAAAGCATAAAGACAGTTCCGCTCAACCTAAATGGATTGGACTGAACTCCCAACTCGTTAAAAACGAAAATGGCGAAATAGAGGAACGAGTCTATAAGGTCGACGGATTATACGGCTCCGCATTGGAGAAAGTTGTTTATTGGCTTGAGAAGGCGTTGGAAGTAGCAGAAACTCCGGAGCAGAAACTTGCCATCGAGAAGATGATTGAGTTTAACAAAACCGGTGATTTGGAGACTTTCAACCAATACTGTATCGCATGGGTCAAAGATATCAACTCCCGTGTTGACTATATCAATGGTTTCACGGAGACTTATTCCGACCCGTTGGGTATCACCGGTGCGTGGGAGTCAATGGTCAATTTCAAGGATATAGAAGCCACCAAACGTACCCAAGCCATCGCGGATAACGCCTCATGGTTTGAGCAGCACTCACCGACAGATCCGCAGTACAAGAAAGACGAGGTCAAAGGTGTAAGCGCCAAAGTGATTACCGCCGCTATCCTTGCGGGCGATTGCTATCCTGCTACACCTATCGGCATCAACTTGCCTAACGCTAACTGGATTCGTAAAGAATATGGCTCTAAATCAGTTTCTATTGATAACTTGATGATTGCTTATGATGAAGCAGCTAAAGGAAATGGATTTGCCGAAGAGTTTATTATTGACGAGGATATGATTGCGCTCACCGAACTATATGGGGCAAAGTGTGATTTTTTGCACACTGACCTGCACGAATGCGCGGGACACGGCTCCGGCAAACTCATGCCCGGTGTAACCAAAGATGCGCTGAAGGAACATGCTTCAACGATTGAAGAAACGCGTGCCGATCTTTTCGGCCTCTATTTCCTCGCAGACGAAAAATTAGTCGAACTCGGACTGCTGCCGGATATGGAAGCTTATAAAGCCGGCTATTATCACCAGATGATGAACGGTTTGATGACCCAACTCGTCCGAATTGAGGAAGGGAAGGATATCGAAGAAGCACATATGCGTAACCGTCAGTTAATTGCCCGCTGGGTGTATGACCATGCCGCTCAAAAAGAAGTGGAACTTATCGAACGGGATGGTAAACACTATCTGAAAATCAACGACTATGAGGGACTGAGAAAACTCTATGGTGAACTTCTAAAAGAGATTCAGCGTATTACATCTGAGGGGGATTATCTCGCCGCGAAAAATCTTGTCGAGACATATGCTGTCAAGGTTGATCCTGCTCTCCATAAAGAGGTACGTGAGCGATATGCCAAACTCAATATCGCTCCCTATAAAGGGTTTGTCAATCCCGTATATTCGGTTCAGAAAGATGGCTTAGGGCATATAACCGATGTAAAAGTCAGTTATACAGAGGGATATATCCAACAGCATCTGCGTTATAGCCGCGATTACTCCAATCTGCCGGATGTTAATTAATTTACCGATATCTAAATCAATAGCTAATCGAGTTCTCATCTTGCAAGCCTTGCGAGGTGAGAACTTGATGGATATATCAGCAGACACTCCTGAGGATGTGGTGGTGATGCACGAGGCTTTAATGGCTCTCCATAGTAAGACTCCTCCTACACACATAGATGTCGGGAATTGTGGTACTGCGATGCGATTTCTCACAGCCTATTGTGCCCAACTGAACGACTGCAAGGTTATCTTAGACGGGTGTGAGCGAATGCGCAAACGCCCTATAGGACAATTGGTTGAGGGACTTGCTAACTGTGGTGCTGATATATGGTATATGAATGAAACCGGATATCCGCCTTTACGCATTACGGGACGAAAACTATACTATGTCAAGCATGCAATTAATCGCGCCAAATATACTCTCAACAATCCGGCTTCGTCTCAATTCGTGAGCGCAATGCTATTGGTCGGACTGCCGGTGGAGAGTAACTCTACCTCTCCCTATATCCGCATGACCAAACGTATTATGCAACAGAACACCGGCTTCATCACGCTTGATACTATTGAACGGGACTGGTCTTCCGCTGCATTTTGGTATGAGTATGTGGCTCTGCACGGCGGAGAACTTGAGTTGGCAGGGCTAAGTCAAGACACTCTACAAGGCGATATCGCCATTGTGGATATCTATCGACAATTGGGGGTAGAAACCACTTTTACCGCAAAAGGTATCAAAATCCACCGAACGGGTAAACCTAAACGCTGGCTCTTTCTGAACTTTCGTGACTATCCGGACCTTTATCCTGCTGTGGCAGTCACATGCCGCCAATTAGGCATTCACTTATTGGCACGAGGTACTGAAACGCTCACAATCAAAGAGTCTAACCGCATAGAGGCCGTTAAGGAGTACAAAACCTACGGCGACCACCGTATTGCTATGGCACTCCTCGCTGCCGGTTTGGAATGCGACAACAAAGAGTGCATCCGTAAATCCTATCCATCTTTCTACGAACAATTATGTCAATTAGCGTAGTCGTGCCCCGTAGAGGTGTCAATGATGAGAATAAGGGTAAGAAACATGCCCTTTATAGGCTTATTGCTGCTGCCGAAACAGACTATGTATGGCTGCAAGACGACGATATTGTACCTCCTACTGAAACTCCGAGTTTAGATGGAGATCTCATGATTTTGGCGCTTAAAATGGATGGTGGTTCATCGCTGCTTGAGCGGCTTCAAATCGCTGAATATGCCGCTATTCAAGAATTGACTATGCGCACTGCCCGTAAGGGACATGCTATCCTCTGTTCCGGTGCGAATATGATTGTGAGACGAAACCGATGGTTAGAGAGTTGGTTAGACCTGCATCCTGAAATCCCCAGTGGAGACGATATGTTTTTACTGGAGTCTTTTAAACGTAGAGGATTACAAATTACGGTAGTTGATGAACCGTGCTACACCGCTATAGTGCATCCGCAGCCGACTTTTCGTGCTTTTCTACGTCAACGCATGCGCTGGGCAGGGAAAGCACCACATTATAAAGATCGGGATATACTTCTATATGGGGCACTCATTCTCACGGCCAATATAGTGCAGATTATCTTCCCGCTTATTATCCTTGTCAAATTTCCTATTGAATACCGTCTCATCAAAAAGAGAGACCCTGAGGTCTCTCTTGGAACATGCATACTTCTCGAGCTTATTTACCCGTGGTATATGCTACTGAGCTTACTCGGCGGATTGTTCAGCCGGCGCAGCTGGTAATGCAGAAGCAGCTTCTTCCACTTGCTCAACAATCTGGCTCTCAGGGGTGGTAGATTGTCTGTTGCCCTCATATACGCCTACGGCGATGATGGATAGAACAACAATCACACCAATCAGAGTCCATGTCGTTTTCTCTAAGAAATCAGCTGTTCTGGGGGCACCCATCACTTGGTTACCACTCGCAAAACCTGCAGCAAGACCTCCGCCTTTGCTGTTCTGTACCATAACGAGCAGAATCAGCAATATAGCTGCAATTACAATCAATACTGTTAGAAAAATGTACATAATTCTTATATTTTAGTGATTAATTTATTATCAAGTTTATCAATCTTACCATCGTGCGACAGCATCGTTGTAGATTGATTCGGTTATTTCTGTCACCATTGTTTGGCATAATTCATCTTGCACATCCGTCAGTAGTTTAGACGAATCAAAAGTTTGAAATGCCGAGTACGTTTTCTCAAAACTATCATCAGGTGTAGCGTTATTGGTGAACCGCACGCGAATCTGAATGGTCAGTTTTGTTTCAGCAGCATAACTGTCTGCTGCAATAGCCATTGGCGTTACATCGTAGCCCACTATTTCTCCCTCTAATTCCATATCGCCTGCTTGACGTACTATCTGTAAGCGTGTTTGACGCTGGAATAAATCCCGGAGTGCATCGGTAAAATCTGTACTTAATGCAGGGTTCACTAACGCTGCATGATTGGGAAAATCCGCAATCGAGATGGTCTTGGTCTTGGAGTAATCAATGTTAGCACCGTTAAACTTATAACTAATCGCACAAGCACTGAATACACTTATTATTGTTAGTAATCCGCAACGTAATAGACCTCTATATATGTTTGACTTTTGCATCTGAATTGCTCTTGGTATCACAGACCGTATTCTTTAATTTTGCGATACAGTGTTCTTTCGGAGAAACCGAGAATATCGGCTGCTTCTTTGCGATTACCGCCGGTCTTTTCTAAAGCACGTTGTATGGCCTCTTTCTCTAACTCCGATATACTGGCTGTTGACTCAGGCAATATCTCTTCCGCTTCCACTGTCTCGTGAGCAGATGGAGTAGGTTTGGAGAAAGAAGTTTGAGGCGCGGGAGAGCGCATAAGCTCGTTCAGTTGTTCGCGCATCTCATTCATGTCTCGCTTCATATCAAAGAGCACCTTATAGAGCAGTTCACGCTCATTCATGTAAGTGTCTCCGCCGGCAGATACATGATCTATCTTGGCTAATGAATTGACACTCTCATTTTTAGGTAAATATAACTGCAGGGTTTCTGCGTCTATATTTCTTTCAGACTCAATGATTGAAATACGCTCGGCGACATTCTTTAATTGGCGGACGTTGCCATACCAATAATAAGACTGCAATAGTTGAGTGGCATTTTCATTGAGCCGGATGGGAGGCATATTATTTTTCTCTGCAAAATCTACGCAAAATTTACGGAATAGCATCGGAATATCCTCTTTGCGGTCACGCAGGGCGGGCACTTTAATCTCAATGGCACTAAGTCGGTAATAAAGGTCTTCGCGAAAACGACCTTCCTGAATAGCACGCTGCATATCCAAATTGGTGGCAGCTACGACCCGCACATTGGTCTTTTGAACTTGAGAAGAACCTACCTTGATAAATTCTCCTGTCTCAAGAACACGCAATAAGCGCACTTGTGTTGATAGCGGTAATTCACCTACTTCATCAAGGAAGATTGTTCCTCCGTCTGCTATTTCAAAATAACCTTTTCTGTCGGCTTTAGCATCGGTGAAGGCACCTTTCTCATGTCCGAATAGTTCGCTGTCTATCGTCCCCTCCGGGATTGCGCCGCAGTTGATGGCAAAATAGGGACCATGTTTGCGCGGGGAATAGGCATGAACAATCTGTGGAAAAAATTCTTTGCCGACACCACTCTCTCCCGTGACGAGCACGGAGAGATCAGTCACAGCAACCTGCACCGCGATTTCTATATCGCGGTGCAGTTGCGGATTTGTTCCAATTATCCCAAACCGCTGTTTGATAGTCTGGAGTTCTTGGAGAGTCACAATTACTTTTTCGCTTTAGCAACAATAGCCTTGAAAGCTTTCGGGTCATTCATCGCGAGGTCAGCGAGGACTTTGCGGTTGATTTCAACACCGGCTTTCTTTAATGCCCCCATGAGTTGGCTGTAGCTCAATCCCTCAAGACGAGCGGCAGCATTGATTCTCTGGATCCAGAGAGCACGGAAGGTGCGTTTCTTGTTCTTACGATCGCGATAAGCGTACTGGAGACCTTTCTCCCAAGTGTTTTTGGCGACAGTCCATACATTAGCACGGCCACCAAAGTTACCTCTCGTGAGGCTCATAACTTTCTTGCGACGTGCGCGAGAAGCTACATGATTTACTGATCTTGGCATAGTTCTGTAAAATTTTGGTGGTTAATACTTAACGTAACAAGAGCATTTCGCGCAAGCTACGCATGTTGGTTTGATCGACCATAGCTACGTGCGTAAGATTACGCTTCTGCTTCTTGGTCTTCTTCGTCAAAATGTGACTGTGATAAGCGTGTTTACGCTTAATTTTACCGGTTCCGGTAAGAGCGAATCTTTTTTTTGCACCGGAATTAGTTTTTACCTTTGGCATTTTGTTAAAAAATTTAGTTATTAATAATTAAGGTTACTGGCAGCCTTAGGGCCATGCAACCATTTATGTAGTATCATTTTTTAAACGGAGCAAGCATCATCACCATGCGTTTGCCTTCAAGCTTTGGCGTATTCTCGGGCTTACCCACCTCTGCTAAATCGTGTGCAAAGCGCGCCAATAATTCCTCACCTTGCTCTTTAAAGACAATAGACCTTCCGCGGAAGAATACATAACTCTTCACTTTGTCGCCGTCTTTCAAAAACTCGGTAGCATGTTTGAGTTTAAACTGATAATCATGCTCGTCAGTCTGCGGACCGAAGCGGATTTCCTTAACCTCTTGTTTGCGGGAATTGGATTTCTGCTCCTTCTCCTTACGTTTCTTTTGATAAAGGAACTTCTGATAGTCAATTATCCTGCAAACAGGGGGATCTGCGGTAGCAGAAACCTCTACAAGATCCAAGTTCTGCTCATCTGCCATATGCATTGCATCTCGGAATGAGTAGATACCTTGTTCTACATTGTCGCCCACCAGGCGAACTTGAGTTACTCCCGTAATCATGTCATTGATTCTGTTCGGGAACTCTTTTTCTACACGACCGCGACGTTGCGTCGGTCTAACAGGAATGTTTGCTATAGTTTTGTCCTCCTTTATTTTTTAAACGGCCGCAAAATTACAACTTTTTTGCGATATATGCAAATATTTTATCAAAAAAATGATAATTTTTCAAATTTATTTGCGCAAATGAATATTTTTTCATAATTTTGTGCCCTCAAATGCGAATAAATGAAAAATATTTTAAACTAATGTATATGAAACGCACATCCATTTTCCTAATGGCTGCTATGATTGGTTTTGCAGCCCTATCATTCACGTCGTGTAAAGAAAATCCCTACTATCCGGCTCCGGGTGATAATAATGCTGCACTGAACGGCAATCCTCAGTTTATCACAATCACTAAATGGTGGTATAGCGGCGATGAGGGACTTAATGTGCCCGCAGGCGCGGTTTCTGTTAAGGAGGCAATAGAGATTGGTAAAACCCTGCCCAGTGGTGCCGTGACGGAACAATTATATTATATAAAAGGATTGGTGAAATCTGATGTAACCGAAGGTAGTTACAATAATACCCCTCAATACACCTTCAATATGGTGAGTGATTCCACGGATGCAACTTCTAATTTTATTGCATATCAAGTTTCCAGCACCTTGCCCGATATGTCTAAACTCAAAGGCTGTTGGGTGGTCGTTTATTCCAAACTGCAAAACTATAATGGTACCATTGAAGCGCAGCGCGGTTCTATCACAAGCCGTACTCAACCCATTATCAAGACGCAGGGAAATGGTACTTTGGATAATCCATATACCGTTGCTGACTTGTTGGCTTTGGATAGGGTCAGCACCCAAAAAGTATATGTCCGCGGTTATATTCGAGGTGTGACAACAGTTGCTGAAACAGGTACTATCACCAATGAGGCTGAAGACTTGCATTTCGCGCCGATGGACGAACAAGGATTTGCTAATAATATCAATATCTTATTGGCTGACAATACTACGGACACGCAAGCATCATCGCTAATTGTCGCTAAACTGCCCGGTAGAGGAACTGACATCCGTAAAGCGCTCCAACTGGGTGTTCCTGAATATGCAGACCGTCTCGGGCAAGAGGTTATTATCTGTGGTCAATTGGATAAATACGCAGGTTTGAACTCCGTTGAGGAAATTATTTATGCCAAAATAAACGGCGTTGAATATACGAATTAAATAAACATTAAATAGTATTATGGCAACATTAACAAACATTCGTAAACACGGGACCTTACTCATTATCATTGTAGGCCTCGCCATGCTCGCGTTCATCTTGGGCGACTTCTTGAACTCGGGCAGTAGTTTCTTTAATCGCAATCGCGAAAACATCGCAGAGATAGAGGGCCAAAAGGTTCACTATACTGAGTATGAAGAAGCCGTCAAGAACCTGACTGAGGTGTACAAGATTGAAACCGGTCGCTCTAATTTCGATGAGGAGCAAACGGTACAGATTCGCAACCAAGTATGGCAAATGCTCTTGATGGACTATACCTTGCGTGCCGAAGGCGAGAGAATCGGTATGGCTGTCAATAGCGATGAGTTAAGTGAACTATGTATCGGTGCTCATCCCCATCAGTTGATTCAACAACGCCGCGCTTTCTATGATGAAACAGGTGCGTTTAACCGCGACAACCTGGTTCGTTTCTTGGCTTCTCTTGAGCAAGAGGCTGATAACGCCGAACAACAGGCTAATCTTGAGCAAGCTAAAAAATATTGGCTCTATTGGGAGAATGCAGTACGTTTGACTCAAATGCAAGAGAAATATACTAATCTTGTTCGCTCGTTAATTCGTGCCAATAGTGTTGATGCGGAGTTCGCCTTTAATGGCCGTCAAGAGTCTGTTTCAGCTGATTATGTAATGCAACCTTATTATGCTGTGGCTGACTCGCTGGTAAAAGTGTCTAACGGTGACATTAAGAAACTCTACAAACTGCATAAACCTCAATACAAACAGACTCCCAATCGTACCATCGAATATGTGACCTTCGCTATCCGCCCTTCACAAAACGATTACGAAGCGACCAAGAAATCAATGGAAGCTCTTTATGAAGAGTTTAAAACCGCGGAGGATGTAGCTGTTGTAGTTAATCCTAACTCCGATATTATGTACAATGGTCAGGATTATAGTGCAGAAACTATTCCTGCTCAGTTCAAGGACTTCGCTTTCCATAAAGGTGCTAAAGCCGGTGATGTTACCGAGATTGAGTTCCTCAACGACACCTATGCTTGTGCCCGTATCATGGAGTGTGGCTATTCTATGCCGGATTCCGTAGAACTCAAGGCTATTGCTTCCCAAGAAGGACAAGAAGACCAAGAACTCGGATGGTATCAAGCTGCTGAATTGCGTCAGGATATCGCTGAACCCGCTTTCAAGGGTAAACGCGGTACACGCTTTACCGTTAACGGACAAGAGTTTGAAATTATGGAAATCAGCCCGGCTACTCCGAAGGCTAAAGTAGCTATCCTTGCCCAACAAGTAACTCCTTCCTCCAAGACCTATTCAGTGCTTTATAACCAAGCTAAACAATTCATCGTTACCAATAACACTGCTGAGGCTATGCGCGATGCTGCCAAAGAGGCTGGAATGGCTGTTACTCCACAGTACAACCTCAATAAGAATACCGAGAAAGTCGGTTCTCTCACTTCTTCACGTGCTATCGTGCGTTGGGCGTTTGAGGCAAACGAAGGACAGGTTAGCGATGTCTTTGAGTGCGGTGACTTATTTGTCGTTGCTGCTCTCACAGAGGTGAATGACGGCGATTATCGTTCATTGGAGGCTGTTCGTCCCGAACTCCTCGTTGAGGCTACCAATAATAAGAAAGCCGAGTACCTCCAACAGGAATTGAGCCAATATACCTCCTTGGAAGAGGCTGCTAAAGCACTCAATAAATCCGTTCAACATGCTGACGCTATCTCGCTCAGTTCCTATCGTTTTGGTAATGGCGGACAAGAACCTGCTATCATTGGAGCGGCTTTGGCTGCTGAGCAAGGTGCTCTCTCTGCACCCTTGAAAGGTAATAACGGTGTTTATCTCTTGGTTACTTCGAATAAACAGGTTGCTGAGGGTGAAATCAATGTAGCGCAGGAGAAACAACAACTCAATGCTCGTTATAGTTATCAAATTCCCTATCAAGCCATTGCGCTCTTAGAGGAAAAAGCTAAAGTTGAAGATAATCGTGCAAACTTCCAATAATTCCAATATCAATAATAAGGTGGGGACTCCGTGGTTGTGGGTCCCCACTTTGTATTTTGCTGAAGGTATCCCGTATTTTTTAGTGAATACCATTAGCGTCATGCTTTTCACCAAAATGGGCGTACCCAATGGAGCGATGGCGCTTTTTACGGGTATGTTATACCTTCCGTGGGTCATTAAACCGTTATGGAGTCCTATCGTGGATGTCCTAAAAACCAAACGGTGGTGGATTATTATCATGGAGATTGTGCTTTCTATCGCCTTTATTGGTTTGACAATCAGCCTTCCTCACCCGACAGAAGACATGATTGCCGGGGGACAGACCCCCATAAGCTTATTCTCCATAATGCTTATCTTATTTTGGTTGACGGCTTTTGCATCTGCTACACATGACATCGCCGCGGATGGATACTATATGTTGGCATTAGAGGGTAAAGAACAATCCTTCTTTGTCGGTATTCGTAGTCTCTTCTATCGCCTTTCGTCCATTTTCGGGCAAGGAGGACTTATCACGTTAGCCGGTACTATAGAACTAAGAACCGGCAATATCCCCTTGTCGTGGCAGATAACATTGCTGGTCGCATCCGTGATGTTTAGTGTGTTGACCTTGTGGCATATATGGAAATTGCCAAAGGTCGAAAAAAAATCTTCTCATACTCTGACCGTTGGTGAGACGCTTAAGCAAATGGGCAATTCCTTTGTCACCTTTTTTACCAAACCGGGAATAGGTTTAGCCTTGGCGTTTATGCTACTTTACCGTTTACCGGAGGCTTTTCTCGTTAAGATGCTGCCGCCCTTCTTGGTACAAGGCTCGGAATTAGGCGGATTAGCGCTATCTACCCAAGAAGTTGGTATCCTCAATGGTACAGTGGGCGTGATTGCGCTTGTTTTAGGAGGATTACTGGGAGGCTTTTATGCCGCGAAAGTAGGTCTCAAGAGAGCGATGATACCAATGGTTTTGGCGATAACTATTCCGGATGCCCTTTACTTATGGCTCAGTATCGCCCATCCTGCTTCCGTTATATGGATTGGGAGTGCTATTGCCGTTGAGCAATTTGGATACGGATTTGGTTTTACGGCTTATATGCTTTACCTCATGCACTTTGCGGAGGGGGAATATAAGACCTCCCATTACGCGTTAGCCACCGGATTTATGGCGTTAGGCATGATGCTTCCGGGGATGGTCGCCGGATATGTCCAGGAGGCTTTAGGATATACCAATTTCTTTTGGCTCATCGTTGGTTTTTGCTTATTGAGTATTATGGTCGCCATTATGGTTGCACGACGTTTAGCACACGAATAGTTTTTTAACATAATTATGAATATCAAACGAATTATACCTGACGTTATTACCTGTTGCAATCTGCTCTGCGGTTGTATAGCTGTTTATTTAGCGACGCAAGGCTCTTTCGCGTACGCGTTCCTATTTATAGTTGGAGGAGCCTTCTTTGACTTCTTCGATGGTATGTCGGCGCGCTTACTGAAAGTCGTTAACAGAATCGGCATTGAATTAGATTCCTTGGCAGATGATATCACTTTTGGCTTGGCGCCCGCTATGATGTTGACGTGCTACCTGCTCCCCATGATTGGGTATTGGGCGTTTATTGCCTTGCTCATGGCGGCATTCTCTGCACTCAGATTGGCTAAATTCAATAACGATGAACGGCAGACCACTTCTTTTATTGGGCTCGCAACACCCGCTAATGCTATCTTTTGGGCATCTATTTGCACCCTGCCGTTAGACCTGCTCTATTTACCGGGCATGCCGTGGATTTTGTTAGCACTCAGTTTGGTCAGCTGCTACCTCTTAATCAGTGAAATCCCATTTTTCAGCCTCAAGTTCCATGACATGACTTGGACCAATAATGCGATTAGGTATCTCTTCCTTTTTGGAACGGTGGTGCTTGTCGCCGTCAGCGTGATGGAAGCCATCCGCTACCAACAATGGACACTTATCCTTGTCAGCGGAGCGGTTTGTATTATCTGGTATGGCATCATTAATCTGATTAATCTGATAATCTATAAACGATAACACCATGAAACTGCTATTACTTTTCTTCTTGTCCTATTACGCTCCTTGCCAGGGACTATCGGACTCGACCCTTAAATCAACCTTGGCGGAGGTTATCCAAAGCGATACGCGTTATGTTTACGGCGTAACCCAGTACCATTCTACTTCCAATCCTCCGGCATGGCAGAAAGGAGACCTTAAAGCTTATGGCACATGGTATGCTTTCCCCCTTACCGACCTTTCAGAAGACGGTACTATATGGGACATGTATAGTAATAGCGTGCGGTACTATCCGTCTGAACGTGGTGCTAGTGGATGCGGGCTTAATATAGAACATTGCCTCCCCAAATCTTGGTGGGGAGCTGAGGCTTGTATGATTGCCTATGAGGATATGTTCAACCTCAACCCCTCCGACCAGCAAGCCAATAGCCAGAAATCCAATTATCCCCCGGGACATGTCGTTAAAGGTGATAAGTTCGATAACGGCTCCTTTAGAATGGATTCCAAGAATAAATCGCAATATGGCTGGGCATGCTTTGAGCCGGATGAGCAATATCGAGGGGACTTTGCACGCGCATATTTCTATATCGCGACAGCCTATGGTGACTCTGTGCAATGGGGTAACGCCTATTCGGATTATGTTACCAATGACTCCTATTTCGAGTTTACGCCTACGCTTGTTGATGTGCTCTTGGACTGGCATCGCGCCGACCCGGTTTCTGCTAAAGAAATTCACCGCGCTGCTGTGATTACTTCCATTCAGCACAATCATAATCCATTTATTGATTATCCTGATTTAGTGGAGTACATCTGGGGTAGTCATAAAGGCGAGACCGTGGATTTCAATACCCTTACTTGCTATTTCAATGAAGCCGACACGCTTACACCGCCCGTTTCGCGTCTTGACTTGGCAGGCTTTGATACGCTTATCTACTTGCCTGCAGTCACCAAGAATAAAGTTAATGCGCTTCCCAATGGATATGCTTCCGATAAAAACACTGCTACAGGCGCCGGTACAGCAGCTATGACCATGGGGACATCGACAACCGATGGATGGATTAGTTTCAATCGCCTTAATCTCACCGATACCGCGATGCTCATCTTTAGGGCATCACCCTTCCAGACCGCGAATGCGATGCAATTGGATATCTATAATGGTTCTTCCCTCTTAGCCTCTTTCTCCGAAACGGTAGAAAGTAACACCCGCTACGAGAAGTACTATCACGTGACCTTACCCGTCGGATTAGACTCGCTCACTATTGTCTCTAATGGAGGCGCAACGACGAAAAGAGCGTGTATGCAAGAACTCTATATCCTACGCGAAAAAGAAGAGATTATACCCGAACCGATATCTGCCTTAGACGAAATCGCAACCGAGGCAAAACCGTCGCTCATCATCTTGAATGGACAAATCTATATTAAACACCTAAAACATACCTATACCATTTATGGCATCAAAGTGGACTAAAACTCCATGGCTCTTTACGCTTCTGACCTTGCTCTTTCTTATCGGATTGGGCATTGCGCTGCTGAATATTGAAAAGGGAACGCTGCACCTCTCTCTCAATGCCTATCATGCCCCTCTGCTGGATTGGGTGATGCGTATTTATACGCGTTTTGCGGACTATGGGATTTATATTGCTGTGCTCATTCTGCTTATCTTCTATAAAGCGGGGTGGGCATCGCTGTTGGCACTTAATGCTGCGGCTGCCACTATCGTAGTACAGGTCCTTAAGCGTATCATCAACGCCCCGAGGCCGCTTTTATGGTTCAGCGATAATCTTCCTGATGTGCAACTACAACTCGTTGAAGGGTTTCCTATGGCGTATCATCTTTCCTGCCCGTCTGGACATACCATTACCTTCTTCACGCTGTGCTTGACACTTAGTTGGGTTTGTGCCTGTGAGGCTAAAACACCACTGCGTTCTTACATGCCGCAGGTTATTCTCTTCCTCTTGGCTGTCTTAGGAGCCTATAGCCGCATTTACCTCTCAATGCATTTCGCTTTCGATATCTGGTGTGGAGCTGCTTTGGCACTCATCGTATGCTATGTTTGCTCAATTCCATTCGTGCGTAAAATGCATGAAAAACCATTTTGGAATAGAAATTTGAGACAAAAAATGACCAAAACTGCTCAAAAACATTAAAAAATGCAAAAAAAATGCATTTTTTAGCAGAAAAATTTGGACATGTCAAAAATTTGTTGTAATTTTGCACCCGCGTTTGAGAACAACGCAAGTGAATCTTACATCGGGTGTTTAGCTCAGCTGGTTTAGAGCATCTGCCCTACAAGCAGAGGGTCTGCGGTTCGAATCCGTAAACACCCACCAAAAGCAGTTATGTCGCAAGCATAACTGCTTTTTTGTTGATAAGCTCTTTTGGCATGGATTTTGTACAAGTTTGCTCACCGAGTGTTCTTATTATTAGTGAAGTAACCTATGAAAAGAGATTTGTCACCTTTTCCTTTCCATTCCCCGAAGGACATGGAAGCGTATGTCCGACAATTTATCATTGGCCAGGACGAGGCTGTTAAACAATTGGCGGTGCCTTTCTTTATCCACCATGAAAATATGGTGCATAAGACCCACTTTCACATTAACACATCACGCGTCTTAATCGGACCGACAGGAGTGGGAAAAACTGAAACCTTACGCCTTTTTGGCGAAATATGCGGATGTCCCGTTATTCACATCAACACATCCGATGTCACCCCTACAGGGTGGAGAGGACTTAGTTACACGGATATTCTCCGCGATGCGAAAAGACAGTATGGCACGGATGCGATGAAGTACGCTGTCATCTGTTTCTCCGAGTTTGACAAAATCTGCCACCATGGACAACAAATCGTCAGCGAACATGGTTCGGATGCCGATGCCGATTTTGTCAGGGATATTATGAAACTCTTTGAAAAGGAACCTATCCACATCGATGGAGGATATATCTCTTCGGATTCGTCCGCTTACAATGCCATTGATGAGTTGGAGACCGAAAACCTCTTAATCTTCTTTGACGGGGCTTTCTATGGCATTGAGGAGATTATCAAAAAACGGTTGAAAGCCCGCACCAATGCCATTGGATTTAGCGCTGAACATGAGCTGCATGATAATGCCTATTGGGTATCGCAGTGTACCAAAGACGATTTGATAGACTGGGGATTTAATGCTGAACTCATGGGGAGAATAGGCTCGCTTATTCCCCTCAATCCGGCTAGTGAGGACATGATTTACCGAGGAATGACCAAATCCAAGGAATCTGCGGTACTGGACCACCTCAATTTCTGCCGAGCGCATAACATCTCTCTCCACATCGAACCCGAAGCCCTACACCTCATTGCCAAGAAAGCTGCCGAGTCTAAACGCGGATTTCGGGAAGTAAGGTCCCTTTTGGATACCTGTATGAATGAACATTACTACGAACTGCTGCAATCGGAAGACGGAGCGGCTGCCAAACGCTCCATACGCTTAAAAGCCGGATTCGTCTCAGAAAAGCTGAACCGTTAGGCTCAGCTTTTTTGATGTTACTTGCAGGATGACTCTATACTTCTGTGAGGGAGGCTTTATCACATATTGGCGTTGTAGTATTCAGCTTCGCCGGTCACTTCACGACCGATAAAATTCGGCTTGTCAAACGCCTGTCGCTCGTCCTCCAACTCTATCTCGGCGATAACGAGTCCCGCTTTGCGACCCTCAAACTCATCCACTTCCCATACTAAATTCCCGCCTGCAGGAATAATCCACCGAGTCTTTTCCAATAGAGGCTTTAGCGGATGCTGCAGCATCTCAAGGGCTTTGTCCATCGGGATAGGAAACTCCCATTCATACCGAGCGAGGGCATCGTCCGCTTTCTTGACTTTGATGGTTAGGATGGCTTCGTCATCGAAAATCCGTACACGCACCGTCCGACCCGGAAGTTGGCAGAGATAACCTTGCTTGATACGATGCTTTGCCACCGCTAAGGGTTTATAACTATCGTCCTTGACGAGAAACTTACGCTCAATCTCGATATTATTGTGGTTCATATGCCGGGCTTTTTATAGTTGTTGCTTTCTTCTTGCACTTTTTGCGTGCAAAGTTACTACTAATTTTTCAAATAAGCAAGTTTATTTATCTTTTTTACTATTTTGGGCTATTTATCAATTCTAAAGAACAGTTAATGTGCCATAAAATTAAGGTTTAGGTTGTTAATACATTAGTTTAGCTTTGTCGTTTGTCTCGACGAGAGGTCGACGAGAGGTCGTGCTTTACAGCATGCTTTAATGATGGTACTTTCGAAAGACGATGCAAAGATAATGCGATATTCATTTTAGTGTATCAAAAATCTTTAAATTTTTCCCCAAAATCATATTTCCCTCTTTTTTTTCGCCTCGTGCAGGAACCATGTGGGGTGTCTTGCACTCGTTTGGGAAAATGGTTCTCGTCGGCCGGTATGCATCCCAAAAATCATTAAAGTCCTTGTCCATAATTTTAATTTTTAATTTGCCCTGTCCCATGTCTTGTCCTATACTATCTGCATAATGGAACATAGGACAGGACATAGGACAGGACTCTTTTTCTTTATTAATTTTCTTTTTTGGTTCTTTTTTCTTTTATCAGCTTTCTTTTTCTCGTCGGAAGCGGCTTGCTACGACTGCAAAGCAAAGTTTTGCAAAAGTAGCCGCGCTTCCTCCTCTCCCCACAGATTAAAAATCTGCGGGGTCCCCATTAGTTGCTTCTAACGATCTGCTTCGCCGTATGCTTTTATCAGCTTTCTTTTTCTCGTTTTCGCTCCTTATCAACTACTATAGCACTACCAGAGCATTACTAGAGCATTACCAGAGCACTACTAGAGCATTACAAGAGCGCCCTTGTAGATCCGTAATGGATCCTTTATGAATCTAATTTCTACCTTTTGCCAATGACACACTTTTGAACAAAAAAACATATTTTTTTTGCATAATCAAAAAAAAAGTCGTACCTTTGCACGCAGAAAGAACAAATTACAAATCGCCACCAACATAGTGACGCTTTAGAGATGCTGGTGAAAAACGCATTCATCAAGTCGATAGGACAGATTACTGCCCAGTAAGGACATCTTCGCGCGCTAGCAGCAATTCTTAAGAATTTTATTTTATGCACCAACCTCATCTTAAATATGCACTTTATTTAGAAACTAATCAAATGATTGGCGTGGATAATGTGTCAAATGGGTTGAGGTGTGGATGCATCTGTCCACATTGCAAAGAAAAATTAGTAGCAAAAAACGGAGGTCATAAAAAAGAACATCACTTTGCTCACTATAGTGGAGCAGATTGTGCAGGTGCACGAATGACTGCATTGCATAAACTATCGCAACAAATTTTGGCAAGAGATAAAATAATAATGCTTCCTGATTATCAAGGAGAATTTTATTATAATGAGCCAGGGAGTATATCATTTGAAGAGATTTACACAGAAAAAACATATTATATTGGAGATAAACAAATTAGACCTGATTGTGTTGGCATCAAGTATGATGACAAGAATACTCCACATGAATTATGGATAGAGATATTAGTAACTCATCGCGTAAATGAAGAAAAGCAAAATTATATTAAAAAATCTTCAACCGCATGTATTGAAATTGATATGTCGGACTTGTTAAATACTGATTATAATGAAGATAGTATTTCTCACCGCCTACGAGTTGAAAAAAATAATAAAAAATGGGTTAGTTGTCCTAAGTACGATGAAATAAATGAGTATAAAAGATTACGAGCCGAGCAAGAAGAAGTAGAACAACTGAGATTAGAGAAGGAGGAAAAATTAAGACAAGATGCATTACGCTGTCAATATCAAAAAGAAACGGATTTATGGTGTGACTCTGGGAAAAAAGAGTTAGCAAATACAATTATTAATAAAATAAAAGAAGACCCATATTCCGAAGATATAAATATATATGATGTTCTTGTTCCACAAAACGACTTTATGGAATATATTAGGAAATCTCCTAAAAATTCTGGTGGTTTAGATGTTTTTTATACTCTATTGAATTATTATTATCTCGATGTAACAGTGACAAATTTTCAGGACATTAAACGAAGGCTGCGGTCTTTCCAATACAATACCAATCTGTTATCAAAAGAAGAGCAAATAGAATTGGAAGAATTAATAACATTGAGGACAATCTATATTCTCGCAAGCCAAAGAGATAAATATCAATATACTGACACAAATGACTTGTATAAAACGCTCATTAAGCAGTATATTAAAAGGGAAGATATACGTACTGAAATTTTAATGGTATCATCAGTTCTCTATCATCATATAGCGGGGGCAGATTCTCAAACATTTGGCGAATTAACACGCGAAATAATACAACACCATCCTTCATTGACAAAGTTATATCTTGCTATTATCAAAAGTCAAGATAAATACCCTAATGATTATACTTGGGGCGAACATAACATGTTGGTAGAATTGCAGCAATATGTAGATAATAATGAGATTATAGAGAATAAAGAGGTAGAACAAATCCTAAAAATATGTTATAGTTTTGCATTCAAATTAGAACAATCAAGTTCTGAACCAATGAATAGGAATGAAACTATTTCTCAATCCCAAATATATATGTTAGACAACGAAACTGATGAATGGAACAAATTTAATGCTTGGTATAAAAGATCTTGATAAACGCAGCTATTTCTGATAAATAAATGAGATATAGCGAAAGTTTCATAATAACACAACAATATGATTAAAAAACTAATTTTACTTTTGACTGCGAGTTTGTTTTTGAGTTCTTGCATGACATGGAAATCGTATACTTTTTATCAAGTGTGCAAAGCTACTCCTGTTGATGCATCGCATATAACCAACACACAAACAGGCATGATGTATGAAGACGATAATTGCGCTATCCTCTATTCTTTTTGGGCGGAAAGCGGGAATGCGGGCTTCACTATTTTGAATAAGACCGATAAGGTAATGTTCATTGATTTGATGCAAACATTCTTTATCCGTAATGGTATGACATATGATTACTATTTACCTACAGCAAAACCCTCTGACAATTCCGAGAAGAGTTTTAGACCGATAGTTGCTATTCCGCCACTGGGATGTCGCGAATTTCTGCAACAAAATATCAGCGATTGCCTTTATGTAGATTGTGATCTGAATCGTTTTCCCACTACATTTGCCTCAATATCGTTTGATGACGCTGACTCACCTTTGCATTTTGCGAACTATTTGACTTATAATTTTGGAGAAGGAACAAAAGATATTGTCATTGATAACCAATTCTTTATCTCATCTATCACCAACTATGCTCAGCCATCACTTGTTAAATATCAGAAGGGTGAAGAGATACCTTGTCTCAACAAAACGGATGATTATATAAAAGAATATACGCCAGAGTATTATGCGAAACAATATAATGAAGTCTGCACCATCAACACCTCGGATTGTTTCTATCTCCGGTATGATAAAGAAAGTTCTTGGAAATTATATCAAGAGCCGCAAAAACATTGGTTTTACGGCATACGGACTGAGAAGGGTGAATAGGTTTTGACGACTAAAATTATACGTACTATGAAAAATATCATAACAATCTTATTATCTGTTCTACTGTCGGTGCTGGCAGTGTGGTACTTGCTGCCATCTATGGAGCAATATTATGCTCAGAAAGGCGAAGCGAAGGAAAAGACTGAAGAAGTAAAGAAAATAAAAGAAGCGCCGGAAAAAACGATAGTGCATGAAACAGAGTTTGGGCACCCGAAACTCAAAATTGGTATCACTCAGTCAGGTAGTTTGTTTATCAAGTATACGATACATAACAACTCCTCCAATCCGATTAAGAATGTCAAACTCCGTTTTATTTATTTTGATTCCAAAGGCAAACAGATCCATTATGAAGATGATACGGAATACTGTACATTAGCACCGGGGCTGACTCAATCGTTTGAACGTGTCCGTCCCAGTGAGGTTCCCGATAGATATGGGCTTAAAATAGAAGTGCTTGATTATAACTTCAAAAGGTTATAACCTTCATTGCTTCTCTCATAGCCTGTATCTCTTTTAACAAAAAAACATATTTTTTTTGCATATCTCGAAAAAAAGTCGTACCTTTGCACGCAAAAAGCAAGTCCCCACTCAAAAAATCCTATCATCATGAAACGCCGGCTATTAATCCTATTGCTCATTTTGGGGTCGTTTCCATCTTACCTTCAAGCAACAAGGATTATTAGCCCGATTCAGTATATCCATTATTTGCCATATGGGGAGATATTAGCGAATCAAAGGATAAGTGGTTATGATGAGCGGTTTAAGTTCACTACCAAAGAGTTAGATGAAGAAAGTGGATACTATTACTTCGGTGCGCGGTATTTATTGTCGGAGTTAGGAGATTTCCTATCTCCCGATCCTCTGTTAGACCAATATCCTACGTTGCAACCATATCTATATTGTAACGGCAATCCGTTGAAGTACATTGATCCGGATGGAAGAGATGTTACATTAGCTGGGGCGAATAAGTCTAGTATTACAATTAGGACGGATTTAATAAACTTGAATGCGGATATCTCCAATCTGAATGTGGATTTTGGTGGCAGCTACAACTTTCAAGGCGATGAAATCTTAAGCGCTACACTAGATATTGTGGGTATCTTTGATCCGTATGGAATTGCAGATGGTTTAAATGCAGCTCTACAATGGAACAATGGAGATGTTAGTGGAGCCGCCATTAGTGCTGCTGGTCTCGTTCCTTATTTCGGAGACCTTGCAAAAGCAGGTAAAATAAAGAAGGATTTAGGCGTCATCAATAATGCCATTGAGGCCGCAAATAAAGGGAAGAAAGAATTAGTATATGTAGGAACAAAAGAAAATAGGCGCGCCGTTCCGGTTCCTGATGGGTTCAAAAAAATTAAAGAGAGAACTCGCAATGGGCAACCGATTTTCCAGCAAGGTAAAAAATATTTTTCTCCAGATAGAGATTCACATAATGGCGGAGTATGGAAAAGAGCGGATTCTCCCAAGGCACTAGAGAGTAAAAAAACTAGAGACGGAACGTATGACGAGAATCTTCAGAGAATTGGAGACTAATTTAAATCTTCCCATAGAATTTTAAAATTTTACAATAATGAATGATAATTGGACAATAAATACATTTCCTATATTGAAAGAGAAAAATTATAGATGGAGCAACTCATGGACTTCCATGTCTGATATTGGTCGTGTATACCAAGGTAAAATATTCACATATAAAGAATACAAAAAAACCGAGCAGTCTTATATTAATTTCTTTGTCAAATTATTTAAGTATGTACATGCCCATAAAGTTAAAATTATTCAATTTAGCGATTTAAAATTCCCTGTCCGTGCAACTTACGATAGAAATGGAAAACTAAGAGAATGGTATGAGAAAATTGATAATAACATGTCTTTGTCTTTGGACGAAATACAATATGTAATTCCATTAATCCTCCGAGAAAATATATATGGTGTTTTGTATCATAAAAAGTCTAAGACATACATTCATTTTGGGTACGATTATTATGTTTATGTAAACAGTCCTCGTTTCTATTTCTTGCAGGGAGAGCAGGCTGTTTTTAACACCGATTTAGATCAATTGGCATCCCATAATGGCTTGTTTGTTGAGTATGAA